>MAAC01009628.1_pt1 | contig 88366 bp, 81 predicted proteins | sample 1115981 | NCBI WGS metagenome assembly MAAC01 (sample SAMN04961126, study PRJNA320927) | seawater metagenome | isolation source: sample BD02T64 sea water enriched with oil for 64 days | place: USA:Gulf of Mexico | collected 2013-07-27 | reverse complement strand
ATTCGCATAACAATAAAAGACCAGCCAATGAATAAACTGATCATCGAAGCTCGCATCAACGAATACGCAGGGCGTGAGAACAACCCCCATGTACCCTGGAGCCCGGAAGAAATAGCCGAGACGGCGGCCCAGTGTTGCGCAGCGGGCGCATCCGTCGTTCACTTCCATGCCCGCAATAAAGAGGGCGAACCGGAACACGATGTTGCCGTGTACGCCGATATTATTCGCCGTATTAAAGCACGCAGCGATATTCTTATTCATCCCACCCTCGGGGCTTTTGCCAACGACGGCGATGCCGCCGCGCGTATTCAACCGATACTCGAACTGGCCAGCAACCCAGACACCTGCCCCCACTTTGCCCCCCTTGATATGGGTTCGGTGAATGTCGATGCCTATGACAGTGGAAGTAAAACCTTTCGCAGTGACGAGGCGGTGTATATCAACACCACAAAAACCCTGCTGCATTTTGCCGAACAATTAAAAACCACCAGCGTAAGGCCCTATGCCTCACTGTGGAATGTCGGCTTTACCCGGCAATTTTTAGCCTTTATTGAAAGCGGTGCGATTGTAGAGCCCGCCTATGCCTGTTTAATTATGACCGGCGACGAGCTTCCCGCAGCCCACCCCGGCACAGCGCAGGGGCTGGATGCCCACACCCTGTTTATACCCAAGGAACGCAATATTCACTGGACCGCAATGAATCATGGTGGTGATTTACTCCCCCTACTGCCGAAGATTATTTCTGAGGGTGGCCATGTTTCCATTGGCCTGGGCGACTGGCCTTATATTGAGACCATCCCCGATACCAGCACACCGACCAATGCTCAGCTAATAGACCATGTGGCACAGCTCGCAAGGTCAATGGGGCGAGAAGTGGCAACGCCCACTGAATCTGCGGTATTGCTTGGGCTTGTAGGAGAGCGCTGAACAGCGCTATCAATCACATTATTTCTACGCATAACGCATCAAACACCGAAATGCTGAAAATGACGGAGTTGTTCAAAGAAAAAGGGTGACAGTCTTGCCCCCCCGCACTTCAATTCGATACGAGGGCAGCACTTAAAACAATGGCATAAGAATTGCTCTTATTAGTTTACCGCCAATAATCTGACATTCTAATAAGGTGCGCAAACATGATTTCTATACAACTATCTAAAACCGACGTAAAACAAATAGTCATAGTCTCAGTACTATTACCAATAATCTGCTTTGTAAGTGGCTTTTTCATATCTAGCGCCTTTAGCCCGGCAGCTACATATCAAGACAGACCAAACAGCACAGCCTTAACTAGCACCACAAATAACACCACAATTCGAAATACCAGCGCTGATAAAACAAAGGAATATAGTAGAACTGGAACAAGCACAGAAAGTATGACCCAGACCAGCAATAGTCAACTCACAGAAAACAACAAAGCAGCATTAGAAAAAAATCACTATATAGTGCAAGCCGGAATATTTTCAAAATTCGAAAATGCTGAAAAACTACAACTAAAATTACACCAAACCGGACTAGAGACTAAAATAGTAGACAGCCTAAATAACAACGAAATAATGCATAGTGTTTCCCTCCATGCCTTTCCCTCAAAGAAAGACGCTAGTAATTACCTCAATCAAATAAAAGAACAACATAACGTGGACCTGTATATCTCCGAGCTACGTTTAAGAAGGTCATAGCTGGTCCAGTTTCGGCGGAGGCCCTAAAACGCAGGTACAGGCAAGGGCCTTAAATCCCGCTGCGAAACACGGCGCGAATCAATAGAAGAATCTCGACGGGTGTTGTCAAAGCAAGTATTGGAGTCCGCTCTAAAAACGGTGGCTATTTATCCCCGGCAATATGGCCGTCACGACTTTCTTACCTACGTCGTGGCGATAACCTCTGCCGATATCAATACCTTCACCACCAATGTCGTGCCCGCCAATGACCCTGGATATGATGAAGCCAATTCCCTGGGCTGGGTGACACCGGGTGAACTACCACGCCTGGCGAAGGCCGATAGAGACGAGTCCGTAGTGCCCGCCGTGAACGCAACTGGCTTCTACCCCCGCTTTCGCAAGGGCCTGAATGAGGCCTTGTGGGCCGGAGAGCTAAAACTCTCCCAACACTAACAGCCTGCCAAAATCTTACCGCCTGTTGCGCCTTACCTCTCTATTGAAACGTAAAGAGGAGCGCCTATTGCAACTGGGGCCTAAACTCGCGCAACACCATATCCCCTCATCCTGCGACCCAAAGCTTCTTAGTTAAGAAATCGATTTTTCATCAAGCTCACTACATATAATTGGCTAAAAACACCTGGCATTCACCCGCCAACTTGCCATAGTTGTGGCCAACGCCTGGAACCAACTCTAGTTTAATCTTACTGTTTTCACCGAATTGGCTAGCATATTTATTCATGGCCTTTACCCAATGCTTGGCTCGACCCACATGGGTATCGCCACCAATGCCCTGCACATGACGCATAGGCTTCAAGTCCAATACCCCCACGACCACGGCAACGGACCTCTGGGTTGCCAGCAGCCAGCCATTGGGGTTGGGCTGTATATCAATTTTCTTTTTCTGAGCCTCCCTAGGCCATTGCACCATGAATTTTCGCCCTCCCATACCATAGGGCCACTGATGCTCGCTTGAGGGCTGGGCAAACCATGCTGGCGCGCTAAAGGCAGCAGCAATCACTCGCTGGGGATGTCGAACCAGATAACGGTTGGCAAATTGCGCGCCAGCAGAGTGCCCAGAAAGATAAAAGCGGCCATCAAACTGACGATTAGCCAACTGATACTCTCGTAGAATTTCATGTAAAAAATCATCGGCGCCAACGTGCCGGCCGTAAAGACCACGGTAGCCGCCATTGCGTGCACCCCGAACAGTGACGGCGTAATTAGCATTATCAAATACCGGCGCGACAATAATAGCTTTGTTTTTCTTGGCAAAGCGCTGCCATCGTCTTAAGGTGTTTCTCGCCGACTCAGCAGCTGTTTCAGCAGCGCTAAACATACCGTGATTGACGACCACAATTTTAAAACGCTTTAGCCCGCCCTCGGGGATATACTGCTGATACTGACCGTGAGCAACATTTTTTAGCTCAACTCGTCCAATTTCATTTTCAAGTGCTTTGAAGCGTTGATCTTCAGACAACAAGCCTTTAATACCAATAACTTCAGCCAGCTGGCTTGCTGACTTCGGGGGCTGATCACTAAAACTCAGGTTTCCGTTTTCATCTTTCCAGCGATAGACTTCTGCTACAGCGAAGTTGGCAAAGACAACAAGTGCTAGCATCAAGAGCGATTTATGGAATTTAAATTTATTCAAACTGAAAAGCATTGCTTGAGAACCCATCTGATTACGCTGACCTTATTACCAAGAAGACTATCAAGAGGACAGCCATAGCGACATAAACATATGATAAAACGGTAATCCTAGTCACTGTACAGAAATAAAACCCTACCCTTTCTGCACCAGCAGCTGCTCACTGTATTTCACACAAACTTAGAACACTCGTCGCAATTAAGCCCAAGTAAAAATAGCGGATGAGATGACCCGGTATTCTGTGCCTACTAGCCCGCCATACAATTGACGCTGGTCGACCCTTTGGCCATTGCCCGCCATATGAATTAGGCTAGTCGCCTCACCCCACTAAGTGCCCCCCTCGTGACAAAATCAAACTTCCGGCAATGGATTTCAACATTAATACGCAATGCCCTCATCCTTTGTTTTCTTACGTCCAGCCTGCCGGCATTCACCGAGGAGTGCGACGAGTATATTGGCGCAGGCATTTTACCCTACGTCGTGTTAGATGACGGCTCGATAAACGTGCTACTCGCCCATGAACAGGGTCGGGGTTGGTCCAGTTTCGGCGGCGGCCCTAAAATGCTCGCCCCTGGCAAGGGTGTTCAATCCCGCTGTGAAACGCGGCGTGAGACAGCCATTCGTGAAGCAATAGAAGAATCTCGACGGGTGTTGTCGAGGCAAGTATTGGCGTCAGCGATGAAAACGGCGGCGATTTATCCAAAGCAGTATGGACGTCGCGACTTTCTCACCTATGTTGTGGCCATACCGCCTACCGATATAAGCCACTTCACTAGTAATACCGTGCCCGCTCATGACCCTGGCTACCATGAAACCAATGCCCTGGGCTGGGTGGCACTTGATGAGCTACTGCGTTTAGTGAAAGCCAATCAGAATGAAGCGGTAATACCTAGCATTAACAACGCTGGGCTCTACCGTCATTTTCACCGGGGCTTAAGAGACGAGCTAAAAACTGGCGATGTAAAACTGTTTAAGCCTTAAATCTTGATACTAAGCAATGCAGTAAGAGATCCAGGCACCGTATATACCCCCTACTTTTACAGACATTCAAGCGAGCCCCATAACAATTCTAAAGCAATGAATGCAAGGTGGAATCTCAGGTGGGTGTACTAACAACGCCAAATAAACAGGTTGTCGAGCATCCCGCCATCGATACAGAAATAATCATTTTATTCACCGAGTAAGCGCCTCAAGTGAGAGTTTATCTTCTCAACTCAGGGTTTAATAAAACGATAAACAAAGCGGTCGGTTTTTCTACGGATGGCCTCGTCGAAAACACTCAATGTTCGTGTGTCTTCGACGTTGCGCAGCACTTCAGATGCGCCATCGAAGACAAAACCCGCACTTTCAATATCCCGCTTAGCAAACACCTCATCAATACGATGCAAGCTCTGCGCGGCGCTTATGCCCGTATCGGCCATGGCGGAGTGGTCGATAACAACAAGCACGCCACCGGATTTTAAGCTACCGCGAATCTGGCGAAAGAAATTGTCTCGATCCACTTGCGGCCAATAATCAGCGGCGAAATAAACATCGTGATAGACCAAGGCCATCAAAACCACATCGAGCGAAGCCTCTTCAAGCATAAGATCATTAATTTCAGTAGTAATGCGCCGGACATTGGGCAGGCGATTATCGTTGAAGCGAACAGCCGCCTCCTCACCCGTCATACCTTCATAAACGGCATTGGTATGCGAAATAACCTGGCCATCGGGGCTAAGCGCATAGGAGAGTATCTCGGAGTAATAGCCACCCCCGGAAAATAGATCGAGCACTCTCATACCCGATTTTAGCCCAATAAAATTTAATACCGCATTAGGCTTGCTGGTTTTATCCCGCTCACGATCGGCCAGACTACGGGCAGGGTTATTGACGGCATCAAAGGCTTCAGCATTAATGGCGCCACTTGTCGCTAGACCAAAGAGGATCAAACCTAGCATTCCAGATATTTTCAACATTCTGCTTCTCCCATCATCGATATTATTATAATTTAACGATTAAAAAACTCATTCAAAACCCGTACAAAAAACTCCGTATTAAATGCTTTACTGGAAGGCCTGAACCTCCTGCGTTATTTCTTCGCCTTGGCTAGCGTGTTATTAGCTGTCGACAAGACTGTTCACCTCTAAACCTTAGATATCTAGCTCAAATTTTTCCAAATACCTCATCACCTTCCGACGTTCCAATTCCGCTGCCGAGGGTGATGTCGGCGTTGTCGGACTACAGAGACTGACATTTGGAAACCCACTCTGTTGATGGGAGGCCACACCCGAGCCTGATTGTTTAGGAATATTGGCGAACACCAAATATTCAACGCTTTGTTCAAACTTGAAACCGCAGCTTGCCGTAGAAGGATGAGAGTAGACAGTGGCCTCACTGTCAAGATTCTCTTTAAAACGATGCGACACCTTAAACTCAAAGCGATCCAAGTTCTCATCTATCCAGCTGGCATGATCGTGCTTAACAACTCTGCCTATAAAGATAAACTCGTAGTATTCAAAGGCGGCAGGCAAGGACATTCGCGCACAGCTACAGGAAAATACGTCGACTGAGACCCAGCTTAAGGTAATAAACAATGCAATTATTTTCACACATCCCCCTTATAAACCCCTGCACAGAAGAAATCTACCGGTAACGACGGAGCGGAAAAACATCCCCTATTGGCTACATTTTATTAAATACCAATTTACTGATTAAGCACGGCATATACCAAATGCGAAGAAAACATGAAAACCGGCGCCAGCACTATTTTTGAGCATACATATCACCTCCGCTTAATTGCCTATGACGAGAGGATTAAGCTGAGCGGAATACACACAGCAGCAGCCCTAATCCAGCTGTTTGCAGCAAACAGATAAAAACAATTTGCCACTGAAATCACAGCGGCCACTATCAATGCTTGATGACATCGATACATAGTTCCAATGCTCTCCACTAGCAGAAAAGCCGCAATGCTAGGCCAGCCAAACATTACCTGTATCAATGTCATAAAGATCCCTGGCTATAAATAGCCATAAAACTCAACAAGCCCTGTCAGCCAATAGGCTCATTTACTTTTAAACCATACTAGCCCGCGCACTTATTCTTTTTTTCACCCCACGCCCCAAGCGCGAAAAATCATCGGCAATCACTATCAAGGCCGGCACTAAAAATATAATCACAATACTGGCGTAGAGAATACCAAAAGCGATACTCACCGCCATGGGGATTAAAAACCGTGCCTGCAGGCTGGTTTCCATCAACATCGGCAAGAGGCCAAAACTGGTGGTCATGGTGGTTAGCAAGATGGGACGAAAGCGTCGCGCCACCGCCTCCACCAAGGCTGCGGGAATATCACTGCGGCCATTCTTGCGCAGGTGGTTGTAGTAGTCGACCAACACCACGGAGTCATTCACCACCACCCCCGACAGGGCGACCATGCCAAATAGGGAGACAAAGGAAATATCGAAACCCAGTAGCAAGTGGCCCAGCAGCGAGCCAACAAAACCGAAGGGGATGGCGCTGAGAATAATCAGCGGTTGGATATAGCTACGCAGCAGGGAGGCGAGCATCACGAACATCACCAGCAAGGCGATCAACAGGTTGTCCTTTAGCGAGGCCATGTCGTCGCGCTGGTCGCGACTGGCGCCGGAGTAGGCGTAACTCAACGCGGGAAAGACGCTGGTCAGTTGCGGTAGCACATCCTTTTGCAGGGCGGCCATAACGTCGTCCGGGGTGGTGATTTTTTCTTCGACATTGGCAGTAACGGTGACGATGCGCCGACCGTCAACCCGCTCAATGCGCGAGTAGCCGCGCTCTTCGCGAATCACCACGGCGGTGCGCAGGTCCATCTCTGTGCCATTGGGCAGACGCAGGCGAGCATTGTAGAGATCACGCAAGTTGCGCCGCTCGGCGTGGGGATAGCGCACCATGACTTTTAGCTCGTTGCGGGCGCGTTGAATGCGATGAATTTCGGCACCGTAAAAGGCCTGACGCAACTGGCGGCCAATGTCGGCCGGTGTCAGCCCGGCGGCGAGCCCGGCGCGGGTCAGCTCAAAGACGTATTCGCGCTTGCCCAGCTCAAAGCTGTCTTCAATTTCACTAACGCCTTCAAGGGTCGCCAGCCCCCGCTTTAATTGCTGCGCCGCTGCGGCCAGGGTTTTTTCATCCCGGTGAATCAGTTCCAGCCCGACGTCGTCACCCATGTGCACCAGGTTACTGCGGAACACCAAACTTTCGACGCCGGGTATGGCCGGTGCGCGCTCCCGCCAGCGCCGCCCCAATTCACCGGATGAAATGGGGCGGCGGTCGCCGGGCACCAGCTCCATACGAATTTGCGCCAGGTTTTCAGAATTGGCAGCGGCACCCGAGGCACTCGGCCCGGTGCGGTCGGAGGACAGGCTGCCGACGGTAAAGGAGATCGCCTCAACCAGCGCTGCCGCTTGGGGGTCATCGGCGTACTGCGCATCGACCTCGGCGGCGAGGGCCTCGCCCGCCTTGAGTATTTGCTCGGCATACTGGTAGGTGGTTTCAAAGGGCGTGCCGGTGGGCATTTTTAGACTGACGGTAATGTGGTCGCTGTCGATCTGCGGGAAGAACACAAAGCGCACAATACCGCCCTTAAAAATGCCGACACTGATAATAATGGAGGCACAGGCCAGGGCGAGAGTGGCGTAGCGATAGTTAAGGCCGAGCTTAATGGCGGGAATAATACGCCGCTGTACAAAGCGGTCGAGCCCGGCTTGAGTGCGATCGCGCACCTTGGCCAGTATGCCTCGGCTCCAGGTGGAGGTATTCGCCAGGTGGGCGGGCAGTATATAAAAGGCCTCAATTAAGGAGATACTGAGAATGGCGATCACCACCAGCGGCACCGGGCGCATCACCTGGGCCAGGGTTCCGGTGGACATTAACAGCGGCGCAAAGGCGGCAATGGTGGTGAGCACGCCGATGGTGACCGGGGCCTTCACCAGATGCACGCCGCGCAGCACGGCTGTCGGGTCACCGGGGCTCATTTGCTGCTCGTGAAAAATGCTTTCGCCGGTAACAATGGCGTCGTCAACGACGATGCCAATCACCACAATCAGTGCAAATAGGGTAATCATATTCATGGTGATGCCGGTGAAAGACACCAGCAGTAAACCACCGAGAAAGGATATCGGGATGCCCAGACTGGTCCAAAAGGCCAACTTTAAATCGAGAAAAAGCAGCAGGGACATAAACACCAAGAGATAGCCCAATATGGCGTTGCGCAGCATCAGGCTGATTCTGTCACGCAGGATGTCGGTGCGATTGCGCCAGATTTCTATCGACAGGCCCTGGGGGAGGCTGAGGCCATTGAGGTAGCTCTTAATAGCCTCCTCCATCTGCAGGGTGTCCTGGCTGTTACTGCGCGAGACCCGTACAAAGAGCGCCGCTTTACCGTTGTAGCGGTTGATCAGGCGAGTATCTTCAAAGCCGTCGTGAATGGTGGCGATATCACCGAGGCGCAGCTGGGCACCATCGCTGCGGCTGCGAATGGTGATGTTGGCAAATTCCAACCCGGTGTAGCGCTTGCCCTTTACTCGAATCAAGATATCACCCGCCTCGGTGCGGAGGTTACCGCCGGGAATGTCGATGGAAAATTCGGCGACGCGGCGCGCCACATCATCCAGGGTCAGGCCATAATCGCGCAGCGTGAGTTCGCTAACTTCAATGGCAATTTCGTAGCGCCGACCACCGGCAATATCCACCAAGCTGACCTCGGGGAGATTCAGCAGATCGCCCTCGATGCGCTCCGCCCAGTAGTGCAGGGTCTTTTCGTCCACCGCGCCGTAGACGGCCAGCGACATCATGCTCGAGGTCAGCTTGGTTTTAACGATCGAGCTTTGCTCCGCCTCCTGGGGGGGGAAATCACTGAGGCTGTCGACTGCGGTTTCAACATCGTCGAGCACTTGCGCCGGGTTGGCGAAGTGCTCCATCTCCACCGTCACCCGACCAACGCCCTCGGTGGCACTGGAGCTAACCCGCTTCACCCCGTCGATGCCGATCATGCCCTCCTCGACCCGACGGGTGATGCTCTCTTCAATGTCGTAGGGCGTGGCACCGGAATAGGGCGTGACAATGGTGATGGTTTTCGGGTCGATAGAGGGGAAGGTTTCGGTGATCATGTCCCGGGCAGCCATAAACCCGACCACCATTAAGAACAACATGACGATATTGGCGGCCACCGGGTTGGCGGCAAACCAGCCGACCAGGGTGGAGTCCGAGGGCACGTCAACATGGCCCGAGGCGTGCGGCTGCGCGTTCTGTTTCTCGGGCTGGGGTGCTGCCTTACCCTCGCGCTCAGTCATTGTTGTCACCCGCTATCTGCGGGGCGTCGGCATTGTTTGCCACGCCATTCACAATCACTACGGCCGCCGCTTCAATGCCTCCCCCCAAACTGCTGTCGACCACCCTGGCACTGGCCATGGGTGCGACGACAATAAGCCTATCGTTCATGGTGGCAATAATCTCTGGCTCGATACGGCGCAGGCGGTTCTCGGCGTCGACCAACCAGAGGGCACCCCCCGCCTGTAGGGCCGCCAGCGGCAGTGCCCAGGTGTTGGCCACGGGCTCGCTGCGCAATACCACACGCGTCAACATGCCCGGTAACAGACCGCCATCGGCCATCGGCTTAATCACCACCTGTTGAAAGCGCGTGGTCTCGTCAAGACTGGCACCCATGCGAAGAATCCGCCCCTGCAGGGTTTTGGGGCGGTTGGAGTGCAGCTCATCAAAGGTAATGGCAATATCGAGCTGTCTGGGCTGGCTAATCCACGGCAAATCGTTTTTCGGCAGCGAGAGGACAATTTCCAGCGCCTGCTGGTTGTAGGTTTGACCGTAGTTTTGTCCGGCCTGCAAATAACCACCCAGCTCCAGCGCGCTGCTAATCACCCGGCCATCGAAAGGCAGACGATACTCGGTGCGCGACAGGTTGAGCTCGGCCTGCGCCGATCGCGCCCGAGCCGCCGCCAATTCGGCTTTCACCTGGGCAATTTGCGGTGCCCGGCTCACTAGGGCTGGCGCGGCGACAGTGCCATTTAAGCCGCGCCACTCGGCGAGAGCCGCATCGGCCTCGGCCCGCTCCAGCGCCAAACTGGTCTCGGCCCTAGCCACCGCCGCCCGCTCTTTGGCGAGTTCATTGAGATAGTCACTCTGCTCGATGCGAAACAACACGGCATTGGCTTTGAAGTAACCACCGGAGTACAGGCTATCGTCAACCCACAGTACACGCCCGGAAACCTGCGGCGTCAGCCCCACGGTATTGCGCGGCGCGACTCGCCCGGTGGTGGCAATCGCCACCGCGTGCTCACCCGCTTGCACCGCCACCACACTCACCGGCAAGCGCGACTCCTGCTCACTAATGTGCAAGACCTGACGACTGTTACTGAACAGGCGAGACAACATCACCGCGCCGACAATAATAAAAATCACCAGCAAAAGCTGGCGGTTTTCTGATTTCAGTAATTGAATAATTCGCTTCACTCAGTCTTTCCTTTCGCTGACTTATGGCAGTGGTACTAACCAATACAAAGGCTTTATTTATAGCCGGCTCATCGCACGTAAATCTTAGGCCTTGTTGATCCAATCACCGCCCAAGGCTAAATGCAGATCCACCCGCGCCCGCCAACTCGCACGCTGAGCCGCGAGTAGTGACCGTTCACTATTCTGGCGTCGACGCTGGGCTTCGAGCAGCACCAACAAAGCGCCAATACCCTGCTGGTAACGCTGCTCGGCCAAGGTTTCAGCCTTGCGCGCCGCACGGGTGCCACGCTGTAACAGCGCCACCTGCTCGGCGAGGTAGTGCTCTTGCGCCAGCGCCGTTTCCACTTCCGCCAGTGCATTGAGCACGATCTTGGCGTATTGCGCGGCCTGCTCGCGCAGTTCGGATTCGCGCAGGCGAATCTGTGCCCGCAAGCGCCCCCCCTCAAACAGCCGGGTGGTGATTTGCCCGGTCAGCGAGCCGAGGGCATTATTATTGTCAAACAGGCCGCGCCATTGATCACTGGCAAAACTGTGATTCAAGGACAGGCTGAGGTCGGGAAAGAGGTCGGCCAGCGCCACCCCTATCTGCGCATTGGCGGCCATTAGGCGCAACTCATTGCCGCGAATATCGGGGCGCTGGTCGAGCAGAGCGGCGGGGATATCAACTGCCACCGCGCCGGCAAGGGGCAACAGAGGAAAGGCGGTATCAACCTTGGCAAGCGTACCCGGCCGCTGATTGAGTAGGGTATCGAGCACCAGTAGATTTTCCGTTAACTGTCGCCTCAATACCACCCGCTGGGCTTGCGCCGAGGCGACATTCTCCTCGGCGCTGTAAACACCAAGGGCCGAGGTGTTTTTCACCCCCAGTTGATAGCGCCGCTGCACCGTGTCGAGGGTGCGCTGGCGGCTGTCGACAATATCGCTTTGCACCGCAAGTTCGCGCTGGGAGACCGCCACCGAGGCCCGCAGCCGTACCAGTTCCGCCACCAAACTGTGCTGTAGCGCCTGGTAATCGGCCTCGTTGGCCAAACTTTGGTATTGCGCCGTTTCGACCGAGCGCCTGATCTTGCCAAAGAGGTCGGCCTGCCAGGAAATACCAAGACCGACATTGATACCCGTGCGATAACGGCGCGCGCCGGGCTGGAATGGCTCAGGCGCAAAACTGCGACTACCATCCACCCCCAAGCCAATAGAGGGCCAGCCCTCACCACCGATAATGACGACGCGCTCTCGCGCCTGGACGATACGCTCGGCAGCCGCGCGCAAATCGAGGTTTTCGGCCAACAGCTGGCCGACCCACTGGTCGAGTAGGGGGTCGTTGTAGCTGCTCCACCAATCGAATACTGGCGCAGTGTGCGGATGCTGAGCGGTATCGCGATAACGGGCACCGAGCGCCGAGGAGTCGTCCGTCGCAACAGTCTGCGGGCGTTGATAATCCGGCCCCAAGGTGCAGGATAACTGTAGTAGCGCAAGAAGTAGGACAATTAGACCAGCAGGGGGTAAAATCGTGAAACTCCTTAAGGTATCTACGCAAAGGAAAAAATGGGGGCAGTGCCGCAACATAGCTAGCCAGCACCGTGAATGCAAGTCGCGATGGGCCATCCCCTCACCGTCACTCCCGACGGGATATTAGGCATAACTAATACAAAGTCAAGACCCACCTCAACCACCACCAGCGCCGCAAATTTTCACTATGGCTAGAAAGCAAAAAACGACCCCCTGCTACTGCGATACGGGCCTACCCCTAAGCCAGTGTTGCCTGCCATTATTAAATAATGAGCAGCAGGCTGAAACGGCCGTCGCCCTCATGCGCAGCCGCTACAGCGCCTATAGCCAAGGTAATGACGATTACCTACTACGCACCTGGCACTGCTCGACCCGCCCCGCCCAGCTCAACGTAGACCCGCAGCAAAGCTGGCAGCGGCTGAAAATTATCGCCACCACGGCCGGGAAAATGGGTGATGACAGTGGCGAGGTGGAGTTTATCGCCATCTATAAAATCAATGGTCGCGCCGAGCGACTGCACGAGCGCAGCCGCTTCTGCCGGGAAAACCAGCAATGGCGCTATATTGATGGCAGAATTGACAACATTAGCGCAAGCTAAAAGAAACCGGCGCGCCAACAGAAGACCGCCTGCCAGTACCCGACACAGCGCCTTAGGCCACCGTCAAGTATCAGCGACAAAGGAAGCTATGAGTTCAGCAAAAACAGACATTCTCTTCACCCTTGGTGAAGCCGAGCAAGGCACTCGCGACTGGCCCGACTATTTACAGTATGGCTTTGAGCCCAGCGATGAACCGGCACTGATTAAACTGCTTGGCGATAAAGCCCTGCACGGCGCCGCCGGCGATAGCTTGGAAGTGTGGGTGCCGCTCCACGCCTGGCGCACCCTCGGCCAACTGCGCAGTGAACAGGCCGTACTACCCCTGATCGATCTCTTCGAAGAACTGGGCGACGATGACTGGGCGCTGCACGAACTGCCAACGGTGATGGGTATGATCGGCCAAGTAGCGATTGAAGCCCTGGGGCACTATATCAATCAGCACCGTCATGATGAATTCGCCAGAGCCACCGCCATGGCCGGGCTCAGTGAAATTGCTCGGCAACACCCCAGGCTGCGCAGTAAAGTACTGGCACACTATCGGCACTTTATTCAACACGCCGACAACTCGGAACCGACAATCAATGGCTTGCTGGTCTCCTACCTGCTCGACATCGACGCCAAAGAGTTGATCACAGAGGTGCGCGATTTATTTAACCGCCAGTGTGTCGACATCACCTGTGCCGGCGATATCGAAGACGTTGAGATGGCCCTGGGGTTGCGCCTCGAGCGCTCCACCCCCAAGCCGGTATTTATTGAAGACTTTGATGCCAGTGGCCCTGCCCACGACACCACACCCCGGGAGAAACCGGATACGGACGACGTGGTCGAGCTGGTCGACTACTACCTCGAACACCACGGCAGTGATGCGGGCATACTTGGCGCCTCCGAACTGGACGGTTACTTCGCCGCCATCGCCTGTGCTCCGCAAATGATTCTACCCTCGCTGTGGATGCCCTCGCTGTGGGGCGGCGAAGAGCACAGTCCCGAGTGGGAAAATAGCGAGGATTTCCAAGAATTCAGCGAGCTCATCATGAGCTTTTATAACTATGTGATCGGCGATATGAACGAGGGCAGCTACGCAGCCATGTACATGGTGAGCGAGATTAAGCAGCACAGCTACACCCTCGTCGACGACTGGTGCAGTGGATTTTTGCGTGGCGTCAATCTCTGGGCAGCGCTCTCACCCATGGATACCTTGGTGTTGGAGGCTGCCCTCGAACCGGTTCGTCTGTTTGCCACCGAGAGTGGTTTTGGTGAACTGGCAGAGCTTAATGATGACGAGATAGAGCAGCGACAGCAGGCCATAGAACCCGCAGTCCGCAAATTATTTTTGCACTTTTTAAAGCAACGTCAACCACCCGGCCAAGCGCTGTTGCGCGGTGAGCCAAAAGCTGGAAGAAATGACCCCTGCCCCTGTGGCAGCGGTAAAAAATATAAGAAGTGCTGTTTGCACTGAGGGCATTAGTCGCCTTTTTAACTGAAAAAGGAGAGGCCAACCAAGGGCTACGGCGAAGAGGGTGTCTGTAGCCAGGAGCTGTCCCCCGGCATACGGACACTGGCGCCGCTCTTGATTTATGGCGATATCAGCACCTATCGAGACACCGGCCCGCTGAGTAAGATGCCAGGCTACGATCCGGAGTGCGCCACAAAGCCTCAGCCTTAAGGGCTTATGCCCTAGCCTGTTCTTCAATAGGCCAGCCCCGGATCTGCGCTGAGCCCTGATCGGAAAGTCGGCCCCACACACATAGACCGTAATGTAAAAACTCATAATTTACAGTTATAATACTGGGCTTTATCAACCTCCCAGGTAACAAATAACACATGCCGATTTTCACCACGGCCCCATCTATATCAGTCTTATTGCAACGTGCCTACCGCTGTAGCCTCTTACTTGTCTGCCTCTATCCCTTAACCAGCCTCGGGGCGGCGGATGGCAATCTGTCAATGGGCATGCTCTCGGCAACCAAGCAGCTCAGCGACACTCACACCCTATTTCTCGGTGCCGGTACCTTGGTGGAAAACTTTAAGGGCGATTTGGGCGTCATCGGTGTACTCGGCAAGGTCAACGAGGCCGTCACCTGGCGAGTCGCCTATTTCGCCTATAGCCCAAATACCAAGGACGACAGACGCCGCTATGACAACCGCCTACGGGGCGCCCTAACCTATAAACACGACTTCAATGACTGGCGTTTTTTCCATCGCTCGCGACTTGAGTATCGCAGAGGCGACATCCCCTCGGGCTACCGCTATCGCCCCACCTTTAACCTCTCCCACCCCCTGACTATCGCCAACAAGCAGATCAGGCCTTTTGTCGAATATGAGCCCTTTTACGATTTCAAGAAACATACCCACAGCTTATCGCTATACACCGTGGGCTCTGCGATCCCCGTCGGCAAGCGCCTAACGCTAATCCTCGCCTATTTTCATATACACAATATTGAGGCGGGCACCCATACGGATGGACCGCAGGTGATACTCAACATACGCCTCTAGGCGGGTCAAACCAGGCCCACAGAAAAGTCGCCAGCAGACAGCTTTTCATCACCAAACACCACGCCCTTACTTGTTGATATTCAGCGACTTGGCTACTATACCCGCCCCTGTCTACTATCCAGTCTGGTCGCTTTATGTCTCTATTTGATTTCGTTTTTACCGGAAATTCTCGCCACTACGGTTGAAGAATTGCGCCTTTGTTTTCGCAAGTGTAAGGAAGACCCCACTTTCTGGGCCGAATTTGTCGAACTGATGCGCACCTATTCGGGTCGCCCAACGCCGGTCTCCTATCTCGAGAATTTGTCGAACAAGCTCGGTGGTGCCCGCATCTACGTCAAGCGCGAAGACCTCAATCACACCGGTTCGCACAAAATAAACAATGTCATGGGCCAGGGGCCACCGCCACGATGGCGGCTCGCTTTGGTTTTGACTGCAAAATTTACATGGGCGCGGTCGACGTTGCCCGCCAGCGCCCCAATGTCTTCTGGATGGAAAACCTCGGCGCCGAAGTGATCGCGGTACAGGACGGCCAACGCACACTGAAGGACGCGATTAACGAGTGCCTGCGCGACTGGGTGGTGATACCCACTATGTGCTGGGCACCGCCTGTGGCCCCCACCCCTTTCCGGAAATGGTCAGCTTCTTTCAAGCCATTATCGGTAAAGAGGCGCGTCAGCAAATTATCCAGGAAGCCGGAAAATTACCCGACCGCGTCTACGCCTGTGTCGGCGGCGGCTCCAATGCCATCGGTATTTTCCAGGGTTTTATGGACGACAATGTCGAGTTAATCGGCGTTGAAGCCGGCGGCCACGGCCCCGACTCAGGCCTGCATGCCTCTCGCCTCGCCTATAAAGACGCATCGGTCGGCGTTGCCCAAGGCTTTAAAACCTACTTCCTGCAAAACGATGACGGCAATATGCTGGAGACCCACTCCATCGCCGCCGGGCTCGACTACATTGGCATCAACCCCATTCTCAGTGACCTGTGGGAAAAAGACCGCGTGCGCTTTGAAGCGGCCACCGATGAAATGGTTCGCGATACACTGAAACTGGTGATGCGCACCGAGGGGCTAATTCCCGCCCTGGAAAGCACCCACGCTTTCGCCCTGGCTGTAGCCGAGGCACCAAAGATGGGTAAGGACGAGGTGATCCTGATTAATCAATCGGGCCGTGGCGACAAAGATATTTTCACCGTTGCCGACACCATCGAAGACGATCACTGGAAAGCATTTATTAAAGACAAGGCGGTAGAATATGGTGCTTGAACAATACCTACGCGAGCGCTTGCAGCACAAAGACCTGCTGCTGATGACCCATGTTGTCTGTGGCTATCCCTCCTTCGAAGACAACTGGCGTGAACTCGAAATCATGGCCGAATTTGGCGTCGACATGGTGGAGCTACAATTCCCCTTTTCGGAGCCCTCTGCCGATGGCCCGCTGTTTGTTAAAGCCAATCAGCAAGCTGTAGCCGATGGCGTGCGCCCCGCTGACTGCTTTGAATTTATGCGCAAAGTCACAGAGCACTTCTCTTTTAAAGTGCTGATGATGGGTTACTACAACACCGCCTTTAAAATGGGCCACGAGTCGTTCATCAAGAAACTTAGCGCCGCCGGTGGTTGTGGCTATATTCTGCCCGATCTACCCGTTGAGGAAGCCGGCGAGCTGCACGCGCTATCGAAACCCGAAGAGCTTGCGCCCATCGTACTGATGACACCCACCAATACCGATGTCCGCCTAAAGGTTCTCGGTGCCGCCGCCGAAGGCTTTATTTACGCCGTGGCCCGCAAAGGTGTCACCGGTGGACACACCGAAATGGGCGATGACCTGAAAGCCTTTATTGCCCATTGTCGACAGCACACACAACTGCCGATTGCCGTCGGTTTTGGTGTTAGCCAAAAGAGTGACCTCGACTTCCTACGCGGCAAAGCCGATATCGCTATTATCGGCACTGCGGCATTAAAAGCCTGGGAAGATGGCGGCGAAGACAGTTTGCAGGCCTTCTTTTCAGGCTTACTGGGCTAATATTTACAGACCCGTTCACGGCCCAACGGCGCCACCCTTAGGACCAACGGTAAGTCGTGTTTTTAGGCTGAGACCTAGGCTCCAAAAGCACCGCTTGACCCACCATTTCAATTGCTCCTGCCCTATAACTGAACTACAGTTATAGGGCTAAGTTGTACAACGACTAGCGGTATTTCATTCCCATCGAAAGACACAGGTCACTGGTTGGCCGGGAGCACAGGTCGTGGACGTTCAGAATATTGGCGGCGCCGTAAATAGAGGTGTCCAACAGGAAGCCTCTAGCGTAGCTGGTGCCATTAGCGCAGATCAAAACGTCGCGTCTAACAATGCATCCGCTCGAGATAGCCAGGTTACTCTGAGTACTACCAGCCCCGGTGACGCACAAAAAATCCTCAACCAGCAACTGCAGTCAGCACTGAGTAAGGTTCAGGAGACAGAGAGTCCCTCTAGGCTTAGTACCCTAGACACTAACAGCGGCTCTCCCAGTCAAGTTGCCGGCCAAACCCTCAGTACCATTCAACGCGGTCTAGCCGATATTGCCGACACCGCAGAGCCGGAAGAGAGGGTCGATTTTTTGAACGAGGCCACTCAGGATGTGCGCCAGGGCTTTGCTGAAGCACGGGATCTACTATCCAATATTAGTGCTCGCGTGGACGAAGTTCGCGGCAATATCGATGCCACCGAAAAACTCGTAGAGCGAGGAGTTGAAAGTATCCGCAGCGAACTAGCCAGTGAATCAGCACCCGAAAATGGCACACCTGCCGACCAACTAGTAAGTTAGCCTATACACCTGCCGGGGCAAAAGCCTGTGCTACAGCCTCGCAGGTGATTTCTCCGTCATAGGTATTCAAACCCAGCGCAAAGCCCGGATCCCCTGCTAAGGCGGCAAGACCCTTATCGGCCAAATCCAGCACATAGGGCAGTGTCGCCCGTGTTAACGCCAGCGTAGACAAACGCGGATAAGCACCGGGCATATTGGTCACCCCATAGTGAATCACACCGTGCTTTTCATAAACCGGGTCATCAAGTGTTGTCGCGTGCATGGTCTCAATACAACCACCCTGGTCAATACTGACATCGACGATCACCGAGCCCGGCGGCATTTTCTTGACCATCGCCTCAGTCACCAAATGGGGAGCCTTCGCGCCCCGTTGTAACACCGCACCAATTAACAGATCCGCATCATGTAGTTCCGCAGCGATGTTGTTGGGCGTAGAGACTATAAAATTGAGTTCACTGGATACAAACGCCTCGAGCTCAGCAAGTCGCCCGGGATCAAAGCCACACACATAAACCTCGGCACCCAGGCCCGCAGCAGCGCGCGCAGCATGCAGGCCGACGACGCCATCCCCAAGGATAACCACCTTGCCAAAGTGTTGATCGAAGAGCTTAGATAGTAATACCCCGCGCCCATGATTGAAGTCAGCTAGATAATAATTGCCAATGGTAACGGCCATGCTGCCCGCGACAGCACTCATTGGGGCTAATAGAGGTAGCCTTCCCGCGTCATCTTCAACGGTCTCATAGGCAATTGCTGTCGTACGCTTAGCCCGTAATGCAGCTGTCAGGGTCGCCGGTGAGCCGGCTAAATGGAAGTAAGCAAACACGATTTGGCGATTAAAATAGCGGTACTCCGCGACCTGGGGTTCCTTAACTTTCAACACTAAATCGCAAGCCCAAGCCTCGCTACTGGTTACCATTTCGCCCCCAGCCTGACAATACTCCTGGTCACTAAAACCAGAGCCGAGACCGGCATTGTGCTCGATCAACACTTGATGTCCATGTGCCACCAAAGCCTCTGTTCCCGAAGGCGTTAATGACACCCGGTGTTCACGGATTTTGGTTTCTTTGACCACCCCAACTCTCATCACCGCCTCCAATCTAGGCCACAGACTACTATACAAGCATATATCAGCCCGATAGAAATGCCATGTCGGTATAAAATGAAGGGCTAAGCTGGGGGGTACACCGAGTAACGCGCAGCCCCCGTTTTCGATTAGGCCATAACGACCACAATCGCCCGTAAACCCATAACTTCTCTCAGACCGAGGTGGTGTTGAGAAAGAAGTACTAAACCTTGCCTACCAGGTCTGTGCAGGCAAGGAGCTGGCGCTGCAGTACTGCAGCGAAAAAAACTAGCTCGCCTCCACCTCTGCCGAAAAATCACCATTAAGGCTACCGAGCACGAGCTCAAGGTCTCCGTATGTCTCCATGAAAGTAGTTTTAATACGCGCATGGGGATGATCAAAAAAGTGGCCGTGATCCTGCACATATTCCATATGCTGACGACCCGCCTTGTCGAAGGGGTGCATCATCGAATCATCGCGACCATTAAAGCCTAGGGCCTCAATACCCACCTTCTCACACAACTCGAGATTAAAGGCTGGGGTTGATTTGACCCACCGGCCCTCTAAATACATTTCAACATAGCCGTGGTACATAAATAGGTCATTGCCCGCCATCGCCGCTTTTAGTTTTGGTGAGCAGAGATGGTTCCTCACATCGGCATAACCAATACGCGCGGAAATACCTGCCGATCGGGCACAGGCTGTCAGTAAAATGGCCTTGGGAATGCAAAAGGCGGATTTTTGCGTGGCGATATGGCTTGCAGTGAAGTTAACCCCGTCCATATTCATGGAGTAAGGGTCATAGCGCAGTCCGTCGCGCACCGCGTAATACAGGGCCACTGCACGTTCTATAGCCGTTGGACCAGCGCCTTCCAGTGCCTCTTCCGTAAATGAGTGAACAGCGGAGTGATCGGAGTCGATAAAGACACCGGGCTTAAGGTAGTCATTGTTAGCGAGGGCGGGGACTCCGCTTTCACCAATCGATAGGTCTTGATCTATTGTCATTATTTTTCTCGGTAATAGGAAGTAAGCTCTATAGCTTAAGCCTGTAATTATTGACTACGCGTTTGCAAGCGCTCGCGTAAATAAGCGGCCAGCCCCGTACACTCAATCAGCGTAGCCAATTCAGCGCGACTCGACTGAGCACAATTTAGTACGGCATTGAAATAATCGATGGTGACATTAGGGTTCGGACGCTCAACTAATTCAGCAGCGCTGCCCAAACTCATCTCGCCGCTCTCAAGTACTCGATAATACCAACCGGTGATACGCTCACGCGCTATAAATTCCGTTAAATCACCTTGCTTAAAAACGGCGTTGATTTTCCAGCAGGGCCGCCGAGGTTCCGACACCTGTACCAATACGGAGCCAAAGCGGTATGTGTCACCGATACACACCGTCGCCTCGGACATTTCGGCAATGGTGATATTCTCACCAATGGAACCTGGCACTGCCACGCCATCAAGTTCAGCATAAGCTTCGATAATTCGCTGGTAGCTGGGCAGAGAGTATTGATGCAGGGCTTTATCGAGGCCGCCGTGATAGCGCTTGTCAACCTGTACATCGCCTTGAATACCCAGTTTGTCCACGTCGACACAGCTAACGGGCTGTTTATAAATACCCGTGTATTCGCTGGAAGGTTTAAGGATTTGCGATTTACCACGATATAAACCCTGAATGTCCATGCACACCTCCAGCTTTAGCGTCACTATTTACACAAAGAAAGCACAGTAACAAAAACCCAGACAAAAAAAACGGGGCAACTAAGCCCCGTTTTTTAATCGCTAAACAAGAGCAAGGAATTACTCAGCCGCTGGCTCAGTATCCTTTGCGGGGGCTTTAGGTGCTAAACCACCTTCCGCTTCCGACACTTCTTTCATCGACAGTTTAATGCGACCACGGGCATCAACATCAAGCACCTTAACCTTGATGTTCTGGCCTTCTGATAAGTAATCAGTGACCTTCTCGACACGCTCCTGGGCAATTTGCGAGATATGCACCAGACCATCGGTACCGGGCATGATCGTAACAAAAGCACCAAAATCGACAACACGAGCAACTAAACCGTCGTAAATACGGCCAACTTCGGCTTCCGCAGTAATCTCTTCAATGCGGAAGATCGCGTCCTTCAAGCCGTCACGGTCATCACTGTAGATGCGAATGCTACCATCATCTTCAATGTCGATGGTGGCGCCAGTTTCTTCGGTGAGCATGCGAATGGTTGCACCACCCTTACCGATAACGTCACGAATCTTATCCGGATCAATTTTAAGAGTGTGGTAACGCGGCGCTGATTCAGCGACATCGTCACGACTCACTTCCAGGGTCTTGTTCATTTCACCGAGAATGTGCAAACGAGCAGCTAACGCTTGAGTCAGCGCTTCCTGCATAATTTCTTCGGTGATACCTTCGATCTTGATATCCATTTGCAGAGCGGTAATACCAGCGGCGCTACCGGCCACTTTAAAGTCCATATCGCCGAGATGATCTTCATCGCCGAGGATATCGGTCAGTACGGCAAAGCCGGCTTCTTCTTTCACCAGACCCATGGCGATACCCGCAACGGGCGCTTTGATGGGTACACCGGCATCCATCAGCGCGAGGCTGGCACCGCAGACTGAAGCCATAGAGCTTGAACCGTTAGATTCAGTGATCTCTGAAACCACGCGAATGGTGTAGGGGAAGTCATCACCGTTAGGTAGGACTGCCGCAATACCACGACGCGCAAGACGGCCATGGCCTGTCTCACGACGGCTAGTACCACCCATACGGCCGGCTTCACCCACGGAATAGGGAGGGAAGTTGTAGTGCAACATGAAAGGGTCACGTCTCATGCCTTCGAGGGCATCAATATTCTGTGCATCGCGCAGTGAGCCCAGAGTCGCCGCAACGATGGCCTGAGTTTCACCACGAGTGAACAGTGAAGAACCGTGTACTTTCGGCAAAATGCCAACATCGACAGCGATCGGGCGAACAGTAGTACTGTTGCGACCATCGATACGGGCTTCGCCACGAATGATTCGACCGCGGACGATTTTCTTTTCGCACTTCTTGAAGGTTTCACGAACGTCTTCAGCGCTAACATCACCCTCGTCGTTTACCAGCGAAGCGATCGCACTGTCGCGAACTTCGGCGAGACGCGCTGTACGCTCTTGCTTGTCCGTAAGTTGATAAGCCGCTTCAACATCAGCACCAACTACAGTATTAAGTGCAGTGGTTAATTCAATATTCTCAGGCGCTGCCTGCCAATCCCATTTGGGCTTGCCAGCTTCGCTAACCAGTTCTTCGATGGCCTGGATAACCGCCTGCATTTCCTGGTGAGCGTACAGTACGCCGCCCAGCATCAAATCTTCCGACAGTTCTTTAGCTTCAGATTCAACCATCAGCACGGCGTCTTTGGTACCCGCAACGACCATGTCGAGATCGGAGTTAGCCAGCTCTGAATAATTGGGGTTAAGAATGTAACCCTCGTCGTCACTGTAACCAACTCGAGCAGCACCGATTGGGCCGTTGAAAGGCACACCGGAAATGGCCAGTGCCGCAGAGGCACCAATCAAAGAGGCAATATCGGGGTCAACGTCTTTGTTGGCCGACATCACGGTCAGTACAACCTGTACTTCGTTTTTAAAACCGTCGGGGAATAAAGGACGAATGGGCCTGTCGATTAAACGACAAGTCAGCGTCTCTTTCTCATTGGGACGACCTTCACGCTTGAAAAATCCACCGGGGATTTTACCCGCCGCATAGGCTTTTTCTTGATAGTTAACGGTCAGCGGAAAAAAGTCCTGACCGGGCTTGGCTTCTTTTCGGGCGACAACGGTACACAAGACCATCGTGTCGTCCATGCTGCACATCACCGCACCGGTGGCCTGGCGGGCGATACGGCCGGTTTCCAGCGTTATTGTGTGCTTGCCGTACTGAAATGATTTACTTACGGGATTCACTATTATCACCTATATAAAAATACTAACGGCCCCATCGGGGCCGTTAGTGGAATGAATTATCGACGTAATCCGAGCTTCGCAATCAGCTTCGTGTAGCGTTCGACATTTTTACTCTTCAGGTAGTCCAGTAACTTTCGACGCTGGTTAACCATGCGGATCAAACCACGACGTGAGTGGTGGTCCTTTTTGTTGCCAGTAAAGTGGCTTTGTAATTTATTGATATTCGCGGTCAACAACGCCACCTGCACTTCGGGAGAACCAGTGTCTCCATCTGCCTGGGCGTTATCGGTAACGATTACTGCTTTCTCTTCTGCACTTAATGCCATTTTACGTTCTCCAATATGCACATTATTCAGGTCTACCCACGCATATTTATAGATAGCCTAGCTATGCTGGACCATTCCAGCAAACAAAGACAAACGCTAAGAAGCGCTTGCCACCAAACGACGCGGCTTGACTCGCCCGTCATCCAATACTTCACCGACGCCGATAAAACCGCCATCGACATGAAAGATGCGCACTATATCGCCTTCTTCTGACTGGCGATAGACCTCGGGACTCATCACTGCTTGGCCCTGGCGGAAATACCACGCCATGCTTTCTGTCAGCTCTACAGCGATGGCGTCGCTGACCGCCGCATCGAGGGGCTTGAGAAGGAAATCGAGGTCTTCACCGCGTTTACCCTCACGTAAGGTTTCGAGTTGTGGCAGGGTAATCGACTCTTCCTCACGGAAGGGCCCTGCTACGGTGCGGTGCAGCCGGGTAACGTGTGCACCGCAACCCACAGCCTTGCCGAGATCCTCAGCCAGGGTGCGAATATAAGTGCCCTTGCTGCAGCTGATTTCAACATCGAGTTCGGCTTTTTCGCCGGGGCGAAAAGCCAAAATTTGATAACTGTAAATGGTGGCATCACGCGGTTCACGCTCAACAGTAATACCCTGGCGCGCCAGTTTATACAGTGGCTGGCCATTGTGTTTCAGCGCGGAATACATGGAGGGAATCTGCTTAATTTCACCACGGAAGGCTTTGACCGCTTGCTCAAGTTGCCCCTGTGTTAAAGCAGAGGCGTCTACAGTACTCACCGTGTCGCCATCGGAATCACCGGTTTCTGTCGCGACACCGAGGCAAAAGGTACTTTGGTAGGTTTTGTCAGCCTCCAGCAGGAACTGAGTAAACTTGGTCGCTTCACCCAGGCAAATGGGCAAAACACCCGTTGCCAATGGATCCAGACTACCGGTATGCCCAGCTTTAGCGGCATAAAACAGGTACTTAACCTGCTGTAAGGCATCGTTAGAGGTGATGCCCTGGGGCTTGTTGAGTATCAAAATGCCATCGATGGGTCTGCCGCGAGGGCGCTGACGACGCCGGGCCACTATTCGTCACCCGGCTGATTTTCGTGGTGCCGGTCGGCAGCCAACGCAGAGTCAATCAAGGCCGACAATTCCTGGCCACGACGACCGGTGTCGTCATAGATAAATTTCAAACTGGGCACGATCCGCAACTGCATGCGCTTGGCCAGCTTCGTACGCAAAAAACCGGAGGCTTTGTTCAACACCTTCACGCCCGCACTGCGCTCAGACTCTTCGCGCTCTGCGACATAATTGATATGAACTTTGGCGGCAGCCAAATCACGACTGACATCGACACCGGTAATATTGACGAAGTTGACACGGGGGTCGCCCATCTCTTCGCGAATCAAGACCGCCAGCTCGCGCTGTAGGGCATCGGCAACGCGCTCGGCACGGGTAAATTCTCTTGGCACTACTCAGCGGCCTCTTCTGTTCTAGTAACTATCAAATTAAAGACTGCGCTCAATTTCCTTGACATCGAAAACTTCGATCTGATCGCCGGCCTTAACATCGGTGTAGTCTTTGACGCCAATACCACACTCGGTACCACTGCGCACTTCATTGACATCGTCTTTAAAGCGACGCAAGGATTCCAACTCACCTTCGTAGATAACGACATTCTCACGCAGTACACGAATCGGTTTATTGCGATAAACCGTGCCTTCCGTGACGATCGAGCCGGCAATTTGGCCAAACTTCGGAGAACTAAAGACCTCCTTGACCTCGGCAATACCGACAATTTCTTCACGAATTTCAGGGTCGAGCATGCCCGACAGAGCGTCTTTAATATCGTCGAGTAAGTTATAGATAACGCTATAGTAGCGAATATCGATGCCTTCCACCTCGGCGAGACGACGCCCAGACACCTCGGCACGAACGTTAAAGCCAAGAACCACAGCACCCGAAGTGGCGGCCAGATTAATATCCGACTCGGTCAAGCCACCGATACCGGAGCTAATCACATTCACGGCAACTTCATCATTACCGATATCGGCTAGCGAGGCGAGAATGGCTTCAAGGGAGCCACGTACGTCGGTCTTGACCAGTACGGGCAGGATTTTCTTTTCAACGCCATCGAAGCTGGCAAACATATTTTCGAGTTTGTTGGCTTTTTGGCGAGCGACACGATCATCGCGCACTTTTTGCTGACGTGCCTGGGCGACTTCTTTGGCCTTGCGCTCATCGCTGACCACGGTAAAGTCATCACCGGCATCCGGTGGCGTATCAAGGCCGAGAATTTCGACCGGAATCGAGGGGCCCGCCGTAAGAATAGGCTTGCCGGCTTCGTCGCTCATCGCGCGAATTTTTCCGATGCTACCACCGGCTAACAGATAGTCGCCCTTGCGTAGGGTACCAGCCTGCACCAAGGCGGTCGCGACAACACCACGTCCTTTGGCAATGCGCGATTCAACAATCACACCGCGTGCAACACCGTCGCTCGGCGCACTCAACTCGAGTAACTCTGCCTGTAATAAAATAGCTTCCAGCAACGTTTCGATACCTTCACCGGTATGAGCGGATACCTTAACAAACTGCGTATCACCACCCCATTCTTCAGGAATCACATCTTTAGCCGCCAGCTCGCTAGTAACGCGCTCGGGGTCGGCGCCGTCCTTATCAATCTTGTTAATCGCCACGATGATCGGCACACCTGCCGCTTTCGCGTGCAGTATCGCCTCTTCGGTTTGCGGCATAACACCGTCGTCCGCAGCAACGATCAAAATCACTACATCGGTCGATTTTGCACCGCGGGCGCGCATCGCAGTGAACGCAGCGTGTCCCGGTGTATCGAGAAAGGTCACCATACCGTGAGGCGTATTAACGTGGTAGGCACCGATGTGCTGGGTAATGCCGCCGGCTTCGCCAGAGGCAACCCGAGACTCACGAATATAGTCAAGCAGTGAGGTTTTACCATGATCGACGTGACCCATTACGGTCACTACCGGTGCTCGAGCTTCAGCATCAGATGCCTCGACGGCTTGCATCATCTCGCGCAATTCGTCCTCAACGCCATCAGACATGACGACAGGGGTGTGTCCGAGTTCTTCAGCAATCAGACTGGCCGTGTCGTGGTCGATACTGTCATTGATGGTCGCCATAGTGCCCATCTTCATCAATGCCTTGATGACGACATTGGCCTTGAGCGCCATTTTCGAGGCCAGTTCGGAGACAATGATCGTTTCACCAATCTCTACTTCATGGACAACCTTGTCGGTAGGCTTCTGGAAAACATGGACATTTTTAACTTTAACAACTGGCCCACCCGAGCGCAGAGGGCCCTTCTTGCGGCTTTCTGCACGATCAAGGCTAGCTTCTTTAATCAGGTCTTCGGGACGCTGCTTGCGTGAACTCTTCAGCGTCTTTTTACGGCGTGTTTTCTGTTCCTCTTCGGCAGCTGGTTTTTCACGTACCCGACCCAATCGAGCCAAGGGACTTTCGGGTTTTGCGGCATCAGCCGGCTTGGCTTTTTCCACGCGCTCTGCTTCACGGCGCGCCTTAGCAGCTTCTTCTTCCTGGGCTCGATCAAGCTTGCGCTGCTCAAGTTCTTGCTTGGCAATTTTTTCGCGCTCTTTGCGCGCCAAAATAGAGGCAATGCGCTGCGCTTCAACATCATCGACTAGACGAGATCGCACATGCGGGGCTTTAGTCGGTTTTGCAGGTTTAGGCTTAGAGACAACCTCAGCGGTTACTTCAGGCTCGGCGATCACTTCCGGTTCTGCCGCAGCTTCGGGCTCGACTGACACTTCGGGCTCTGTAGGTGTGCTCGACTCAAGCGTCGCTTCTGGCTCGACTGTTGCCTCGGGCTCATCAACAAGTACTTCAGGTTCAGGCTCTACTTCAAGTTCAGGTTCGGCTTCGGGCGCGGCCACTTCAGCAGCAACTTCTTCTGCAACAACCTCGGGAACCGGAGCTTCAAGTACTTCTGACTCAAGCTCTGCGCCAACAACCGGCTCAACTTCAGCCTCAGGCAATACTTCTTCAGTTTCCTTCTTAATGTAGGTGCGTTTTTTGCGCACTTCTACATTAACGGATTTGCGCCCGGCACTGGCTTTTAAGGTGCCAATGCTTTTTCTGCGCAGGGTGATTTTCTTCGGTGCATTGCCCTTATCACCGTGCAGGCCTTTCAAATACACCAACAGGGTCTGCTTTTCTTCGTCCGAAACCGCAGCATCAGCCGACGTTTGCGGTAGGCCCGCTTCCTTCATCTGTGTCAACAGGCGTTCAACTGTCGCACCTACTACACCGGCGAGTTCACTTACAGTAACTTCAGCCATTGCTCTTCCTCAGTATTTTGTCTTGACCCGTTGCAAGTTGTTAAATCAACCTGCATCTTCCTCAAACCACGGCGCGCGGGCTGTCATAATCAATTCGCCGGCTCGCTCGGCGTCAACGCCCAAGTCAAGTAACTCATCAACAGCCTGCTCGGCTAAATCTTCCATGGTAATAATGCCATTTGTTGCCAAAGTGCAGGCTAGGGTTTGATCCATGCCGTCCATCGTCAGCAAGTCTTCTGCCGGCGCGGCTGTAGCCAACTCTTCTTCATGCACTAGCGCGCTCGTCAACAGTGCGTCTTTGGCGCGAGCGCGTAACTCTTCGGCAATTTCTTCATCAAAACCATCGATTGCCAGCAATTCCTCGAGCGGCACATAGGCGACCTCTTCAACAGAGGTGAAGCCCTCTTCCACTAGAATCGCGGCGACATCTTCCTCGACATCAAGCTTCGCCATAAAGTTTTCGATGAAATTACCAGCCTCGTCGTTCTGCTTAGCTTGAATTTCTTCTGTGGTCATGACATTGATGTCCCAACCCGTCAGCTCGGAGGCAAGGCGCACATTCTGTCCACCGCGACCAATGGCCTGGGCGAGGTTTTCATTAGCGACCGCAACGTCCATGGTATTGGTTTCTTCATAGACGATGATGGACTCGACTTCAGCCGGTGCCATGGCGTTAATAACCAGCTGGGCGGGATTGTCATCCCAAAGTACGATATCGACTCGTTCACCGCCGAGCTCATTCGAAACGGCCTGCACGCGCGCACCGCGCATACCAACACAGGCACCAATGGGATCCATACGACCATCGTTGGTCTTCACGGCAATTTTTGCCCGCGCACCATTCGTGTCGCGGGACGCCGCGCGAATCTCGATGACCTGTTCGGAGATTTCAGGCACTTCTATTTGAAAGAGCTTGACCAACATTTCAGTACAGGAGCGGCTGAGTAACAACTGGGGGCCGCGGCCCTCGGAACGGATCGCAAACAAGATAGCGCGAACCCGATCGTTGATGCGAAAAACTTCGCGCCCAACTAATTCCTCGCGCGACAACAGTGCCTCGGCATTGCTGCCCAAATCGACAATAATGTGTTCTCGAGTGACTTTCTTTACGGTGCCGCTAACCAGCTCACCTATCCGGCCCTCATAGCGCGCCGCGACAAGCTCGCGTTCGGCATCGCGCACTTTTTGCACGATGACTTGCTTTGCAGCCTGAGCCGCGATACGACCAAACTTTACATTTTCGACCTGCTCTTCAAAGGTGTCGCCGGCCACAAGACTTGTGTCTTGTTCGTGGGCCTCTTCCAGAGTGAACTGGGTTCCGAGCTCGGCCAAAGTATCGTCATCGACCACGCCCCACCAGCGATAGGTCTCGTAATCGCCAGTTTCTCGATCGATAACCACTCGAACGTGAGACTCCTCGTCGTAACGCTTTTTTGTTGCCATCGCGAGGGCTTCTTCCATCGCTTCGAAGATAACTTCTTGCGACACGCCCTTTTCATTGGATACCGCTTCAGCGACTAGAAGTATTTCATTTTTCATCTGCAAGCCTCTCCTACCCCTGTTTAGAATTGGGGCACAACCTTCGCTTTCTCGATAGTTTCAAAGGGAAACAAGTATTCCTGCTCACCAACCACAAGAACGACATCCTCAGCTTCCACACCCTTTAGTAAGCCTTTAAACTTGCGCTGCCCTTCAAAGGGAAAGCGCAACTGCAAGTCAATATACTCGCCAGCTAATTTCTCATACTGAGCAAGCGTGTACAGGGGACGGGCTAGACCCGGTGAGGACACCTCAAGGGTATATTCTGCGCCGATCGGATCCTCGACATCAAAGACACTACCAATCTGGCGACTAATACGCTGGCAGTCCTCAATACCTATACCGCCAACCTTATCTATATAGACGCGTAACACACTGCGCTGGCCGGCCCGGAAGTATTCAATACCCCAGAGCTCACAATCCATCGCCTTTACGACAGGTTCTATCAGCGCACATAAAGCGTCTTGCCCCAAGGCCATTTACTCTACCCTTGCTAGTAAGCGAGAACTACACGTTGCCTTATGACAACCCCAATAACAAAAAGCCCCTGTAAACAGGGGCTTCGCGCGCTACGCCACTGGCGTAGAATTTGGTAGCGGGGGCAGGATTCGAACCTACGACCTTCGGGTTATGAGCCCGACGAGCTACCAGACTGCTCCACCCCGCAACAATAAACTTTTACATCAGCACTTTAATAACTAGCCCCTTCGATGCCCCAACTTGCGATTCTGGTAAATCGCCCGTTTCAGGGGACGCGAATTATATGGGCCTAGCATACAAGCGTCAAGTCTTTTTCTACTCAATAAAACATCAAACTAAAAACTCTGTGCTGGCGATAAACTTACACTATCAAAAACACAAATATGGTGCCCAAGGCCGGACTTGAACCGGCACGGCTTACGCCACTACCCCCTCAAGATAGCGTGTCTACCAATTCCACCACTTGGGCAAAAAACTTTAATACTAACTAGCAACTACAAAATAAAACAGCAGGTGAGGCTATCTACTGTTCCTCTGCCGACCCCGCCGGCAAAATAAGCTCTTCGGACAAGCCATCCACCGATGGCAAGTCCAGCACGGGCAAGTCAGAAACCTCCGCACCAGCCGACAAACTCTCAAGCACGGGAATCCCGCTATCACTTTCGACAACCGGAACATCCACCTCCAACAACTCCATTGCAGGCAACACACTCTCATCGATACCCACAGAATTCTTGGCAATAATGGCCAAGCTAAAACTGGTGGCAAAAAATAAGGTTGCCAAAATAGCCGTTGTTTTACTAAAGAAGTTCCAGGTACCACCACTGCCGAACAAGGTTTGCGAAGCACCACCACCAAAGGAAGCGCCAGCATCAGCACCCTTGCCCTGCTGCAATAAAATCATACCAATGATTGCAAACGCTATCAGCAGGTGGGCAATAAGTATCACTTTTTCCATCACGCCTCCGCGAGCCGACAAATAGTCAAAAACTGCTCAGCTTGCAGCGATGCACCGCCAACCAAAGCACCATCAATATCTTGCTGCTCAAACAATTGAGCGGCATTTTTAGCATTCACACTACCACCGTACAACAAACGCACAGCCTCTGCATTCTCACCAAGCCTAGCTCGGATAAACGCTAGAATTTCTTGGGCCTGAGCTGGACTAGCCACCTCTCCCGTACCAATTGCCCATACCGGCTCATAGGCGACAACCGCTGAAGACAAGGCCTCTAAGCCTGCAGCATCTATTACTGCATCTAACTGCTCCGCTATTACCTCAAGAGTCTTGCCATCCTGGCGCTCAGCAAGGGTTTCGCCGACACACAAAATAGGTATCAATCCTTTGCCCTGAGCCGTAACAAACTTTGCCGCCACCAGAGCGGACGCCTCACCAAAACAAGCGCGACGCTCAGAGTGACCAACCAACACGTAAGCACAGGAGAAATCAGCAAGCATGGCGGCCGACACATCACCCGTGTAGGCCCCACTCTCGAACCGACTAACATCCTGAGCCGCCAAACAAACACCGCTCTCAGCAAGCGCCGCGCCCAGCTCGGCGAGAAAAACTGCAGGGGGGCAAATAGCACAATCGACAGACTCAGAAACAAAGTTCTCTGCTATTGCCTCTGCGAGCTCTACGGAGCTGCGCCGAGTGCCGTTCATCTTCCAGTTGCCAACCACCAAAGGTCTACGCATCACTCTCCGCACACCCCGATCATCCTTTGCATCCCCTGAAAACGGCCGCCATGTTAACCAAGTTACAGTACTTATACAAGAATTCTTCAGCCATTCTATTATTTAATCATCAGCCAACCTCTTCGGCTACAGTTGCAGCGATTTGCTCAACTAATTCGCCAACCAAGCTAGCGTCATCACCCTCTACCATGACCCGTATTACTGGCTCGGTGCCCGATGGCCGCAATAGCACACGACCATTGCCCGCCAACCTTTTCTCAGCACTTGCAATCACGCGCTGGACAGCTGTGTTTGCGTCAATATCAACTGCATCAGTTATCGCAACATTGATCATTGTTTGCGGTAACTTGTGGTAACCGCTGCGCAATTCTGCGAGCGACTTACCATCCTCTATCATCGCACGAACCACCTGTAACGCAGCCACAACGCCATCGCCCGTAGTGGTAATATCACCACAAACAATGTGGCCTGAATTCTCACCGCCTAATTCCCACTGATTATTCTTCATTGCCTCAATGACGTAGCGATCCCCCACCTTGGCTCTAGCAAAGGGGACATCCAGCTCCGCCAAGGCTTTCTCCAGACCAAAATTACTCATCAGGGTACCAGCCACACCCGAGCACGGAAGACCGTTGGCGCGGCGATACATAGCGATAACGTAGAGCAGCTCATCACCATCGACGATACCTCCATCGGCATCGACAAATAGCACTCTATCGCCATCACCATCCAAGGCTATGCCGATATCGGCGCCTGTCTCCAATACTTTCTGGCGCAATAGCTCTGGATTTGTTGAGCCACACTGGTAATTAATATTCAGGCCATCGGGATTCGTGCCTATCTCTATAACTTCTGCACCGAGCTCGCGCAATACATCGGGGGCGACATGATAGGTCGCACCATTCGCACAGTCGATAACCACCGTGAGCCCCGAAAAGCTAAAGCCCGCAGGCAAGGTCCCCTTACAAAATTCGATATAGCGCCCGGCTGCATCTCTGATACGCGAAGCACGGCCGAGCTCATTAGAGCCGGAGGTAACAATACCCTGTTGTAAATAGCTCTCTATTTCCAGCTCAATAGCGTCAGGCAATTTGTAACCGTCACTACCGAAAAACTTGATGCCGTTATCCTGATAGGCATTGTGCGAAGCGCTAATCACAATACCCGCCTGAGCACGAAACGTGCGCGTAAGATAGGCAATCGCTGGCGTCGGCATGGGGCCCAACAAACCAACATCGACACCTGCGGCGATAATCCCGGCCTCCAAGGCCGACTCAAACATGTAACCCGAGACGCGAGTGTCCTTGCCAACAAGAATCAGGTTGCGCCCCTTGCCGGATTTAGCAAACACCTTACCCGCCGCCCAGCCCAGCTTGAGCACAAAATCCACCGTAATCGGATGTTCGCCCACACAACCACGAATGCCATCGGTGCCAAAAAACTGTTTCTTCATCTCACTCCCCTCCTTTTGTGCCTACCATTGACAGTAGCAAGTGACTCCCGCCTAGCCCTACGACTGTACTGCTTCCAAAATCTTCAAGCTATCGACCGTCGCAGCAACATCGTGGACTCGGATGATACCGACGCCCGCTTGGGAAGCCAAGACGGCCAGCGCGGCGCTGCCAAATACACGCTGCTCTACCGGCTTATTCAATATTTCACCGATCATTGATTTACGGGACACGCCCACCATCACTGGCAGCCCCTCTGCAACCAAAGCCGGCAGGGCCCTAAATAACGACAAATTCTGCGCCAAGCTTTTACCGAAACCAAAGCCAGGGTCGACGACCAAACGCGCACGCGGGATACCCGCCTTTTCACAAGCCTCAATACGGCCGCGTAAAAAGGCGCCGACATCAGCTACGACATCATCGTATTGAGGCTTATCCTGCATCACCTTAGGCTCATCAAGCGTATGCATCAAACACACCGGCAAGCCACTCGCAGCGACAGCCTGCAAAGCCCCAGGGCGACGCAGTGCGCGAACATCGTTGAGCATGGCGGCGCCAGATTGCGCAGCCTCTAACATCAACTCAGGACTACTCGTATCAACGGACAAAGGCAGGTCAAAACGACGCTGAAGCGCTTCTAAAGCGGGCAAAACCCGGGCCATTTCCGCGCCCGGCTCTACCTTGTCCGCACCTGGGCGCGTCGACTCACCGCCCAAATCCAAGAGATCAACACCCTCCTCCAGCAACTGCTGCACCCGACGGTAGACCTTATCAAGATCCAGTTCTCCGTCACGAAATAACTCGCCGCCATCGGAGAAGGAATCCGGAGTCAGGTTGAGAATACCCATTACCAGAGGCCGGCCGCGCTGAGTAAGGCTATCGAGCAAACCCATGCTACTAAAAAAGCCACCGGATAGTGGCTATCCGGTGGCTTAGTCGCAAGGAAAAGATATCAGCTGCCTTCTACGGGCCCGCCAATACTGGCATCCGACTTATCGACTGGGCTAGTCTCGGAGCTGCTGTCAGCATCGCCCGCAGGATGGTCAAAATCGTGCCAGTCGCGAGGCGGGCGCACCTTGCGACGCGCCATTAAATCATCAACCTGCTCGGCATCGAGCGTTTCAAACTCCATTAGCGCGGCCTTCATAGCGTGGAGTATGTCAACATTATCCTTCAGCAAGGTCTCAGCTCGCGCATAATTTGAGTCGACAATCACTCGCACCTCCTCGTCTATTTGCTGCGAGGTGGAACCGGAAAAGTTTTTACCACCCTGACCCGGCATCGCCGACTCTTCATCTCCATACAGAATAGGGCCCATCTTCTCCGTCAAGCCCCAGCGCGTTACCATGCTGCGGGCCAACTGACTGGCACGTTCGATATCGTTAGAGGCACCAGTCGTTACGCCGTCCAAACCATGAATCAGCTCTTCGGCAATACGACCACCGTAGAGACTGCAAAGCTGCCCCTCCAACTTGCGCTTGCTGTAACTATACTGATCTTCCTTCGGCAAGAACTGGGTAACACCAAGTGCGCGTCCACGGGGAATAATACTGACCTTATGCACCGGGTCATGCTCGGGCACAAGCCGCCCTACAATGGCATGGCCCGCCTCGTGATAAGCGGTATTGGCCTTTTCTTCTTCCGACATCACCATCGAGCGGCGCTCGGCACCCATCAGGATTTTGTCGCGGGCGTGCTCAAATTCTTCCATGGTCACCAGGCGACGATTGGCGCGCGCGGCAAAAAGAGCGGCCTCGTTAATCAGGTTGGCCAAATCAGCACCCGAAAACCCTGGTGTACCCCGGGCCAGAATACCGAGGTCGATCTTGTCATCGAGGGGCACTTTGCGCACATGGACTTTGAGAATTTGTTCGCGACCACGAATATCAGGCAGGCCGACATAAATCTGGCGGTCGAAACGGCCGGGGCGCAATAGCGCCTTATCGAGTACATCGGGGCGGTTGGAAGCCGCGATGACAATCACACCATCATTGGCTTCAAAACCGTCCATCTCAACCAACAATTGGTTCAACGTTTGCTCGCGCTCATCGTTACCACCGCCGATACCACCACCACGGGTGCGACCAACAGCATCAATTTCGTCGATAAAGATAATGCACGGTGCCTGCTTCTTGGCCTGCTCGAACATATCCCGCACCCTGGAGGCACCGACACCAACAAACATTTCCACGAAATCGGAACCCGAGATCGAAAAGAAAGGCACCTTAGCCTCACCGGCAATCGCTTTAGCCAGCAGGGTTTTACCCGTGCCGGGAGGGCCGGACATCAACACACCACGAGGAATTCGCCCACCCAAGCTCTGAAATTTTGAGGGGTCACTAAGGAACTCGACCAACTCGCTGACATCTTCCTTAGCCTCGTCGACACCCGCCACATCGGCAAAGGTGGTTTTGATCTGATCCTCACTTAAGAGTTTGGCCTTGCTTTTACCAAACGACATCGGCCCACCGCGGCCGCCGCCTGCGCCACCTTGCATTTGGCGCATGAAGAACATAAAAATAAGGACAATCAGTAGAATCGGGAAGGCCGCCATTAATAGCTGCATCCAGACGCTGGGTTTCTGTGGCTCCCGGCCCTCGACATTGACACTGTGATTCAGCAGGTCATTCATCAAACCACTGTCATACACATCCGGGCGTACCGTGCGAAAACGCGTGCCGTCGTGATGCTCGCCCTCAATAATCAAGCCTTCGATAACGACGCTACGTACACGATCGGTCTGCACCTCGTCGACAAAATTGGTATAGCTAATAGTATTCGGCGTTGGGCCCTCTTTGAAATTCTGGAAGATCGACATCAATATGGCGGCAATGATCACCCATAAAATAAGATTTTTAGCCATCTCGTTCAAACAACTACCCTCGCATCGGCGCAGTGCCGATTTTGATTACCCATTAATTGTATAGCGCAATTTGTGCCACTGAGTATAACCCGCTTTATCGCAACGCGCCGCATGCCATCAAGCCCGCCCCTGAAAACCGCGTGCCAGACAATATACCTCGCTGGAACGTGCCCGTGAAGCGCCTGGTTTTTTAATAGCCACACTACTAAAATCTACACGCAGATCGCGAACTAGGGCATCAAAACCCTCCCCCTGAAACACTTTGGCTAAAAAGGTACCTTCAGGTTGCAGCACCTGCCGTGCAAAATCCAACGCCAACTCCACCAGGTACATCGCACGCGGTTGATCTACAGCTTTCACACCACTCATATTGGGTGCCATGTCCGAAATTACAAGGTCAACCGGGCGGCTATCTAAAATTTCCAGAATATTATTGAAGACCTCATCATCGGTAAAGTCGCCCTGCACAAAATCGACACCGGCAATAGCATCCATATTTAAAATGTCTGAGGCGACGACGCGCCCACTGTCGCCCAATTTAGCAATGGCGACCTGGGACCAACCACCCGGCGCCGCACCAAGATCAACTACCGTCATGCCGGTTTTTAATAGGCCTATGGCCTCATCAAGCTCGAGCAACTTATAACTGGCACGCGAACGATAACCGTCCTGCCTCGCCCGCTGTACGTACTGATCGCTCTCATGTTCTTTGAGCCAAGCTTTACTGGTTTTAGATTTAGCCATAGGGAAGATTACTGAATTCCGTTACAATTGACTGCCGAAGATAAGACTTATTCTATGACACTTTCCAACGACGACAAAAAACACTTGCGCGGTATCGGTCACAAACTCAAGCCCGTGGTCACCATCGCCGACAAGGGTTTAACAGACAACGTGTTGGCGGAGCTGAGTCGCGCCCTTGATGACCATGAGCTTATCAAGGTGAAACTCAGCCTGAGCGATCGTGATGCGAAAAAAACCACCATCGACCAGGCCTGTCAACGACTTAAAGCCGACTGCGTACAATCGATCGGGCACGTTATCTTACTCTATCGCAGAGCCGACAAGCCCAACCCCAAGTTGTCCAATCTATTGCGCAAAGGCTGCTAGAAAACACCTATTGAGCAGCCCCCACTACGAGAAGCCACCCCTTCACGACACAGCAGCCCCCAGCACCAAATCCAGCTAGCTCGCTGCTCCTAATAAAAAAATACCCGCGTCTTACAACGCGGGTATTTTCTCGTCAGAACCTCACCTGTCAACGACAGGCGATGAACCGATGGTCAGAATTGATAGGTGATTCGAAAGGTCAAATCATCAGACCAGTCAAATACGCCCAGTGAATCATCAGTTCCACCATCAATAAAGTTAGCAAAGGCTTCAACAGTCCAATCTCCACTAGGCTTATAGCGAACCGAGGGCTGTATCGAATAACCACCCTCAAGATCGTAGAGAATAGAGCCATCGATACGCCACTTTAAACCTGGAAAAGGCTGCTGAAAAGCGAGAACAACACCATGCCAACCACGATCCTGCTCACCACCACCCGGGCGCTTGGTCGCACTAGCGCCAAGCCCGCTAAGGTGACGCTCTAACAAGTCACTCTCCTTGCGGTACATATACTCAAAGATCAAGAAGGTGGCCGGAAAAGCATTACTGAAACGCTGGTATTTTTCAAATACAACGCTGGCCAGCACATCATCTGCCTCAATATAATCGCGACGAAGATTATTGGTCCACTTTCTATCGGGTATATAGCTGGCCTCAAAACGAACGACCAACTGATCGAGGAAGGAGTCTTCTTCAGCATAAAAAATATGATTCACCCCAAAGCCGAAAACGTTTTCGGCGGCGTAGCGCACCCGCATATTTCCACTTAAGGCATTACCGCCCAGAGCAAGGTTGAGCGCGGCCTCACCGCCCTCAGGAGTAACAGCACCTGGAACACCGGCCTGCCAAAACAGCTCGAGGAAGTCCGTGCCATTGATGCCATTGGGCCCATCGCCATTTATACTGGTCAGATAATCCCCGTTGGCATCGGGCGACATACCTAAACCGATCTCGGCGAAGCCTTTGATCCAGGCGAAGTCGTTTATCAAACCGTTGATGGTATCGAGGCCATCCGAGCCAGCGATAGCGGCGTTGTGAAACCACTCATCAGGACTGGCGGTGCCAGCCTTGCCACCGGGTTCATAGATAAAAGGCTGGGTAGCGAAGCCCAAGCCCTGAGGATCCAGTACCGGATCTCCAAAAGCCGCATTCGGCACACCGGATTCAGAGAGGGTAAATAGCGGCGTTGGGCTATGACGTGCAATTGCATAAAATTGCACTCCCCAGCTGCCATCTTCACCTAAGTTTTGACCCTGTAGACGAATACCACCATTAATTTGATCATCGACTTTATCGAAGCCCTCTTCATAGCCTTGATTCATATTGAATCCGCTTTGAATCAAATTGTATGGCGAGTAATTGGTCGGTAGCACTGAGGGCTGGAACATCTGCGCAAAGACTTCAAGCTCCCAATTTTGGTCGAGCTGATAACTGGCGCGAATACCGGGCGAAGCTAAACGCTCATCGGCATACTCTTCAGGCCCGTAGTCAAAGATAAAATGACGTCGGAAGTCCAGGCCATTCGCCATATCGGCAACCCGGAAAAAGAGCGACTCACCCCAGGCTATTTGCTGCTGGCCAATACGAACCCACAACGGCCCCTTAGCATAGTCTAAATACAGCGATGGTATATCGAGCATGTAATCATTGTCACTATAAGACAGGTGCGTAGCCTCTCGACCATGATTGGGCACACCCCAAAGATCGGGCTTGCCCCCGTCACCATCAACAAAACCACTTTTGTCAACTAAATCAAATGTGTCGGGCTGGTAGTAACCGCGGAATTTAACAAAGCCACTGAGATTTCTAGTGAAATTAAAACTAACATCAATTTCAGATTTTGTAGCAAAGACATTCCAATCGTTATTTGTCGAACGATCCTTACGACTATTTATCACTTGCCCTTGGGGTAGCAATTTACCCTTAGTGACATAATCTCGTCCGTTAAATCTATTGCCACCCGGTAAATTAGGGTTCTCGTTATTGTTGAGCTTATAGGCCATTTCCTGGCGAATAAAACCCGAAACCGTGTAGTCAAATGCCGATGCCACCGGTGTTACTAGCGGTGTCGCGGCCAGCGCCAGCAAGCCAGCACCCCTTAAAGAATACTTCATACCCAACCTCCTAATGAAAAATTTATAATTAATATGCGATAACGAGTAGGCGCAAAAGACGCGCCCAAAAACTCGTGACAGCCCTAATAGGGCTGTAAATATGGCGTTATAAATTAACTACCGCTTGGGCGTCACGTGGCATTGCGCCACGCTAGCACCTCATTAGAATTTTTTGATCGGACAAGACTATTTGATATTAATAACACGACCCGAATGGCCAACCATTACGACACTATCGGTACCTGCCTCACCGACAACACCCTCAATGGCCTGATACCACTGAACACTGACATCACCCTCGGTAATCACTTCCCAATTAAGGCCATCGTCGCGACTGCGCAACAGGGTTCGAATACCGGTGACTAAGACCTGACTGCCTGAAGACCAGACATCCAGTAGGTTTTCTGTCGTCGGTACAGGCAAAACCGTCCACGTTAAACCACCGTCAACGGTCTTCACCACCTTACCGTTCTGTCCCACCGAAAAGCCGGTTGAGGCATCCCGGTAGTGCAGGGCAAACAGCGATGTATCGCCCTTGTTGACGGTTGCCCAGGTCTCACCCTGATCTTCTGAACGCAACACTAAATCGAACTCACCTACCAACGTAATAATGCCGTCAGTAGCGACGCTAACGTCATAGACATGGGGCTCATAAAAATCGTTGAGAATGGCCTCCCAATCGAAACTTAAGGGCGCCCACGTTTGACCCGCATCGGTAGACTTCAACACGGTGCCAAAGCCACCAACGATAACGGCAAGTCCAGACTCATTGGCACTGACGGAGAGTAAGCGCTGGTCGGTACCCGAATCGACTTGAGCCCAGGCAGCATCACCCTCTTTGCGCATAATTAGCCCCGCTTGCCCGACGGCAATGGAGGCTTTCTGGCCACAGCTGACACCTAGCAATGCATATGGCACATCAACGGCGCCACTCTGCCAGCTAGAACCGGCGTCATCGGTGGTCAACACTGAACCTGCGACACCCACGGCAAGCCCAGACTGGCCGAGAAAACAAACATCGTAAAGTGCATCGTGGACAATGCCCTGATGCACTACGTCGAGCATGCCCCCCGTGGGGGGCTCACTAGCCAGGGCACCGGCTGACAAGAAGCCGGCGCACAGTGCAGCGCTTAGTATTGATTGACGTACCAATTTGAAATTAAACACATGCACTCCAGTCTAGATTTTTTAAATTAACTACCGAGACGACGAATAGCCTGAATGGTCAGGTACTTGTCGTAGGCATCTTCGGTATCAAATGCCGTTTGCAGGCCGCCTTTAACACTTTTAGCATGGTTAAATCGCGAGAAGCGATTGGTCTGTACGTCATGTGCATGTACGTAGGACCAGGACCACTCGGCATTACCCTTAGCATCCACGTTGGCCAAGTCACCTTTCTTCTGCTGGCTATAGCCAACCTCAAATGAACGCCATAGCTCGCCACGACGGTCGTAGGTTACATAACCAATAGGTGCCATGTTACGCACGTCAAGCCAAATACGCTTTTTGCTGACTGGCGCACGCGGGAAGCCAACTGGCTCAGCTTCAATGACGAGCACTTCAGGGCAGAGCTGGAAGTCAACCTCAAAGAAGTTAAGGCCCTTTTTACCACCGTGTAAAGTTGCATCTTTCGACCAATTTTCTTGATCGCCCTGCCATGTTCCTGACTGAGAGCCCAGAAAGGGACCACGGCCAATAATCTTGTAGTTGCCCCAAGTCAGCATGGGGTCACCAGCGCCCCAGGCATCAGAGAGGAAGAAAGTAATACCTGGTACCAACGGTTCAAAGCGCTGGTTGGTTGGGAAGCGACGCACGCGTTTAAAGGCGGGCAGGTAGCCAAACAAATCGGGGAATTCGCGCTGATCGTATTTCCAGATATTGAGGAAGCTGGTGCCTTTAACATCATTCGGTGCCGTAAACCAAACCGACTGGTAGCGCAACTTATCTTCGTGACCTTCCCAATAGGGGCCATCGGGGTTGCTGACCAGGCCGACGGTGTTCTTTTCACACCAACCGAGGTTGTAGGAGTATTCGATATCACCGTCGGGGCCAATATCATTATCTTCAATGGCGTAAACAGCAGTGTCGTGACGACCCCAGCTCATCGTTACATTGGCAAAGGCTTCAAGGCCTGTTTGCGGGTCGGGGAAAGCCGCACCGCCAATCCAAGGTTTGCCATCAAGCTTATGGACAACATTGCCGTTGGCGTCAAAAGCGCCCTTACCCTGATTGCGCAAGGTTGCCTCCAGATAATCCCTAGGGAATAACTCTGTGGCATCTGTTGTCGTGGGTGCTATACGAATGCGGCGACCCATTTGGGTGATTTGCAGGTAAGCGACGGGGTCGATTAAGTCTTTAATGTATTCAACATTGTTCGCGTCGATAATATCGCCGGTTTTGACCTTACCTTTGGTGAAAGCTTCAATATTGGTCAGCTCTTCGGGGTAGGCCTTACTTATATCACCTGTATTGCCGATCAACGGCATCAATGAGGTGAGAACACCTGCACCCATGGTGCCTTTGGCCATCTTGTCCATAAAAAACCGACGGCTGTAGTCAAAATCATACTTTTTAATGTGCATTAACCATACTCCTAATTCTAGTTCCAGCCCACATAACAAACACTAGTGGGCTATTTTTTATAAACCCTGTAAAACACTGACATATTCACGCTACTTGAGGGATTCTTCCCCTCCTGCATACTCCGACAGATCGACACCTTCGCCGACCAGAAGATCTTCCGAACTAACAAACTTCGGCTTAATCAACCACACCAACAGCGGCACGACGATCAGGGCAATAACCATATTGATCAACATCACCATCACCAGCAGCAGCCCCATATCGGCGAGGAACTTCAGCTCGGACATAAAGTACCAGGGCAGGATGCCGATCAGGACAATGGCCGCGGTAAAGAAGATGGCCTTACCGGTGGTGGCAACGGCGGCGTAGATGGCTTTGCCGTAGTCTTTAAAGCCCTGGTATTCCTCACAGATTCGACTCAGCAGGTAAATGCCATAATCGATACCCACACCGATGCCGATGGCGGCAATTGGCAGCGTATTGACATCGAGGCCAACACCCATATAAACCATTGACATTGCCAGAAAAACATTAGACATATTGACCGGTATCAAAAGCAAAACACCCGCCACTAATGAGCGGTAGGCCCACGAACAACTGATCAAGATAACCAGGTTTAGGGCACCAAGTATGTACCACTGGTAGAGGTCGACGGTATCGTTAATCGACTGCTGCAGTGCGATCGTACCGGAGCCGAGACGAACCCGGTAATTATCGTGATCGATGCCAATTTCATCGAGGGCCGCACGCACAGATTCCAGGGCCGCATCGACAGTTTCCTGCTTGTTATCCTTATACCACAGAGAAACCGTACCATTCTGCTGTACAAAGTCGGTGACATGGGAAAAGGCCTTCGGACTGGTACCAAAGAGCACCGCACCGGAGGCGGCCTGCACCGCCATATCGCTGTGATCCAAGGGTGCCCACTTCGGGTTACCGCCACTGAACAGACGGTTGGCCTCGGGTAAATAATCGGCAAACGACAGCGTTGCCACCGGTGGGAAGTCACTACTCTCAACGATGCGCTGCAGCTCCGTCATCTTAAAGATGGGATCGGCCTGCTTGAGCAAGCGCTGCTGCGTCTGTTCTTTCACTTCAAAAATAATCTCCAGGGTGTTCAAGCCCGGGAAGTGACTATTAATTTCGGCAATGGCGACGTTGTACTCTGAATCACTCCACAGCAGATTACTGCCCGCTACCGGGTTGCCGATTTTTAACTCGAGCATTTTTGACAGGCCGAAGACCGACAGCACAATAACCACGACGGTCGTTATTTTTGCGGGGGGACCAAAGCTTAGCTTGCTGACCTTTTGCAACATGTGCTTGATGCCCGCATGAATAAGCGCATGATCGCCATCAAGACCAATGATTTGGTTGACGTTTTTCGGCTTGGGCATCATTGATAACAAGATGGGCGTCAGGAATCGGTGCAATGGCAATCAAGAACAGGCCGATGGCATCGGTAACAATCCCTAGTATGCCAGGCGCCATCATCACGCTCATGCAGATCTCTGCCGACTTTTTCTTATCCTGAACGTGATAGTAAATTTCATAATAGCGCTCGATAAACTGCACCGCATGACTAAACGAACGCGCGACTAGCAATATCGGCACCACCATAATCAGTGGTTCGATGGGGTCGCCAAGCCAGCCCACAAAACCGAAGCCCCATATCGCAGCGACCACACTGGTCACCACTGGCACAACGATGCCAACCACATTGCGCATATACAGGAATAATGAAATTAACAGCGCCGCGCCTGTTATGCCAAAAATCTGCAGCATTTGTTTTTCATAGAAGTACACCCAACCCGTCAACACTGGCTGCCCGGCAACATGAATCTCGTGGGCATCATCGCGTTCAGCATCGATGATTTTTTCCTGAATTTCGTTAAACACCACGCCGTAATCGAGCAGACGTTCAATAAAGGTCGCCTGAATAATGGTCGCTTTTTCATCGTGAGAGATAAGGAAGGCACGGCTACCCGGTGATTTTTTGACGCGCTCTAAAAACTCAGCCATTTCCGCTTCGGTCTGTGGCGAGTGGTCACCCATCAGCGGCTGACTATCGATACCAAAGGGCGTCGCCTGAGCATAGCGGGCTTTTTCAGTGGTGATAGAGAGAATCTGGTCGTGATCGACGCCGGCAATCAAATCGATATTGCGAGTCATATCCCAAACTTTTTGCAAGGTTTCGGGGTTATAAATGGACTCACCATCGGTGCGCTTGATCATCACCGTAACGGTCAGGGGGTTACCAAAGTTAGGGTGGTCTTTATAAGTTTGCACAAAAGGATGCGTACTGGGTAACAAATCGGAAAAGATCGTTTTCAATTCAACCCGACTAATACCTACGGCAAAGAAAATAGTCAAAGCCAGAAAAACCAGCAATGATGCCCAACGATGATGTATGACATATCTCGACAGACGGTAGCGTGCAGTCTCCAATTCTCTTCCCCTTAGGCGTAACTTTTATTGCAGTAAAATTCGACGCGGACTCTATCATGATTATGTGACTCCTTCCACATGAATAAAGCTTATAAAGAGACCAAAAGCCTTGCTAATTCAATAGCTTCTAAGAGAAGGAAACCCATAAAAAGACCAGAACAATGTCATCCCGTTGACACACAATTAAGAGAATAGCGCAGAATTAAAAAGGATTTTTTAGCGGCAAGACCCGTCGCGCGTCAGATCGATACAGTCGCGAGCAATGGCGAGTCAAGGCTAGCCAAGGAGCATCAATTCAGACCACAGGTTACTTTTTGGCGAATTTTTTTATTGTTATAAAACCTGCAAGGGCTGCCAGTAGGGCCGACAATAGCAAGCCTATTTTTTGACCATTATCGAGTGACACCCTTTCCCGCTGAAAATCTGCAGTGACGCCCGGGATACTCCAAAGATCACCGCTACCAGTGCCAACAATTAACTGCCCCTTCATACCCTTCTCCATATGCTGGGCAATATCACAATGCACGAGGTAGGTTTTATTATCACTCGGAACAATAAAAGTTCCGGTTTGCGCAAAACCACCGGAGGCCTCCATATGAAACATGCCTCGATCGTACAGATACTTCGGCAAACCGTGGAGCATCCACTGGTGGCGCACGTCATCTTCATTTTTGAAATTAATGGTAATCCGACTACAAGGCTTAACCTGCCATTGATGCTGATCAAAACCAAACGCTGTCGCCGCATACGGCTCGGCGAAACGCGTTCCCGCCAACACGGTAAACTCGTATTCTGCAGAGATAGCCTGACAGTCCTCGGGTAACTGATCGCTATTACCCCCCATCACCATGCCCGTAGCATCCATTACCATACCCGGCATGTGATGCTGGTGGCTGCTGGCCGCAAAGCCCGGCAGGCTTATCAATAGCCCCAGCAAGGGCGATAATAGGCGCTGAGTGCAGGCCCTAAACATTAGACCTTCCCTTTAGTATCCAGCTGATAAGGATCCCAACAAATAGGCCGGCGAGTATAGCCATGGCGAACAAGCGCCAACTCGAAGGGCCGCTAGCCTCTACGCCCGGCAACAACGCTGTCACCCCAGAGCCATCTTCCTGACGCTGGTAAAAACCCGGTGTCAGGAAATTTTTCCAAGCCATACCGAAGGTCATCGGCCAGCCGTCATCCTGCAGGAAACGCTCGTAAACAATGGCACTGACATTACCACCAGGGCCAAAACCATCAGTGGTCACGCCCCTCTCTTGATGATCGTGCATTAGCCAAACGCCCTCACCATAGCTGTGGAGGCCATCATCTACGGTGGAAAGTTCCAGATCCACTCGCTGAGCCGAGGCAACCCACACCACATCGCGGGTAATGCGCGCGGGCTCGGGATGCTCAACACCATCGTAGTGACTGATCGTCACTTTATGACCGTGGGTGTGTATCGCCACACCCTCGCTACCACCGTTGAGCACTCGCAACTTGAGCTTTTCATTCGGCGCGGTGACGATCAGCGAGTCCTTTGCCGTATAGGGAAAGGAGCGCCCATTGAGAGTGTAATATTCAAAATCGGCTTGGCTAATATCGTATTCGCGGTGAATCTGCTGAGTTACCAGGCGCGGGTCGTTGGTTTGCTGAATTTTCGCACCCAGCTCTTTATCGAGATCTTGATAGTGCAGGTCGTATTCGCGGTCGTATTCTTCCTTCACCGCCACCGAACTGTGACGCACAAAACCATCGCCAATATTAAAGGTTTGCACCCAGTTATTCGGGCGATTTTCCTCGATCACAAACATACCATTTAAACCCATTAAGACATGGGCCTGCACCTCGACATGGCAGTGATAAAACATGGTGCCGGCTTGGCGCGGCTGCATTTCATAACTGCGCTGCTGGCCCGGCATTACCGGCATTTCACTCATTACTGGCACCCCATCATTGCCCTCACCACTGGCCGTTTGAAAAGGGTGGTCAACGCCATGAAAGTGAATGGTATGGGGCATATAGTGGGTGTTTTCGAGGGTCACAATAACCTTGTCGCCCTGCTCGACACGTATCGCCGGAGAGGGTAGACGCAAACCCGGCTGCGCCACTAGCGACTCAAAATTTTCGGTTGACATACCGGCCGATTTTGGTGCAAACACCCAAAGGCCCGGCATCACCCCGGGGGCAATGGCGTACTGTGTCACTGGCACATTGAGATCTGGCGACCCACCATTTAACTCGAACACCTCGAGACGAATATGAATCTCGTCCGGGTCACCATCGCCATCGAGATCTCGCCCTTTGACCACCGCATCGGGGGACAAGCGAGACTTCATCAAGGTCATATGACCGACGTTGTTGGTACCCTTGACAAAGGCCGCTACCGCATGAGGATTGTCGGCAAGGCAATTGGAAGAGGCCGAAACATCAATGCCCGCGATCGTTTGCGCCTTGCGCCAACCCTTGATATCGGGCGGACAAGCCTCTTCCGTATTATCGCTAGAAATGGCAGGAATCGTTGCCGCCTGCTCTTGAAAAGCACTGGCCCCAAAATTATCCGCATACCAAACGCGCCAATCTCGGGGATACCACTGCCAGGGTGTCAATGCTGCAAAGATAAGCAGCAAGAATAATAAAATAAATACTTGATACAGCCGTGTCATACCGCCCCTTGACTAAGCTCGCCTTCCACTACGTGGTGGCTTAACCTTAAAAACAAGACCGCGACCGCCTGCATAAATAAACACGCCACATGCCGCAAATAGGGCGAGGAAATAACGGATATAATTAGCGTAGCTAACCTGCCCCACAGAAAAGGGAAACACCGACGTATATTTTAGGCCCGTTTCCAAGTGGTTCGCATTCACAATACCAATATAGCCGCCGTTCTGCGTAAAGGTGTGGCGAATATTCATCACCCCTTTGTGATAACGCTTGGGCTCAGCGTAGTAAACCGTCGCCGCCTTTATGGCCTCTTCACCACCAAGATCGGCGAGAACTGCGGTAACACCGAGCTCATTGACATCGCGGATCACGCGAAAATCAAGCTCCATCTCACGCAGTTCATCACTGATGTAATCGATAACAAAAATACTTTGGGTGGCTATCGGGATATCTTCACAAAACTCTTGGGTTGCTCTCTCCCGAGGTAGATAGCCGGTAAAATGCGCTTTATATCTATCGATCTTAATAAGACATACATCATCTTCTACCGACACACCCCCGTGAGCAAATACGGTGCTGGCGCCACAGGCCACCCAAACCATGATCAAACTTGAAATTATAGATCGAAAAGTTCGTGCTACCTGTCTCGCCAACATCCAACAACCCTCATTTTTATAGTGTGTAGTGCTCTAAATCAAAAGAAGTTCGGGAGTACTGCGCCACCCACTTCCTGGAAAAATCGTTCGCCGTTCTCATCGTAGTAGAAGATCATACCGGCAAAACGGCTATCCGGATCATGAATCAAACCGGTCATACGATATTGCTCCCACAAAGCGTCCGAAGCAACTAACTCCACATCGACCGTTTGACCCGGTTGAATCGTATCGACAGAGACAGTCAAACCATCTTTAGAGACCATTTCTTCGCCTTCGTAAATCTCACCCTCATTAACATCCGGGTTCAGGAAGCGAATGTTGGCGGTTAAGAACTCACCAATGCGCAGTGGGCCCGCACTATTGTTGGTCAACTGTAACTGCATACTTAAGCTGCGACCCGCAAGATCATAAGTCGCGTGATCCACCTCAACCTCCAGACCACCCGTCGGAATATCGATCGGCTCAACCTCTACCAAGCCCGTTTGCAAGGGAATGGTAATGGGGTATTTGTGTTCCGCCCAAAGGTAACCACCGAGTATCAAAGCCAAAGACACGGTAAAAAACAAACTACTCACCACAAAGTCTTTCTTGGTCATCAGCTCATTGGCCCGATCGCTGCCCAAATGACGAATACGAATAAAGCGCGGTATAAACAGCTCTTTACGAATCAGCCAATACAGTAGGTAGGCGACACCCATTGCTATCCAGATCAAGTGCCAGGTAAAAACCCCATCCAAACCGTAGGTTTCCAAGTTGATCGTTTCACCGGTCAAAGTGGTAATTTCGTTGACGAACGGCGCGCCATCGTCAGCTTCCGCCACTTCCAACCAGGTACCCTTGTCGACCAGAGAACCCGCATCCTTAACATTTAAAATGGGGTGAACGTGGTAGCGGCCGGCAATACGTGCCCGCAGTACCGTTTTGTACTCATAGACTTTACCCAAAGGGAAAGCTGTAGAGCGCATCATCGGCACACCATTAACCTCAGAGTGCAACCTCAGAAAGGTTGGACCCGGCACGCCGATATTCAGGTACACCGTCTCCTCAATGCTGGGCATATGCTTGGGCCACCACTCGGAGGTCACCAACTTACCCGTTACCGTAACGATATCGCCAACCTTTACATTCAAAGGCTCTACCTTGGTATCAAACCAATGGACGGTACGCATACGCATACTCGCCAATTGCGCTCGCTCACCGTGGGCCATGACATCGCCCGCCAGTAAAACCATCACCAGGCCAGCCAGCAACGCCGTGAGACCTGTTTTTCTCGCTATTAATCTTTTCATTAACTGCTTACTCCAACGTCGTCTAAACAATGCGCTTGGTGAATTTATCCAGGCCGTTAATCTTGTAACCAACCCACAGGAAGGCCGCATAAACCACCATCCCACACAGGGCCGAAAACACAGCGGTCAAAGGCGTCACCGACCCACCAAAGGTACGCAGGGTAGATTCCTCGATAATGCGCAGGTATTCAGGCGTCGTCGTTCTAATGTATTGATAACCCATCATGTCAGCTACCGACATCAACATACCGTTAAACTCGACAGGCACCTTGTAAGGCGCCATAAAGGACCAGTTTATCGGGTAGACCAAGGCGCCAAACAATCCGCCGCCGATCAAGGTTGAAACAATCAGACTGCGGCTAATCGCCAAGGCACAATCCAGCAATATGCCGAGACCGATATAGGTCGACGGAAAGGTAAACGATAAGGGAAAGTGGGTGAACTCGTAAAAATTCAAGTAGCGGCTCAACCAGGACACCAGGCACAACAAGGTCGTGACAGCTGTTGCCATAATCGGCAGACGTACGCGCTCCCAGATACCGTAGGTAAAGGGTGCGATAAACAACAACAACGAAAAGGGTGCCACTAGAGGCCACCAACGACGATCTCGCCAATCGATCCAATAGTCCCAGTCACCGGCAGTCAGGGTGAACTGAATCTGCACACCGAGCACCAGGAAGGTAAATAAGACAAGAATAATAATGCCGTCAAAGCGACGGTATAACTTCATTGCCCGCGGATTGTCGAGAGACTTAAGGTCAAGTTGCCTTGCCTTAACTTCTACGTCTGACAGCCCTGTGGATTGTGCTTCACTCATAACGATACCTCTCGTACAAAAAGAATATTTTCAAAGCATAGATTTAGGGTTTGGAGAAAAATTATCCCCGCAAACTGAGAGCTTACGGGGATAATCGGATACTGCAGAACTACTAAGACTTACTCGGCTGCGGGATTGTAATCTTCCGCTGTGGTCTCAGCAATCAGACGAGCCATGTTACCAATCAGCTGCATCGCCAGTGGCACCAAGAAGAACAAGGACCAACCTAAGAATACAAAGCCGTAGTGGATCGGCGCCGCAAACAACTCTTCAGCGTAGAAGAAGGTGTGACCCCACTCATTAAAGCCATAGTTAGGCATAATCATCAAAATACCGCAGACAACCGCCAGGAAAGGCACGGAGATCTTGTTCATGTAGGCGGGGATACGCGTGTGAGTCCAGATAAAGGCAGGAATCAGCATGGCCGTCAAAAATGGCAGTGCAAAATAGAAGATGACAATGTGAGTTGGCGTGAAATCGGTATCCCGAATCGTCACCTGGTGCCAAGCGGCGTCGGACTCAACGGCGTTAGAGGCAACACAACCGGCCCAGATACCCATCACGGTAAAGATACCGAGCAACTTCCAGTAACGGCTCAATTCCAACTCTTTACTAATACTGCTGGCATCGGTTTCGCGGGTCATCCAGCAATAGACAGAAAGAATAATGGTAAACGAACTAAGGAGAATCAACTCACCGTAGAGAACAGGCATCCAGTACTTCTGAAACTCCTCGGAGTAGTAATCGGTACCAACGGTGAAACCCATAGTATCCAAATAAATTCGAATAGCAGTACCTGCAGCAATAACAATTGCTCCAAATACATAGGCAAAACGATTGCGCTTAAAGTGCCCGGCAACCTTGCTGTCTGCGCTACCGTCCAAAGCAATGGATTGAGTATTTTCTCTAGCCATATTGATGTACCCCTGTTTTTTTGTATTAAACTTGTTTGCTGTGCCGACCAATAAATGCAGGCCCGAACAACACCTGTTACTACTGCTTGGATTGAAATATACGCAGGTAATTAACCTAAGCGCAGGGCTTAAAATGACAACCCGCGTGCACAAAGTGACAGATAGCGACCTAATTCATGCCACTTATACACCGCAGGCATATTGTCAAAGCCCGTGATTCTTCACCCAAAGCCTCATAAGTCATTGATATGTCTATTATAATAATATCGCATATCATGTATCACCAAGGATTATATTATTCCACCGCGATTACACCCAATAAATCTGCCGTAACGCTTAAACACTTCCTCGCTAATCAAGGCACCATATGACACAGCCACCAATCCAAGCAATCGCTAAATTCTTGCCCTTCATCGCCCCCCCTCAAGCCAAGCAAAGTCATGAGGTAAAGAAGCCCCCGGCCATATCTCTGCCGAATCTGTTCTTAAAAAACCTCGCCGCCCAAAACCTACTTCACCACTTTATGCCTCGCACTGGCGACACCGGCAAAGCCCTTAACCAACTGCCCTGCCATCCCATTGCCCATACTGGCCACAATATGACTCGTACTCACCAGTCACTTGGGCTGACAATGACTTGGCTCGGCCAGCTCCTTAAATGTCATTTTCTACGTACATTAAGTAATAACCACTCCGATTATATTGAGGCCATTCTCAATGGTGATTCCCTCTGTGCCCTAGCCATTTCAGAGCCCGATGTCGGCGCTCATCCCAAACACTTGAGCTGCACGGCGATAAAACAGGGGCGACATTATATTCTCAACGGCGAAAAAGCCTTTGTTAGCCACGGCCCCTACGCTGACCGGCTCATTGTGCTGGCTATCACCGAACAGGATCGCCAGCGCAAACACTACTCAGCCTTCCTTATACCCACCGATAGCCCGGGCCTAAAGCGCCTACCTCCCCACGACATTAAGGGCTTAGCGCCGAGCAGTCACTGCAATATTGTCTTTACTGACTGTCGAACCCCTAGCGACACACTAATCGGTACGCCGGGCCGGGCCTTTACCGAAATATCACTACCCATGCGCACCCTCGAGGATACCTTGATGCTGGCGCCCATCGCCGGTGCGATACAAGCCCAACTCGACTATTTAGCGAGCGCCAGTTCATCCTGCAACAAGTCCTTAGACATGCATCAACTCGGCGAGCTACTCTGCCTGACAGAAACGGCCAAAGAATTGGGTATACTGGCTGCCAGCAAGCTCGATCAACAACACATCTCAGCAGACCTAACACCCCTTATTGTTGGTTTCCGGTCTGTTGTGAGGCAAGTACAAGCCAGCCTGCTCGATTGGCATGACCAGTATCCCGGCCTTTGCACACTCGCCGCCGATATAGACACACTGAGCCATATTGGCCGCCAAGCTACAGCCGCCCGCACCAGCGCACTAGCAGAGCGCTTTTTATTCGACCAAGGCCACAAAGGCTAGGCACCAAAATAATTTCCAAAATAGGCACAAAGTCCGTATGAAAGAACTTTATAAAGACAAATTCACTTCGGTAGACGATATCCAGCAACGCTTTGAAGCCGCTCAGTACATTTGTAGCGAGCAGATCGCCACCTGTGTCTACATCGCCCACAACCTACAAAAACCGGTGATGGTCGAAGGTCCCGCTGGTGTCGGTAAAACCGAACTCGCCAAGACCACCGCGCAAATCCTCGACGTGCCCTTAGTTCGCCTGCAATGCTACGAGGGGTTGGATGAGTCCAAGGCACTGTACGAGTGGAAATACGCCAAGCAGCTGCTGTATACCCAGCTTTTAAAAGACAAGCTCGGCGAACTGTTAGAGGGTGCCAGTGGGCTCGAACAGTCGATGGAACGTATCCACAACCACGACGACCTCTTCTTCTCCGAAGCCTTCCTCGAGCCTCGCCCCCTTTATAAGGCGCTGCACGAAGAACTCGGCTGTGTACTGCTAATTGATGAGGTGGACAAGTCCGACCCCGAGTTTGAAGCCTTCCTGCTCGAAGTGCTCTCCGAATTTCAGGTTTCCATTCCCGAGCTCGGCACCATCAAGGCGAAAATTAAGCCGCTGGTTTTTCTCACCAGTAACAATAGCCGCGAGCTGAGTGATGCCCTCAAGCGGCGCTGCCTACATCTATATGTACCCTACCCGGACGAAAAGCTCGAAAGCCGTATTTTGACCAGCCGTGTACCCGAGCTCTCCGACACCCTGCGCAAAGAGGTGGTCAGCTTCGTGCAACAAGTGAGGGAACTTGACCTCAAGAAAGTGCCGTCAATCTCAGAAACCATCGACTGGGCAAAAACCCTGCTCCTCCTCCACAGCGAGCAACTCGAGCCGGCGATGGTGAAGCAGACCCTCAACGTGCTGCTAAAATTTGAGACCGATATCGATGCCATGGGCGACCACCTGCGCACCTTTATTAACAAGGCTCATAAGCGCTCAGGGCGCTAAGCGATAGCGAAGCGCCTCTGGCCAAGACAAGCAGCGGCGCTTCGCGAGGAATCAGTATGCAGCAAACCCTCGAAGATTTTTACAAAGTCATCCGCGCAGCCGGCATCAATGTATCGCCCTCCGATACCATTGAAACCAGCCGTACCGTGGCCCTTGTCGGCTATTCTGATCGCAGCATCCTGAAAAATGCCTTTCAGGTCAGCCTGGCAAAATCAGAAACCGAGCAAGATTTGGTCGCCGATTGTTTCGAGCAGTTCTTCAGCTTCGACACATTCAGCGCCGCCAACGACCCGCACAGCAACAACACAGCCTCCGCCAGCGATGAGGCAAGCGAGCCACAACAGGCCCAAAGCGAGGCACCGCAGGCACAATCAGAGCTCGCCAAAATGCTGCTGGAGGGCGACACCGCCAGCCTTGCCATCGAAATGAAGAAGGCCGCTCGCGAAGTCGGTCTCACCGATATCTGGTTTTTTACCCAAAAGAGCCTCTATGCGCAGAAAATCATGCAGAAGATGGGCCTCCGCGACCTGCAAAATGATATCGCCGCCATGGGCAAGGGCGACTGCCCCTCCAGTATTGCCCAGGCGGGTGAGCTGAGAAATGCCAAAGAGTTCCTGGCCGAGGGCGTCAAAGATTTTGTCGAGCAACAGCTATCTATGTATGGGCGCAATGCCACCCGCAACCTGCGCGAAGACCACCTCAAGAGCAGCAAGCTATCGAATATCGAGCAGCGCGACTTTCACGTCATGCACGACCTGGTACGCAAGATGGCGAAGCGCCTCAGCACCCAGTATTCAAAAAAGAAGAAGCAGGACAAACGTGGCCAGCTCGATTTTCGCAAAACCCTGCGCCGCAATGTCGCCTACGACGGCGTGATGTTTGAAACCTACTGGAAGACCAAGTACATCGACAAACCCCGCCTACTGGTGATGTGCGATATTAGCGGCTCGGTGCAGTCCTATGCGCGCTTCCTGCTGCTGTTCCTACACAGCCTCAACGACGTCATGCAGCGCATCGATAGCTATGTGTTTACTGGCAATCTAATCCCGGTGAAAGATATTTTTGAGAAGTACCCGGTTGAACAGGCGATTGACAAAATTATGGCCGACCACGGCATGGGCGGCTCCGACTACGGCACCACCCTGCTCGACTTTGAAGACCAGTGCATGGACGCTATCGACAACAAAACCACCGTGCTCATCCTCGGCGATGCCCGCAACAATTTCCTCGCTCCACGCACAGAGGTGATGCAAACCCTGCACCTGCGCGCCAAACGCGTTATCTGGCTCAACCCCGAGCCGACGACCTTCTGGAATGCCGGCGATTCGGTAATGTATAAATACAAGCCCTACTGCCACATGGCCAAAACCTGCAACACCCTCGACCACCTGGACAGAATGCTCGACGATTTACTAAAAGCAGCGACGAGCTGATCCTAAGGGACTTTTAAAACCCACCCCAATGTAAGCCACATAAAAAAACACCGGCACAATGGCCGGTGTTTTTTTTATGGTACTACTGCAGCCCCTCTCTAAACTATAGAGCTGCCCCGCCAGTAATCATTACAGGCTTTTGCTAAGTGCAAAAACAACCGTGCTTTCACACCAGTTGGTGCCAAAGCACTCTGACTTATCCAGGTCGGTATCCACCCACGTCAAGCTCACATCAACACCTGAGTAGGTCTTGCTAATGCCAACGGAATAATCGGAATAGCTATCCTCTCCATCCGACAAAAAGGCCTGCTCGGCATCCTTGGCATTGGAATCTGTAGAGCTGTACTCAAAATCGTTGTAGCCGTAGTGTAAATCCAAACTAACATCATGGGCCAAGGCAAAGGAGTAATCGCCATACACGTAGTAAAAATCACCTGTCTCCAGATAGTAGTCATTGGAGTAGGCAAAGCCCAGCGTAAAGTCATTCACCGATACGCTGGCATACACCTCAGCGTAATCATCTTCTGCATCACCACTTAAGGTACGTACGGTATCGTCGGTGCCGGGGTAATCATAATAAATAAAACCCAGGTCATAGCTCACACTATCATTTATCTCACCGGCATAACCGACGTAGTAATCAAGCTCTAGGCTATTGGCAAAATCAACATTCGAACCCCAAGCACCAACATAGACGCCACTGTCGAAGGCGACATCAAAACCACCCTGCACAGCTAACTGAGTATCGGTCTGAGAAATACCGCGAAAGCGGTAATCGGAAGTCAGGCTGATATTGCCGCTGACTTCTGCCGCCATAGCAGCAACGGGCGCCGCCGAAACAATGGCCGCTAACAGTATATTTTTCTTCATATTTTTCATGAAATTTCCTATATTTTAATTAGAATTTACAGTGTAAGAAGCCATCATATAAAGCATGAAAATCCATTTTACCGGCTTGAATCAGTTCTATTACCCGCAGAAAAAACAGCCATTTCAAAACAGGCTTATTTCATCAGCAACGATGAACAAGCCCCCGCCCCCAGCTGCCGCCCACGAAATGGAACACAAAAAGGTCTAACCTGGTGCAATATAACTCATAAGACCTACAGGCGCACCACCTTAGAACAGAAACAGGTTATCAAGTAAGGTCAACACCAAAAATACGAGGACTGCTACAATCACCGGCAACATTTCCATCAACACCCAATAATGGTCAAGCCATGCATTTGCACCACGCCTGCCGCAACACCCTTACCGCCCTCGCCTGTTTACTTAGCCTAATTTTTTCAAACCCTGCACTGGCCAGTATTGATGCCCAGTGCGAGCGGATTAGCACTTTGTTAATTCAACAACTGAATGCAGAAAACCTTATTCGCGAAAACTCGGCCGGACAAGGCAGAATCAAAGAAATCGCCTTGAGTTTATGTGCCGAAACGCAACAACGGGTAGAAGAGCAACATCAAGAAGATAAAGCAAAAGCCCTAGAGAACTGGTTTTTTGAGTCCCACCCGGAAAAACCGGGTAATCGTCGCCTAAAGACAAAGCGCTAGTACAGCGCCAAACCCCGCGACCTAACGCCGCCGGCCACTGCCGCCTCGGGGTTTTCGGTTGTGCTTGGTGGCAAAGCGTTTAAACCTCTCTTGCCCCCTGGCATCACCCGCCTTCGAGCCGTCCTCAGCGGGGATTAAACAGGCCTCGCCATCACCAATTAGATCGGCTCGCCCCGCCGCTTGTAAATGCTCACGAATCAAGGGCCAGTTGGCCGAGTCGTGATAACGTAAAAGCGCCTTGTGCAGGCGACGTTTGTCGAGATCGCGCACCGGGTTGATTTTCTCACCACGTTTATAGCTGATACGACGCAGAGGATTGCGCCCGGAGTGATACATCGCCGTGGCGGTAGCCATCGGCGAGGGGTAATAGGTTTGCACCTGATCGGCGCGGAAGCGATGGCTCTTCAACCACAGGGCCAGCTCCACCATGTCGTTCTCGGTAGTACCGGGGTGCGCGGCAATAAAGTAGGGGATTAAATACTGCTTTTTACCGGCCTTTTTGGTGTATTTTTCAAACATCGCACTGAAGCGTTCATAGCTGCCGATGCCGGGCTTCATCATTTTCGACAGCGGCCCCTCCTGTGTATGCTCCGGGGCAATTTTGAGATAACCACCGACGTGGTGGGTCACCAATTCTTCGACATACTCCGGTGACTCCACCGCGAGGTCATAGCGCAGGCCCGAGGCAATCAGCACCTTTTTAATACCGGGCAAGTCGCGGGCACGGCGGTATAAATTAATCAGCGGATTGTGGTCGGTGTTGAGGTTCGAGCAAATACCGGGGTAGACACAGGACAGACGACGGCAGGCCTTTTCAACCGCCTCGCTCTTACAAGCCAAACGATACATATTCGCTGTCGGCCCACCGAGATCGGAAATCACCCCGGTAAAGCCCGGGGTCTTATCGCGGATGTTTTCGATCTCGGCAATAATCGAGTCTTCCGAGCGACTCTGAATAATCCGTCCTTCGTGCTCGGTGATCGAACAAAAGGTACAGCCACCAAAGCAGCCGCGCATAATATTCACCGAAAAACGAATCATTTCGTAGGCGGGGATGCGCCGCCCCTCGTACTTCGGATGGGGTACTCGGGCAAAGGGCAGAGCAAAGACCTCGTCGATTTCATCGGTCGTTAACGGTATCGGCGGCGGATTGAGCCAGACCTCAACATCTTCATGGCGCTGTACCAAAGCACGGGCATTACCGGGATTGGTTTCCAAATGCAGCACCCGCGAAGCGTGGGCATAGAGCACCGGATCCGTCTTAACTTTGTGATAGGCCGGCAGGCGAATCACCGATGTAGCGCGGTCAATTTTCTCTCGGAAGGGGACAAAATGCAGCACTTGCTCGCCACTGTCTTCATCGCGACCCACGGAGCATTTGCCGCCGGTGGATGCCGCCTGCTCCTCGACACTATCGTAGGGGTTGAGCGGGGTATCGACTCTGCCGGGCGTATCGACGCGGGTCGAGTCAATCAGCGTCCAGCCCTCGGGCAAGTCCTTGCGCAGCACCGCGGTACCGCGAATATCGCTCACTTGGGTAATATCCTGGCCGCGAGATAAGCGCTGGGCGACCTCGGCAATGGCCCGCTCGGCATTGCCATAAAGCAAGATATCGGCCTGGGCATCGACCAAAATGGAGCGCCGCACCTCGTCCGACCAGTAATCATAATGGGCGATGCGGCGCAGGCTGGCCTCGATGCTACCGAGCACGATGGGCACGTCCTTCCAGGCCTCGCGACAGCGCTGACTATAAACAATCACCGCGCGGTCGGGGCGCTTACCGCCCTCGTCATCCGGGGAGTAGGCATCGTCGCTGCGCACGCGCTTATCGGCGGTGTAGCGGTTAATCATCGAATCCATATTACCGGCAGCAACACCGAAAAACAGATTGGGCTTGCCGAGGCGCATAAAGTCCTGCGTATTGCGCCAGTCGGGCTGGTCGACAATGCCGACGCGAAAGCCCTGGGATTCAAGTAAGCGACCGATCACCGCCATGCCAAAGCTCGGGTGGTCGACGTAGGCGTCACCGGTAATGACGATCACATCGCAGCTATCCCAGCCCAGCTCGTCCATCTCTTCACGACTGGTCGGTAAGAAAGGTGCGGTACCGAAACATTCGGCCCAGTATTTAGGGTAGGTAAAGAGGGGGGTGACTGCAGGCATAATAGGAGCGCTAGTGGTTCAAAGCGGCATTTTAACAGTCGCGCAACAATTAAGCAGCGCCGCCGGTCTACCCTAGCGCCCTATCTAAGCGTCAGTACCGGCAGGCGCACCTAAAAACGGTATTTGAAATCGACCCGGGTCTCCCAGGAAAGATTGCCCACCTCAGGATGATAGTCCCCTGATTTCAGAAACTCGCTGCGCAAGGCCACCGATAACTTTTCATCAAACTGATGCTTGTACAACAAGATCAGTAAATCACCCCTATCATTGCCACCCCCCGGGCCTTTTTCTGGCGCCCTGACCGGACCAAAACTGAACTCCAAACTACTCCCCGTGTTCGGGTAAATACGCGCGCCAATGCGCGACCAGTTGAGGTTGCTCCACTCGCCGATCTTGGGAATAAATTGCCACACCAGCAAATAGGAATATTGCGGCCAGCGCGACCACAACCCATGCCAACCCTCCTCCGTTTGCGTCGCGGGGTCGTCGCCAGACAAGTAATAGTTACTAACGAACACTTCCGGGCGCCAGGCGAGTTGCTGCCAGGTATAGGTGAAATTAATATCACTCAACCAACCCCTGGTGTCACCCCCGCCGCTACGGTGGCCGCGCTGAGTAGCCAGCTCCCAATAGGCGGTAAAGGCATCGTTGAGCGATTCTTCCACAATAAAACCGAGTGTATGAAAGTAAACATCACCCCTGCCAAAGCGTGGCTCCTCGTGCTTGTACATGTAGTACAGATCTTTCGGTAGCCAGGGCTGAGATTGATTGCTCATGTAAGCAACGAAACCCTCTTCATCACTTTCGAGTAATTTCAGTTGTTTGTGTTTGTCATTGATTAACAGCGGGTCGTCATCTGGCGAGTAGATGCCAATTAAATCAACATGAAAACCCTCAAACTTGAAGCGTGTTTTTATACCGTTAAAACCGTAGCTGCGCTCCGCATCCAGCGGACTGCTCTCGAGTATCAACAAACCGTGACCGTAATACAGAGGGAAACGGCCAACGCTGACATCGACAAAACCGTCGAATAAATTACTGTACTCCACCGACAACTGATGAAAAATAAACTCATCGACAAAATGATAGCGATTGAGTTCTTTATGGGTCGCATAATTGCGAAACCCCGTTTTTATCCAGGCCTTGTAGCGAATACTCTCCGACTGCTGCCAGGTCGCCCAAAGGCCGAGTATCGTCTCCGAATAATTTAACTCAGGTAACTTAGTACCGGTATCCAAAGGCAGCTCGTCGATGGCAATGAGCTTAACCCGGGCGTCGCCGTCAATATTGAGTCTCTCGCCATTGTAAATATCCGCACGCAAGGGCGAACACACCCCCGCAAGTAATAGCGCCAAGCACAGGGCAAAACCTCGCCTGCACAACAGTCTGTACTTCATTAGCATAGGTTTATTATCACAGCCATCCACGGGGGAAATCCCCCAGTAGGTGCTCGTTCCTTGGTTACATTATTATAATTACTGGTCCAGCCGCGACACGGGCGGCAGGTAATCGGGATCCAGTGCTTTCAGGGGATGCGAGCCCGAGACCTGCCCCATAAACGGCGAGAGCACAGAGTAACCCAGTAAAGACTGAAGCCGTGGGCTCATTTCACGCACCAGTGCACGGGGCAGTGATAAAAAGAAATTCTCAATGGTTCTCGCCCATGGCTGGCAGTACTGGTTAGAGAGCGCCTGGCGGGGCGCCTTACTATGATTCTCGCCACCGCGATGCAAGGTGTTACCGGCGAACACCACGCAGGCGCCAGCGGGTATCTCCAGGGTAATCGACTGGCTCTGCATACGCTCGGCAAAGCTCGAGTCCCGCTCGCTGCCGCCCTCGCGGTAATCGCCAGCGATCTCTTCATCGCTCCATAGATGACTACCGGGGATGATTTCGGTACCGCCGTTTACCGCGCTAAAGTCATCGATGGCAACGATGGTCGACAAGGCCACCATCGGCCGTGGGCGTGGAATACTGTAAAAAACATCATCGGCATGCCAGGGCTGAGGCGTTTCGCCGGGGTGAAGGCAAATCGATTGACTGGTAGTGAGTAAATAATTGGCTTCGAGGAACTCGTCGCAGATCGCCATAATGCGCTCATCTTCGACAATATCTTGGATCACTTTATCGTAGCCGAGCAGGGAGTAAATACGTTCGGTCTTAGCGCCCTCAAAATTATTGCGGCCCAAAAACTGACCATTAATACGCGCCAGCAAGGCTTTGACGGCCTGTCGCTGAGCCGCTGGTAAAAAATCGCTGATGACCGTATAGCCCTGGGTTTTTATCTCTTCAATCGCAACGACCAGCTGTCTTGTTTGGGTTTTCATGCTTACAAATGCCTAGTCTTGTGATTATGGGGCATCCTGCAAAGTCGAATCCTACTATCACTCTAGTGCATAAATACCGGGGGAAGGTTACCACCCCCGGCACACCACAGTGCCTACACTTTTTCTTGCTTGAAGATCGGCAACCAGTAGAAAAAGCCCACGAGAATCACCATCACCGCGTCCATAATTCCCGCCTTGCCGTGACTGCGCAACTTGCCCTGCACCAATAACAACTCACCGAGGTGGGCGAAGAAAACAAACACGCCGGCCCACAGCATATATTGACTCCAAGGCTCGCCCAGTGCGCCAAACAAAGCCAGTAAGGGCAGCGCCCAAAAGCCCAGAGTGAGGTATTTGCCGAGGGTAAGAAAAGCTTGCATAAGTGTGCTCCTGTAATTTGTATAACCGATAAAAAGAAAATGCCCCACTGAGAAAATTGCGCGCAACTGAACGCACATTCAGCGTGACCAGATTAAACCGCGAAGAAGTGTAGCAATACCCTCCATATCCGACAATCATACTCATCTGTACCACCGCGCATAAAACCGCAGCTAGCCGTTGCTGGGTTCAGCACAGGCCAGCTCCCTAGGCGCCAGCGCTCATCCGCGTCAGTCAGCCCTGTGGCACCCGTTAAACACTATTTTTCAAGCAGCTCAGGTTCCTGGATATTAACCACCTGAACGCGCGTCACAGCGACGCCCCCATCCCGTAACTGCTTCATCAAAGTCTCTCCTCGACGCTGCGCGGTCGCTATATTGGCCTCTTTAACATGGCCAAAGCCACGCATAAAATAAGGTAAGCCGGCAATTTCAACAGCGATAGCGAGCTGCTCTAGTGACGCGCTGGGTACGGACAGCTCGGATAGTAGCTCGGCAACTTGCTGCTCGTATTCGCCAATCAGCGCGCGCTCTTGCTTGCGCTCTTCGCTGCGACCAAAGATATCCAACGTCGTACCGCGTAGAAATTTAAACGTCGCCAGCACCCGGAAGGCCGGCAACATCCACCCGCCAAACTCTCGCTTTAACAGATGCCCGGTAGCGGGGTCACGCTTAGAAAGCAGGGGCGGCGCGAGGTGAAAGGTCAGTTTATAGTCGCCGTCAAACTGCTGCTTTAACGATTCCACAAACTCACCATCGGTATACAGTCGCGCCACTTCGTACTCATCCTTATAGGCCAGCAATTTGTAGTAATTGCGCGCAACATTTTTTGTTAGCGCCAGCTCTGTGGCGCCAAGCTGCTCTTCTGCGACCTTTACCTTGTCGACCAAAGCCCGATAGCGTCGGGCATAGGCGCGATTCTGATATTTGCGCAGCTGGGTCGAGCGATGGGCAACGATGTCCTCGAGGGTTTCTGTTTCTCGCTCTTGCTGCGTAATGCCGGTCTCATTCACGCCGGCCAGATTCTTCACCTTGGCAGGCTGCTCGGCCAAACGCCGGCCCCACAAAAAGGCTTGTAGATTTGCCGCGACAGCCACACCATTCAAGGTAATGGCCTGTTCCAGGGCAACCACGCTGAGGGGCAATAAACCCTTCTGCCAGGCAAAACCCAGCAGTATTAGATTGCTGGTCATTGCATTACCCAGCAGGGCCGTGCCCAGCACCGAGGCGTCAAAAAAGTGGGCCTCGCGCGTCGCCGCGCCAATCGCTTGCTCCATGGCCTGCTCGGGAAAGGGTGCGTCGGGGTCCTGGGTGAAGTCTGCTGTCGGCGAGCCGTGATTATTGACGATCGCCACCGCCGCCGAGCTATCGAGACAGTTGAGGGAAGCCTGGGCCGATGACACCACCATATCGGCGCCGAGCATCAACTGCCCCTTGCCGGCGGGCACTCTCACCCCGTGTAGCTCATCCTGAGTATTGGCGATGCGCACGTGGCTGCTCACGGCACCAAACTTTTGCGCCAGCCCGGTCTGAGTCAACACCGCGACCCCTTTGCCTTCAATGTGAGCCGCCATACCAATTATCGAACCGATGGTTAACACGCCCATGCCACCGACACCGGTAAGCAATATATTATAGGGCTCACTCAGGGCATCTCTCGCCACGGGCGGCACTGGCAAATCCGGAAAAGACGCGTCGGCGGAGACGGCCACCGGTTGATGCAGAGCAGCACCGCTGACGGTAACAAAACTCGGGCAAAAGCCCTTCAAACAGGTGAAGTCCTTGTTACAGGCGTTTTGATCGATGACTCGCTTGCGACCCAGCGTCGTTTCTTTCGGGGCCACCGCTAGGCAGTTCGATTGCACGCCACAATCGCCACAACCCTCGCAGACACCGGCGTTAATAAACACGCGTTTATCGGGGTCTTCCAATAAACCGCGCTTGCGACGGCGGCGCTTTTCGGTGGCGCAGGTCTGTTCGTAAATAATCACGCTAGTGCCATCCAGCTCACGCAAGACCTTCTGTATCGTTGTAAAGTTATCGCGATGATCGACACTGAGCCCTTCGAATTCGGGGAAATCGCTGGCGTATTTTTCCGGTAGATCACTGACCACGGCAATGCGTACAACGCCCTCACCCTTGAGCTGATAGACCATCTGCTCAACCGTCAAACTGCCATCGACATGCTGACCACCGGTCATTGCCACGGCATCGTTGTAGAGGATTTTATAGGTGATGTTGGCGCCGGAGGCGATGGCGGCGCGAATCGCGAGAATACCTGAGTGGAAATAGGTGCCGTCGCCAATATTTTGGAACACGTGCCGCGTGTTGGTAAACGGCGCCTGGCCTATCCACGATGCGCCCTCACCGCCCATTTGCGTGAAGGTCTCGGTATCCCTGTCCATCCAGGTGACCATGAAATGGCAACCGATACCGGCCAGGGCACGGCTGCCCTCCGGTACTTTGGTGGAGGTATTGTGGGGACAACCGGCGCAAAACCAGGGCTTGCGCTGGGGTAAGTTGGCGCTACTCACCGTGGCTAATGCCTTGTCTTGCACAGCCGAGCCGGGTAGTGGCAGCGAAGTTGGCGAAGCCAATTTTTGCAGCCGTGAGGCAATCGCCTTCGCGACATCACCGGCACTCAGCTCGGCGATCGTACTCAGCAGTGCAGCACCGGCCTCATCCTGCTTGCCGACGACGCGCGGGCGCTGCCCATCAGGTAGTGAATAGAGCAGGCTTTTGAGCTGATCTTCGACCAGCGGCCGCTTTTCCTCCACCACCAGCATTTCTTCCAATCCCGCAGCAAACTCGCCAATGCCCTGAGGTTCAAGAGGCCAGCTCATGGCAACTTTATAGACTTGCAGACCGATAGCTTCACGCTTTGCCTCATCAATACCGAGGTCGGCAAGGGCGTGCAGCACCTCAAAATAGGCCTTGCCGGTGGCGACGATACCAAAGCGTGGATGGTTGCAATCGAGTGTTACCCGGTCGATGCGATTGGCGCGGGCAAAGGCTAGGGCGGCGCGAATTTTATATTGCTGCAGGCGCTCTTCCTGCTCTAAAAAGGGGTCGGGCCAGCGACTGTGCACGCCGCTTTCGGGCATGGCAAAGTCATCCGGCTCCACCAGCTGCAGGCGCTGCGGGTTCATATCGGCGGCAACCGCCGCGTCCATATTTTCGGCGGTGACCTTCATGCCCACCCAGCAGCCGCTGTAACGGGACATGGCCCAACCCATCAAACCGAAGTCGAGGACATCCTGCACCCCGGCCGGATTCAAGACCGGCATTGAGGCGCCGATAAACATCGGTTCACTCTGATAGGCCAAGGTCGATGACTTCGCCATGTGGTCATCGCCCACCACCGCCAACACACCACCGAATTGGCTAGCCCCGGTATTATTGGCGTGTTTAATAGCATCCATCGCCCGGTCGAGGCCCGGGCCCTTACCGTACCAAAGACCGAAGACACCATCGTACTTGGCCTCGGGAAAGAGATTCACCTGCTGACTACCCATTAGCGCCGTGGCGGCCAGCTCCTCGTTAACACCGGGCTGAAAATGAATGTTGTACTGCTTTAGAAAACTATCGGCCCGCCATAGGGCATTGTCATAACCGCCAATCGGCGAGCCGCGATAACCGGAAATAAAGCCCGCCGTGTTCAGGCCTTGCGCCTTATCGCGCTGGCTTTGCAGGATCGGCAAACGCACCAGTGCTTCAATGCCGGTCAGGTAGGCCCTGCCCGTGGTGCAGGTATATTTATCATCTAGCGATACGGCCAAGGTCGCACTCTCCTATTACGTTGCCAGCAACGGCATGCCAAAACAGCGAATTATAAGCTCAGCAGCTCATGCACCGTCGATGGTTTACGGGGGCAAAGGAGGAAGTATAACAAGCGACTTACATATTATTAGTCATACTATGACGTTAAACGATCGGCCGGCAGGCCAAAACGCTGCTCTGTGATATCGAGCCTGCGGTGTCGGGCCTAGTATCGGCTGTGCTTGGGGGTAGCAAGCCCACCGCCTAAATCAAGCCACCATGGCACAGCGGCTCAGGAGGTGGGGGCAGCAAGAGAGGTTATCAATCAAGCTTTAACGGGGCGGGAGAACCTCGAGATGAGAGGTGTCGACCTGCTTTATCTCGGCCGGACGCTTTTCCCCTTCGTGCAAAATTTCTCCACCACCGGGCTCCAGTGCCAACGCGCTAACATCCACCACCGTGGTGATCACCTTGCTACGCTCATCGGGGCGCAGTACATCGCTGCCCGCCGGGGCAAGTGACAGGCCGTCCTCGGCATTGACTGACTCGGCGGCAGACGTCGAGGCTGAAGAGGGCTCAGCCACCGCTTGCGCTGCGGGAGCATCGACCACCTTCGCCGCACGCAACTCGGCCACCGCGCCAATTTTCAACAAGGCCTGTTGGTATTTCTCGGCGCTAGCCCCGTCGAGATTGCGACGAATCGCCGTTGGGCGACCCGAAAACAAGCCCTCAACCTGCGCCGCCTCGAGTTTAAACAGCTTTCCCAGGCGTTCTTTAACCTCGGCAACGGCCTGCCCTGCGACGATGTCGCCACGAAAAAAAATATCGAACTGTTGATCACTCACTTGGCATACTCCACACCCTGTCTACTCTCGCCATATTATTGATTAGCTCAGAGGCTATTGCAGTCACCGGGTTCTCACTTCCCGGCCACACCGACAAGGTTTTGCCAGGCGAGCACCCCCCAAACAACCATAAACAGCAACATGCTCAGCATCACCGCCGCCGACGCTTGGTCTTTAGCACGCCCCGCCAGCTCGGCTTTCTCGGGCGAGGCTAAATCCACCACCGCCTCAATCGCCGAATTGAGTAACTCGGCGATTAATACGATGAGCATGGCACCAAACAAGAGAGCCAGTTCCTGCGCCGAAGCGGCAATATAAAAACCCAAGGGTGACAGCACCACCAGCAAAAAAACCTCAACCCGAAACGCCTCTTCATAGCGAAAACAGGACTTTAAGCCTTGGATTGAAAACCCTGTTGCGCCAATCAGGCGGCGGTACAACAAAGACGTAATACCACCGTCAGTTTTATGCATCAGAAATTTTCTCACCTATGTAGCTAAATAATTAATTACGCTATTGATTCGATAGTTCACGGCGTAAAACCAGATTAAAGAATAAAGCCTAGGCTAGGAGCCTGTCGGACTTAGGATGCCGAATTAATGTGCTGATCCATCGCCAGAGCAGGTGACGCCTCTCGCGGTCGACCCACCACTCGTGCCGGTACGCCAGCCACCGTGGTGTGAGGACTCACTGGCTCAAGCACTAAACTACCCGCGCCAATTTTAGCGCCCTCGCCCACTTCGATATTACCAAGAATTTTTGCGCCCGCTGCAATCAGCACGCCACTGCGAATTTTCGGGTGGCGATCACCGACATCATTGCCGATACCACCGAGGGTAACGGCATGCAGCATTGAGACATCATCCTCAATCACGGCGGTTTCGCCGATCACCAGACCCGTGGCATGATCGACCATAATCCCACCACCAATTTCGGCCCCCGGGTGAATATCGACGCAGAACACCTCGGCACAAAGGCTTTGCAGATGTACAGCCAGAGCTTCGCGATTATTGCGCCACAAATAATGGCCGACACGGTGTACCTGCAGGGCGTGAAAACCCTTAAAATACAACAGCGGCATGGCGTACTTATCACAGGCCGGATCGCGCTCGCGATAGGCGAGTAAATCGCGCTGCATTTTTTCACCGATACGCTCATCGTTTGCAAACGCTTGTTCAAACACCTGGCGAACAGCCAGTTTCGATAGCGCCATATTGCCGAGGATTTCAGCCAAATTGTAACCGAGAGCCGTTTCGAGAGAATCGTGGCTCAGTATTGCCGCGTGAAAAAAACTCGCCAACACCGGTTCATCTTTCGAAAAATCGCGAGCTTCGGCGAGAATTTCCCGCCACAAATTTTCGGACTGGAGCGTCATAAGAGGGCACCACTGGTAGCGTCAACGCCAATCGTTATAAGGAGCGGAATATGGCCGAAAGGCAACCTGGATTCAATACCGCACAGCAATAAAGCGTGAATAAATTTCATCCAAATTTTCGAGAATCGCCCCTTGCAGGCAGATATCGCTGTTGGCGATAAGCTCTCTCACCACCTCCGGAGTCAGCCCCGCTTCGCAGGCGCTGGCCAAGGGCCGAAAACTCAAATGCCAGGGTTCTTCGGCCACGCCGTCGGTCTGGCGACCACTGTAGGGGCGAAAAAAACTCGTCTCTCCATTCGCTATCAACTCGTCGATAAAGCGCGAACAGGAATGGAATGGCCCACCCACTGCGTACTCGCCCGGGGTCAACTGTAGCCGGTAATGTTCACTCACTGACGCACTATCCCAGATATCCATATCGCTGCCCCAATGGTGGCGAGAAGCCCCCGGTAAGGCCGACCAGCGCAATATAGCAAAGACGCGCTCACGCTCGCTCATATCCCCCAGTGCCACAGCCTGCCCCGTATTATCGAGCACCGGCCTCTCCCCTAGCGCTTTGGCATTCCAGATTGCCAACTGCCGATCAAAGGGGCGGAAGCCACTGGCGAGGCGCAGAGCTATACCCTCTTGGGACGCCCGGTCGACTAACTGAAGATAGGGCGCCACCACGTCACGGTGCAGGTAGTGGCCGGGAAAGACCTCGCTAAGATGACTTTGCGAGCGGCCGCTTAATTGCACTGGAGTCAATGGCGCTATATTTAGCGATGATACATTCATAGTGCTCACAACTTACTGGCTATCTTATAGCCAAGGGTACCCTAATTCATCGAGACACTAGGCCGTGGCTCGCTTGTTCCCGAATTGACAACATACCCAGCATTAAATGGCAGTGCGTACAGTTCAGCGCAAGTAGTAACAAACCAGCCCTGCAACCAACAGTAAAAATCGCCATAGGTCTTCGGCAGCAATTCACCTTATACTAACGCAAAGAATAACTCACAATATGGCGCGCCATGAAAGAAGAAATTGACCAATTCAAAGCAGCCTACGAGCTGATTGTCACATTTTTTGTCAACTACAGCTTCCAGCTTATTGGCGCACTGATTATCTTATCCATCGGTCTGCTGGTCTCTAACCGGGTCGCACAACTCGTCAGCCGAACCTGCGAAAAGCACGGGCTCGACGTCACCCTCAGTCACTTTCTCAGTAGCTGTACAAAAATCGTTATCATTATTGCCGTTGCCGTCATTTGTCTAGGAAAAATCGGCATTAGCGTGACACCCTTTATCGCCGCCATTGGCGCACTCTCTTTAGGTGCCGGACTGGCAATGCAGGGCTTGCTGTCGAACTACGGTGCGGGTTTAAATATTATTATCACCCGCCCCTTTATCGTCGGCGATACAATCACCGTGCAGGGCGTCACTGGTATTGTTAAAGAGGTGCGTTTGGCGCATACCATTCTCAATGACGAAGACGACGTCATCATTATGATCCCCAACCGTCATATCGTTGGCGAAATTATTCACAACTCGAATGCTTACAAAGTCGTCGAGAGCACAATTGCCGTCGCCTACAGCAGTGATGTCCAGCAGGTGAAGGAGATCATTCAAGCCACACTCTGCGAGCTTGGCATCGACAAAAACCGGCCACCACAAGTCGGCATTGACGAGTTTGGCGACAGTGGCATTCACTTCGGCATGCGCTATTGGCTAGCTACCGACAAATATCATCAGCTTCGCTTTTGCGTCAATGACCGCCTCTACACCGCATTACAGGCTGGCGGCATTGCAATACCCTTTCCACAGCGTGAAATACGCGTGCTGGATAACAGCCTCAACGACTCCCTCGAGAAACAACCTCATCTATGAAAATAATGGCAAACTCAGAATCCAAACGCGCATCTCATCGCAGCTCGTCATCCAGAGCTGCCGGTACTCACCAGAGAAGAACCCGCTTAATTCAAATCCTCGGTGTCGCACTCGCGTTCTCTCTCTTAATCAACCTACTTATCGCCATCGCCCTGGGAAACTATTCACGCAAAGCTAGCCTATTATCCGGCGTCAGCGATAGCTTGCGACTACAATTGAGCGATAGCGCCGAGCAACTAGCACGGAACGCGCTGCAGCTAAAAACACTCGAAAATGAAATAAAGGAACTCACTCTCAATCGGCTACCCGGCCTCACGGGCCTGCACTACGATGAAGTCCTTAACATCGACAAACTGTATGTGAAGAATATCGTCTTTACCCGCACCGGTAAAAAAGGCGCCCGCGTGTACGAATATAAAGTCGTGCTGGATAACCACGACTCCGCCTTGCAGCCGGCATTTAAAATTGTTTTATTTGATCGCAGTGGCGTACAGGTGGGCATGTCTGAGTTGAGTCACGACACCGTGAACGGCGGCATGACTCGCCTCGACCAGGACGAGGTTCGCGTACACTATTCGATGGTGCCATTAGCGGATATTGCTGAGCCAGAATACTTTCAAGTTATCTTACTTTAGACATCTGCCACCGAGGGCAGAGACCGCACCAAAGGTGCGGTTACAGACTCACTTCGGCTTATAATTTCGATCTATCGCCTGTTTTAACGCTTCTGCATTAAAGGGCTTGCCAATAACCTCGGTGACACCAGCGGCGAGGGCATCACCTTTAGAGTCCTCTTCACTCTGCGTTGTCACCATCACAATCGGCAACTCGTCAATAGAGTGCGTTTCACGAATTTTCCGCGTTAGGTCGATGCCGGAAATAAGCGGCATATTCATGTCGGTAAAGACAAACTCAGGGGCGTCTTTCTCAATGTTTTGCAATGCTGTTTCGGGAAATTCAAACAATTTAAATTCATAGCCGAGCTTGTGTAGGGCGCTGCGGTAGATATTCAAAATCATCCTAGAGTCGTCGATGGCATATACCAAGGTTTTAGCCTTAGGCTCAGCCTGCTGCTTGGGTTGAATAAAGCTCAGTAAATCGCCTCTATCATTCTTCGCCAAAATTACATTGAAAAACTTGACCACATCACTGTGTGCTTGCTCTCGAATGTAGGTAAACAAGGCTTCTCGTATCTCGTCTTCGGACAACAAATCGAGGAAAATATTATCCGACTCCGACTCGACAATCGCGGCAATAATCTTACCGCTATCGAACACGCTCGAGTGCAGCAGGTTCTTTACGCCCACCCCCAGCATCCGCGAATAGTTGTTATTAATGGCTCTGGAGGCCGCCAGACGCACATTATCGTCCTTATCATTCAAGCCCTCAGCAAGCGCGAGAGCGACTTTCTGACTCGGTAATCGGCCCAGGGCTTCATAGGCCGCAAAGCGGATATTGGCATTTGCAGGGTGATTGTGAAGTAGGTTTTTTATCGGCTTGACCGCACTTTCATCAAAAATATCGCCGAGCACATTGAGCGTGTGAACCACTAGGTCCGTATCATCACTGGTGAGGTTTTCGATAATAACCGGAATCGCCTTTTCACCCATGGCCGTGAGCTTAGCCTTACCATAATTTCTGACGTGGGTAATATGTGAGGCCAGTGTTTCACTGAGCTTTTCAATACAGAATTGATCCTGGATTTCTGCAAACTGATCGAGGATGAAACTGTCGAACTCACTGTCCGTACCCATCCTTTCGCTCAACAACTGCACGGCCTCATGCGAACCGACGCTGCCCAGAGCGGCGATAGCGGCGCTAATAATGTCACGGTTAGAGGCATAGAGATAATCGGCGAGATTTTTCGGATTCTGGCAAAAGCCAATTTTCGCAATGGCGCCCAACATGGTAATCAATAAACCTTCGTCAGATACCGCCGCCAATTTCGTTTCCAAGCCCAAAATTGCCGGCTCTAAAGCCAGTGCTTCAATACAGTAAGCGTAGTAGTCAATCTCACTCACCTCGTTACTGCTCGCCAATATTTCTACCAACATATCCGGACTGGCAAGCACCTGCTCAAACAGCAGGTCCTCAAGTAGGGGGTACGCAACCGCCGCAGCCCTATGCTGTGAGATAAAACGTGCCAAGTAGACGATTAAACTGGCATCCATTCGACTCAGTTCGCGAATCGCATCGTTGACGGCCTCTTTATTGGGCTCTCCAACCAAGTCGGCCAGCCAAACACCAACGCCTTCACCGTCACCACTGGTAATCACACCGCGAAGCTGGTTTAAAATTGCCTCTACATTATTTGACATCTACACCCCGAAGACATTTAAGCTATCTATCTAGATAAACCTTATATCCTTTATTATTTACATCATTTGACGGCGGAGCATCCTCGCTCGACCCAGAACTAAACAGGCCCTTAGACTAGTAGTTATGGGCTTTGATATCAGTGCACTGGTTCACAGCGTATCAGCACCGAAAGAGCCGTCTTGGGTTGTCAATGACAGGATGAAGAAGGGGTACAGTTGATTTTTACAGACTGGCCCCACAGTCAGCAGCGGCTTTAATCAGTAGTGGGGAGGTTTTTCTTGGGCAGAAATTTCGACGAAGGGGCTCTGGCTCGCCTCCTGTAACCGTTGCATCAAATAACGGCAAGTCTGCTCCAATCTGTCGATACTCTCCTGCTGACGGCACACGACGTCGTCGAGGGCTTTGACAACATCCTCTTGATAAGCAAGTTTGATTTCTAGTTCGGTACAACGTTGATCGCTCATAATCTACTCATTGAATCATGCTTTACTCACCCGGTAGGTCAGCTATTGAGGCAGCGCAAAATCGCCACTTTCCAGTATTATAATGGGTACCGGCCACCAACCAACGCGCAATTTTGTCTCCAGTTCATAGTGCAGCACGCGCCCGGGCTGATCCAGCAGAGAGGAGATCAGCCGTAGACCAGCCAAAATATTCGTCGCAGCCTCAACTTGCACCGTGGTTTCTGAGTGAGCGGGGATAGCTGAAACTTGCCCGGTCACACCCTTTACCACTTTCTCACCGTTGAGTTTTAGCGTATACGACATACCCGAGATGCGCAGGCCCGCGCTATTGGGGTTAATGATTTTCAGGTCAACCCGAAAGCGCTGCTCCAGCCCACGGGAAGATAAAGCCTCGATCTTTACCAAATGCACCGCTGGCTTTTCATAGGCCCGATCAAACAATGCACAAGACGATGCCAGTAGAACCACGCAGGCCAACAAGCCTCGTTGCGCAAGCCTCCCAGCCAGACCACTCACCGCGTTAAGCCTCCACATCGGGCTCGAAAAACAGCCACCGCACCTGGGGGAAACACTGTCTCAACAAAGACTCCGTATGATTAATATCAGCCACTAATTGTTCCGCGCCATCCATCACCGCCATTTTAGCCGTCACAGCCACCATCACATCATTACCCAACTGTAAGGTTAGTAGATTAAGCACATTATCGAGAGTCTCTTCACTGTCGAGAAAGGCAATCATTGCCAAGCGAGTATGCACCTCAACACCCTGCCCCACCAGTAGGGCCTTGCTTTCCACGCCGATAAGTACCGCACCACGATCGGCAACCGGCCAAACTAAGGCCCAGCAAGGCTGCTAAATCCTCACCGAACACCTCCATTAAGTCGTTGTGGCGAGTATCGCGAAACCAGCGCCCCTAATTTTGACCTGACGGACAAACCTTATTGATTCCCTTCACCCAAGCCAACAGCGACTGGCCCTCCGCCAGCATCGCAAACACCAACCAAGGTGAATTCAACGCCTCGGGCTGATGGCCTTTGTGCCACCCCTCCTAGATTGAAAACATACCACCCAAGGTAAACCGCATTAGGGCCACCAAAAATGACCAGAAGTAGACCTCTTTGCCGTAGCCCGTCGGATAATCTGGCGACGGCCGCCGCTTGGCTTTTTTAATGCCCTGCAACAAAAAATGATGACTAAATCAGCAAGCGAGTGAATGGCTTCCGCCAGTATCACCCCGGAGCCGGAGGCCTATGCTGTAAAACCCTTGGCTATGGCAATAGCGCATAGAAAATACTTTTTAGCGGACCTACAGCCTGAGACATATTTTTATTAACCATTGAATTTTTGACAACAGGGCTCATCTTAATAGACTCAAGGCTTATCACGCCATCATCGAGAGGAGTTTTACGTGTTACGCATCGGCCTATTTATCGCGACGATTGTAGCCCTACCAAAACGGCAGGCTGAAACCCAGGCCCAGAGACCCAGCCAGATACCCGACACGATGACGTTACTGCGTTTACCTGCAGGTTGGAAAGAGCACGTCAGTAAGCTATTGATGCCTCAGCCAGCACTGGAAGAGTGCATCGACGCACTGCGTAGGGGCATCTAACTTGTCTGAAAAAAAGATTTACCCACTGTTTCTCTGCGCCGTCGACGATATCCCCGATAACGGCGCAAAGGGCTTTCAACTCGACAAGTTCAACAGTATTTTCGCCGTGCGCAAGGGCGATGCGCTCTACCTGTATCGCAATCGCTGTCCCCATGCCCGCCTCGAACTCAACTGGATGCCGGACCGCTTTCTCGACAGAAATCGCGATTACATACTGTGTGCCGCCCACGGCGCTCTGTTTGAGATCGACAGCGGCGACTGCATCTACGGCCCCTGCCCCGGCACCCGACTTAGCCCCGTGGCCCACACCATTGCCGACGGTCAGCTGTACCTGAGTGAGGACCCCATCAATAATCAGGAGTAGCGCGGCCATTTCATTGTTCGAGCGGGGCGCTATGCCCTACAATCCCCCTCATTAACGAAAATCCAGCCTACCCCTACAAAGGAATTACCGCATGAGTAAAGTAGAAGATCATCTCGCCATTCGTGAACTAGCCGCCCGCTACAACCGCGCTTTCGACTATGGCAATCCCGAGGCCTGGGTTGAGTGCTTTACCGAAGATGGTAGCTTTGAAATGGGCAGCAAGACACTCGCCGCTGGCAGCACTGACTTGCTGGCTTTCGCGAAAAAAATGATCCCCACCATGAAAGTAAAGCATTGCACCACCGACGCCATCGTTGAAGTTGACGGCGACACCGGCACCCACGATGCCTACCTTATTTTGGTCGACTGTGGCGATAAAGTCAGCGTTGTCAACTCTGGCCGTTATATCGACGCCGTGGTTAGAGTCAATGGCCAGTGGAAATTCAAGCAGCGTGTGGTAGACATTGACGACAAGAGCTAACCAGCCCTGCTCGCTTAAGCCTGCGTGAACCAAGCCCCTGCCTCTTGTATAGAGACAGGGGCTTTTTTGTCGGCAGGCTAAACACTCGCCGGCGCTAAGAGTGTCAGCTTTCTATCTATTACGATTTCATCCGGACCCAGGCGGCAGCCATACACCAGCACCTCGACACCGGCGACGATGGCCTCAGCCAGAGTCTGGGCATACAGCGGATCAACCTCCTCTGCAGCGCACACCTCTTCAATGTCCGTCAGCTGCACGCAAAAAACCAGCACCCCACGCTGCCCCTGTTCAACCATGTGCATCAACTCACGCAAATGCTTGGCACCCCGCGTGGTGACGGCATCGGGAAAGCGCGCCTGCTTGCCCTGCGCTTCCAACGTGACACTCTTCACCTCGACAAAACACTGGGCCTCGCCCTGTTCAAGTAAAATATCGATACGGCTATTTTCCTCGCCGTAGCGCACCTCGGTACGTAGCTTGTCGTAACCTTGCAACTCACTGATCACACCGTTTTTAATGGCCTCAACCACCAACTTATTGGGCCGTGCGGTATTCACCCCCGCCAACCGGCCTCCGGTGGTGGTGATTATCTCAAGCGTACCGGGCAGCTTGCGCTTTGGGTTGTCTGATCGGGAAAACCAGCAGGGCTGGCCCGGGCTCAGGCAGTTCTTCATCGAGCCGGTGTTGGCACAATGAATCGTTAGTTCACTGCCATCCCTCAGTTCAATATCAGCAAAAAAACGCTTGTAGCGCTTAATAAAAATCGCCTCTTCAAAGGCGGGGAAAATTTTCATCGACCACTCTTCTTTTTATTCAAGGCAAAAGTCTTAGCTCGCCAGTGCTTTACCCAGTCGCTCAATGGCCAGCTCTAGCCTGTCCATCGGTTGGGTGTAGGAGAAACGCACATGCTGGCGCGCCAGATGCTCACCAAAGTCGGTGCCCGGTGTAAAGGCTACCCCCGCTCGCTCAAGCATATCCCAGCAAAAGGCTTCGCTATCACCCGCCAACTTTTCGATGCCCGCATAAATATAAAAGGCACCGGCCGGTGTATGGGGAATGCTAAAACCAAGCTCTCGCAGGGCGGGGACAAGATAGTCCCGGCGCTGGCGAAACTCGCCACGGCGGGTTTCCATAATCTCAAGGGTCGCCGGTTGAAAGGCGCCGAGGGCGGCATATTGCGCAATACTGGGCGGCGAGATGTAAAAGTTCTGCGCCATTATGTTGACGGCCTCAAGGGCATCTTCCGGCACCACCATCCAGCCAAGACGCCAGCCGGTCATGCCGAAGTACTTCGAAAAGCTATTAATCACCATCGCATCGGGATTAATCTCGAGAATGGAACTCTCTGGCTGGTCATAAACCAAGCCATGATAGAGCTCATCCATAATCAATACGCCGTTGTGGCTCGCTACCACGGTGTTAATACCCCGCTGATTTTCGTGGGAAAGCATCTCGCCAGTGGGATTGCTCGGCGATGCCACCAACACGCCCACGGTGTTGTCCTGCCAGTGATTGGCAACAGCCTCGGGGGTTAGTTGATAGGCATTGTGGGCATCGACCGGGATAAGCTGGGGCTCACCACCGGCCCGGCGCACGAAATTCGCATTGCAAGGGTAGCCCGGGTCGGTCAGCTGCAGGCCGTCTCCAGGATTAATAATAAGATCGCAAATCAAACCCAGCGCGGCACTACTACCGGTCGTCACCACAATGCGCTGAGCCGGTATCTTCAAACCGTAGCGGCTGTCATAAAACGCGGCGATGGCTTCACGCAGTTCAATGATGCCCAATGAAGGGGTATAGAAGGTTTTTTCATCACGCAGGGCTGTACTTGCCGCTTCGAGAATCGCTGGAGCCGTGGGGAAAGCGGGCTCACCGGCCTCCATGCGTACAATATCGCGCCCCTGAGCCTCCATTTTCACCGCAGCCTCAAGAAAATCGACCACTTTAAACGATGTCATACCCTCAATTCTTGAGGCGTATTGACGCTGAACTCCAGCCGCCATAGCGTATTTCCCCTTAGATCTGGAAAAATCAGCCATTGTAGGCCATGAAACATGGTCGATAATACTAAAATAGACTTGAAAAATTTGTCCAGTGGCACTATAACGTCCTGCTTCGCGATAGCATTAAAACGGAACACGTCCATGCCCAAGAAAAAAGCGGCCAAAGCATCAACCTTAACCCTTCACGGCCAAGCTCCCTATAAGGAGAAAAAGGGCGAAGAGTATATGAATGAGGATCAGCAGGCGCACTTCAAAGTGCTGCTGCTGGCGTGGAAGCAGGAGCTAATGGAAGAGGTCGATCGCACGGTCAATCATATGAAAGACGAAGCGGCGAACTTCCCCGACCCTGCGGATCGCGCCACTCAAGAAGAGGAGTTTAGTCTCGAATTGCGCACCCGCGATAGAGAGCGCAAGCTGATCAAGAAAATTGACAGCACCGTCGAGCTACTGGATAGCGACGACTACGGTTACTGCGACCAATGTGGCGTCGATATTGGCATTCGCCGGCTCGAGGCTCGCCCCACCGCGACTCTCTGTGTCGATTGTAAAACCCTCGACGAAATTAAAGAAAGGCAAGTTAGCGGCGGCTAAACACCTCCCGACCGCCACGCCATGGCTGTCAGCTCCTATATTGGCCGGTTTGCCCCCTCGCCCACCGGCCCTCTTCACAAAGGCTCTTTACTGGCCGCCCTAGCCAGTTTTCTCGATGCCCGAGCCAATGACGGACAATGGCTACTGCGCATTGAAGACCTCGACCCACCACGGGAAGTGCCCGGTGCCGCCGACCGCATCCTGCGGCAGTTAGACCAACACGGTTTACACTGGGACGGCCCGGTGCTCTATCAAAGCTCGCGCCTACCCGCCTATCAAGACGCCCTACAGCAACTCAGCCATCGCGGCTTGCTCTACGCCTGCGATTGCAATCGCACTAGGCTGCGCACTCTTGGTGGCTGCTACGATGGCAGCTGCCGAAGTAACAAAATAAATACCGCTGCGGCAAACCCCAGCCAAAGCCACGCGGTACGCGTGCAATTACCCAACCCGTGCTCAATTAGCCTCGACGATTTAATCCAGGGCTCGCTGCAGTTTGACCTGAATAAGAGCGGCGATTTTATTCTCTGGCGCCGCGACCAATTACCCGCCTACCAACTGGCCTGTAGCCTAGATGATGCCTATCAAGGTATTAGCCACGTGATTCGGGGCAGCGACTTGCTCGATTCAACACCCCGGCAAATGCACTTACTGCAATGCCTGGGCATTAAAATCCCGCAATACGCTCATATCCCGGTGCTCAGTAACGCTCAAGGGGAAAAACTCAGCAAGCAAAACCACGCCCCCGCGCTCAATTTGCACAAGGCCCAAGCCAACCTCCTAGATTGCCTGGAGCTATTGGGTTTCAGCGGCCCCCCGGAACTGAGTAAGGCCTCCATACCACAAGTACTAACCTGGGCCATTGAGCACTGGCAACTCAACAAGATACCGCCCCGCGATAGGGTGACAGAAAGTGACAAAGCGTAAGACTTGTCACAAGCAAACACTTTTAGCTATAAAAACAACCACTCCTAAGCTTATTTTTTTCTAAGAAAAGCTTTGCACAGGTCACACTTTCTCAGTAATATAATTTCCACTTATAACAATAATGAATGTGCAGACTGATAAAATATAATAATAACAATAGATAATAATAATAATATTTGAAGAGTTGCTATACGTTTTAAGGGTGGGTTAGATCCAAAAACACATGGCATATTAAAAAGGGAAGCCCTCGGGCTTCCCTTTTTACTGCCTGAAATTGACTGCCCACACATTACTGCCCACGGCCTTTTACACCACACCCTGCAGCCCCTCTTACAGAAAACCAAGCAGCCCCTTGACACCCCCACTGAATATTTTTCAGAAACATCTTTACATAAACCCAATACACCGTGCTACTATCACTTTAAGTCATTCGAATGATGACTTAAAAGAATAATAATAAACATAATAATAATTTGATGAGTTGCTATACGTTTATGGGTGGGTTAGATCCAAGAACACATGGCCTATTACAAGGGAAGCCCTCGGGCTTCCCTTTTTACTGTCCCCAGCTCTTCAATACCCACGTAATAACCGAGCCCTCCCCGTAAAACCACTACCTTTCAGCACCCCTGCTCAGCAAAGAAGCCGTTTCGGCAAGTGATTTGTCGAGCCTAAGCACCAAGCACAGCCTATATGCTAGACTCACGCCCCTATTTCTTCGCGCCAGACACCCTATCCATGTTAAGACGGATCGCCAAAAAACTCGGCCTATCAAAGAAACGTAAAACCTCTGGGCCCCACATCGTGCCGCCGGGCTCTCACCCCATCGAACCCGCAGACCTCAGTCGCGCCGCATCTGAGGTCGTCAGCGGCCTCGAGCAGGCCGGCTATAAGGCCTATGTCGTTGGCGGCTGTGTCCGAGACCTGATGCTCGGTCTCAAACCGAAGGACTTTGACGTCGCCACCGACGCCACCCCGGAGCAGGCCAAAGTGGTTTTCCGGCGCGCGCAAATCATTGGCCGCCGCTTTCGCATCGTCCATGTGCGCTTTGGCCGCGAGGTGATCGAAGTCACCACTTTCCGCGCCCACCACACCAGTAGCCCGGGCAATGACAAAAACCTTTCCCGCCAGTCAAAAGAGGGTATGTTGCTGCGCGACAATGTCTTTGGCTCAATCGATGAGGATGCCAGCCGGCGCGACTTCAGCGTCAACGCGATGTACTACCATCCCACCGACAACACCATTTACGACTACGCCGACGGCCTGAAAGATCTCGAGCAAAAAACCTTGCGCATTATCGGCGACGCCGCCACCCGCTATCGGGAAGACCCGGTACGCATGCTGCGTGCCGCTCGCTTTGCCGCCAAGCTAGACTTCGAACTCGACGCTAAAACTTTCGCCCCCATCGCCGAATGCGCGCCCCTACTCGGCGATATTTCCTCGGCCCGTCTATTTGATGAAAGCCTGAAGTTATTAATGAGCGGCGCAGCCCTGGCAACCTACGAACAACTGCGCCAACTATCGCTCTTTGCCGAGCTGTTTCCACAAACGGCGCCCCTGCTCGATGACGACTTTTATCAAAAGCTGATCAGCCAGGCGATGCGCAATACCGATGCCCGTATCAATAACCGCCAGCGCGTAACGCCGGCCTTTATTTACGCCGCCCTATTGTGGCCGGCCCTGATCGAACAGCGCAAGCACTACACCGACAAAGGCGACTCGCCCCTCTACGCCCTGCAACAGGCCGGTAGCGATGCGATTCAGCAGCAAATCAAGCGCACCGCCATTCCCCGCCGCTTCACTACTATGATGAAAGAAATCTGGGAACTGCAGGCCCGCCTCAACAGGCGCAACGGTCAAAATGCCGAACGCGTGTTTAGCCATCCGCGCTTTCGTGCCGCCTATGACTTTTTATTGCTGCGCGAGCAGGCCGGCGAACAAACCCAGGGCTTAGGTGAGTGGTGGACCCTCTATCAAGAGGTTGATGAAGACGAGCGCGAGGCCATGGTCGCCGCCCTGCCGAGGCCTAAATCGGGCAATAAGCGTCGACGTTCGCGCCGTAAACCCAAAGCGGACCATGCCAGCTAGGGCCTATCTCGGCCTGGGCAGCAATCTCAACTCACCACCCCGGCAGATCAAAGCTGCCCTCAAGGCCATCGCCAAACTGCCAAGCACGCAGCTAATACGCTGCGCGCCTTGGTATCAAAGCCTCGCCGTCGGCCCCGGCAGCCAGCCACGCTATATCAATACGGTGGTAGCGATCGACACCCTGCTAAAACCCCGCGCCCTACTGCAAGCACTGCAGCAAATAGAACGACAGCAGGGCAGGAAGCGCATTGTGCGCTGGGGGCCACGTACCCTCGATCTCGATATCCTGCTCTACGCCAACCAGAGCCTCAACACCCGACGCTTGCAAATCCCCCACCCGCGCCTCGGCGAGAGAAATTTCGTGGTCCTGCCTCTGGCCGATATTGCCCCCGAACTAAGCCTGCCCGACAGCACCCCGCTGGCAAGACTATTGGCAAATTGCTCGCCAGAAGGTATTGTCCGCCTCGTGACAACAGCAAGTGGTGGACGCACTGAGTAAAACGATTAATCTCGAGCTAAATGGCGCAAGTATGCCGCGCTTTATTGCCGTGGAAGGCCCGATTGGTGTCGGTAAGACCTCCCTCGCCAAACGGCTGGCCGAGACCTTTAGCTACGAAACGCTGCTCGAAAGAACGGCGGACAACCCCTTTCTGAGCCGTTTTTATCAGGATAGGCAGGCTGCAGCGCTGCCGACTCAGCTGCATTTTTTATTACAGCGAGCCGCGCAAATCGAAGCCCTACGCCAGGGTGATATGTTCCAGCCCCAGCGCATTGCCGACTTTTTGATGGACAAAGATCCCCTCTTTGCCCGCGTCACCCTCGACGCCGACGAGTTGAAAATCTACCAGGCGGTGTACCAGCAGCTAAGCCTCAACAAGCCCCTACCCGACCTGGTTATTTATCTGCAGGCGCCCGCCACTGTACTTATGGAGCGTATCAGCGCCCGCGGTGTAGCCAGCGAACGCAATATTGACCTGGCCTACCTGACCGAACTCAATGAAGCCTATATGGAATTTTTCCACTACTATGAGGCCGCACCGTTGTTGATTATTAACGTCGCCGATATTGACCCCATTAACAACGAAGACGACTACCGCAATCTTGTCGACTACCTCCTCAGCATTAAAACCGGGCGCCATTACTACAACCCCCAGGCGCACTTGTAAGGCATTTAACCCGTAACGTATTAGGCATTAATAAGAGACCCGCCGATGAAATCTGTCACCATTAACACCCTCAACAGCCACAAAGCTGCTGGCGAAAAATTTCCTGTAATCACCGCCTACGACAGCGCCTTTGCTCGCCAGATTGAGCTCGCGGGTATTGATGTGATTCTGGTTGGCGACTCCTTGGGCAATGTCATTCTCGGCTATTCCAGCACGGTGCCCGTGACCATGGACGACATGCTCCACCACACCGGCGCCGTCAGTCGCGGCAACAGCAAGTCATTGATTATCGCCGACATGCCCTATATGTCCTACGCCACCGCAGAGGCCACCCTCGCCAATGCAGCACGACTGATGCAAGCGGGCGCGCAAATGGTCAAGGTGGAGGGCGGCGCCTGGCTAGAGGAGTCCGTGTTCAAGCTCAGTCAACGCGGCGTGCCGGTCTGTGGCCACCTCGGCCTGACACCCCAGTCCTTTAATAAGCTGGGTGGTTATAAGGTACAGGGCCGCGACGACGAAGGTGCCGAACTCATTCTGCGCGATGCCAAAATTTTACAGGAGGCCGGTGCCGACATGCTGGTACTGGAGTGCGTGCCAACAACCTTGGCAGCGACCATCACCGAGGCTGTAGAAATTCCCGTGGTCGGCATTGGCGCCGGCCCCAACACCGACGCCCAAGTGCTAGTGCTCTACGATATGCTCGGCTTTTCACCGCGTATCCCGAAATTTACTCGCAACTTCCTCGCCGACACCAATAGCGTGCAACTGGCGCTACAGGCCTATGCCGACGCCGTGCGCAGCGGTGACTTCCCCCAAGTGGAACACGGCTTTAAGTAAGCTCGCTCTTCGCCCCGCAAAACAGGGTGTGCAAGGTCTCAATAATGATACTCACCTTGGGGTCGTCGAGGCGATAATAAATCGTCTGCGACTTGCGCCGCGTTGCCACCATGCCGCCACGACGCAACGTCGCGAGGTGCTGTGACAGCGCCGACTGACTCAGCGGCACACATTCGTTCAATTCCGACACCGACAATTCACCCTCACTGAGGGCACAGAGAATCATCAAACGATTGCTGTTTGACAGCCCCTTGAGCAAGCCCTCCGCCTCGGAGGCATGTGCCGCCAAGTCAGCCATATTGATACTACTTGCCACTATCGAATACTCCCAATACTCGTGCGGCCATCAAGCGTGGCCGCACCACATTATGTATCGCGACAACAGCCGATGCTAATACAATCTTCGCCTCTCTGTATTAGCCACTAGCCCTTCGAGCCCAGCACATTCAATTCATCGCCATAAACTGTACATGCCGCCAGACTGAGTAAAAATGCCGGTCGCAAGCCTTCTAGGGCGGTTAATGCGTCGATAGATGCATATAAGAGGCACTCAATATAGAGCAATAAACTATATCTTAACCATTGCTAATGTAGTAAATGCTTATACAATAAGGGCTCATCTACTGCAGGCCGCCTCGATGCCCGTGAAAAGCTATTTCGACCCAGACACCTCAAGCTTTACCCATCTGGTTTGGGACGACAGCTGCCGACAGGCCGCAATTATTGACCCGGTACTGAACTTCAACTACCGCTCCGCTCGCACCTCCAACCAAGCAGCCGATCTGGTCATCGATGACATCAAGCGGCTCGATCTGCAACTCCAGTACATTCTCGAAACCCATGCCCACGCCGACCATTTGAGCGCCGCTGCCCACATCAAACAACGCTGTGGCGGACAAACGGCAATCGGTGCCAACATGCCCTTAGTCCAGCGTGAGTTCAAAAATGTCTTCAACCTGGCTTACTTGGCAAGTGACGGCAGTCAGTTTGACCTGCTGTTGCACGAAGGTCAGCGCCTTGCCCTAGGCGAGCTGAGCATCGAAGTGCTGGAGACACCGGGGCATACCCCCGCCTGCGTGTCCTACAAAATAGGCGCTGCCATTTTTATTGGTGACACCTTCTTTGCCCCCTCTTACGGCACCGCCCGTGCCGACTTCCCCGGGGGCGATGCCACGGCCCTGTATCAGTCACTACAACGACTACTGAGCTTTCCCGACGCGACCCCTCTCTACCTCTGCCATGACTATCCGAAACCCGGCGAGGAGCCCCATGCGGTCTATACCGTCGCCGAGCAGCGCAAAAATATTCATCTACAAGGCAAGGGAGCCGATGACTTCATCCAGCTGCGTAGGCAGCGCGATGCACAACTGGATATGCCGGCACTAATCTTACCCGCCATTCAAGTTAACATCGGTGCCAGTGAACTACCCAGGGCTGAAGGTAACGGCACGGCCTATTTAAAAATACCGCTAAATCAAATCGGCAAATAAGTATTCACCGCAACTTTAACCACAAAGCACAGGGATAAATATGGCACATCCATTCGTACTTGCACTTATTGGCGGCGGCCTGGTTGGTCTCGCCGCCGTACTGATGATGGGCCTCAATGGCCGCATCGCCGGGGTCAGCGGAATTTTATCCAGCGCCTTTACCGACACCAGCGGCGACCGGCTGTGGCGCATCCTCTTCATTCTCGGCATTGCCATTGGCGGCGCAATACCCGCCCTACTCTCCGATAGCTTTATCCCCCCCGTACCCGACAGCAGCACCGTACTGGTAATTATTGGCGGTCTGGCCGTGGGCATCGGCACCGGCCTGGGCAGTGGCTGCACCAGTGGCCACGGCATTTGTGGCATCTCGCGCCTCTCAGCGCGCTCGATGGTCGCCACCGGTACCTTTATGGCCGCAGGTTTCGTCTGTGTCTATTTCCTCAAACACATCTTTGGAGCCTAGGAAGATGCATTCACAGAATAAACTGCGACTCATTGCCTCACTCGTTTCCGGCATCGTCTTTGGCCTCGGCATGGCCATATCGGGCATGACCAATACCGAAAGGGTACAGGGCTTTCTCGACCTCGCCGGCGCCTGGGACCCCACCCTCGCCTTCGTCATGGCCGGCGGTATGCTGGTCACCTTTATCGGCTATCAATTTATCTTGAAAAAACCCGCGCCGCTGTTGGGTGATGCCTTTCATGTCCCGACCAGAACCGACATCGACAAGCCACTGCTGATCGGTGCCATCCTCTTCGGCGCAGGCTGGGGTCTGGTCGGTTATTGCCCTGGCCCTGCTATCGCCGGTATCAGTTACGGCTACACCGCGACTCTGACCTTCGTACCGACAATGATCATCGGCCTGCTACTGGCAAAGCCCCTGGGCAAGTTGTTTTAAGTCCTAAAAGGTCCATCCAAGCGATGGCCTCACCGGGGATCGAGAGACGATCCCCGGTTTTTTTTGCCCAAAAATCGCCACCTGTAGCACCTAAAAGTCGCAGTCATTTTGCGCCACTGTCTCTTGCACGTATGATGTCGGCAAGCATTATTCATGACAAGACCATGACATTAAGCCACTAAAAATATAATTCTCACAGGTACAGAGACAATGAGTGACAAGAGCATAGAAGACATCATCATGCACGGTGCAATCCGGCTGGATTCCCCCCAGTTTGGGGTGATGGACCCCCTCTCGGAGGAAACCAAGCCCCAGGAATACTACGATGCCATCAAACAGCGCTTTGCCGAAGAGCGCGAAGTGCGGCTCAACTACCGCCCCGAGGGCGCGGCCCAGTACGACACCGAATTACAGGGCGAACTGGCAAAATACGATGACGACCCCCACGCCGGCGAAATTATTGCCCGCGAGCCCCTCACCGACACCGTCGAATGCCTGTTTATCGGCGGCGGCTTTTCCGCACTCTTAACCTCGGCACGGCTGCGGGAAATTGGCGTCGACAGCATTCGCATTGTCGAGCGCGGCGCCGATGTCGGCGGCACCTGGTACTGGAACCGCTACCCCGGCATCGCCTGCGATGTGCCCTCCTACGACTACCTGCCCCTGCTCGACGAAATGGACTACGTGCCCAAGCACCGCTACGCCCGAGGTGAGGAGATTTACCAGCACTGCCAAGCCATTGCCAAGAAATACGAGCTCTATAAACTCGCGGTTTTTCAAACCACCGTGACCGCCACCGTGTGGAATAAAGACGAGCAGCTCTGGCACATTACAACCAATCGCGGCGACCACATGAAAGCGCGCTTTGTGATCTGCGCCAACGGTATTTTGTCGAAACCCAAGCTCACTAAAATCAAGGGGATGACCGCCTTTAAGGGCCACTCCTTTCACACCTCACGCTGGGACTACGACTACACCGGTGACGACCTCAGTAAACTGAAGAACAAACGCGTTGGCATCATCGGCACCGGCGCCACCGCCGTACAAGCCGTGCCCGGCCTCGGTGCCAATGCCCAACAATTATTGGTTTTCCAACGCACGCCATCCTCCATCGATGTCCGCGATGACTGGGAAACCGATCACCAGTGGGCAAAAAGCCTACCCGCCGACTGGCAGGCCAAGCGCCGCGAAATATCCCTGCGCCCGCCGCAATTAAGTGCCGAGGGCCTGAAGAAAATTAAAGCCATGCCCCGGGAAGAAAAACTACGGCGCCAAGAAAACGCCAACATGGATGCGATGATGCGCATTCACCAACGCATCGAAGAAATCGTCACCGACAAAGACACCGCCGAAGCCCTCAAGCCCTGGTACATGATGATGTGCAAGCGCCCCTGCTTTCACGAAGATTATCTACCGACCTTTAACCTGCCCAACGTCAATCTTATCGACACCAAGGGCAAGGGTATTACCGAGATTACCGAAAACGGTGTGATCGTTGATGGCGAGGAATATGAACTCGACCTGCTGATTTATGCCACCGGCTTTGAAATCCAAAAAACCGGTATTTATAATGAAATTATTGGCGAAAATGGCGTCGAGCTAAACGACAAATACACCGACGGCATTCGCACCCTGCTGGGCATTCACTCCAAGGGCTACCCCAATCTGTTTATCATGAATGGCTACCAGGCATCCTTTCAGTTCAACCTCACCGATATGATGCAAACCCAGGGCGGCCATATTGCCGCCTGTATCAACTATGCCCGCAACAATGACTACCAGTCACTGGATGTCAGCGCAGCATCGGAAGAATACTGGGTACAGGAAGTGATTAAATTCCGCGGCAAGACCGACCGCAATAAGCAGTGTACACCCGGCTACTACAATTTTGAGGGCGCGGACAATCGCCGCCAGGATGGCACCTACAACGGTGGCTTTGTGAAATACATGGCGGAAATGAATGAGATTGAGCAGGATCTGGAAAAACACTTCACCTTTACTAAATAGTTTTTTGTAATTCAGCCCCGGTAAACCGCGTAACACTTTAGCGACGTTGCTTGCCGGGGCAACATTGCAATTGAGCAGCTAACAAATAAACAAACGCTAAAAACATCCAATATATGCCCCTTCAACAGCCATAGAGCCTGGCGCCCTAATATTTGTACAATGCCCGTCATAATAAATGATAACGAGTGTGACCACGGCCAGTCCATCTCCCATTGAACGCATCAAAAACAAACTCGACCACCCGGTTATAGATGCCGATTGCCACGTGATTGAATTCACCCCGGTCTTTCTCGACTACCTGAAAGATACCGGTGGTCCCGAGATTGCCGAGCGCTTCGCCAAGCGGCAAGTCAACTGGTACAAAATGAGTGGCCAGGAGCGGTTCGATAAACAACGCACCCGCACGCCTTTGATGACAGCAGTGGAAGTAGGGCCGTGCACCGGCATCAACTATCAGGCATTAATCTTATAGAGCAGCGCCGCCATAGGCCTTAGTGATTAACCTTTCTATAATAGAATCCTTTGCCGTTAATGTAGAGCCAAGGGTACCGGGCCTACCTAGTCAACATGCAGTGCAGAGCCGTGTTTATTGAAGATCATTTTCTAACAGAAATAGAAAGCTAATCTGCCGCTATGGTGCCATCAATACCTCAGTTGCTTGCTCGGCCATCACTTTGTGAACCACTTTTGTGACATGCAGGCCGTCCCAAAACAAATAGTCATTGGCTTTCTTACAAACAAAAGGCGGTATATCTGGCGTAATGCAGGGCACGGCTGTTTCTGTCAAAGCATAAGCGGCTGGATCGTTAAGTATTGATTCAAGCAGTGAATATAAATCAAAGATGCGGATATCCATGCCGGGAAAATTATTCAAGTTTGCCTGCAATTGTAATAAGCCCTGATTAAAGCCATTGGCTAACTGCTTGGCAATGGCAGGAAAATGATACTGAGGCAAGATTTGGTCAAGAATTTGTACCGAGGGCACCTGACCAAAATCGGCAACATTAACCAGCAAGAAATTTCGGGCGCCGTGCTGATATAAGGTGCTAATCGTACTCGCTATATTACCTAAAATAAGCGGTAGTTGTTCGGGAGCCACGGTACCAACCATAATATCGCGCAGGTCATTGCCCCCCATATCGATAATAAATAAGGTATTAGGGGAGGACTCAGAAAAGTCACTTAGGTAGGTAAGTAGTTGATCGGAAAGATTAAAGCGGCAGGGGAATTCAAGGGCTCGAGCACCACCCACGGCATAATTCCTGGCATTACCGCCAGTATTTCTCAAGGCCGGTTTGACTGAACCCGATAAGCCCGTACCTTTGGCCAGCGCCTCTACCCAGGTCGCGCCATTGGTGAAATGATGCCCACCCATGGCATAGGCAGATGCTGGAACAAAAAATTCATCGACGTTTTCAAAGGGAGGCACATTGGCACTCGCCGCTAACTCACAGCTGTCATCAAAGCCAAACTGCTCGGGCTTCGATAGCAAAACAAAGCCATTGCCACTATCACTGAAGCTAGCGCCAAACACCACGATACCATCGTATTCACCGGGGGCTGCCCAGGCCGCTGGAATCGCCATAACAGCCCAAAGTAGGGTGACACTTATTACTCGCAGTATTTTATTTTTTATTATCGACATAACTATTCCCTGTTTATCAGTATCATAAATTAAAAAAGCCATGCCTCATTTACTGTGGCATAGCTTTATAGTGTGCATCAATTATTTAACCTGCGATATAGCGCCATAGCCAGTCAGGCTATTACGCCCCCGTCAGCAATAATATTTTAATGCAGTGCAATAATTCTTAGCGGCGTTCCTGTCGCCCCTTTAAATTTAGTGGGCAGCATAATCACCGTGCTCTGATAGCGTTTTTTCGCAGCCAGCTCATCGCTTTTCACATTTTCAATAATGTAGATGCCCTGCTTAACCAAGAGGTGCTGGTGTACCGGAAACACCACCTTTGGATCTTCACCGGGCGTCACTTCCAGCGCCATATTGTCCGCACCAATGGCGACAACCTGCTTTGAGGCCAACCACTTTGAGGCCTCTATACCAATGCCCGGGCCAGTATGGGCATAGTGCTGCGGCTTGGCCGTGAAGTTTTTACCCCAGCCGGTGTGAACAAAAACAATCGCACCTTTGGGAATAGTTGTACCCTGCTTTTTCAGTGCACCCTGCAAATCTGCAGCGGTAATCGCATAACCTGGCTCAAGATTTCCAACACCCTTATAGGCGGCGACATCGATCAGAATACCCGTGGCAATAAAAGGTGGCGACTTGTCGATGCCATTATGATTAAGACCAATATCAGAGGCCGCGTCTTCTCGATCAAGACCGTTATAGAGTTCTGCGGCGATGGTGACGTGGCCCAGTGCGTCAATGTGCGTGCTGACGTGAGTGGTCATTTCAATGCGCTCGAGATAAAAACCCACCTTATTGGTGGCACCGGCGTTATCGCGTAAAAAGTTTTCCATGTTTTTTGAGGTGCGCGCCAGGGTAATGAC
>MAAC01018557.1_pt1 | contig 88392 bp, 72 predicted proteins | sample 1115981 | NCBI WGS metagenome assembly MAAC01 (sample SAMN04961126, study PRJNA320927) | seawater metagenome | isolation source: sample BD02T64 sea water enriched with oil for 64 days | place: USA:Gulf of Mexico | collected 2013-07-27 | reverse complement strand
GGATCCAGTTTACCAATTTAGTTCGGAAAATGAGCCAATCGTTTGTTATTCTAAAACAGGAGATTATGATGTGCAGTTAATGGCGATAAACCCTTATGGTGCCCAACCTTTACAAAAAACAGAATACATATCCATAAAGGAATTTCCAACTGTACAAGCACCATTAGATGCACAAGTTTTAGTTGGTCAGTCTGTCACGCTACAAGCTTTTGGTAGTGGAAATGGTTTCAGGTGGTCCCCAGATGATGGTTCCATTGAATGTGTGTTTTGCTCTAGAGCAACCTTTTCGCCATTAGAGAATACAAAATATTATATTACCAATAGTAATGAGTATGGGTGCGAAAGAACGGATTCGGTAAATGTAATTGTGATTAAAAACTATTACCGTGGTGTTCCGGATGCCTTTAGTCCAAACGGGGATGAAGAGAATGATGTATTATCGGTGTTAGGTAATGGAATAGCAGCCATTGAGTTTTATGTATACAACCGTCAAGGAACTATAATATTCGAATCAAGGGAACAATCTATGGGTTGGGATGGAACTTATAAAGGTGCGCCTAGTGCACCCGGGGCTTATGTGTATTTCGTAAAAATAACTTACGAAAGTGGCTTTCAAGAAATTTTAAAAGGAGACGTTACGTTAGTTAGATAGGGGATATGAAGAGATTTATACTGTTAGGTACTATGATTTTTGGTTCTAGTTTGGTGTTTGCGCAGTCCACAGAACCTGTAATGACGCAATTCTATAATACTCCTTTACAAATTAATCCTGCTAATGCAGGGCTTTTTGCCGGAGAGGCTAGGATCATTACCAATTTTAAACGCCAATGGGAATCTATTGGGCAGCCTTTCCAAACGATAGCGGCATCTGGCGATTTTCAAGTGGCTAGAGATGTGACTGGCGGTGACTTCTTTGGGGTAGGTATTGCTATCAATCAAGACAAATCTGGGTTGTCCGAATTGGCTAATTTATCGGCTAACCTATCGGCTAGTTTTACAAAGGCTCTAGATTCTAGGTTAACCCATTTTGCATCCGTTGGACTACAAGGTGGTTATGGGCAAAGAAGTATTTCTACTGCCGGGTTAAATTGGGGAAACCAATGGACCAATACCGGTTTTAATCCAGCTATACCCGTAGGTGATCAAGCCATTGATGAGTCGGTGGGGTTCTTTGATGTTGGAGCGGGTGTGAACTATTTTTACTCGGACAGAAGTGACAATTTGAAAATGTATTTGGGGGTTGCGGGCTTTCATTTAGCCAAACCTAAATATTCATTTATGGGCAATGAAGATATTCAACTGGAACGAAAATTCAACGTTAATGGTGGGGTATACTCTCGTTTTGGGCGATCAACGAATTTTTCTGTATTTCCAAATTTCGTGTATTCGTGGCAAGGAAAAGCAAATGTGCTTATCTATGGAATGGATTTTGAATACCGGATTTCTGGTGGTTCAAGATCAACTGGTACGCATAAATACACCAGTGTTGCCGTAGGACTTTATAACCGTTGGAAAGAAGTTATTTCTCCAGTGGTAAAACTTCATAAAGCGGGTTTCTCTCTTTACATTTCATACGATTTCGAAATAGGAAACATTACGCGTATTACTAATGGACAATCAGGGATGGAGGTTTCTTTAAAATATAGAGTAGGCTTTAGAAGCGGAAAGGGTAGTAAAAATATCAACAACGCATTTATTTAATACTTAAACGATTTTTTTTTGCCTCGATGGAGTGATCTTTCGGGGCTTTTTTCGGTCATAAAAAAGCCGATTGCTGAAGGTCACAATCGGCTTTGAATACGTATCAATTTATTTAAATATCCACTTCTACCAAATTCTTTAAAAGGTCATTAAAAACCTCTCTCTCACGAATCAATTTAGCCTCATTGTTATGAATTAATATTTCGGCAGGACGGTATCTTGAATTGTAATTAGAGGCCATAGAGAAGCAATAGGCTCCTGCGTTTTTAAATCCTAAAATATCGCCTTCTTTAATTTCTGAAATTTTTCTATTGTACCCAAACGTATCCGACTCACAGATGTACCCGACAACCGTATAAATCCTTGGCTTTCCATCCGGATTGGATACATTGTAAATTTCGTGATGTGCATTGTAAAACATGGGCCGAATTAAGTGATTGAATCCTGAATCTACCGATGCAAATATGGTACTTGTGGTTTGTTTTACTAAATTGGTTTTCACAAAGAAGTAGCCGCTTTCGCTTACCATAAATTTACCCGGTTCAAACATTAAGGTCAAAGGTTTTCCAAATTCTTGTTCAAATGCATTAAAACGTAAACTCATTTCTTTACCAAATTCCACTACATCTGTTTCATGATCTGACTCTTTGTATTTGATTTTAAAGCCAGAACCAAAGTCGATGTATTTTAAGGTGTCAAATTGCTTGGCTACATCAAATAAAATATCGGCAGCTTGTAAAAATACATCTACATCCAGAATATCAGAACCCGTGTGCATATGAACCCCTTCCACGTTTATGTCTAACGTTTCCACAATTCTCTTTACTAAGGGGATTTGGTGAATGGAAATTCCAAATTTTGAATCAATATGCCCTACAGAAATGTTCGCATTTCCACCTGCCATTACATGCGGATTGAAACGTATGCAAATGGGTAGAGTGGGATATATATGTCCAACATATTCCAGGGTGTTTAAATTATCAATATTAATTTTCACACCTAAATCTATCGCTTTCTTGAGTTCCTCATGCGAAACACCACTTGGTGTAAATACAATGTTTTTAGGATCAAAACCGGCATGTAGACCTAATTGTATCTCTTGAATGGAAACGGTATCCAGATTAGCCCCTAGCTGTTTGAAAATCTTTAAAACGGAAGGGTTGGATAAGGCCTTAACGGCATAGTTTATGGTTAAGGAATTTACCGAAAAGCTATTTTTAAAAAGTGTGTATTTATTAATGATGGTTTGTGCATCATATACATACAATGGGGTGCCAAACTCTTGGCAAAGAGATTCTACCGAAATCCCTTGGATTTCGGATGCGTTAGATTGTAACATAACTGTTAGCTATAATAAAAAATGAAAATTAGGGGCTAATAGAGTAAAAGAATAGAATCAGTTTTTTTAGATTCTACCTAGTTGTTGTTTGAGCATCTTAATCTGTTCCGTAAGCATTTTCTTTTTGTCGTCTTTCTTTGCTTGTGCTAACCAATTAAGAGCTTCCCGTTTTCGTCTCTTTGCTCCAGCAATTGCACCTAAGTTTAATTTGGCCATTGCTTTATCGTGATCCATGTATAAACCGGTTGAAAGTGCCTTTTTAAAGAAACTTTCTGATTTGCCCATTTGATTTTTTTGAATTAAAATCATACCTCTCATTAAATAGTAATACGCCTCTTGGCCTTTTACCATTAATTCGGGTTTCTTAATGAGGTCCAATCTCTGTTCTGCTTTGTCAAAATTTCCTTTTCTAACCAGTAAGAAAACCATAAGCATTACTTCATTAAAGTAAATGGTAACTGCAGCTACAATGGTTAGTAACAACACAAAAATACCGTTCCCTATTTCGCCATCCCAAAATGAGTAAATTGAAAATGAAAATAAAACGACCGATAAAATAATCCTAGTAATGTATGAAAACCACATAATTAAATATTCTTTTTGAGGACGGCAAAATTATAATTATGCTGAAACTGTAAACTATGTTAATCTCTTTTTATTTTAATTGTATTAAAATGCCTTACGGTTATATTTGAAGCGTGAAATTCTGCTATACTTTTGTTGTCACTTTATTCATTTTTCTGTCTGGACTTGTTGGGCTTGCCCAATCTAATACCGTGGTTGTTCAAGGGCAAGTGTATGGAATGAATCATACCACGGACTTGCTAACCCTTTTTGTGGTCAGCCAGGCCAATCAAACGGGTAATTTTGGGAACCCAAATGGAACCTACCAAATTAGAGTGGACCGGAATGATACGGTGCTTATTGGATCGATTGGCTATTTTACAGCGAAAATTAGTGTGAAGGATTCTGCCCATACGGATACCGTTACGGTAAATGTGCAATTGCACCAGTTAGAATTGTATTTAAGAGAGGTCACTGTTTTCGCTCCGCGGGAGTTAAAGAACATTTACGATGACATTGAGAAGTTAGGTTACAATGAAAAAGAGGATCGATTGAGTGGTATCGCAGACCCATTATCCAGTCCCATCACCGCTTTGTATGAGCGATATAATAAACATGCACAAAAGGAACGATTGGCCAGAAAGCTGATTAATGATGCAAAAAGACGAGATCTTTTAAAGGAGTTGTTCAAGAAATATGTAGATGCTAATATCATTGCCTTAGATGATGATCAGTTTGACGAATTTGTGGAATACATAAACGTATCGGATGAATTCTTGAAAAACGCCACCCAATACGACTTTATCATTTTCGTGAAAATGAAATACAAGTATTTCATGAAGCAGCATAAGTATGATGGATGGGAAGAATTTTAAATTTCCAAGCCAATCCAAAGAAATCATATCTGTATTAGGAGGGATTGGTTAAACCTGTTGATCCGAAAACCAAATTCACTGAATAACCCCAATTTCTACAACCTTTATTCAGGTCGTTTATGCTGTAATATTGAACAGAAGAAGGATTCTCGATGGTATAGGTTGGACCAGATACTCGGCTTCTATTGCAGCGTATGCCCGGACAAAATGTCCATGTACAACAGTTTTTCTTGAAATGGGATTTAATCGCCTTTCCTTTTAGTTCCCTTTAGAAAATAGAATGGGCTAAATCATTGCCGTACCACAACTTAAGAACGATCCGGTTTTAGTAGGCTCGCTAGTGTGGAGTAGGCATTTAATTCTATTCGATCACAAAGGCGTTTTTGTAGATTTTAAAGTAGATGTAATTCAAAATGGGAATAGAAAGGAAGTAAATTAATCCAATATTAAACTCTGTAAGACATCCAATAAGAATAGCTTGTAGTCCGTAGAAGACCCAAGAAAGGAAGATTCCAAAAACCAAATCCAACGAAGATTCAAAAGCAGGGTCAGCTGCTAATTTGGTGGTTAAATTCCCAATAATTTTAAAGGTTATGAAATTACTGATTAACATTAAAACCCCAAATGGAGCGAACAGAACCTTTAGGAACATTGGGGTGTCAGATACCTTTTTTACGGGTATGGGCTGGTCGTCCATGATGGTTTGAACTAGTTTTTGATTGGCTTCAAAACTTTCTTCTAAGTTGAAAGTTCCATTGGCATTCTCTAGCCATTTATTAGCAATGGGGCGGTATGCCAATCCTCGAGGAATGTCAATGGTCATTGGACGCATGCGTTTATCCAATTCGGCAAGGAGATTAATATAGCCTTGGTTTTTGTTTTTTAAATAAGAAGCGTAAAAGGGTTTTACATCAAACGGTTCACCATATTTTACAAATAGGTCAGATCTAAACCTTTTATGGGCGCTGTAATTAATTCCTACCGGGGTGATTTTTAAATCCGTATCAGGATTTTTATCGAGTACCGCAAAAGCAATTCTAGCAATTCCTTTTTGTAAGGGACGAATAGCACGTCTTAAATTATGGTTGCCCTCTGGAAAAATGGTTAAAGGTTGTTTTCCATCAATAAGGAGGTCCACACACTTATCAAATATCTTGGCGTTTCGTTTTACGGTATGTAAGCCATCACGTTCTCTGTAAATAGGTAACATATAGATGTAATGAAAGAAAGTCGCTCCAATTTTGGATTGAAAAACCTTTGCCTGAGTAAGAAAATAGGATGGGCGAGGCTGCGTCATAACAATAGCCAAGGCATCCATAAATGCATTCTGATGCGTAGGTGCAAATATAATGGACCCCTTGTTTACAGAAGGATCTACTTGAATAGAGTCAAATTTTCTATAAAAGAGTTTAAGTCCTAGTCTAACATACTCTGTTAGGCAAAACATAAAAATTTTCTTAACCATGTTGCAAAATTAATCCGTTTTCTTCACGCCACGTTGAAAGATGTATGAAATTGTGGCTCCGGAGATGATATGCCAAATTCCCCACCAAGCAGCCAAAAGTGCCATTCCGCCATTACCATCGAACAAGGTGAATATTAATACCAATGACAACCCCGAATTTTGGATGCCGGTTTCAATAGTAATGGTACGAAGATCTTTTACTGGAAGTTTAGCTAGTTTACTTGTATAGTAACCGATTCCAAATGATAAAGCATTGTGTAGAAAAACCAATAGGATAATGTATTTGTAATAGGTGGTAAACACATCAATGTTTTTTGAGAAGGCCACAATCATAAAAGTAATCAAAATCCCAAATGACAAAAATCGGATGGGTTTCATTATTTTTTTTGTTACTTGGGGCCATTTATTGGCCATTAAAAGCCCTGCAATGAGTGGAATAATTAATATGGTGAAAACAGTCATAAACATGGGGATAAACTCAATGGTAATCTGTTGAATATCCTTTTTATCCATATATATTCCCCCATAAAACTCAAAGTTAAAAGGGGTCATAAATACCGCTCCTAAAGTAGCAATAGCGGTTAAACTTACCGATAAGGCCACGTTTCCACCCGATTGTTGAGAATAGAAATTGGATACATTTCCACCGGGTGAAGCGGCAACCAAAAGCATTCCTAAAGCAAGTTCGGGTAAGGGGTTAATCACCCAAATTAATAAAAAAGTGAAAAATGGGAGTAGGATAAACTGACTAAATACACCGGTAATAATGGATTTGGGGTTTTTACGAATTTCTAAAAATTCTGATTTCTTTATCCCCATGGAAACCCCAAACATAATAAAGGCAATGGCTAGATTTAAAACCATTAAACTCTGTTTGCTAAACGTGATATGTAAATCTGTAAACTCTGAACTCACCTGATGAACTTTAAAGCATAGCTACCCAATTCTACGGCAAGGTAATTATGTGGTTTTTTTAAAAAAAAAAATCCCGTTTGTGAAAAACGGGATTTAATACATTGGATTCTAATTTTAGTGCATGCACGTTTTTTTGGTCAATAGTTGCTCTTCAGTTTCGGGATTCTCTTCATCCACATGAATAGCATCTACCGGACAAACAGAAGCACATTGAGGTTCATCATGAAAACCTTTACACTCGGTACATTTATCGGCAACAATGTAAAAATACTCATCACTTTGAGCATCTTGTTTCTTATCTGCATTCACAGTTTTGCCATCCCATAGTTTTACCTCTCCCGTTAAATTGGTTCCATCCGCATAAGTCCATTCTTCGTCTGGTTCGTAAATAGCATGGTTAGGACATTCCGAAACGCAAGCATCACAGTTGATGCAGTCATCATTAATTACTAACATAAGTATATCTTTTGGTATGGATTCTCATCCAAAAATTGTCGTAAAATTTTAAGGAGCAAAATTAGCGAGTAATTTATTAAGATTTACCACCCTTTCTTATTTGGAATCATTCTAAATTGTTAAAATCCGTAGTATATTTGTACGGAACTTTAATGGAATGGTGCCATGTACTCACCAGGTTCTCTTTAGGGATTATTTCCATAGAGATAGGGCTGGTGTTTAATTGTTGAAAAGTGCCGTTTCATTTGGCTTTAGGTAAAGAATAGTCCCGTAAAAACGGCTATTTTTGCATTTTGGTAAAGTTCAAGTTACGGGTCTAAAAGACCTTTGTAATAGATTGATTATTATACTTTTAATGGGATGTGGGTTTCTCTTTAATAAAAAGGAAATTTGCAGTATTTATGGCTGAATGAAGCCTTGAAATTAAGAATGAAAAAGACTAAAGTAACGGAATTAGATAAGGTAGTTGTCAAATTTGTGGGTGATTCGGGTGATGGAATGCAATTAACCGGGACACAATTTGCAGGTACCTCTGCCTTTTTAGGCAACGATATAGCAACTTTCCCAGATTATCCAGCCGAAATTAGAGCTCCGCAAGGAACCGTGGCCGGTGTATCTGGTTTTCAAGTGCATATTGGAAAATCGCAAATACATACTCCAGGTGATGCATCGGATGTATTGGTGGCGATGAATGCAGCAGCATTGAAAGCACATATATATAGTGTTTCGAAAGGAAATACGATTATTGTGGATACCGATAGTTTTAAAAGAAAGGACTGGGAAAAGGCGGGTTACACGGAAGATCCATTGGAGTCTCAGGATTTAAAGAACTACAATATGGTTAAAGCGCCAATTACAACCATGACCAAAAAGGCATTGGAAGGAATTGGATTGGATAACAAAAGCATTACCCGAAGTAAAAATATGTTTGCTTTAGGTATTGTGTATTGGCTGTTCAACAGACCCATGGATTATACTCAACGTTTCTTGAAAGGCAAATTCGGTAAAAAAGAAATGGTACTTGAGGGTAACTTAAAAGCATTGAAAGCAGGGTATCATTTTGCGGAAACAATTGAAGCATTACCCTCCTCCTTTACAGTACTTCCTTCAGATATGGCGAAGGGAACCTACAAAAGTATAATGGGGAATGAAGCGACTGCTTGGGGGTTCTTAGCGGCATCGGAGAAATCTGGTATTCAATTGTTTTTAGGATCTTATCCGATTACACCCGCAACAGATATTTTGCAAGAAGTTGCTAAACATCGTCATTTTGGAGCGAAGTCTTTCCAGGCGGAAGACGAAATAGCTGGTGTTTCTGCCGCAATTGGAGCTTCTTTTGCCGGGAACTTAGGGGTAACTACAACTTCTGGACCTGGTTTGGCTTTGAAAGCCGAAGCACTTGGCTTAGCTATTATGACCGAGTTACCATTGGTAGTGGTAAATGTTCAAAGAGGTGGGCCATCTACCGGATTACCAACTAAAACCGAACAATCGGATTTACTTCAAGCTTTATACGGTCGAAATGGGGAGAGTCCATTAGTGGTGATGGCTACTAGAAGTCCTGGTGATTGTTTCGATATGGCGTATATGGCTTCAAAAATTGCCATGGAACATGTGACTCCTGTTATTTTATTATCGGATGGTTATGTAGCGAATGGTTCTCAGCCTTGGCGAATTAAAAAAATGGCCGATTTGGAGGATATTAATCCGTACATGGTAAAAAAAGGAGAAGATTCTGAGGCATATCAAGTATACCAAAGAGATGAAAAGTCATTGGCTAGAAAATGGGCTATTCCGGGAATTCCTGGATTTGAACACCGAATTGGTGGATTAGAAAAAGATGCTCTTTCGGGGAACGTTTCTTACGATCCAGAAAACCACGAAATCATGGTGAAAACCCGTGAGGAGAAAGTGGCCAGAGTGGCCGACTTTATTCCGGAGTTAGAATTGGAAGGCGCGCAAAAAGGTGATTTGCTAATTGTCGGTTGGGGAGGTACCTATGGTACTTTATTAACTGCTGGTGAAGAAGTGAAAGCGGGCAATAGAGTTGGTTTGGCTCACTTTAATTACATCAAACCACTACCAAAAAATACGGTGGATGTATTTAGTCGATTTAAGAAAATTGTGGTGTGTGAATTGAACAATGGCCAATTCATTAAGTATCTTCAAGGGGAGTTGCCTCAATTTGATTATGTAGGGTACAACAAAATTCAAGGGCTTCCATTCTCTACAACAGAATTAACCCTGAAGTTTAACGAGATTTTAAATGATCTGAAGTAATGAGCGAAAATCCAGTTATAGAATATAAAGCAAAAGATTTTGCAAGTGATCAAGAGGTACGTTGGTGCCCCGGTTGCGGTGATTATGCTATTTTAAAAGCGGTACAAAAAACAATGCCTGCTATTGGGGTTGCTAAAGAGGATATCGTTTTTGTATCGGGAATCGGTTGTTCTTCCCGTTTTCCATATTATATGGATACTTATGGATTCCATTCCATTCATGGTAGAGCTCCAGCTATTGCTACGGGGGTGAAATTGGCGAATCCAAAATTAAGTGTGTGGCAAATTACAGGTGACGGGGATGCCTTGGCCATTGGAGGAAATCACTTTATTCATGTATTGAGAAGAAATGTGGATATTAATATTCTTCTTTTTAATAATAGAATTTATGGATTAACCAAAGGACAGTTTTCTCCGACCACCAGTTTAGGGCATAAAACAAAGACGTCTCCGCAAGGAAGTATTGATAATCCTTTTAATCCAGGCGAATTAGCCTTGGGGGCAAGAGCTCAGTTTTTTGCTCGTATTGAGGATATCAACCCACGTGGAATGACAGAGATTTTTATTGAAGCGGCCAAGCATAAAGGAACCTCTTTAGTTGAAATCCTTCAAAACTGTGTAATCTTTAATGATAAGGTATTTGCCGAGTGGACCGCTAAAGATGTAAAAGCCGAAAACTTCTTACGTGTAGAACACGGAAAGCCAATGATTTTCGGGAAGGAAAACAATAAAGGTCTGGTTCAAAAAGGTTTCAAATTAGAAGTGGTAGTTATTGGTGAAAACGGTGTTTCCGAGGACGATATTGTAGTACACGATGCGCACGAAGAGGACATCACCTTACACTTAATGTTGGTCAACCTTCAAATGCCAATGGTTACAGGTATTATTCGTTCGGTAGAGCATGAATCTTTTAATGATCGTATGGAAGAACAGATTGAACAGGTACGGGCTACCACTAAGTTTAAAACCATGGATGATCTTTTATCCTCGGGAGAGACTTGGGAAATAAAGTAGCTTACAATAAATATTTCAATCCCCTTTTCAATTCGTTGGAAAGGGGTTTTTTTATGCCTCTTTGGTTTATTTACTACATGGTTTTTGTTCTAAATGCACGTATTGGAAAAGGAGAGAGGTAGGTTTGAATGGCGAATCTTTCCGTGGGAATTTATTTTTTGAAATTTCGGACAGAATTCAAAAAGAAGGGAAGGCAAATAGCGTGTAGAATTAAATGATTAACGGGTATTATAGCTCCTTCCATTATTGAAATAATGGAATTGATTACATTCGTAATTCAATAAAACTTAAAACATGAAAATATTTAGAAATATACTAGCCGTTATATTTGGGGCACTAATTGGTGGAATCGTAAATATGGCGATTATTACAATTAGTGGGGAAGTGGTGGCTTTACCGGAGGGAATAAACCCAGAGGATATGAATAGCCTGAAAGAGAATATTCATTTATTTAGACCTATTAATTATTTGATGCCATTTTTGGCGCACGCTTTTGGTACCTTAGTAGGTGCAGTGGTGGCAGGAATGATTGCGGTATCCCATAAACGCTATTTTTCTCTTGCTGTTGGTGTTCTATTCTTGATGGGTGGAATTATGATGGCAATGGAGCTAGATGCACCTCTTTGGTTTGATATATTGGATATTGGAGGAGCCTATATTCCAATGGGTTATTTAGGTTATTTAATGGCCATCAAGTTGGGTGGACCTGCATCGGTTGAAAAACCAGATGTGTTAGATATATAAAAAATTTATTTTTTAAACAAAAAGCCCCGATAGTACTGATATCGGGGCTTTTTGTTGTGTGAAATCTTAGTATTAGAAAATAAATTTGTTCTCTGCAATCATTTTCTCAGCGATAGAACGTCTTAATTCTTTAATGTTTACCGGGTCCTGTTTGGTAAAACGTTTTAAGCCCATTAACATCATTTTTAATTCGTCTCCTTCTGCAAAACTAACCAGGGCTTCTTTACCTAATATGTTAATTTTATCTGCTGCTTCGTAAATATATGCTTTGGCAGCATTCATTTTTAGGGTATTCATTTCTGACTCACCTTCTGTTTTTTGTAGTTTCTCAACCCGTAGTAAAACAGATTCTGAAACGTATGTTTCAATCAACATATCACTAATAGCCATCAAAATTTCTTGTTCCTTGGCCAAAGACATCATCAAGGTTTGAGCGGCAGATCCAGCCACCATTAGAACTGCTTTCTTGAAGTTTTTTATGTATTTATGTAAAAGCTCCAATTCAGACTCGTTCCCTGATCCAAAGTCAGGAATACCCATTAATTCTCCCACCACTTCTTGAGCAGGTCCCATTAAATCTAAGGTTCCCTTCATGGCTTTTTTAAGCATCATGTCCACCGATAACATTCGATTTATTTCATTGGTACCTTCAAATATTCTATTGATACGAGAATCACGGTACGCTCGTTCTACCGCTGATTCAGCAGAATAGCCCATTCCGCCATGAATTTGGACCCCCTCATCTACTACGTAATCTAATACTTCAGATGAATGTACTTTCATTACCGCACATTCAATAGCATATTCTTCAATACCTTTTAACGTAGCTTTAGATTTCTCCATACCCGAATCAATCAACGAATGGATTTTATCATCGATATTTTGAGACGCTCTATAAACAGCCGATTCGGAAGCGAAAATCTTAATCGCCATTCTTGAAAGTTTATACTTGATCGCTCCATATTTAGAAATTGGACGACCAAATTGATTTCTCTCATTGGCGTAATTAATGGCTTGATCCATTGTTTCTTTAGCCCCACCTAATACGGCACCCGCTAATTTTATACGACCCACATTCAATATATTCAATGCGATTTTAAAGCCGATTTGACGTTCTCCTAACTGATTCTCTACGGGTACTTTTACTTCGTTAAAGAATACCTGACGAGTGGAAGACCCTTTGATTCCCATTTTCTTTTCTTCTGGATTTAAAGTAATCCCTTCCGAATGCGCATCAATAATAAATGCACTTAGGTTATCATCATCCTCTATTTTTGCAAATACAGTAAACACATCTGCAAATCCAGCATTGGTGATCCACATTTTTTGCCCCGTAATGACCCAGTTTTTACCATCTTCGGATAATTTGGCTTTGGTTTTTCCTGAATTCGCATCCGATCCAGCATTTGGTTCTGTTAAACAATAAGCAGCTTTCCATTCGCCACTTACTAATTTTGGTATGTATTTATTTTTTTGTTCCTCGGTACCATAATATAAAATGGGTAAGGTTCCAATTCCAGTATGAGCAGAAAGAGCTACCGAGAAAGAATAGCCAGCGCCTAGTTTTTCGGTAGTAAGCATGGAAGTCACAAAGTTCTTATTGAAACCACCCAATTCTTCCGGTACCGAAATTCCTAACATTCCCATTTCTCCCGCTTTTTCAAGTAATGAAGGCATTAAACCTTCTTCAGCAGCATCAATACGCTCAATTACAGGAACTACTTCTTGCGCTAAGAATTCGGTACACATTTGCCCAATCATCTTTTGCTCTTCTCCAAACTCTTCTGGAATGAAGATGTCCATGGCATCCGTATCTTTAATTATAAATTCACCGCCACCTAATGCTTGTTTATTTTCTTCTGACATATTAATTCTTTTAGTCTATTTAACTTCGGCCTCCCGATTTCGCTCTACAACATCTCAATTACGCCTGCTGCACCTTGGCCCGTACCTACGCACATGGTTACCATACCTTTCTTAAGGTTACGTAATTTCATTTCTTCCATAATTTGAACCGTTAATTTGGCACCAGTACATCCCAGTGGGTGTCCTAAAGCAATGGCTCCACCATTAACGTTTACAATGTCTGGATTGATACCGGTTTCTTGCAATACGGCTAATGATTGAGAGGCAAAGGCTTCGTTCAATTCAAATAGTTCAATATCTGCTACATTCATTCCTGCCATCTTAGCCGCTTTTGGAATGGCATCCACAGGACCAATCCCCATAATTCTGGGTTCCACACCTACCACAGCAAATGAACTTAATTTTGCAATGGGAGTGGCTCCGGTTTCTTTCAACATCTTTTCTGACATTAAAATTACAAATGCTGCGCCATCGGATGTTTGCGAAGCATTACCTGCCGTTACGGTTCCTTGAGCATCAAATACCGGGCGTAATTTGGCTAAACCTTCTACCGTAGTACCCGCTCTTACCCCTTCATCGGTATCGGCAATGTAATTTTGTACTTGACGTTTTCCAGCCTCATCCAAATAAACTTGCTCCACATCTATTGGAATAATTCCGGATTTAAATTTACCCGATTGGATCGCTTCTAAAGCTTTGCGTTGCGAATGGTAGGCAAACTCATCTTGCGCTTCACGGGTAATTTTATATTGTTGGGCAACGGCTTCAGCGGTTAATCCCATTCCCCAATACCACTCTGGATTATCTTTCGAAATCTTGGCATTTGGTGTTAATCTCCAGCCTCCAAATGGAATAGGAGACATGGTTTCAACTCCACCCGCAATGATACAGTCAGCCATTCCTGAATGGATTTGCTGGGCACCAATAGCGATGGTTTGTAAACCAGAAGAACAATACCTATTTACTGTCATTCCTGGAACTTTATTGGTATCTAAACTCAATAAAGAAATCATCCTTCCAATGTTTAAACCTTGTTCGGCCTCTGGAGTCGCATTACCCACAATTACATCGTCAATAAGTTCTTTGTCTAGATTAGGAACTTCTTGAAGAAGACCTTTGATTACTTGGGCAGCCATATCATCGGGACGGGTGAATCTAAACATTCCCTTTCCTGATTTCCCTACGGCCGATCTTTTTGCTGCTACTATATATGCATCCATGATTCTTCTCTTTTAGTTTCTTAAAATTTTCCCTTTGGTCATAATGCTTTGAATCCGTTCCAAAGTTTTACGTTCCGTACATAATTCTAAGAAGGCTTTTCTTTCTAAGTCTAATAAGTATTGTTCAGAAACCTCTGTTAATTCGGATAAATCACCACCCGCTAAAACAGATCCTAATTTGATAGAAATTAGTTCATCATGTTTGGACATGTAGTTTCCGCTCCGCATAGCGTTTGCTCCGGAGTATACTAAGCCCATTGCTTCTTGTCCCATTACTTTAATATCGGTACGTTGTGTGGGTTGAGTATATCCTTTTTCAGCCATTAATAATGCCGATTGTTTGGCATAGGCTAAATGGTAATCTCTACTGACGATTACTTCATCAATTCCTTCTCTTAGGTAACCCAATTCAAAACCTTCATAGGCCGATGTCGCAACCTTGGCTTGACCAACGGTTAGAAACCTATTTCTAAATTGATTGGTACGGATATCTCCGTCTTTCAACTCATCACTTAAACGTAAGGCAAACTCTTTGGAGCCACCTCCACCAGGGATCAATCCAACCCCAAACTCCACTAAACCAATATAGGTTTCGGCATGTGCAATTACCTTATCGGCATGCATGCTAATTTCGCATCCTCCTCCTAGTGCCATTCCGTGAGGAGCAACAATGACAGGAATAGAAGAGTAACGAATTCGCATGACGGTATTTTGGAAACTTCGAATGGCAAAATCAAGTTCATCGTACTCTTGTTCTACCGCGAACATGAAGATCATACCCACATTGGCACCTGCGGAGAAATTTTCTCCTTCATTTGAAATGACCAACGCTTTGTAATCCGATTCAGCCATATCGATGGCTTTATTTATTCCGGTTATAATTTCACCACCAATGGTGTTCATTTTACTGTGGAACTCCAGATTGATCACGCCATCCCCTAAATCTATAATAGAGCAATCTTTATTTTTCCATAGGGTGTTTTCTTCCCGTAATAAAGCGAGGCTTATTGTTTTTTCTTGTCCTGGGATTTCAAGGTATGATTTAGTTGGAATATCGTAATAGAGTTTTTTTCCAGCTTCCACTTTGTAAAAAGAACGAAATCCAGCTTCTTTCATTTCATAAATCCAAGCGGCTGGTTTTTTACCTGCCGCTTCCGTTGCTTTTAATCCTTCCTCAAACCCAATGGCATCCCAAGCTTCATAGGGTCCTTGTTGCCATCCAAAACCTGCACGAAGCGCATCATCCATACGGTAAACTTCATCACTTATTTCAGGAATTCGATGACTTACGTAGGTAAATAAACTGGTGAAAACACTTCTATAAAACGCTCCTGCTTTGTCTTTACCTCCAAAAAGGATTTTCATCCTTTGGTTTAAATCGGTAATAGGTTTGGTCAGTTCCAAGGTAGGAAATTTCACTTTCTGTTTGGGTGCGTATTCTAAAGTGTCTAAGTTTAAAGAAAGAATTTCGCTTTTTCCATTTTCACCTTTTACCTTTTTATAAAACCCCTGTTTGGTTTTACTTCCTAACCATTTATTAGCAATCATTTTACCCACATAATCGGGTAAAGTGAAAAGTGCATTGGCTTCATCGTTAGGCGTATTCTCTTTTAATCCATTAGCAACCAAAACCAAGGTGTCTAATCCCACCACATCTGCGGTACGAAAAGTAGCTGATTTTGGACGGCCTAATACAGGGCCAGTCAACTTATCTACTTCATCCACGGTAAGACCGAGCTCTTTTACCGAATGAAAAAGCGCCATTATCGCAAATACGCCAATTCTGTTGGCAATAAATGCCGGAGTATCCTTACATAAAACCGTGGTTTTTCCTAGAATTTTTTTACCATAACCCATTAAGAAGTCAATTACTTCTGGTTTGGTTTCGACTGTAGGTATGATTTCGAACAAACGAAGGTAACGGGGAGGATTGAAAAAATGCGTGCCACAGAAGTGTGCTTTAAAATCATCACTTCGACCGTCTAACATTAAGTGGATGGGAATACCCGAAGTGTTGGAGGTAATTAATGTACCCGGCTTTCTGTATTTTTCAACTTGATCAAATACAATTTTCTTAATGTCTAAACGTTCAATAACAACTTCAATAATCCAATCGTAATCCGCAATTTTCGACATGTCATCATCAAAGTTCCCCGTGGTAATCCGTTTGGCAAATTTGGAAGAATATAGGGGCGCTGGCTTCGATTTGATCGAGGCTTTTAAATGTCCATCAACAATGGCATTTCGTTCCTTTTTGTGGGAAGAAGATTTAGCCTCTTCGGGTACGATATCCAGTAATAATACCTGGCATCCTACATTGGCAAAGTGTCCGGCAATAGCTGAGCCCATCACTCCAGACCCTAATACCGCTACTTTTCTAATGGCTCTTTTCATTTCTAATATAGGTTTATGTTTGACCTTTAATAGTCAATTATTTTTTTCTTTTTTTAAATAATTCGCTTTCCAATACTTCATTTATTTTTCCAATCGAAGAAAAGAAATTGGCTTTCTCAGTGGGATGGAGTTTGCCATCTATTATGGTATTGAAATCGATGACTACTTTTTTTGCGATATCTCTTTGTTCAATACCATGCTCTGTAAGCATAATTCTAATTACCCGTTTGTCTTTGGCGTCTGGCCTTTTAATGATTAGGTTTTCTTCCTGCATTGTTTTTAAAGTACGTGTTAAACTACGTGATTCCATCCCCATTAAAGGACCTAATTTGGTGGAGGGTGTGCCTTGTTCCGGATCGATCTTTAATAATGCATATCCTATGGACATATTCATTCCATGTTCTTGTGCAATAGAATTGTACAATCTCGAAATTTTGTACCAAGCCCAGCGAATGTGAAAGTCATAAGTTTCGTTCGATTTCATAATTACTTTTTTATTTTATTATAGATCTGATGACCTTCTTAATGGGCATCCTTTAAATTGAATTTTAACCTTTTTTTTATTGAATTAAAACGGTCATTCGACCTTTTATTCTTTAAATTTGAAAGGAATCAATATTAACGAGCTCCCAAATATAGTATGCTTGCATAACAAATGCAACCCTAATTATTAATTTCCTTCTTGGAATTTGCATAATTTAGGACTTTAGTCATGTAGTCTACAATTCGAAACACCATTGATAGATATGTTTGAGAGTTAAAATCCGGAAGAATGAAAAATATTTTAATAGAGCGTTTTCTACATATTCGAAACAAGTCAGTTGCGATTTGTTCCCCTCTTCAAATTGAAGATTATGTGGCCCAACCCATTGCGGATGTTAGTCCTCCAAAATGGCATTTAGCCCATACTACCTGGTTTTTTGAAACTTTTATTTTGAAAGTAATTGCAGATTATGAGGTGTTTAATGAGGAGTATGATTATTTATTCAATTCCTACTATAATCATATTGGAGAGAGGGTAGGGAGAGGTAAGCGTGGAGATATTACTCGTCCTGGAGTGGAAGATATTCTAGAATACCGATCGTATGTAAATGATCAAATGGTACTGCTAATAGAGCATTGGACCCTGAAACAGTTTGACGAATGGAGACCTATTGTTGAATTAGGATTACAACATGAACAGCAACACCAAGAGTTACTTTGGACGGACTTAAAGTTTATTTTAGGAGTAAGTCCCATGTTTCCGGTTTACTCAAAAGAAAATCCAATTGATAATAAGTGGGAAAAGAATGATATGAATTTTATTTCCATAAAGGAAGGTGTGTATGATATTGGATACCAAGGGGATGAATTTTGTTTTGATAATGAACAAGGGCGGCATAAAGTTTTCTTGCATGATTATAAAATAGCAGATCGGTTAGTGACTAACGAAGAATTTATGGAGTTTGTAGAATCTGGAGGTTACGATGACTTTAATTTATGGCATGATGAAGCGTGGCATTGGATTCAAGATAATAACATTGATTCTCCATTGTATTGGCGTCATATTAATGGTGGCTGGTTTGAATTTACGTTAACTGGTTTGGAGGAAGTGGACCCCCATAAAGCGGCCACACATATTAGTTATTTTGAGGCTTGGGCCTATGCACAATGGAAAGGGATGCGTTTACCCACAGAATTTGAATGGGAGGTTGCCAGTGAAAACTTTGAGTGGGGTCACCGTTGGGAATGGACCAATAGTGCTTACTTGGCTTATCCTGGGTACAAAAAAATGGCAGGCGCCATTGGTGAATACAATGGCAAATTTATGGTAAATCAAATGGTACTTAGAGGATGTTCGGTAGCTACACCCGAAGATCATTCTAGAAAAACGTACCGAAATTTCTGGCCAGCCAGTTCAAAAACACAATTTACGGGTATTCGTTTAGCCCAATAAAAAAATACGAACACTACATGATTACAACTACGCAATTATCTCAATTTGCTATAGATACCATGGAAGGTTTAAGGAAACCACAAAAGACCATGATGTCGAAATATTTTTACGATGCCAAAGGAGATGGCATTTTTCAACAAATTATGGCCATGCCCGAGTATTACTTAACGCGTTCGGAAATGGAAATTTTCCAGCACCAAAAAGATGAAATTTTCAGCCAAGTATGCCCTAAAGGATTACCTTTTAATTTGATTGAATTAGGAGCTGGGGACGGTTCTAAAACTAAAGTGTTGTTGAAACATTTTTTGAAAATGGGAATTGATTTCACTTATTACCCGGTGGATATATCCCAAAACATTTTGAAAGAGCTGGTAGCGATGTTAAAAGAAGAAATTCCGGAATTGGATGTGCGTCCGCTACATATGGATTATTTTGAGGCCCTGAAACATATGGAACAATTTACGGGACGTAAAAATGTAACCATGTTCTTAGGTTCCAATATTGGAAATTTTAGTGAAGAGCGCTTAGAGGAGTTTTTGATCAAATTACAAGGCTATTTTAAACCCAATGATAAATTACTTTTGGGAGTAGATTTAAAAAAAGATCCTGATATTATCCTCAATGCCTATAACGATAAACCTGGAATTACGGCTTCGTTTAATATGAACTTGTTGGATAGAATGAACAATGAATTGGGTGCTGATTTCGACTTGCATGGCTTTAAGCATTACGCCATGTATGAGCCCGTAACCGGTGAAGCGCGTAGTTATTTGGTTTCTTTAAAAGAGCAAGTGGTACGGTTGGATGAATTAGATTTTGAAGTTGCCTTTGAAACAGGGGAGTGTATTCATACTGAAATTAGTAAAAAATACTCCGTAAGTAGACTAAAAGAACTATCTGAAAAATGTGGTTTTGTGACCTCTAAAAACTTCTATGACACCAAGGACTATTACGTAAACACTATGTGGGAAGTGCTGTGAAAGTCGGGAGATAGAAATGGTAAAGGCCAATACAGAGGATTGGTGAGGAAAGTGACTAGAATTGAAACTGTTTAGTGAGTGGAGTGGGAAGATTCACCAGCGATTGGAGAATTCAATTAAAAGGGGGTTAAATCTTTAACTATTAAACAAAAAATGCCGCTGAAAGATTAGCGGCATTTTTCGTTTAATTTTTTCGGAGTCTTTCTATCCAACCCCAAATTCTATTTTTTCTTATTTTTTTTAGCCTTCTTTTTACCGGCTTTCTTTTTTCTGAAGGCTTCTACCTCTTCAATTTCTTGCATCATGGAAGCAATGGAATCTGCTTGTTCGCTAGAAGAAAACATGATGTCATGATAATCATCTTTAGAGATGTCTAGTACCTTAATTTTTTTGGTAACAAACTCCTCGATTTTAGAAAGCATTTCTTTTTCCGATTCGCTACAAAATGAAAGGGCAATACCTTTCTTTTTTCCCCTACCGGTTCTACCAATACGGTGAACATATGTTTCTGGGTGTTCATCTGGTAAATCGTAATTAATCACGAAATCCACATCTGGAATATCAATTCCTCGGGCACTTACATCCGTTGCAATCAAAACACGGTTCTTACCCGTTTTGAAATTATTTAGTACTTTTTCACGATGTTGCTGTACAATATCTCCATGAATAGTTTCGGTATGAATTTCAACACGATCCATGGCACTACGCACGCGTTCTGCTCTCACCTTAGTTCTTACAAAAACCAGAATCTTAGCTTCTTTCTCATCCTTAATAAACTGTTCCAGAAAAAAACGTTTATCGTTCATTTCTATAAATGTAACCGAGTGTTCCACGTTTTTTGAAACCGGATCTTTAGGTGATATTTGAATTCGGATGGGATTGGAAACCAAGGAATGCGCTAATTTTTTAATCTTTTTATTAATAGTAGCGGAGAAGAAAAGTGTTTGATGTTTTCCAGGAAGGTATTTTTTTATGTCTTCGATATCCTTATAAAAACCCAAATCTAACATATGATCGGCTTCATCTAAAATTAAGTAATCCACCCGTCTCAATTGAATATGCAATTGATTAATTAAATCAAACATTCTTCCTGGTGTGGCGACTAAAACATCCACTCCTTTTTCTAACTTTTTGATTTGTGGGTCCTGTTCTACACCCCCATAAACTGCCAAAGTTTTTACTTGGGTTTTCTTTCCAATGGTATCAAAAACTTCCGCAATTTGAACAACTAATTCGCGAGTAGGAGCCATAACTACACATTTGATTCCATCGATGCGCTGCTTGTTTTTTCTTCGTTGTATCATTTCCAGAATAGGAATGACGAATGCGGCAGTTTTACCTGTACCGGTTTGTGCAATAGCCAAAACATCTTCGCCTCTTAAAATAGGTGAAATAGCTTTGTACTGGATATCTGTAGGACGTTTGTAATCTAATTTACGAAGTTGTTCCTTAATCCGCTCGGTAATATGGTAATCGTCAAATTTCATGCGGCAAAGATAGAACCCAAAATCTTTTTAATAACCAAGGGGTAGTGGATATGTTACTAGAAGGTTTTGAATTGAACCTTACGTCTTTTCTCTACAATATAGAAAGACATATACATCCCATCTTGCGTGGATTTCAAGGTCAAGGGGATATTGTTTTTAGAAAGCTTATAGGTGTCTCCTAATATGGATTCGTCCATAGTTAAAGTATACGCTCCATTAGGAAGGTAAAATTCAAAATGTCCGTCAATATCCGTTAGTGTATTGTAAGTTCGACCTCCAGTTGCCGATATTTTTATCCGCGACATATCAAATGTTTTATCCTTATCAGCGATGGCAATTTTTTGACGATCCAGAATTACATCTCCATAAACTTTTACACCTCTCATAAATGGAATTAAAATTTGACCACTATTTAAAATAGTAATAGAATCCTCTAACTCAGGAAACCAACCTTCCATTTTTTCTAAAGCAATAATAGAAATAGGATATGTTCCAATTGGCATATTTGCTAATTCCGCTTTTCCTTTTGCATTGGTAATAATTTCATTACCATCCACTCGTACAATAATGTTTTCCATGACAGGTTCATCATTATCTTTCATGTGGTTACCATTTACATCGTAAAATACAATAACCGTATTGCTCGCATGACGTTTCTTTGCATATGGAATAGGAATCCCAAATTCTTTGCGAATACTTACGTTAATATTTACATTACTATTGGTGTTCGCAGCTGTATTAATAGATTCACCCGTGAAGTTATTAGCTTCGTAAATAGATCCATAATTGCTGGTAGAATAACTGAAGTTAGCTTCCAAACCATATCTCCATCCCGAATTAGTGAAATAATACATTTTTGGATAACACCCTATATTATGACCATTAAAGCGATTATTATAACTATAGGTAAAGGAGTTCTCCATTAAATAATGCGGGTTTTTAAAAAGGTATTGATTTTGAATTGAAACTCTAAATGATTGAGGAGTAACACCTTCTCGTTGCATGTTGACTAAGGCATTTGTAGATAAAGCACCGTAGTTATACTTCATACTCAAGTTCCAAACTCTAAATCGTAAAATACTAGATAATTCTAAAGTGAAATAATCTGATTTTACAGGAATATCTAGCGGATTATTGTAGGCCGCTTTTACGAAAAAGGAAGAAAGGAAGTTCTTTCTGAAATCGAAGTTTGAAAATCTGAAAGTGGCTCCACGAGAGTGTACTCTATTGGCCGAGTAATCGGAGATGTTATAGAATATTCCGGGTTGAATTACACCTAGAGTGGTGGACTTACTCATCACGATATTGTTAAATAACATCTTTTGAGTATATCCGAAATTATTTCCATTGGTTTTAAACGACTCCATGTTTTGGTAGTTGTTGTTTACGTAAACATCTAACCCGGGTTTAATCGAAATGGTAGTTCTATGGTTTCCACTAATACGTTTAAATCCTCCATAGCTAAATTTTGGATCATTATATTGAGCGCTAACTCTTGTTTTTATTTTTTTCTTAAAATATATGGTAGAAACATTTCCACTAATAAGATAGCCTTGAACCGTTAGTTCCCGTCCAGTAGTATTTGATGTCCTATTGGAACCAGCCACCATAAAATTGAAAAAATATTTTCTTTTAATGTTAAAAGAAGGACTCAACGTAGCTACATCAATAGTCGTATTGTTTTTGTTGTTGATCCCTCTTCCTATTTTTCCTGATATTTTAAAATCTTCACTCAATTTGTAAGAATGACCTAATCCAAAAGATTCTGTATTTGATTTTTTGAATAGACTTGGGCTACGTACATAGAATGCCGAAGTTTTTTGATTTACAGCATATTTATGAGAAACCTTTATTCCTTGACCAGCGTTGTAAACTCCTATTAGGTTCCCACTAACTTGTCCGATTTCAATCGTTGATTTCTGATTGAAATAACCAATGTACCAAGGTACCGATTTAAGTAAATCATCGTTCCAATAGGCTTGTGAATAGTTTAATTGCGTGAAATATGCAATACTCGAGTTTTTATCAATTTGTTTATATCCACGCATATTTATAGACATAAAAGTAAAGTCAGATAATACATTTTGAATATTTGCTTCTACCGTTAATGGTAAATTTGGATATCCAAAAGGGGATACCTTCAGGCTATTCGGTAATTTAATTAAATCGAGTTTATTGGTTTTTTTATAGATATCTGAACCTAATCCTTTGGGTTCTTTCGAATTAATATAAAGGGTATTCTTTTTCATCGTCAAGTTCGCATTCGGATTATGGTTTTGAATGGAAACTTTACGAAAATTTCTTTGATTTAAACCCGTAACAGATGCTCTAAATGCGAGAGTAGTATCGTGTCCAGCAAGTAAGGTGATGGTTTTTGATTTGTTTTTCAATACATTGTCATTCGTATCCTTTAAAATTAAACCTTCTGTGGTACGTTGATCAATTAAAATGTCTTGACTAAAATTCCCGGTATTGATAATATTGTAATTAAAATCTTTTTCCTGTTCATCATTTTTAAAATAGATACGCGTACCTTCTTGAATCGCTGCTTCCCAAGTAACTACTTTTTTCGTGAATAGAGAAAAGTAACCGCTTGCGATTTGTTCATCTTCTTGATTTATTAAAAAGGTGTTTATGATGATCTCCGTATTACTATTCATCATCTTTTTTGGAATAAGAATAAGAGGAATGAATATTTTTTCTTCGGGTTGAAGTTTATAAGCTTTATTATCGGTTAGATTCATCCATCCCGAAGGAAACAGGATATCTACCATGAAAATTTGTTCTTCGGTCGTTTTGTTGAGTATCGTTAAAACGTTAGAAATAATTTCCCCTTTTTTTAATTCAATCGCTGTATCACTGAAAAAAATGTTGACTTGATTGGGAATGAATTCTTGTACAGGTTTAATGCTATTTGACGTATCTGATAATGTGGTGTCTATTGTGGCGGTGGAAGTGTCTCCATCAATGGCCACAAGGGAGTCTCCATTAATACCTTTAACTTGCGTAAACGCAAAAGAGGTACAAAAAAGCAATAACAAAATTGTTAGTGTTTTTGGCAGGATAGAACGATATGTGTGGTGAGGAAACATTGGTGCTTAGAGGTTCTCTTCTAGTCTAAATTTGATGTTTAATTGAAAAATTCCAGGATTAAAATCGTATCCTGGTTTTACTCTAATGTCAATAGTGAAATTGAATTCATCATAGTTTGTGAGGTAGGAACCGGGGCCGTTTGTATTTAGTGTACAAGTTCCGGATGGCGTTACAGGTAACATGGGAGCAATAATGTCAAGGATGTCCATGTGGTTATTGAAAGTACTATAAAATCCATCCATGGGTGAAGTTCCGCAGTTGTTCCTTACTCGTATTTCAAGTGCATCTACTGTTGGATTTTGTCCTCCTCCTGTACCATACAAATTAAGTTCTTCCCATTCATCTGCTGGTGTGCCAGCGGATGGGTTGTTTTCTATAGTCATGATTAGACTCCAAGAACATAAAGGATCTATAACCGCTTTATTTTCAACTCGAACTTTAATTTTTGCAACACCATTAATCGTAAATCCTCCCGTGTATCTGGAAAAAGAATCGAACGTTAACAAGGAGTTAACAGAAGTGTTTTGCTCTATTTCAACTAACCCACAATGTATTTGACTATGGGCTGGTTTAAACAGAAATAGTAATGAAATTACTGTGAAGAATAATGTTTTTACGTGGGGAATGGTGTGCATTATATCTGTTTTAATAAAGGAAGTAACTTCTTAAGTTACTTCCTTTTAATTTTAAATGCGATCTATTGATCTTCTAACAAAATGTACTGAACGTACATTGTGTAAACACCTGGCTCAGCATAAGCACCTGCGTTTAAAGAAGCAGTAACTAAATCTTCAGATGTTCCACCATCAGCGTTGTGTGCCATTGGGAAAATTGCAGGTAAACCTGGCAAAATTCTGTAATCAATTACATAGTAAAAGTCAGATGTGATACCGTTTTGGTTCATATAAGACCCACCTTGCATAAAATCGTTACCAGCGATACCAGAAACACCTTTATGTCCAGCGATGTATTTGTCATCTGTAGAAGGTGCAGTGTTTGTTCCTGCATTCACGTATAAACTGTTTTGTGCAGAAGGAATAGAAGAAGGAGAGAATGCTGCTGAATAATCAGAGAATGTTCCTGCTGATGCTGCAGCACCACTGTTTGCTTGAGATTGACGTAATTCTAATAAACTTAATGGTAAATCTTCGATTGCATTAATGTTTGAATTTCCGTAATCAATTTGTTGATCCCAAAAAGTAGGTCCGTTTGTTCCAGTTGATCTTCCAACTGCATATAAATCCCAAGATACAGTAGAACTTACTTTTAAAACTGTTGCACCATAATGGGTAATCCCTGCGTAATACTCATCGATATCGTCAAATACAAATTCGATTTGGTCTGGAGTGGTCATATCCAATTGTAATACTGGTTGTAGATCCAGTGTTACTGTTACATCTTTTTCATCAATTAACTGTGCGTTTACAGTTGTCATTCCTGCGATCATCATCGCTGCTGTTAGTAAGCTTACTTTTTTCATAATAATTAGTGATTATTGGTTAGTAAAAATTTTTATTTATTTTATTGTTATTTGCATTTTTGCGGCTTGAATCTCTTCAGATCCTTCATAGTCAAAAACTCCGATTGCCGTATAGTCCCCAGGTACCATTGCTGGCATTTTGAAAACAAAGTCTCTTATTAACCCAGGTACAATGGTGAATTTTTTTACTGTTAACCTGGTTTTTGAACCCGTTGCATTGTTAGTCATATCAATATATGAGGTACAATATGCAATTCCATTACCTTTATTTTCAGCCTCTAAATAGATGATGTTTTCATCATTTACAATTTCCATTTTAAAACCGGTCATTTCAACGTTATCTGTTTTAACTGTAGGTGGATTCTGGTATACAAATACTCCGAAAGCAAATGTGGGTACAACTCCTAATGCCACCGTTCCTGAACCCTTCTTTGCGGGTTCTAATTGCTTTCTAGCTTCCGCCTGTTCAATCATAATAATGGACCATGCTGCGCGATTACCGGATTCATCGTTTGGAATGGCTACGGTAAAGGAAATTTCTTTTTTCTCTCCTGCCTTTAACTCAAAAAAGGTGGGGGTAACATTCATCCATTGTGACAGGGAAAAATCTCCAGTTCCAACAGGTAGGAAAGAACTTTTTCCTTTTCCGTTCATATTGAAGTCATACATATTGACTTTAAATTCCTTACTGGATTCCGTGTCATTGTACATTTTAATTTTATAGGTTTTTGATTCACCTGGTTTTAAATTTAAATGAAAGTGAGCTGGACTTACAGAAATTCCTTTGGTGTCCACTTCTTTATCTGTGTCGTTGGAATCTGTAGCGATGGTTTCAATTTTCAAGTTGGTTATTTGGTAACCAGAAGCGAAAGCGAATGAGATCATCATTGTTGCTAGTAGAGAGAGTGATAATTTTTTTAACATTTTTCTTTAACTTTTTAGTTTAATATTCGAAGCGTTTGGGGAAGTGCTTCATTTCGATGGGGCAAACATAGACGGTAGGGTATGTTTAAGTGTTTACGCAAAATTTTAATCTCTTTAAATATAGATTCACCAAAACATCTACTGAATTTGATATTGTTTTGACTTCTGGGTTATGGTTAATGTTCTTGACCATAGGGTTAAAAAATCGCGTTTACACCTTTATTATATAGAGAGAAATGAGGGTCAATAAAATTATGTTGACCCGTCTTAAACAATTGGATGGGGATAACTGTCAGGGTAGTTGGAAGTAAATAGCTATTTATTCAATTAAACTTTGCGCCTGCGAAAAATAAATGAGGGCTGTGACTAAGAGATTGATAATGTTGCTATTGGGTGTTTTCCTTTTAGATGGTGGATGGGCTCAACAAGTGGACAGTACCCAGACAATAGTACATGAATGGCCATATATTAAGGATGTGTCCAATAACGTGATGTTTAATGTACGAGCGATCATGCGTTCGTATGATTTAAATATTCGGCATGTAGATTCAGGTAACGAATTGCATATTTCACCCTTAGGGCAAATGAACTTGGGTTTGGGGATTAATTTCAAATGGATTGGAATTGCATACAACTTTGGGCTGCCATCCTTGGATCAACATATTAGGAAGTATGGAGAAACTAAAAAACAAGACCTGCATATTGGGATGTATGGAAATCGGGCATCGGGCTTTATTAATTTACAGCGATACAAAGGTTTTCATTTGAGTAATTATACCGATACCCTATCAGGTAATCAAGTTAAACTGCCCTCATTGGAGATGTATTCCATTAATTTCTCTGGTTTATATTTTCTGAATCACGATAAATTTTCTTTTAAGGCCGCTTATGTTCGGAATGCAATTCAGAAGAAAAGCGCAGGTAGTTTAGGGGTCGGGGCCTACCTAACGTTTGATTCCTCTACATCTGATGGCGTAATGGGTGGGTCTGAAATACCAGATAGTATTCAAAATCAATTTGAATTTTCAGCTATTTGGTCTCGAACTTTTGGAGTCTCTATAGGATATACCTATACCTGGGTAATTGGAAATGGTTTTTTCGTGAATGGAACCTGTGTTCCGGGAATAGGAGCAAAAAAGATCCGGTTAACACTTAGTGATAAAATGGCCGAATTGGAAGCCGGAATATCCTTTCGATTGGAAGCCAATGTAGCGATGGGATACGAGGCTGATAATTGGTTAGCAGGCCTTACCGCATCTACCTTAAATCAGTTTTACGAAATTGAAGGTTTAGTGGTTTCACCGACTTCAACGAGTGTGAAATTTTTTGTCGCTAAAAGGTTTTCCATCCCTAAAAGAACGAAAAATAAAGGTTAGCAGTGTTCCTTTTCTTGGGTGTCATTTACGGGCCAAATAAAAGCAGATTCTTGTTTTTTCCATTCTAGTTTTTCATAAAACGCATGTTTTCCAGGTGCTGCAGTAAGGGTGATAAATAGGAAACCATCCAAACGATTCCTTAAATTATTCACTATATGGGTGCCATATCCTTTACTTTGATACGTAGGGGTAATGGCTACATCGCAAATAGTGGCATAATATTTACCATCGTCAAAGGTTCTTCCAAAACCAATGATTTGTCCCTTATCATAAAGGATACACGTAAAGGTACTTTTGTCAAAGGACGACTGGATGTCTTGAGGGTGCCGTTCTCCCCAGTTTACGAGTTTGAAAATTTTTGCAATTTGGTGGTAATTTTCGATAGTTAATATCGGATTTTCTTTAACAATCATAATTTATGGAATAGGTGGTGCTTAACGGTAGATTCCCATTCGGATTGCAGGATACTGAAAATTATACTATCGCGTCTTCCGGTCTTGCTTTTACAGTTGCTTCTTAATACTCCTTCTTGGATACATCCAATACTTTGCATCGCAAAAATGCTTTGGTCATTGTTGGCGTCTGCTCTAAATTCGACCCGTTTCATATCCAGTTTTTCAAAGGCAAAATGAAGTAATAGATATTTACACGCCTTATTTATTCCTGTACCCTGAAATTTCTGACCATACCAAGTATAGCCTAGTTGTATCGTTTGTTGATGGGGTTGAATATCGTAAAATCGGGTAGATCCTACTATGGTGTTTTCTTTTTTATCAAAAACCACGAACGGATAGGAGGTTCCCATTTTTCGTTCCATTAGGGCTTTGTCTATGTAAGTCACTAAGTTTTTTTTGCCATTTGCGGGTATCAGCGAATAATTCCATAATTCGGGCTCCTGAAGGGAAAACGGCAGTAAATCTTCCAAATGGTCTTTTACCAAAGGAATAAGGCGCACCCGTTCGTCTTCTAAAATGTATTCTTTATCTGTTTCCATTTAAGTCCGGGTCATTTTTTCGAATACCCAAGCGGGTCCAATCAAAAGAAACTGAATATCTTTCAGAAAAGAAGGTTTTTTACCTTCCACCTTATGACCGTAAAACTGTCCTATCCAGGCCATAACAAAAATGATTAGACTACTCATAAATAGGGGTGCCATGTTGCTTAGATAATAGGTGCCATACAAGCATAAAATAGAGAATACGAACATAAGAGTGAATGTCTTGAAACTGAGTCGAGCATAGAAAATTAATAAAACAAGAAGGGTAAGTGCGGCCCAATTTCCAAATATAGGATGGTGAAAATGCAAGGTGTTTTGGATGAAACTATTGGGAATACTAACCAATAGACCCACCATACTAAAGAAAATGGCCGGTACACAGATATAATGAATTTTTTGATTGACTTTGTTCTGGTGGCTTTCCGCATATTCAGCAAACCAAGTTTCTTGTGCTTTCATGGGTACTAAAATAAGTATTAATACACCCAAAGGGAAGTGCAATTACGGTTAAGTATTTTTAACTACCAAAATGGGATGAAATACGTATTTTCGCAATTGGCTTACCAAAAAGGTGCTCATCTAAAGAATGACTGTAAAGGTTGAACCTTTTGATTTGGACTCGTTGGTGTTTAAATTGATACGGACCATTTTTTATTAGGAATGCTAAATAGAGTACAACATATTGTCCAGAAGTTTGATCATATTTTACTTTTGGGAGCCTTGGTTTCCATGATCGCTAGCCCTATATGGGAAGCTGTCTTTACAGGAGGTGTCTTGTGGAGTAAGTTGAGTATCATCATTGTTTTGATTTCAGGATTAAGTATAACCTACACACATAATCGAAGTGGTAATTACGTTTTTCAAATAATTGGAATGGGGGTGATCATTGTTACCTTTTTAAGTTCCTTTATTGGATTTGGACCTAAATTCCAGATTTTAGCGAATTACCTGCAAGTGGGATATTTTTTATATCTGGCTATTACTACGCTGCAAATAATTATCCGATCTAGAAGGGTTACCTCCGAGGTGGTCATCAACTCCATATCTGGGTATTTTTTAATTGGACTAGGTTGGTCTATTGCCATTAGTATGTGGGTGACTTATTTTCCGGAGTCGTTTAGCTTTACCAAAACATTGGATGACGGTTTTTATAACGCCTTTTACTTTTCTTTTGTGACCATGACTACTTTAGGTTATGGTGATATTCTGCCTTTAACTTCCGCTGCAAAGGCCTTAAGTATTTTAATTTCTATTTCTGGAGCATTCTATACGACTATTGTATTAGGAATGATTGTAGGGAAATATATTTCAACTCAAAGTCAAAATTTTAATTCATAATGAGTTTCGCAAAATGGATAGGTGGTAGTATTGGATGGTCCATTGGTGGACCCATTGGTGCTATTGCTGGATTTGCTCTTGGAGCGTTATTAGATAACTCTTTTTCAGATCCTAAAGAAAAACAACGGGTGTATGAAGATGCACAACAAAACCAGCAAACCAAACCCGGTGATTTTGGGATGAGCTTGGTAATTTTATCCGCAGCAGTGATGAATGCAGATAATAAGATTATGAAATCGGAATTGGATTTTGTAAAATCGTATTTGATTCAACAATTTGGTGCTGCGCATGCCCAAGAGCTTATCATGGCTTTAAAGGAGGTGGTAAAAACACAAGTACCCATTCGGCAAGTTTGTTTACAGATTCGTTCGCATATGAGTCATCCTATGAGATTGCAGTTGATCCATTATTTGTTTGGTGTGGGGTTTGCAGATGGCGTATTAAGCCGAATTGAATTGAATACTTTAAACGCTGTGGCTCGATACATGGGCATTTCTCAAAAAGACTTCTATTCTATTCATGCCATGTTTGGCGGGCAACAATCTCAAGGGGACGGAACTCGTTTTTCGAGTTCTTCTTTAGGTATTGATCAATCGTATCAAATTTTAGAAATTGATAATCGGGTAAATGATGGGGACGTAAAAAAAGCGTATCGTAAAATGGCTAAAAAATACCACCCGGATAAGGTAGCTGCTTTAGGCCCCGAATTTCAAAAAGCTGCCAAAGAGAAATTTCAAAAGGTGCAACAAGCCTACGAAGAAGTAAAGAAACGTAGAGGAATAAGCTGAAAAAGCACCTTAAATTCAAATGAATGTTAAATAATAGGGGCGAATCGCTTTAACATTTAGTTAAAAAAACTAAATTCGCAGCTCTTTAAGAAATACAATAACTAATAAAATAAGGATGAATTTAAAAGGATTTGCAATTGCCTTAGCTGCTGGAGCTGTGGTGTTTACTGGATGTGAAAATGCGGGTGGAAATGCCGCTTCAAAAGAAGTTGTTTTAGCTAACAAACAAGATACCGTGGCTTATTTTATGGGCATGATGACAGGTAAACAATTAAAAGATGCCTTCAATTTTGAAGTCTTAGATGAAAATATTGTTTCTGCGGGTACCAAAGCTGGTTTTGCAGATGATTCAACGGCATTATTTACGCAAGATGAGGTAGGTCCTATTGTTCAAGCTTACTTTCAAGAAATGCAAGCTGAAAAAGTAAAGTCCCAATATGGTGACCAACAAAAAGAAGGGGAGAAATTCCTAAGCGATATGGAAGCTAAAGATGGTGTTATGTCTACTGGAACTGGTTTATTATATGAAGTAGTTACAGAAGGTAGCGGAAATCATCCGGCTGTAACGGATAAAGTAACGGTACATTATACAGGTAAATTAATTAATGGGAAGGTATTTGATTCTTCTGTTGAAAGAGGAGAGCCATCTACATTTGGATTAAACCAAGTGATTCCAGGATGGACGGAAGGTCTTCAATTAATGACTCCGGGTTCAAAATATACGTTTTACATTCCTCATTATTTAGCTTATGGTGAGCAAGGTGCAGGTCAAAATATTCCTCCTTTCTCCTCTCTTATCTTTGAGGTAGAGTTGATTTCTGTAGCTCAATAATTTATTCGTATGAAAATAATTTTAAAATCAATTTTACTCGTATTTGCTTTGTTGGCGGTAACTTCAACCTATGCACAAAAGGGTAAAAAGAAAAAGAAAGGTAAAAAAGGCCAAGTAGAAAAGATGGAATTAAACATGAACGATACCATGACTAAAGTGAGTTATTCTTTAGGAATGAACATTATTGCGAACCTTAAACAACAAGGTTTAGATACGTTAGATCAAGCAGCATTTGCGGAAGGAATGAAAGCTGCATTAGCAGGCGATTCTACTTTGGTAAGTGAAGAAGAATCAAATAATATTTTGAAAGCGTATTTCGAGCAAATGCAAGAAGAAAAAACAAAAATGGCAGCAAAAGAAGGAGAAGCATTTTTAGCTAAAAATGCAAAAAAAGAAGGCGTAACTACTACTACTTCAGGTTTACAATACGAAGTAATGACAGCTGGTGAAGGGGCTAAACCTCTAGCAACCGATCAAGTTACTGTACATTATACAGGTACCACCATTGAAGGTAAAGTATTTGATAGTTCAGTAGAAAGAGGTCAACCCGCAACGTTTGGATTAAACCAAGTAATTGCAGGTTGGACCGAAGGGGTTCAGTTAATGTCAGTGGGTGCAAAATATAAATTTTACATTCCATATAACTTAGCATATGGTGAGCGTGGTGCAGGTGCAGATATCGCTCCATTTGCAGCTTTAATCTTTGAAGTTGAGTTGATCAAAATCAACTAAGCAATCGGTTACAATTTTTTAAAAGCCTCTCCATTTGGAGAGGCTTTTTTTATGGAAAATATTTCATATTATAAAAAATGAATTTGAAATCCCGTTACTTCCCAAAACGGGTAGTGTGTGTCATTATGGCTTTAATGGTAGGGTGGAGAATGATGCTAGGTCTCGTGGTAACAAGATTTCCGACTTGAATTATATGGAAAGATAGTTCCACTGTGTCCAGTTTTAAAGAAGTATAGTTGAGAGTTTGTGGTTTTTTATGTTTAGTTTTTGTTTTGAAATAAAAACATGCTCTTCCTATAGATCGGAAAAGCGGCTATAAGAGGTCCTTTAGCTGCGGTGTATCTATGGTTCGGGAATAATAGTCGTGTAAATCAAGACCAGCGAATAATGTTTTTACTGCCTGAAGTTCATTTTTGTTAAAATGAATAGTTAAAAAAGTCACAAAAAAATCCCGTACGAGTCAAAACCAATACGGGATTCAAATTTTAATAAAGGAGCTTATTTAGCCGCTTCAAATCTTTTAGAAACTTCTGTCCAGTTAATCACGTTAAAAAAGTTCGTTAAATATTCTGGTCTTCTGTTTTGGTATTTTAGGTAGTAAGCATGTTCCCATACATCTACACATAAAATTGGTGTTCCTTTCACTTCCGCAATATCCATTACTGGATTATCTTGGTTAGCCGTTGAAGTAACGGCTAAGTTTCCGGTAGCATCTACAATTAACCATGCCCATCCGGAACCAAAACGAGTCGCTGCTGCCGCAGAAAATTCAGTTTTGAAAGCTTCAAATGATCCAAATTTTGCAGTGATATCCTCAGCTAAAGCACCAGTAGGTTCTCCACCACCGTTTGGTGACATTACTTCCCAAAACATACAGTGGTTATAGTATCCACCGCCATTGTTTCTTACCGCACCAGAATGGTTTGAAATGTTGGCCAAAATATCTTCGATAGAAGAGTTAGCTGCATCCGTACCTTCTAAGGCTTTATTTAAGTTATTGGTGTAACCATTGTGATGTAAATCATGATGAATTTCCATGGTTCGTGCATCAATATGTGGCTCTAAACCGTTAAATCCGTAGGTTAAATCTGGTAATGTAAATGACATATATTTTGATTTTATAATGAGTATTAAAAGTGGCGTAAAATTAGACCATATTTTTAGTTTTTGAAGGATGAATTTCAATACAAATCCTTATTGGATTATTTTAAAGATTAATATAGTGAATAACTAGTTTGGACAAATGGATGCAATTCCAAATTTGTCATTTCCTTTAACTATATTAGCAACCGTTTCGAATTTGGGGTAGCTTGAAATTTAGTCAAGCGTAATTATTGATGTGATATGAGGATTTCTGCTAATATAAGTTCAGATTATTTTCTTTCAATTTGTATTGGAATAATCTTTACGGTGTTCATTTCCATGGATGTGCACGCTCAAACCGAGGAGGATATTTTAAATAGTATAGGAAACGAATTGAATGATGAATCGGCTAAGAAAAAAGAAATGGCACGGATCGAAAAGGAATACAAATCCTTAAAATCATCTGCCGATGGGGCTTATTCTTCCAAAAAGTACGAGAAAGCTAAAATAGCGTACAAAAAAATGATCGCCTTAAAACCCGATTCGGATTATGCTTCGGGTAGGTTAGGGCTTATTGATCAAAAAATTGCGCAAGCCAAAGAAGCTGAAATCGAAAAAAAATACAACCTTTTAATCCAGCAAGCGGATGGTTTACTGGCCGCTGAAAAATGGGCCGATGCCACCAGTAAGTATAATGCGGCATTGGGCATTCGTCCGGAGGATGGATATGCGAAAGGTCAAGTAGCTAAAGTATCTAAACTTAAAACAGAAGCGCTAGCTGCTGCTAAAGCAGCAGGATTGCAAAAACAATACGATGATGTATTGGCCACTGCCGAACGTGCGTTGACGGCTAAGAACTGGGATGTGGCTAAATCAAAATTTAATGAAGCGGCTAAGTTGAAACCAAGTGAATCTTATCCGAAAGAAAAAGCGGCCCTAATGGTTAAATTGAAAACAGAAGCCATTGCGAAAGCAAAAAAGGAGAAACTAGAAAAAGATTACCAAACCAAAATAGTTAAAGCAGATCAATTGTTGGCCTCGAAGAATTGGCAAGGAGCCATATTGGAATATGAAGGAGCCAAAGCAATGAAACCTTCGGATTCTTATCCCAGCGATCAAATAAAAAAAGCCAACAATCGTATGGCGGAAGAGATCACCAATAAAAGAAAAGCGGAAGAGCTGGAAACCAATTATCAAAAGCATAAAAAAATCGGAGAAGATGCTTTATCTCAAAAGAATTGGCTCGTTGCTATAGAGGCTTTTACTACGGCAAGTTCTTTAAAACCGACAAGTACTGAAATCAAGAAATTATTAAACCAAGCCAAGAGTGGTAAAAAGACGGCTGATGATTTGGCTTTAAAAGCAAAAGCGGATAAAGAAGCCTCCGAAAAATTACAAAAGCAATTTGATAGTGAAATGGCTAAGGGTGCAGCTGCACTTACGGCCAAGAACTGGGCGGGAGCAAGAGCTGCATTTAACCAAGCAAAATCGTTGAAGCCAGAAGAGTTGGCTCCTGAAAGCCAATTAACCAAATTGGATGGTTTAGTAGCGGCAGAAGAAAAAGAATTGGCCGAAGCGGAAGCTAAGAAAAAAGCGTCTGAAGAGGCAGCTAAAGCCCGCCAAGAAGAGGAAGCGCAATTAGCAGCGGAGAAAAAAGCGGCCGAAGAAGCGAAACTGGTTGAGGATAAAAGATTAGCCGCTGAAGCTGCTGCTGCGGCAGAAGCCAAAAAACAAGCCGATGCAGCGGCCGAACAAGCAAGACTCGAAGAAGAGGCTAAAATTGCCGCTGAAGTGAAAGCCGCTGAAGAAGCACGATTAGCAGAGGCAGCACGTATTGCATCTGAAAATGCAGAAAAAGAAGAGCAGGAAAGACTCGCTGCAGAAGCAACTGAAAAAGCTAAAAAGGAAGACGAAGCTCGGTTGGCTCGGGAGGCAGCAGTGGCAGAAAAAGCTAGATTAGCAGAGGAAGCTGTAGCAGCTGGTGCCTTGGCAGCAAAGCTAAAGCAGAAAGAAGAAGCCGAAAAAGCAGAGCAAGAACGTTTGGCCGCAGAAGCAGCTCAGGCAGAACAAGACCAATTAGCGCAAGACCAACGTAATGCGGAAGAAGCCGAAAAATTGAGGTTAAGTCAAGAAGCGGAACAAAACCAAATTGGATTTGATAAGGCGGTGACGGATTATAAAACCGCTATTAAAAATTCAGAATGGGACCTGGCTTTACGCGCCATTAATTCAGCCCAAACGTTTATTCCGGAAAATGAAGCGTTAGGTAAAATGCAATCAGAATTGGCGGCTTTACAAAAGTCGGAAACGAAAGCTTTAAATGCAGAGAAAGAAAAAGAAGCAAAAGCTTTGGCTCTAGAAAAGCAATATCAAACCTTGGTTATGGCCGGTGATGCTGCTTTGAGTAAGAAGGATTTTGGGACGGCAAAAAAATCATATACGGGTGCTTTAAAGGTAAAAGCAGGGGAGGCATATCCTCAAAGTCAATTGGATGTGGTGCGCGAAATGGAGTTGGCTTCCAATGCTGAGGCGTTGGAAGCCCAGCGAGAAAAGGACCGGGAATACAGTCAGTTAATGGCAAAAGCAGAAGATGCTATGAATGGTCGGGATTGGAGTTCTGCGAAAGAAAATTTTAATAAAGCATTGAAAGTTAAACCTGAAAATAATGGTCCGAAAGAGCGTTTGGCGGCTATGGAGGCATTAATTAAAAAGGAGTCAGAATTGGCCAATGCGGCTGCAGAGTTGGATGCCGATTATTTGGAACGCATGAATAATGGCCAAAAAGCGCTAGATAAACAGAGCTTCGCAGATGCTAAAAGATTCTTTTTTGGTGCTTCAAAATTGAAACCTAAGCAAGAGTTACCGAAGCAGAAATTGGAGGAAACAGAATCTTTATGGGCTGCTCAGGTGGCCAAAGAAAAGCTATTGGCCGCTCAACAAAAATCGGAAGAGTTGGATTCGAATTACAATGGGTTTATTGCTTCTGGTGATAAAGCGTTAGAGAATGAAATGTGGGATGAGGCCATCAAAAGTTATCAAGGAGCTATTGCATTAAAACAAGAGGAAGCCTATCCGAAGCAAAAACTAGTGGAAGCAAAATCCTCTCGGGAACAAGCTTTATCCAAAGCAAATAAGGAACGAGCCGAAGCGGAGGCTTTAGCTATTAAAGCAGAAAAGGAAAGACTTAAAGCCGAAGCTGAAATAGCCGCTAAAGCCGAATTGGACGGAAACTTTGCGGGCTATATGGGAATGGGGGATGGTGCAATGGCGTCTCAGGATTACAAATTGGCGTTTAGAAGTTATTCCAAAGCGTTGGAGTTGAAACCCGAAAATGCAAGTGCACAATCCAAAAGAGATGCGGCAAAAATTAAATTTGATGCATCGGAAGCAGACCGATTGGCTGTTCAGACAGAAAGAAAACGTTTGGCGGCTATTGAATTGGTAAAACGAAAAGAAGTAGCTCGTGTTAAACGCGAAGAATATTTGTCCGAATTAAGAAAAAATTCTCCTTCGGAATTAGCGAAACGATATCCAGATGGTATTACCGAAGAGATCGATACCGAAAATGAAATGATTGTGACTAAAAGTATTATTGTTGAAAATAATGAAGGGCGTTACTTAATCCGATTCGATTACCCTTGGGGCGAACACTTTTATTACCTAGATGGAAAAAACATTAGAGAAGACGCTTACAATTGGAATATTAGAAAATATAAGTTTTAATGAGAGCCCACTATTTATAAAGGAAATGCTTTATTCATTAACCCGTAATCAATGTGATCGGCTTGTGAATGGCAATTAATACATGCCTGGCCTTTATCAGAAGCTTTTACGGCAACGGTTCCATCCGCATCTATATAGCCCCAAACCCATCCATTTGCATCGGCATAAGCGTGATTTGAATCCTTAAACAAAACAGCATAACGTTCAATTACCTCCGTATTAGACATTAGTTCTTTCACGATGGTGGATCCATCTGGGAATTGAGTACCTGGAACAACTAACCCGTTCGAATCTAAAAAAGAGGCTGCCAGCAGATTATATCTCGTTCTAAGTTTAGGGTTACTATGGCCTGAACCGGAACTTTTTGGTAAGGCGGTATCCGAATATTTGTACCAAGAATATCCTTCTGTGTCCATGGCCATTTGATATAAGCTAGCGTCCACATTTTCATTTGCTGATATCTGATCATGCGTACAAGATTCTAACACAGAAATGGAGATTAAGGTAGCGATGATAGCGGAATAAAAAAGTGCGTTGTTCATGGTGTCGTAAATTTGTGACAAGATAACAAAACTTGTATTTAGAAATTTGTCGGCTGTATTCCAATTCCTTTCTTCAGATTAATGGATCATAGGAGGAGTCCCTTATTTACTTACATGAAACATTTACTCGTACTTTTATTGGCTGTTCTCGTAGACACATTTTCTTTTTCGAAATCCGTTACTCCGGTGTACTACTGGGTATTGCTCCTATACCGCCCATGAGGATGTTGGATACTATAGGTCTGAGAGTTTGGGTGTCCCTACAGTTCACGGGCATTAGGTGAGGGGGAAGTTATTGAACTAAAATTTAAAGTGACTCCAAACCCCGGATCTGATTAGCTATTTGTAACTATTGAGGTATCTGAAATGGTGGTGGTTCGAATTATGAACTTAACTGGGAAAGCGGTTTTTACAAATCAAATTTCGGGGCAGATTACTACAGATATCTTCCATCTAAATTCAGGTGCGTCAATGGTGGAATTTACGGGTTCTAAAGATAAAGAAGAACTAAAAATTATTAAACGATAGAAGGCGGTAATACCTTTCACTTTGTTTTGTAAAACTTAACTGGCTGAGTATTTTTGTTCGTGTGAAATTTGCAGATCAACAAACCATTGAGGACCTAGAGTTCGGGGCTATCAAAACCATGTTAGTTAAACTTTGTTTTGGCCCATCGGCCATTTATAGGGTCAACCATTTAACCTCTTTACCGAGTATAAGTGAGGTAGATTTATCTCTTTCCTTGGTTCAAGAATATGTGAATATTCAAGCGGAAGATGCCGTGTTTCCTAGATTGGAATTCACAGAACTGACCAAAGAATTGATTTTTCTTCGGAAAAAGGGAAGTCAATTAACCTTGGATAGTTTTGTTGCGCTTTTAGAGGCCAGCCGCATAGCAAATGCCTTGGTGAAGTTTATTAAACCATTTGAACAGGAATATCCTAATTTATTTGGTCTGATACAGCATACCTATTATTCCAAAGAGGTAATTCAACCGATTGAAAAAGTACTCGATGCAAAATTTCAAGTGAAAGATGATGCTTCGCCTAAATTGTTTGATATCCGGATGGATATTCGTTCCATTCGTCAAAAAATAAATTCCAACTTTGATCGCATTTTAAAACGTTTACAAGGAACAGGTGTATTAGCCGATACTTCGGAGTCTTTTGTGAAAGGGAAGCGTGTTTTGGCCGTTAGTGCAAGTCACAAACGGAGTATACCCGGTGGTATTGTAGGAAGTTCCAATAACGGACATGTCGCTTATATTGAACCAAAATCCAATCAGCCCTTACACAATGAACTGGAGCAGTTAATTGAAGATGAACGGCTAGAAATAATTCGGATTTTCAGAGAATTAACCCATGAGTTAAGTCAACATACTGAGCTCATTGAAACGTATCAATTTCTTTTAACAGAATTAGATTTTATTCAGGCCAAAGGTCGTTTGGGGCAGCGAATGAAGGCTTTAAAACCTCATATTGACCCTAAGGAAACGCTTATTGATATAATTGACGCGAATCATCCGTTGTTGTTGTTGGCTAATATGGAAGCCCGTAAACCTACTTTTCCACAATCGTTACGCATGGATAAGTTTAGCAGGATGATGGTTATTTCGGGTCCGAATGCCGGTGGGAAGTCCATTACATTGAAAACCGTTGGTTTATTGCAAATTATGTTTCAATGTGGGCTATTAGTGCCTGTAGATCCTCGTTCCAAGATGGGGTGGTTCACTACTATTCTGACGGATATTGGAGACAATCAATCCATCGAAAACGAATTAAGTACCTATAGTTACCGCTTGCAACGAATGAAATATTTCTTGGATGTTGCGAATAAGAAAACCCTTCTTTTACTGGATGAATTTGGGACCGGTTCAGATCCTGAATTAGGTGGTGCGTTGGCAGAGGTATTCTTTGAAAACCTATATAATAAAAAATGTTTTGGTGTCATCACTACCCATTATGCCAATATCAAATTAAAAGCCTCTCGTTTACGGAATGCCGTGAATGCAAGCATGCTTTTTGACCGAGAGTCGTTAGCTCCGATGTTTGAGTTATCTGTTGGACAACCCGGCTCTTCGTTTACATTTGAAGTGGCCCAAACCAATGGGATTTCTATTGACTTGATTGAAGATGCCAAAAAATTACTGGATGTAAAACGGGTAGAGATGGATAATCTTATTGCCGAGTTACAAAAAGAAAAATCATCCATTACAAAGCTAAATGATTCGAATATAAAAGCGGAACGAAAGGCGACCGAAACACAATCCTATTACGAAGATTTACAACATCATGTAAATCAACAAATCCAAAAGAATCAACTTTTATTGGAGCAAAACAATAAATACATTAGTTGGGGTAAAAAATTAGAGCAGTTAATCAATAGCATGAAAGGGACTAAAGCTTCTCAACCGTATATGGAAGAAGTAAGAAAGTACTTGATTATTGAAAAAACCAAATTATTTGAAAGCAAAAGGAAGGCACAACTAAAAAAGGAAGTGAAAAAAGACTTCAAACCGAAAGTTAAACCCCGTAAAAAAGAACCTGCACAGGTTATTAAACCTGTTTTAGTAGGAGGGAAGGTGAAATTACTGACCGGAACAGAAATAGGGGAAGTATTAGATATCTCGGGAAAGAATGTCACCGTATTATTCGGTAACTTTCAAACCAAAACCAAGATCGATAAACTAGAAGGAGTATAAATTAACGCTCGTTAATCTTTGACCAGTTTTGCGTATTAGAAGGGTAAATCTTATCTAATAGCTTTACTACTTTTTTCTTTTCATCTTCGGGCGATTCCTTGAAAATACCGACAATTTCACTAGATTTTGCATTAAAGAAGATTTGAATATTCACGGCATCCGGAATGTCTTCATACACCGTCTCTAGAAGTTCTAATGCTTCTAGTATTTTTTTTCGGCCTTCTGTCGGAGTATCGTACATTTTATCGAGTCCCTTTCTATGGTACATGTACAAGCATTTATTAATGTTCTCATACCGAGGTTGAATTAAATTTTGAACGATCCAATACCTGTTTTTATCATCGTCTAAAGCTTTCCAACCTCCGTAAGCCGTATTTTGATTTTGATTCGCAATACTCATGGCAATATCCAAATATTCTTTCCCTCCAAATGGGCTAAATGTTTCATAATCGTAACCAATAACTAGATATACATAATAGGCTAACATGGCCGTTAGATTGTTATCTGCCGAATTCTGTACGTTAAAGTTTAATACATCTCCTTGCGCAAAATTGAAGTCAAATTTATCATCCTTGTAGCTAATAACTGCCGAGTTATATCCGGAGTTAAAAACCGGTCTTACGGACTGAATACTCAAGCTCGCTTTAAATCCTCCCGAACCATTCGCATCCTTGAAGTTAATAAGCATGGAAAACTCAATTTTCTCGTCATCTTTAATAATTGCGTTGGTCCATTTGGTTTGATTAAGGAATTCTCTGACCTGCGTTTCAAAATCACTAATGACTCCTAATTGTAAAGATCCACCCGAAACTTGCTCTGTGTTTACCGTAAGATTACAATTCACCTCTTGAGCCGTAACTTGAAAGGCTATTAGAAAAAATAGAAAAAGAAATAATTTAGTCATTATAATTTTTGGATCGCATTAATAATATCAATTGCCACTTCCGACTTGCTCTTTAACTCAAATTCCGTCAAATTATTCTTGGCGTCTATCAAAGTTATTTTATTCGTGTCGTACCCAAATCCAGCGCCTTTATCTTGTAGGGAGTTTAAGACGACTAGGTCTAGGTTTTTACTGGAAATTTTCTTGGTCGCATTGGCTACTTCATCATTGGTTTCTAAGGCAAAACCAATCAATTTCTGAGTCGACTTTAACGAACCTAAATGTTTTAGGATATCCCGTGTAGGTTTTAGTTCGATGTTAAAATCGTTGGCTTTTTTCTTGATTTTTCTATCCGCTACATGAGAAGGAGTATAATCTGCTACTGCAGCTGCTAAAACGGCTACTTGCGAATTATTAAAAAGTGGAACCGTGGCATCAAACATATCCTGCGCACTTTGTACAAATACTTGATTTACGTTTTCATGATTCACCCTGGGGGTTCCAGGACCCGAAATTAAATGGACCTGTGCTCCTTTATCAGCAGCAGCTAAGGCCAAGGCAACACCCATTTTACCCGAAGAATGATTTCCTATAAAACGAACCGGATCAATAGGTTCAAAGGTAGGTCCTGCAGTAATTAACCAATTCTGGTCTACCAAGGGTTTAGTATTTCCGAAATACTTTTCAAAAAATACTTGAATGTTTTCAGGTTCGGCCATACGTCCTTTTCCTACCAAACCACTGGCTAATTCGCCAAATTCTGAATCAATAAATAGATGCCCTCTATCTTTTAATTCCGTCATGTTTTTCTGGGTACTTGGATGATCGTACATGTCCAAGTCCATAGCCGGACAAATAACCACCGGACAACGAGCAGATAAATAAACGGCTTGTAAAAAATTGTCGGTTATGCCGGTATTCATTTTTGCCAAAGTATTTGCGGTAGCAGGTGCTATTAGCATTACATCAGCCCACAAACCTAGATCTACATGGTTGTTCCATGTGCCTTGGGTTTTGTCGCCCACATAAGTACTATATACTTTGTTTTTGGATAGGGTAGCCAATGTTAATGGACTAATAAATTCAGTGGCCGAAGGAGTCATAATAACTCGAACCTCCGCTCCTGATTTTACAAAATTCCGTATAACAAAAGCGGCCTTGTAGGCCGCTATGCTCCCGGAAACTCCGAGTAGTATTTTTTTGCCTTCCATAAAGGCGTAAATTTAGTTAATTATTCAGTTTCACCTTCCTCGTTGGTAGGATTACGGTAATAAATCTGATCATTTTCAAATTCAACCATTGCCAAAGCTAATGGTTTAGGTAATTTTTCGTAATACTTAGAAATTTCAATTTGCTCTCTGTTTTCAAAGATTTCCTCTAAGTTATCAGAACTAGAAGCAAACTCACTTAATTTGGCGTTCAATTCCTCTTTGATATCTCTACCAATTTGGTCCGCACGCTTAGAAATAATAGCAAGGCTTTCGTATAAGTTTCCTACTTTATCACCTAAATCGCCCGAATTTCGAGTAATCGTAGTATCTGGAGCATCCGATTTTTTATATGTCATTTCTATTTGTTTTCAATTTTTTCTTTTAGTTTTTCCAGTCTGCTGTACATTTCTTGGGCTGTACCCATATGTTCACTACTAGGAAACCGATCTGCAAAATTAACATAAGCTTTGAAAGCTTTGTTAATTCTTACCACCTTTTTTTCATGTACACTCTTGATGGCAAGTAAATAATAGGAATCATAGATGTTAAAAAGAATTTCCTCCCGATACTTACTATCCGGGAAATCCTTTAAAATGTTTTCGTAGGTGATTACCGCACTGGTAAAATCTTCCATCATTTTATATTGAGTAGCTCCTGCATAAATTTTGTCTTCGAGCTTTCTTTCCAGTTCTATAATTAGGGTATTACAGGTGTCTACTCGATCACCTCTTGGATACCGATCTACAAATAGTTGTAAGGATGAAATAGCATCGTAGGTACTGGACTGATCTAATTTGGGTGCGGGGGAAAGCTTATAAAAAGAATAGGCACTCATAAATGCACATTCTTCAGTATACAAACTGGTAGGAAATGTCTTGGTAAATTCGGAGAATCTATGAGAGGCTAAAAGGTAGTCCGTTTGGTAAAAATCACAATAGGCTAACATGTAAAAAAGCTTTTCTGATCTTTTTTGACCTCTATATATAGCCGTTAAATCTTCAATTAATGGGTAAGCTTTATAATACTCCTTGCTTTCGTAATAGTCGTTCGCTTTTGCAAACTTATATTCTAAATCTGATGATTTTAATACCTTATTATACTCCGAACAAGAGCTAATTAATAAGGATGTAATAGCTACAAATAATATGGTGCCCCACTTTTTTAACATGATGCAAATGTAATTTTTTTAGACATTAATACGGCATATTGTAAGTATTCTAATGGAGGTATAATACCGCTTTGGTTTAGTATTTAAAACAATACGTAAAAGCCTGTAGCTCAATCACTTATCACTATGTATATTGGAGGGTGCAAGTTTCTTCGTTAAGAATGTTTAACGAATTTTAGGTTATTCCAGTCCCAACTGTTCATAAACTACTGGTTTTACTAACATTTATCATACAGCTAGAAGGTTGGTAGTTACCTAATAAATTATAGTTTTGCCGAGGTTATTTAAATAACCAAATTATTGAAAATTTAAGTTTGAATATGGTTGATATATTTGATAAAGTAAGGGGAAACAATGGACCTTTAGGTCAGTACTCTAAGTTTGGTCATGGTTATTTTTTCTTTCCAAAATTGGAAGGGGATATTTCTAATAAAATGACTTTTAGAGGTAAGGAAGTGTTGGTGTGGAGTTTAAATAACTACCTAGGACTAGCAAATCACCCTGAAATCAGAAAGGTGGATGCAGAAGCCGGTCTAAAATACGGCTTGGGGAATCCAATGGGTTCTAGAATGATGTCTGGTAATACTGCTTTACACGAAGAGTTAGAAGATTCACTTGCCGATTACGTAGGTAAAGAAGCAGGGATCTTATTAAATTTTGGTTACCAAGGTATGGCTTCGGCTATCGATGCGTTAGTAAATCGGAATGATGTAATTGTATATGATTCGGAGTCACATGCATGTATCATGGATGGGATGCGTATGCATATGGGTAAAAGATTTGTTTTTGCACATAACAACATCGAGCAGTTGGATATCATGTTAACCCGAGCAGCTAAAATTACGGCTAAAACAGGTGGTGGTATTATGGTACTTACCGAAGGTGTTTTCGGTATGGCAGGTGATCAAGGTAAACTGAAAGAAATTGTAGCTCTTAAAGAAACCCATAACTTCCGTTTGTTTGTGGATGATGCACACGGTATTGGTACAATGGGCCCAGAAGGTCGTGGTACGGGTTATGAGCAAGGAGTACAAGAAGGAATTGATATCTATTTCGGAACGTTTGCAAAATCATTCGCTTTAATTGGTGGATTTATTGCTGCCGATGAAGACGTAGTTCGATTCTTGAATTACACGATGCGTTCTCAAATTTACGCGAAATCATTGCCTTACCCAATTGTTGTGGGGGCTATGAAACGTTTAGAAATGATGAAAACCCAACCCGAACATAAAGCTAAACTTTGGGAAATTGCTACGGCACTTCAAAGTGGTTTACGTAACGAAGGATTTGATATTGGGGTAACGAACTCTCCAGTAACGCCTGTTTACATGAAGGGTGGAGTACCAATGGCGACTAAATTGGTAGTTGATTTACGTGAGAATTACGGAATCTTCTGTTCTATTGTTGTTTACCCTGTGGTACCAAAGGGAACATTGATGTTGCGTTTAATACCAACAGCAATGCATACGTTAGAGGATGTGAAATATACGATTGATACTTTTAAAGTAATCAAAAAGAAATTAGAAGAAGGCGTTTACGCTGGTGATGATTTTGTTGCTCAGTAAATAGAGTACTTATAATATAAAGAAGCCGTTTCCTATTGAAACGGCTTTTTTTTGTCTCAAAATTAAAGTTCTGGATACGCAAAGGCTAGCCATATTAATTGGAAGACGGGAGTCGGGAGTCAGAAGATCGAAGTCGGGAGACGGAAGACGGAAGTCAGAAGATGGAAGACTAGAACATCTTTCAATACCTCTACGTAAGTTAGATTCTACCGAATTAACTTTTAAAAATGCGATGCATTTTTTCCTTGGCGGAGGTGACAGAATAGAGCATAGTGAGATTCAGGGGGATTGACTTTTCGTGAAAAACACAAGAATACAGTAATAACAAATGCCCAACCGATGGTTTGGAATGGCGATTTAGGAGCAAATAACCTAGAAGGTTTTCAAAACCTTCTAGGTTATTCGTTAAAACATCCCGAACCCAACAATACCATCAAAGTCGAAGGAATCCGCAAGCAAGAAGTTGGAAGACCTAAGTAGATTGTTTTATTCCTAATTGGCGGAGGAGTTTGAAACCAAATTATGAATAACACACAAAGAACTATCGTCTAGAAGAGGGAAGGCCTGTGACTACTTTTGGAGGGAACAAAGTTTCTGGTTTGAGAAATATAAAAAGAAAGTGACTAATAGGAGTGGGGGCTTTTGCGTTAAGGATAGTAGTGGTACCCCACAGCGAAGCGAGGAGTATAACGAAAAGCCTGACCCGATTGAGGAACGAGATAGGGTAACGCCCATAAAAAAAATAAAATGGAAAAGGGGCCAACCCTATTCGGTCCAGCCCCTTTATGTTGCAAATCTATAAGCCGGATTCTGTAATAGCTTATCATTTATCTAGCCCCATCGTCACCAATGGGATCAAGCAATCTACCCTCTCCGTTTGGACGGGTCGCCCTCAAACCGGAGTTTATTTGATTTTTCATCGCCTGAGGTTTACCTAGCCAAAACTGTCACCAATCTTGCTGGTGAGCTCTTACTTCACCGTTTCACCTTTACCCAAATAAATGGGAAATATACTCTCTGCTGCACTTGCTGTCACTAATAAATTAGCGCCTTCCCGTTAGGAAGCAGGCTACCCTTTGATGTCCGGACTTTCCTCATGCCCTTACGGACCCGCGATAAGCCGATTTGCGCAACAAAGATATAACTCCTTTTTAGTTTAGGAGTCATTAACATTGCATGGCTAACACTTAATTTTTGAGTCCCTATTACTACGATTTCAAATACTGTATACTTGTGAAAAATCAAGGTGTATGGTATTGTCGTTATTAGATTGGTCCATTATTGTAGGATTCCTTCTTGTTTCTTTAATTATTGGAATTCGATTCAAAGGAAAAGCGGAAGGTGGATTAACCAATTTCTTCCTAGGAGGACGAAACCTCCCTTGGTACATAGCCGGTATCAGTATGGTGGCAACCACATTTGCGGCCGATACTCCATTAGCCGTTTCTGAGTTGGTCGCATCCGGTGGTGTATCCAAAAATTGGTTGTGGTGGAGTTTTTTGGCAGGGGGGATGCTCACCACTTTTTTCTTTTCTAGGTACTGGAGAAGAGCCAATATTGTCACTGAATTGGAACTGATTGATATTAGATACAGTGGAAAAGAAGCAAAGGTCCTCAGAGGTTTTAAATCTGTTTATCTTGGAATTTTCCTGAACTCCATGGTAATAGCATGGGTTAATTTGGCGCTGAATACGCTATTAGTCACCTTTTTTGATATTCCCGCTACGGAGGTTTATTTGTACACTTTTCTGGCCATGGCCATTGCTGTAACGTATGCTTCCATGTCTGGATTACTGGGAGTTGCCATTACGGATACGGTACAGTTTTTTATTGCGATGGCTGGAACCATTATTTTGGCTTATTTGGTACTCGATGCTCCTGAAGTTGGCGGTATGGAAACGATTACGGCTCGATTACCTCAACATTATTTTGATTTTTTTCCAAGTTTGGATGCTGGAGCAGCCTCTAATTTTCATGTCTTTTCGGTAAGTATGGGAGCCTTTTTATCGTTTGTAGCGGTTCAGTGGTGGGCGAGCTGGTACCCGGGGGCCGAACCGGGTGGGGGTGGATATATTGCCCAACGAATGATGTCTGTAAAAACGGAAAAAGACGCTTTAAAAGCTACCTTGTTTTTTCAAGTTGCCCATTACGTATTGCGACCATGGCCGTGGATTATAGTGGCGTTGGCAGCCATAACCTTATACGCACCCGAATACGCCATTCAAGATAGTGCTATTTCTGACTTGATTTATTCCATGAAGGATCAAGGAAAAAGTATGGAAGAAGTAATGTTGGCCATTCCCAATTCAGCGGATGGAATTATTCACAAATCTATTGAATATGCGTACAACCAAAGATTGGGGTATGTATATGCCATGCAAGATTTCCTACCCAATGGGTTGAAAGGTTTGTTGTTGGTTGCTTTTTTAGCTGCGTATTTAAGTACCATTTCTACGCAATTAAATATGGGCGCAAGTTTTATTGTGAATGATTTATACGTTCCGTATTTGACCCAAAATAAAAAGACAGCTAATCCCAAAAAACTGATCCAAGTATCCAGAGTAGCCACCGTGGTTTTAATGATGGTAGGCCTAATAGTGACCACCCAAATAAAGAGTATTTCTGGGGTGTGGGAGTTTATAATGGAAGCCGGTGCTGGATTAGGTGCCGTATTGATTTTACGATGGTATTGGTGGCGAATTAATGCGTGGAGTGAAATTGTAGGAATGGTGGCTCCCTTTTTAGCTTATGGTTTTGGTCACTTAGTCTTAGATCCTATGTTTGGAGAGGCTTTTGTTACCAATAAAGGAACTTTCTACTTCACGGTTTTGTTTACCACTGGGAGTTGGATTTTGGTCACCAAATTGACGGCACCTGTAGAAAACCAAAAACTGAAAAGTTTCGTAGAGTTAATTCAACCTGATGGTTGGTGGGGACCAGTGTATTTGGCCAACGGAATGGAAAAACCAAAATCCAATATGAAACTCCTCTTTGCACTATGGATTAGTGCTTTGGTAATGACCTATAGTTTGTTATTTGCAATGGGGAAATTGATTTTTGGAGAATTACAAGAGGCCTTAATCTGGGGCACTATTGGTTTTATAGGAATGATCGTATTATCCCAATTATTAAAGCGAATGAAATGGTAGGTTTCTTTGTGTAATTCTATGTAAACGTTTTTCTTTGACGCTATGAAAAAGGTTTCTTTTATTGGGTCAGGTAATGTGGCAACACACCTCGCTTTGGGTCTCCAAGAAGCCGGGATGGATATTTGTGAAATTTTTAGTTCAACACCAAAAAACGCCCTTAAGTTGGCTTCTAAAGTGGGCGCAAAAGCTGTTTCCTCCATTACTGATTTGGATGTACAGGGAGTGGATGTAATTATTATTTCTATTAAGGATGATTTAATTCATTCGGTGTCAAATGCTATTGGTGTTAGCTCCACTTTAATTGTCCATACTTCTGGAACCAAAAGTATGGATGAATTATCTAAGCATGAGAATAGGGGTGTTTTTTATCCGTTACAAACATTTTCGATCGAGAGCGAACTAAAACTAAGTAATATACCGTTTTGTGTGGAGGCCTCCAATTTGGAGGAATTGGAGATTTTAAAAGAAATGGCGAGTTTGTTAAGTGCAGATGTTCGTATAACGAATGAAGAAACTCGAAAAAGTATTCATGTGGCCGCAGTGGTAGCGTGTAATTTTTCGAATCATATGTTTGCTTTGGCAGAACAACTATTGTTAGAAACAGGAGAAGACTTGTCTATATTAAAACCTTTGATTGAAGAAACGGTTTCTAAAGCTTTGGATAATCATCCAAAAGAAGTGCAAACAGGTCCTGCAGTTAGAGAGGATCAAGAGGTACTAAAAAATCACCTTCATCGTTTAAAAGGAAATCCGGATTTTCAGAAATTATATCAAGATATCAGTAATTCGATAATAAAATTAAAAAATGAGTGAGCATTATTTAAAACTATTACCTCAAATTAATACGTTGATTTTTGACGTGGATGGGGTGCTTACCGATGGTAGTGTAACCATTATGCCTAATGGGGAGCAAATAAGAAGTTTGAATTCTAAAGATGGATTCGCTATTCAGTTGGCTATTCGAAAAGGGTTAAGAGTTTGTGTAATTACCGGAGGTAGTTCGGAAAGTATCAAACAAGCATTGATGAATTGGGGGATTGAAGATGTGTATCTAAAAGTATCGAATAAAATGGATACTTACGATGATATCAAAGTTATGTACGACCTGAAGGATGAACATATTATGTATATGGGGGATGATTTACCGGATTATGAGGTAATGAAAGCGGTAGGTATTCCTGCTTGCCCTAATAACGCAGCACGAGAAATTTTAGATATTTCAAAATATATCTCTGATCGTGCAGGTGGTAAAGGGTGTGTTCGAGATATTATTGAAATGGTATTGCGCGCTCAGAAAATGTGGATGGATAATACAAACGATATAACCTGGTAGGATGATGGAAGTAAAAGCAAAAATGTCGCATTTGTTCCGACCATTAAACTTGGTCATTATTGGTTTGACCATGTATTTATTGAAATACGGACTATTGCACGCCATGTTACGGATGTTAAGTAAAATTGTGAAGGTGGATTTGGTTTCGCAAATGAGTCCTTTTCAGTTTACACTTTTGGTGGCTAGTGTACTATTCATTGCCGCAGGCGGATATATTTTAAATGATATAAAAGATGTGAAAACCGATGAGTTAAATAGATCTGCTAATCCAGTAGGAAAGTTAATTACCCTTGAAAAAGCAAATACTTTATATCAAGTATTTACGGTTATAGGTTTGGTTTTTTCTTTTTGGATCGCTTTTGATATCGGGAATTACAATTATGGAATTATTCAATTAACGGCAGCCATTTCATTATGGTTTTATTCCAATTACTTCAAATCAGAATTTCTATCGGGAAACTTGGTGGTTGCCTTTGTCGTGGCTTTAGTACCTCTTACTGTGGGAGTGTATGAAGTTTCTTTGGTCCAAATTGCTTATTTCAATAAGGTACAAGGTTTTCAAGATTTCAATTTTAACTTTTTAGCTTATTGGTTTTTGGCCTATAGCACCTTTGTTTTTGTTCTTACTTTAATTCGGGAAATTGAAAAAGATATGGAGGATGTCACAGGCGACCAATCTATCGGAGCTAAAACCTTGCCTATTGTATTAGGAATAAATGCTGCCAAAGGGGTGGCAACCTCTCTTTATGTTTTGGTGTTGATTGGATTTTATTGGGTGAGAGTGAATTTCTTGACCGACCCAATTTCAGGGACCTTTATTCTGGTTTTCATTTTATTAATTCTTTTGAATTTATTTCAATTATGGAGTGGTAAAACCATTTTGGCTAAAGTGAGTACATGGTCCAAAGTAATCTCTGTTGTGGGTATTTTATTTCTGTATGCTTTAGGGTACATAATTGATAACGAACTTTTTTTCAATGTATAGTCATCTAGAAAAATACCAACTTGTTCTCGCTTCTAATTCCCCCAGGCGTCAACAACTTCTAAAGGATATGGGGGTTGATTTTACGGTCCAAAGCTCAAAAGGGGAGGAAACCTACCCCGCCAATTTAGCCGTGGGTAATGTGGCTGAATTTCTGGCGATTCAAAAAGCAGATTGGTTCGATGATTTTTCGCACAATGAGCTTTACATAACTTCGGATACCACGGTGGTTCTTGATGGGGAAGTACTCGGGAAACCTACCAATGTACAGGAAGCAAAAAAAATGCTTTTAGCGCTTTCTAATAAACAACATGAAGTGATTACTGGATTTTGTTTGAAGTCGCAAGAAAAGCAAGTTTCTGGCGCTTGTGTAACCCAAGTACATTTCAAGAAATTGGAAACTTTTGAATTGGAGTATTACGTAAATAATTTCAAACCATTCGATAAAGCGGGATCCTATGGAATTCAGGAATGGATAGGGATGATTGGAATTACTAAAATTGAAGGTTCCTACTTTAATGTGATGGGATTGCCTACGCATGAGATTTTTAACGAATTAAAGCATTATTAAGCCAAATTCGATATAAGTAAGATGTAATCAGTGATTTAGATGGTTTGTGCTTGAGAAAAAAAACGTCTATAAAGGAATAAGACCCTGTCTCTCGACAAGGTCTTCTTCAACCATCTACTTAACCCTACTCTTAAATGTCTTCATCTACGGTAGTTGTAGAAATATGTTTTGGGCTCCTTAAGTATGGTGCAAAGGTATACTCTCTTTAGAGAATTCCAATACTTTTTTATTCTTTTTTTACTTTTTTTTTTCAATTTGTCAAATTACGGACGTTTTTGAGAACCGTAAAAAAGAAACAATATTATACGGTTGCTTTAAGTAGCTCTTTATGAATGATATCGACCATAGCGTCCTTTGGTAAAGCCCCAGCTTGCATCATAGGTGGTGTTCCTACGGGTACAAATAACATGCTCGGAATCGAACGAATTCCAAATACACTGGATAATTCTTGTTCTACTTCGGTATCACATTTGTAAATATCTAATTTACCTGCATATTCATCCGACAACTCCTCTAATAGAGGGGCGATCATTTTACAAGGGCCACACCAATCGGCATAGAAGTCAATAATTGCAGGTTTTTCTCCTTTATACGCCCATTCTTGGGTTTTGGTAAAATCAAAGAATTTTTCTTTGAATCCTTCGGTCGTTAATTTTATTGTTGCCATAATCTTATCATCTAAATTTGCAGGGCAAAGATATTTCACCTTTGCTTATTAGAATGTAACATTCATTACAATTACTTATGATTTGGTTTAAAGATTACTCGGTTGAAGATTGGGAAACAAAAACAAAAGGTACGATCCATGATTCCTTAGGAATTGAAATTACTGATTTAGGCGCCAGTACTGTTTCGGGTAAAATGCCTATTGATGAACGTACTTTCCAGCCTATGCGAATTTTACATGGGGGAGCTTCGGTGGTATTGGCAGAATCTCTAGGTAGTATTGGTTCTTCCTTATTGGTGGATCCGGATAAGTTTTATGCCGTTGGCCAATCCATTAATGCGAACCATGTACGTCCAGGAATTTCAGGTTTTGCAAATGGAATTGCCAAACCGATTCATATAGGTACCCGATCTCATATTTGGGATATCGAAATTTTTAACGATGATAGGAAGTTAATGTGTACGTGTAGACTCACCATGGCTATTGTGGCTAAGTAAACAGGGAGTACTTATAGGTATGGTGCCCATTTTTTATTGGGGGCTGCACTAACTTCTTTTTCAGTACCCGATTCAGGATCGGTGAATTTAAGTTTCCAGGCATGCAGAAATAGGCCATCCACGGAATAGGTGAGTGGGTGTGTTTTAAAATATTCGGGGTTTTTATATCCAGGGTCACCTTTTATAGGAAGACCTAATCCTGCTAAATGGAGTCTGATTTGATTGGTGTGTCCGCTATGGGGAGTAACGCGTAATAAAGATTCATTTTCAAAAGATTTAATATATGAAAAATCTGTTTTTGAATGTGAGTCAGCGACCAATTTACGTCCTCCAGCGGGTGTTTTAGTTTTGCTAATTCCTTGGTTACTGCTAAATGTATCTTGTTTTGGTCTGCCCTCTACTAAAGCTAAATAGGTTTTAGTGACCGCTCGGTTTTCAAACTGTTTGCTAAGAAAGTTTGCGGCTTGCTTATTTAAGGCGACTAATACAATTCCGGTGGTATTGGCATCTAATCTATTGATGAGATGAAATGAACGGTCTGGAAAGGCTAGTTTGAGCCCGCTTGTTAATGTATTGTGTAAATATCTTCCTCCTGCATGAACAGGGAGAGGAGAAGGCTTGGAAAGTACCCAGTAACTCTCTGTTGCTTCCATTAAGTGGATGTCCCAGTTTACGAGAGGTTCCGGTTTTGGAGCCACCGAGTGTTGGGTAATTTGTCCGGCCCGTAACCTATGATTTGGGGTAGAAGGCTTCCCATCTACTAATAGGTTTCCCGTAGTGATTTTAGCCAACCAAAAGTCACGTTGTACATGTGGGAAGGATTCGGTAAATAAATCAATTAACGAGTGGCCATCAAACCTCTTCTTTACCGAGAGTTTGAAAGTTCGATATTCTTTATTCTTTTCTGAAATGATTTGCGGAAGGGAAATAAGGGCGTTTTTAAATTCGCTGGAGGTAATCATTGCTTAGCGCTTAAATACCTCAACGCTTTTTTTCTTGACGATGAGGTCGGTAAATTTACCCTTAAAGTTGGTGGCTTTTACAGAGGCGTTATCTACCCAATGGTAATTGCCTCCTCTCGGTTTTCCAAAAATGATCCCATGGTATTTAAACCCATGAGTATTTAACCATGTTTCGGTTACTTGCCGATGCTCTTCTACCCGAGAGGTGAAAAAAGTAATAATATTACCTTGCTCGTACCATTTATTTAAGGTTTCTAAGGCATCTGGAAATGGAATACAAGTGGCCATTCTTTCGGACTCTTCGTTAGGTATATCTTCGGTAATGGTACCGTCAATATCTATCAAATAGTTTTTTAACTCTTCGGGAAGAGTAGGAGAAAGGCTTTCGCCTTTCTCATTTTTGACCTCTTGTAAATTGTTCATTGATTTTAATTCAATGGAAAGTTGGTTGTAATAAAATCAGCCAATTCTTGACCAATTCTATCTTGTGCTTCCACAGTAGCTGCTCCCACGTGGGGTGTTAAGCTAATTCTATTGTGGGCTAATAAAGCTTCGCTTGGCGTAGGTTCGTTTTTAAATACATCGATACCTGCGGCACGGACTTTACCCGTATTTAATGCATGGATTAATTCTGCTTCATCAATGATTCCACCTCGAGCTAAATTGATAAGGATGACTCCTTCTTTCATTTTATCTAACTCCGATTTACCAATTACAGCTTGACCGTTTGCTTGTGCTGGTACATGTAAACTAATAAAATCAGCTTTCGCAAAAACACGATCACGATCTTCGGTTATTAACTCCACACTTACGGTTTGATTAGCCACTTGAACATCAATTGTTACTTTGTCCATAAATGGATCTGAACCAATGACATTCATTCCTAATCCAAGAGCATATTTAGCCGTTTGCTGGCCAATACGTCCCATTCCAATAAGACCAATGGTTTTCCCTCTTAACTCAATTCCTTTTCCGTATTTCTTTTTCAATACTTTAAAATCGGTAGATCCTTTGGTGGGCATTTGACGGTTAGAGTCAAATAGATCTCTAGCCATACTCATCATGTGGGTAATCACCAATTCGGCCACGGCTTGCGAAGAAGCTCCAGGAGTGTTAAATACTAAACGACCGTTGTCACGGGCATAGTCAACATCAATATTATCCATACCTACGCCACCTCGACCAATTCCTTTTAGTCCAGGACAAGCGTCAATTAAATCTTTGCGTACGGTAGTGGCACTTCTCACTAGGAGAACCTCAACGTTATTATCGTTGATGTATTGAATTAATTCCGGTTGCGGAACATTGGTCGTTTCAATCGTGTAACCTGCTTTGCTTAAGGCCTTTTCACCAAGAGGTGAAATCCCGTCATTTGCTAAAACTTTCATAAAAAGAATATGCTTAAGAGTTTAATTTTTTCATTACGTTCACCAATACTTCTACACTTTCTAAGGGTAAAGCATTGTACATAGAAGCTCTATATCCACCAACAGATCTATGACCTTTGATTCCAGAAATATTTGCTTCGTTCCACATTTTATCAAATTGCTCTTTTAAAGAGTCATCTGTTAAGGCAAAACAAGCATTCATGTTTGAACGATCTTCTATAGCTGCAGTTCCTTTAAATAATGGATTTGAATCAATTTCGCTGTATAACATTTTTGCGCGTTGTTGCGCCAAATTTTCATACGTAGATAAACCACCGTTTTTCAACATGTGTTCTAAATTTAACATCGCTACGTAAATGGAATAAACAGGAGGAGTGTTAAACATAGATTCCTTTGATGCATGTACTTTAAAGTCCATCATCGCAGGAATATTCCTTCCGGAGCGACCAAAAATCTCATCTTTAACAATGTATAAAGTAGCTCCTGCAGGACCTAAATTCTTTTGAGCTCCGGCATAGATTAGGTCAAAATCAGCTACGTTGATTTGACGACTAAAAATATCACTACTCATATCACAAACCTTAACGCCATCAAATTCTGGGAATTCTTTGTACTGGGTACCGAAGATGGTATTGTTTGAAGTGAAGTGGTAAAAGTCGGCATCCGAAGGGATATCAAATCCTTTAGGTATGTAATTATAGTTTTTGTCTTTTGAAGAAGAAACGATATCTATATTTCCAAATCTCTGGGCTTCCTTAATTGCCTTGGAAGACCAAGTTCCTGTATCCGAATAGGCTGCTTTTCCATTTTCGGTTAGTAAGTTATAAATGGTCATTAAAAAACCCGTACTGGCCCCACCTTGAAGAAACAAAACAGAATACCCTTCTGGAACGCTAAGCATCTCTTTGACCATAGCAATAGCACTATCGGCTACCTTAACAAAAGAAGTGCTTCTATGAGAGATTTCTAAGATAGAAAGATCTAAGTTATCAAAATTAGTTACCGCAGCAGCAGCTTGTTGAAGGACTTCTTGGGGTAAGATACATGGCCCCGCACTATAGTTATGAACTTTGCTCATTTTAATGTTTTTTATTGGCTGGCAAAATTAGGTAGAATTGGACGAATAGAGGGGTATAATTAAAATTATTATACGGTTATGAAACATGCTATTAAACACGAAATTCCAAACGATCCAGAATAAACGAAGGAAAGGGCTATTTGTTAAAATTTTACAATCTTATTTTTATAAATTGCAGAACCTAATTGTTAGCATATGCGGTTTGTTGTGAGAGTTTTTATGATCCTATGGGTATCGAGTTTGGCAATGCCATCTGGTTTTTGCCAAAAGGAAGTGCCACTTGATTCGTCCATTGTGAAAACGGCTATTGATATGAGTAGCGTTAGCACCGAATCACAAACGACCAATCTAATCCTAGATAGCTATGCTGAAAATGACTATGATCATAGATTATTAAAAAGGACGGATTCCACATTTTTATGGAAGGCGGACTTAATCAATGAGGACTTCAAGAAAATTGAGCAACAAGATTTATCCAGTATCAGCAAAGCGAGTTTAGATGCTTTGACTTCGACATGGAATTTAAATCTAACGGAGATTGAGAAAGGAGCAGAGTTAGTTCAGCAATTATTTGTGCAAACAACGGATGATTTAGAAAGTTTAAGAAATCAACGTGTACGATGGCAAGCCACATTAACGGTATTAAATTCTACAGAATCGCCTGTGGAAATGGTGAATAATATTGATACCATAATTCAACGAATTGATAAAGCAGAAACACGGTTAAATGAAAATTTATCTTTTTTAATTCTATTGGAAGCGAAGGTTAATAAATTAAAAACTTTAACGAATAAAGTGGATAGTTCCATAAAATCCGCATTGGAGGAACGCTCCAAGGATATGTTTAAACAGAATAGACCTGTGATTTGGAAATTGCTTTTCACAAAATCAGATACGCTACATCCGGACTCTTTGGAATTGGCTTCTATGCCAGAGGATAGTTTGGTAGATGTCTCTACTAAATTGGTACATTGGAGTAATGAAAAAATAAAATTTAGTGTAGAGTTTATTGAATCCAATCAGAACACCATTTATTTCCATGTCATATTATGGATTCTGACCGTGATGCTGAGCCTACGTTTTGGTAAGCAGGAGTTGGAAATAAAAGATTTGGGTAAGCGAACCTTTGCCGAGCAATCCTTATTGGATGTCCGTCATAAATTGATATTATCGGCTTCTTACATTTCCATTTTGTATTCCACCCTATTGTATGAGTTTTTACCATTTCTGATTTTGGAAATATTGGTCATTGTGCTTTTGGCTCTGAATGTCTTGATTCATCGTACGAGTAAGGGGAATCGAGTTGTGAAAATCGCCTTTTTTTTAGCTGTATTATTTATCACCGGACAACTAAGTACAGAAACGTGGTTTCATGGATTAGCGTTTAGATTGTATTTATTTGTCAAAGCAGCATTGATTTTCTGGGCATTATCTCTATTTAAAAAGTATTTAGAATTATATAAAAGTGACAAATCACCCACCATTTGGAAGAAACTACCTAAGCTTACTGGGGTAATTAATGTCATTTTAATAATTGCAGTGGTGGCCAACATATTAGGGTTCGTTAAATTATCCGATTTAAGTATGCTTTTGGCGATTCAAATATTAGTGGTATCCTTTATATTTTATGGGATATTGGTGACCAGTAACGGGTTAATTTCCTTGGTGTTTAACGTAGCTTGGATTCCTAAAGAAACGAGTTCATTGCAATTTCGAAATACCATTGAATCTATTGTTTTAAAGATTGTAAATTTCTTGGCTTCTTTATTTTGGGTAAAAACAATATTGTCTACAGTCGGGATTTATGTGCCAATTAAGGGATTTGTTTTGGATGTATTTAATACCCCAGCCGAGATCGGTACGATTTCCATTTCGTTAAAGGATATTGCTTTAGGGATATTTGTTTTTGCATTGACCTATGCGATAACCAAATTTATCGGTATTTTGGTTAAAGAAGGTGGTTTGGATAGGCTTCATCTAAAAAGAGGGGTGCCCAATGCGGTTTCCTTAGTGGTTCGATATACCTTATTCGGATTGGGGTTTCTGCTTTCCTTGTCGGTTGCGGGTATTGATCTAGGTATGTTTAGTTTAATGGCCGGTGCTTTGGGTATTGGAATTGGTTTTGGACTTCAAAATATTATTTCAAATTTTGTATCGGGTTTAATCCTTGTGTTTGAAAGGCCTTTGCAAGAAGGGGATGTAGTAGAAGTCAATACTTTACTAGGAGTGGTTAAAAATATTGGGGTACGTTCATCCAATATTAGAACCTATACCGGTTCTGAAGTAGTGGTTCCGAATGAGGTTTTAATATCCAAGGAATTGGTAAATTGGACCCTAAGTGATCCAAATAAGAGATTAGAAATTAAAATAGGGGTGGATTACGGTAGCGAACCTAGAGAGATTATCAAGCTTTTAATAGAAGCCGCTTTGGGAAATTCGGAGGTGCAACGTGATCCAGCTCCTTCGGCTTATTTCGAAGAATTTGGAGATTCGTCCCTCAATTTTAGATTGTTGTTTTGGGTGCACCATACCATTGGTATGAGTGTTCGAAGTGATGTTATGCTTCGGGTTAGTGATACCCTAAGAAAGCATGATATTAATATTCCGTTCCCTATTCGAACGTTAGTGATGGATGAAAAAATGAAAAAAAATCTGATTTCTCCTGAGCTTCTTTCGGATAAAAGAAGGAATGTGGACTATGATGGTTCCAAAGGAAAAGCCTAGGGTTTATTCTTCTTCTCGGAAGTTTCTTTGCTCCAGGGCTTTTAACATATCTCTACGATCACGTTTGGTAGGACGACCCTTGATACCGATGTTATAGTTTTCCCGTTTCTCCTTTTCAATACTGGCTAGTAGGTCTAAATCTTTTTGTGGGGTAATTTCAATGACAAAATCCGCAACGAGTTTCGCTCCAACTCTACTTTTTGGAATGTCCATTACTTTAAAGGTACGTTGAGTAGGAGGGATTTTAATGGATACCTTATCCGAAGTTTCTAAATCTTTAGAGGCTTTAACGGTTTTTGAATTTACCGAAATTTTACCATCCTTAACAGCTTTGGTTGCCAAACTACGGGTTTTATACAACCGAATACACCATAAATATTTATCGACTCTCATGAAGCGAATGTAAAAAAAAAGCCCTCGCAATTGCGAAGGCTTTTCAATTTTTATGAATTCAAATTATTGACCCATTTTAGCCATTTCAGCATCAAATGTTTCTTTGAATTTTTCGTAGTTATAATCTGCTTTTAACGACTCATCTTTAGAAAGACGTTCGTTATACTTGGATAAAATCTCATCTGCAGAAAGTTCGATGGCAATGTAAGTTTTGTATTTTCCTTCTGCTGTTTTAGCTTGTCTTTCGCAAATTACACGGATTCCATTCAACGTTTGGTTAACTACCGTTCTAGCATTTTCTTGGAACGTTTCTGTTACTTCTTCTTTATTATTGAATTCGGAAGACTTTACGTAGTTGTCACCCACTATTTTCATGGTCGAAGCCATATCGGTAGCTAATTGTGCTCTTGCATTTGACATTGCCTTTTTCTTCGCAGTCATTTGATCTAAAGATTCTCCAATTGCATTCGCTCTAAAGAATTTTTTGTCGGTAAAGTAATCCGGACCGGAACAAGGTACATCTACAAATACTTCTCCTGCCGCTGGTCCTGCTTCTTTTTTGTTCTTACAAGAAATTGCGCCTCCAGCTAATAATCCCATAGCTAGTACGAGTGATAGTGTCTTTAATTTTTTCATAGTCATGTTCGTTTTGTGAAAATCAAATTTAGATAAATATTTTCTGTTTTTATCACCTTAAGCAAGTGATGTGCCAAAAAAATATTTACAACCAATAATAGACAATTTGTTATCCAAATAGATTCCCTTTCCAAAGGAAATTACCAGGTGATGGAGGTCAATATACGGGTAGGAACCGCTGAAAACCTATGGTTTTATTTACTTTAAGATGCGGAGTATTCTAAATTATTGAATTGCCTTATTTCAATACCTAAAATATATTTCAAGGGGTATAGAATAGGAGAATGACTGTATTCATGAAAGTTTAGGGCAAAAAAAATCCCGATTGACGAATCAATCAGGATCTCAATATTTAAGGAGAAAATTAGTTAGAACCTTTTGGTGCTCCGTCTAAAATTTCTTGACTTGCGTTATCTGCAAATTTCTTAAAGTTATCATTAAACTTTTGAGCTAATGAATTTGCTTTTTCATCGTAAGCAGCTTTGTCTTCCCATGTGTTTCGAGGATTTAAAATCTCATTCGGTACATTCGGACATTCTGTAGGAGTAGCCAATTGAAAAACTGGATCTGCAACAAACGCTACGTTATCTAACTCACCGTTAAGTGCTGCAGTAATCATGGCACGAGTGTATTTCAATTTCATTCTTGAACCTACTCCGTAAGGACCACCTGTCCAACCGGTATTCACTAACCAAACGTTTACATCAGCAGCTTGCATTTTAGCGCTTAGCATATCCGCATATTTGGTAGGGTGTAATGGCATAAATGGGGCGCCATAACAGGCAGAGAATGCCGTTTGTGGTTCCGTAATTCCTGCTTCAGTTCCTGCCACTTTAGCCGTATATCCTGAAATAAATTGGAAGGCTGCTTGACCAGGTGTTAATTTCGAGATCGGAGGCAATACACCAAAAGCATCAGCGGTTAAGAAGAAAATGTTTTTTGGGTTTTTCCCAATAGAACCTTCTTGTACATTGTCGATATGGTAAATAGGGTAAGAAACACGTGTGTTTTCTGTAATAGATCCATCTTCGTAATCTACTTCGTTTGTTCCTTCCTTATACGTAACGTTTTCTAATAATGCACCCGGCTTAACTGCAGCGAAGATATCTGGCTCTTTTTCAGCCGATAAATCAATACATTTAGCATAACACCCACCTTCAAAGTTGAATATGGTGTTGTCTGATGACCATCCATGCTCATCATCCCCAATTAACTTACGTTTAGGATCTGCTGATAAAGTTGTTTTTCCAGTACCTGAAAGACCAAAGAAAATGGCGGTATCCCCATCTTCACCTACGTTAGCAGAACAATGCATAGACAATGTATCTTTTTGGTGAGGTAAGATAAAGTTTAATGCAGAAAAAATACCTTTTTTGATTTCACCTGTATAACCAGTACCTCCAACGATAGCGATTTTTTTGGTGAAATTCAAAATAGCAAAGTTTCCTTGACGAGTTCCGTGAATGGCAGGGTCAGCTACAAATCCTGGCGCATCAATGACATTCCATTCGGGATCAAAAGAAAGAATTTCTTCTTCCGTTGGACGTAAGAACATATTGTAAGCAAACAGGTTTAACCAAGGTAATTCCGTGGTTACACGTAAGTTCATTCTAAATTTTGGATCTGAACATGCATATACGTCTCTGGTCCAAATTTCTTTACCGGAAAGATATTCAACAACATCATCGTAAAGTTTGTCGAAAGCCTCTGAACTAAAAGGGATATTGATATCTCCCCACCAAACGGCATCTTCCGTTATAGCATCTTTTACAATAAAGCGGTCTTTAGGTGAACGACCCGTGAATTTTCCAGTCTGTACGTTAATAGCACCCGTGCTATTTTCCGTGGCCATGTTAAGTTCGAGTGATTTCTTCGCTAAGTCAGCTGGAGAAATGTTCCAATTTACAGTCGCATTTTTGATTCCCAAATCTTCTAAGGTAGCATTTGGGTTTTTAGTACCATTTTGCGTCATTTTTATTTGTTTTTAGTTTCTAATTTTTCGATAAAAATAAAGCGACAAAACTGGTCATTTTTTTGCACATATGACATGACCAATGCCCGCTTTTTTAACAGGGTTACAAACATCATTTCTGAACCTTAATAGCCCCAATAACAACGGATATCCATCCAGATATTAACACTAATCCACCGATGGGGGTAATTGGACCTAAGATGGAACTAGCCGTTATCCCGGTAATGGAACGGGTAGAAAGTAAATAGATGGATCCCGAAAAAAGTATCGTTCCAATAATAAATGCATACGTGCTGAATTTAAACCACTTAGGGTGGATGTGCTTCGAGTTAGAAGCTACCGCCAATAATACGATGGCGTGATACATATTGTAACGTGCTCCCGTTAAGAAGCTTTCTAACGCATCGGAAGAGATTAGTTTTTCTAAGGCATGTGCTCCCATAGCACCCATAATTACGGCAAATGCGCCTAAAATTCCACCGGCTATCAATAGGTTTTGACTCTTCATTTGTTTTTTTGACAAATCTAAGGGCAATGGGTATTTCTTATGTGTGGATTTTGTCAAATTTTTAACGGGAGTATATGTAAATTGAAAGAGGATTGGTAATGTTCTTTGATTAATGATAATCTAAACTAGATTGTTGTTATTTTTGGCCGTTAATCAGAAAATAATAGAGGTACTCAAAAAGCCTTGAATAACACTGTTTTTTATGAAATTATTAGTTGGGAAAACGGCTCTTATTACTGGAGCAACTAGAGGAATTGGAAAGGCTATTGCAGAAACATTTGCAGCTAATGGAGCCAACGTAGCATTTACGTTTGCTTCAAGTGAGGAAAAAGCAAAAGCCATTGAGGGTGATTTAAATGCCATGGGTGTAAAAGCCAAAGCATATAAAAGTGATGCCTCTGATATGGATGCTGCACAAACTTTGGTAAACGAAGTGGTGAAAGAATTTGGAACGATAGATATTTTAGTTAATAACGCAGGTATTACTAAAGATGGTTTATTAATGCGAATGAGTGAGGCAGATTGGGATAGGGTATTGAATACCAATTTGAAATCTGTTTTCAACATGACTAAATGTGTTATGCGTACCATGATGAAAGCTAGAAATGGTTCTATCATTAACATGAGTTCTGTTGTTGGGGTTAAAGGAAATGCAGGTCAAGCAAATTACGCAGCTTCAAAAGCAGGTATTATTGGATTTACAAAATCAATCGCTTTAGAATTAGGTTCCAGAAACATTAGATGTAATGCAGTAGCTCCAGGGTTTATTGAAACAGAAATGACCAGTGCTTTGGATCCTGAAAAGGTAAAAGGTTGGAGAGAGGCTATTCCAATGAAACGTGGGGGGACTCCAGAAGATGTGGCTAATTTGACATTGTTTTTAGCTTCCGATTTATCCAGTTACATTAGCGGACAAACTATTCATGTGGATGGCGCCATGCTAACATAATCCAAGCTTTGGATATTAAATGGAAATAACGACCGAATATAATTCGTGGTATATTATTGGGTGTGCAGCTCTGGCTGGGCTGTACACTTTTTTTCTATACTGGAAGAACGTGCAGCATAAAGATGTAAATCCTATTTGGATTCGTTTATTATCCGGGTTACGATTTGTAACCATTTTTGTTTTAGCCTTATTAGTACTCAACCCACTGATCCAGAAATGGATTGTCCAAACCCAAGACCCCATAATTATTATTGCTCAGGATGTATCGGAATCCATACGGAACAATAAAGATTCGGTGTATTATACCACGGAATACCTAAAAGAATTAAATCAATTAAAAGAAGCTATCTCAGAAAATTTTGAGGTGGTCTTTATCCCTTTTGGTGGAGAAGTCCTGCCCGATACAGGAGGGTTCACTTTCTCAGAGAAGAGAACCAATTACGCCAAAGTATTTGATGAGATTGATGCCCGTTATGCGGGAGAAAACATTGGAGGAGTCATCCTGGCTTCTGATGGATTATTCAATGTTGGGGCACACCCCAATTATTACAATTTCAAACAATTGTATCCTATTTATACCCTTGGCCTAGGGGATACTTCTTTAAAAAGTGATATTTCAATTCCAGAAGTGCTAACCAATGATATTGTGTATTTGGGGAATCAGTTTCCAGTAGAAGTAGGGGTAAGTGCGCTATTATTAAAAGGTAAAAGTGCGGAGTTGACGGTATCTCAAAACGGAAAAGTTCTTATTAAAAGAACGCTTCAGGTGCAGTTGGATAATGATTACTTTACTGAAAAATTTGTTTTTACAGCCGAAAAGGAAGGGACTCAACGTTATGTGATTTCGGTCACACAGTTCGATAATGAATTAAATCTTATTAACAATCAAAACCAAATTTTAATAGATGTTATTGATAATAGAGACAAGGTGTTACTCTTGGCTAATGCACCTCACCCAGATGTGGCGGTTATTCGAGGTGCATTAGAAAAAAAGGATAATATTGAATTGGATGTGGCTTTTGTTTCTGATTTGGAGCAGGTTTTGTCCTCGTATAATTTGATTATTGCGCATGGTTTTGGGGATAAATCAAATCGTCAAATATGGCAGAAAGTTTGGGAGACTAAAGTTCCACTATGGGTAATAATGAATAGTACCACTAATTTAAATGGTTTGAATTCGTTAAAAATGGGGTTTGAATTAAGTGGAAGGTCTAACAAAAGCAATCGGATGAAAAATGCCGTTAATTCCGGTTTTGATAATTTCCGTTTAAGTAAGGAAACGATTTCATTTTTAGAAAACTGTCCCCCATTAACTTGCGCGCATGGCGAAATAAATGGCGTATTAGAATCTCAAGTTTTGGTGTATCAAAAGTTGGGGAATGTAGAAACCGAGAATCCGTTGCTGCATTTTGGACTTCGAGAAAATACTAAAACCGCATGGTTGTTTGGCGAAGGGATCTGGCAGTGGAAAATGTATGATTTTGTGGAGAATGAGAATCAGGAGCATTTGGATGAATTGGTAAGTAAAATCGCTCAGTACCTTTCGGTGAAAGAAGATAAAAGTAGGTTTAGAGTTGCGGTGAATAAACGTTTTAACGAAAGTGAAAACGTAAAGATAAAAGCAGAACTATACGATAAATCATATGCCTTAGTAAACGATCAAGAGGTCCGATTAGTGATTGAAAATGAAAATCAGAAAACCTTTAATTATATATTTAATGCCATCGGTTCAGGTTATGGATTAGACCTTGGGAAACTTAAAGCGGGGGTTTATTCTTATGCCGCTGAAACGACTAAAGGTGCGGAAAAGTTCACTAAAAATGGACAGTTTATTGTAAAACCATTAAATGTGGAATGGCAAAAAGTATCCGCTGATTTTGGAGTGCTTCAAGCCCTTTCTGAAAAGACGAAAGGACAGTTTTTTGAACGGGATCAACTGAATGATTTGAAAGTACTATTTAGCGACAAATCTAAGTTTCCATCCATTTCATATACAAGCGAAACGAAGAAATCTATGTTACATGAAAAGTGGATATTTTTCCTGATACTACTGTTGTTAACTTTGGAATGGGGTGTTAGAAAATACAAAGGACGCTATTAACGAACTACCATCTTGATGGGGTTTCTATTTCCAATACGTACAAAATAAATTCCCGTACCCAATTTCGCAGAAACAGAGATGATAGCTGAATTAATAGAGATATCCTCGGTATAGATTCGCCTACCTACTTCATCAAAAATTTGTACTGTTTCCATAGTCTTCAATGGAAATTCAAAGGTTATATGAAAGGTTCCATTGTTTGGGTTTGGAGATAAGATATAAGAGGGTTTATTCGCTATATCAGATATTCCAACCGTCCAAATATCAATTTCTTCTGAATTTGAACAACCAAATGCTTCCGTTACCGTTACGGAATAAGTGCCCGGTATTAACCCGGAAATGTTTTGACTTGTGGCACCTGTACTCCAATCATAAGAATACGGGTTTTCGCCACCACTTGGAATAAGATCAATGGCCCCATCGGCAATAGTGCTACTTGTTGCAGGATATCTAGTGTAGGCAATGTTAACTGTTCCAGTCTGCATAGCGGATACGGCCTTAAACATATTCAACCTGCCGCTAGTTATGTTCTTATCCGCAAGATTTGGAACCGTATCTACCGATTCTAATAATTTATTGCGAACCCATAACGTTAAACTATCTGGTCTGGATAAGGCATCATTCATATCAAAACCACACATGGCCGAATACATAGCACCTATTACTCCAGCTACATGAGGAGTGGCCATGGAAGTTCCTGTTTTGTAGCTGTAACCATTATTTAGTACTGTAGATCGAATATCGGTACCTGGAGCGGCTAAATCAATTTGGGTCGCACCGAAACCGCCAAGTAAGGTTCCATTGGTATTAATATTAGAAACCGATACCATAAAATGACTCGGACAGGTAGTAGGGATATCTCCAAATGCATCTACATCAATTCCACTATTACTAGTTGCTGCTAAATTTAAGATTCCGGCTGCGCCAAGTGAGTCGTAAAAAGCACACCAACCAGGATAATCGGCAGGATCCCCATAATCTATCCCAAATGAAGAGTTTGTAACCACCACAAAAGCTCCGGAATCTCCATTGGTTTCGTTGTATTTAGACCGAAGTTCTAATGCGTACCCATAGCCTTCTAGCACAATGGCTTCGTTCGTTGAGGAGGCTTGAATAGGCAGGATTTTCCCTCCCCAAACAATTCCAGCTATACCTTCCGCATTATTGGTTCTTGCGGCCATTATTCCAGCCACATGTGCCCCATGATCATCAGGTCCAATATTTCCCGTATGTGAAAATGCATTCCAACCATCGTAATCATCAATGTATCCGTTATGGTCGTCATCCATTCCGTTGTTGGGGATTTCATGTTTGTTTTTATAGAGATTCAAATCAATATGATTCATTTCCATCCCACCATCTACTACTGCCATTACTATGGTATCACCCGATTGAGTAACGTTGTCAGTGGTAATGTCCCACGCTTCGGGGGCGTAAATACGTGCGGTAGCAGAATTACCGAGCGACCATTGAACAGGGTATTCTAAATCGTTAGGAACGGTTGATCGTAATTTTATGTTGTTATGGTTGGGTTGAGCGATAGAAACTCGTTCATCATTTTTTAAAAGTTCAATCGCTTCTTTAACTGTTAATTGATTCGGGTTAAATTCAATTAAACTCACATGTGCTCGTTTTGACAGAATCCTATTTAAGGTAAACTCCCCTTCAGGAACCTGGTTGTTCAACGTTTGGATAACCTCCGAAATGGAATATTGCCCATGTACAAACACAATGGCTTGATGCTTAAAAAAACTTTCTTGACTCCAACTATAAAATGAAATAAATACAACCACTAAACCGACAAAAACTTTCTTCATAAATCCTCTTGAGTTGGCGAATATAAATGCATTTCATGCTCCTACCAATTTAATGATGGTTTGGGGCATTAATTTGACATTAGTGAGATAAAGTAATTGGGTAATTACTATGTATATAATCCGAAAGGAAGTATCGAATCCTGTATCTTTCGGCCGATCTAAATAAACCTTCTTAATGAGCTTTTTAGTTTACAAATCATCTGCCGGTTCGGGTAAAACCTTTACGTTGGTAAAGGAATATTTAAAATTGGCATTGGGTAGTAACAACCCCATGGTATTTAATCAAATATTGGCTATTACCTTTACCAACAAGGCGGCTAGCGAAATGACCGATCGTATTTTGCTGACTTTGGAAGAAATGAGTGGCGTCAGTACACCCATGAAATCTGGAACGCGTGACTTAATGAGTTTATTAGCGGTTGAACTGGAAATTTCGGAAGCGTTACTTAAAAAAAGAGCGCGGGTGACCTTAAAAAAGATTGTCCATAATTACCGAGATTTTTCGGTGGGAACTATTGACAGCTTTGTACATCGTATCATTCGTAGTTTCTCTACCGAAATGGGACTGAATCAACAGTTTGAAGTGGAGTTGAATACGGATAGTATTTTGAAACGTGCGGTGGACTTAATGTTAGATAGAGTAGGAGTAGATAAAGTCCTTACCCGATTCATAAAACAATACATTGATGCCAAATTTGAAGAAGGTCAAACTTGGAAAATTGACGAAGATTTATTTGGCTATGCTAAGGGATTGCTATTAACACATGAATGGTATTACCTGAATAAAGCGAAAGCAATATCTTTAGAAGAATATGCCAAACGTTACGAACAATTATCAAAAGAAGTAAAAGAATATCAGAAACATATAGGTAGCCTGGCAACCGTGGCATTTATGTATGCGATAGATGGAGTGGAGGCCAGTAGTTATGCGAATAGAGGGGTACTAGTTAACTACTTTAAAAAGATAACCCAAAAGGATTTTCAACCTCCTTATGGGGCGCAAATCCAAAAGTTAATGGACAACGAATCTAGTAAATGGTTTGCGACCAAAGCCTCTGCAGCGGATAAAGCAACTATTGAGGATAAACGTCCTTTTTTGGAACAGAAAATAAACGAAATTCAGCAATTTCGTTCCGAGAATGAAAAGCGGTATTTGTTCCAAAAACTCATGCTGAATAATATGTATCGCGTGGCATTATTATCTGAAATTGATAAATATGTGCAACAAATCAAGCAGGAAAATGATTTGGTATTAATTTCTGATTTCACCGAATTGGTAGGCGAAATTACTCGAAATGAAATGGTGCCGTTCATTTTTGAAAAATTAGGGGAACGCTACAATCACTTTTTGTTTGATGAGTTTCAGGATACCTCCTTAATGCAATGGCATAATATGCTACCGTTGGTGGAGGAGAGTTTGTCTAAAGGCGGAACTAGTCTGGTGGTAGGGGATGCCAAACAATCCATTTACCGATGGAGAGGTGGGGTAGTAGAGCAATTTGAAAACTTGCCACTGGTGTATAACCCCTATGCAGATTCTTATGTCCAGGATAGAGAAATATCTTTAACAGGAAACAATAAAGAAGTCCCATCCTTAAACAAGAACTACCGTTCTATGGCTAACATTGTACGGTTCAATAATCTCTTTTTTGAAAGAGCGAGTAAGGCCTTTGGCGGAATGATTGAAGAGTTTTATAAAGATGTAAAACAAGAAATAAAGGATGAGGAGTCTACTGGATATGTGGCGTTCAAATTTTTTAATGGAAAGACGAAGGAGGAATCTACCCAAGCCATAAAAGAAGAAATTGCCACGTTAATTCCAAGGTTGGTAAAGGAAGGTTATGCGTTAAAGGATATGGCGATCTTAACCAAAACAAAAAAAGATACACCCGCTTTAGTAGAGTATTTAAATGTGCGTAATATTAATGTGATTTCGAGTGAAAGTTTGCTGGTAGGTAATTCGCCTGCCGTGAAATTGGTAGAAAGTACCTTGGTGTATTTCAATAAACCCGGTGAAGTATTTTACATGAGTAACGTCCTGATTAAGATCAATGAGTTGTTTCCGAAACCTAATTTCCACAAGGTAATAAATACGCCTAAAGAACTGGATGAATTACGTTTTCAAACCCTATTATCGGAATGGGGAATAAGCTTAGATCGTAAAGAAATCTTGTCCTTACCCTTATATGAAATGGTATCTGCAATTGTGGAGGCCTATGGATTACAAAATATTCAAGACAATAGATTAGCGTCTTGGATGGATTATATTTTCAACTTATCACAGAAATCAGGTATTGGAATATTTGATTTATTGGATGATTGGGAAGGCCAAAAGGATAAATTAAGTATTCAAATACCGGAAGATGTGGATGCGGTGAATGTTTTGACTATTCATAAATCTAAAGGTTTGGATTGGCCTGTGGTTATTATGGCTCAGGGGAATTGGGCTATCAAACATAATAAACATACAATGTGGGTGGAAGTTCCCGAAAGTGATCCGGTGCCGGTAATGATTGTACCGGTCTCAGATAATCAACTAAAAGATTCTGTTTTTGACAAAGAGCTAGCGCTAGAATCACAACGATTATTGGTGGATAGTGTAAATGCTATGTATGTCGCTTTTACTCGTGCAGCAGACCGGTTGTATGTGATGACTCATAAACCCCAGGATAGTTTTTTCGGTCAGGTTTTCCCTATCCTTGAAGAAATGGTTGGGCATGAAAAAGTGAATGTGACTTATGACGATTCTAGTGGTAAAACGGAACTGGAGACGTTCACATTCGGAGAATTGAATGTGGTGGAAAGGGAAGTTTCCAATACGGATTCGAATTTGATAAAATTGAAGAACCATAAGAATTCGCTGTATCGTACCAAACTAAAAGTAAAGAAGAATTACTTGAAATGGATGGATGATTCGGGCGAACGAAATTATGGGAATCTAGTACATAAAGCATTTTCATTTATTTCCACCGCAACGGATTTAGAAGAGGCTATTTTGGCTTTAATTAATCAAGGAGACATTGATCAGGAAGAAGAAAAACAGGTCCGTACTGAAATTACCAATGTATTGCATCATCCGGATGTAAAACCATTTTTTAAGGAGGGCTTGGTGGTGAAAAATGAAGCAGAGATAATATTGGCCAATGGGGATTTACTACGTCCTGACCGAGTGGTATTTGATCGGGATGAGGTCATTGTAATAGACTTTAAAACAGGAATGCGCAAACCTCAACACGACCAACAGATCATAAGCTACAAACAACAATTAATGCAAATGGGTCATGCCTCTGTTCGTGCCATCCTTATTTATACCAGTAGTGTAGAAGTATTGGAAGTTTAACCGTTAATATGGACATACCAAGTACGTAAACAGCTTTCAATTTCGTTGGTCGTAAATGGTTTGGAAATATAATCATCCATACCTGCTTCAATGTAGGATTGTTTATCGGTACCCATGGCATTTGCCGTAACCGCAATAATTATCGGTTTGGTATTTCCATACATACGTACAATTTCTTTGGTCGCAGTTACACCGTCCATTACCGGCATTTGAACATCCATGAAAATAACATCAAATTCTTGGATTTTTAATTCATCCAATGCCTCTTGTCCATTTGAAACAATCACGGGGTTATATCCCATTTTATTCAAATTTATCTTTAATAGCTTTTGGTTTATTTCGTTGTCTTCAGCTATTAGAATCTTTAAAGGACAAATTAATCCAAGTTCTTTATCAAACTTCACCTTTGTTTTAGATGTGGGGTTAATGGTCACTTTTGCACTTTTTTCCGATTTCGCTTTTAACTCAAACGTGAACTTGGAGCCTTGAGCAAATTCACTTTCCAAATGGATTTGAGTTCCCATCATACCTAGTATACCCTGAGAAATGGATAATCCTAGTCCTACCCCCGAATATTGGCGACTAACTTTGGAATCAAGTTGATTAAAGGAGGAGAATATTTCCTTTTGTTTGGCCTTTGGTACTCCAATACCAGAATCGGAGACTTCAAATCGGATGGTGACAATTTCACCATTCAAGGTAGGTTCGGTAGCGACTAGCATCACCGTCCATTTGACAAATCCCTTATGTGTAAATTTGATTGCATTACTTAATAGATTCACCACCACTTGTCGTATTCTTGGGGCATCAACAAAAACAACAGCTGGGATTTTATGGTCAATTTCTACCTCCAGGTCTAACCCTTTTTCTACCGCCAAAGGTTCAAACATGTTCACTACATGCGTGAGTTCCTTTTTAAGGTCGGAGGGTTGTAATTTAATATTTACTTTTTTTGCTTCTACTCGAGAGAAATCTAAAATATCATTTAATAGTATCAGTAAATTATTACTACTAATACTGATATTGTTTAAGTAGTTTCTTTGAATATCGGTGAGTTTGGTATCTGACAACAAGGAACTCATTCCAATAATTGCATTCATTGGAGTTCTGATTTCGTGAGAAACCATCGCAATAAATTCAGACTTTACCTTTAACCCTTGCTCGGCAAGAGTATTTGCTTCCATTAGGTCTTTGGTCTTTTTTAGATTGTCTTGAATTTGGGTTTTCAATTCTATAGATTGGCGATGTTTAATTCTCGCTTGTCGAGCTAGTGCAATAGCTACGGATAGTGTAATTACAAAAAGCGAAAAGGTGACGAAGAAGTAAAAGGTGCTTTTTTCTTTTTCCTTTTCTTTCAATTCCGTGATCTCTAATAATTGTTCGATGGACTTTTTGTCATTTACAGAATGGTATTTAACCATTAACTCATCCATTTTTTCATTCTTTTCCATTTTTAAAATGGAATCCGCCATTAAATCTGAAATTCGTAAATAGTGATAGGCCATTTCAAAATTTTCAGAGAGGTAAGAAACATTAGCAAGTAAGTTATAGGATTTTTTAAGCGTTTCTTCATTCGGTACATTGGTAATACTTACCGCTTGATTTAACCAGATTACAGCCTTGAGTTTATTATCTGTTTCGTAGGCGATTTTACCGAGGTCGTAATATATTTCAGATAGGATTAATGGATGTTCTCGTTCCGTTAACTCAGATAAAACAGCTTCCAAATTTGATTCTGCCGTTTTCCATTTTCCGGTATCCATTAAATACTCTGCGTAACTTTTAATCGTGAGTTTCAAATGTCCAAAGTCATTTATATCGGTGGAAATATCCATGGATCTTTTATAGTTATCCTCGGCCATTAAAAAATCCCCCTTGGATTTATTAATATTTGCCATGTGAAACCAAATTTCTGCCAATAGAACCTTTTTGTCATACGTAATCGCTAAGGATTTTGCACGCCTTAAATATTCTAAGGCTTTATCATAATCACCCAAATTAGAATAGTTATTCCCAATATTTATTAGGGTAGAAATTTGCTCCCATTTAGGTGCATAGGCAATTTTTAAATCTAAAGCTCTATTTAAATACCTAAGGGCATTGGTATAATCTTTTGTTCGGCTGCTTAATATACTTAGGTTATTTAAAGCTTTTGCCATGTTCGCACTATCCGATTTAATTTTTGAAAGTTCAAAGGACCTATTAAATTTCCGCAGGGCTTCTTCTCTATTTCTGGCAGATAGGTATACCGCACCTAGAGATCTTTCAATGTTTATTTCGGAGGTAGTATCGTGATTGTTTTGTGCAATGATTAGGGCTTTGTTAAAATAATAATACGCAGAATCTTTTTGAGTGTCTTGAAAATGCATCAAACCCAATTGATGGTAGGCATGGCCTATTAAATTGGCGTCTTTGGTGTCTTTGGCATATTCCACAAAGGAATTTGCAATCTCAAAAGCACGCTCAAAAGAATAATTAGCGTTGGTTTGAATCGCTTCTTCAAACCGGAATTTCATTTCTATAACTGGCAAACTACTGGAGTAGAATGACAGGGTATCGTAAGAATTTTGAGCGCTAATATGGCTGCCAAAAAATGGTATTAAAGCGATAAAAATTGAGACTGATTTTAACCAAATTTTCACACGTCCAAATTATAACTAATTTGAGATTCCTAAATCAATTTTTTTTGTTTTTTTTGTATAAACTAAACGCTATTGAAAGATTCCAAAATTGCTACACTTGAGGCTCAGAGAATAAGTTTGTTACATAAGTTGGAACGGGTTTCTGAAAAAAACCTGAATCAAGATTTGAGGAAAGGAAAATGGTCTATTCTTCAAGTTTTGGAACATGTCATTGTGTGTGAGGAGCTATCTATTCAATATGCTTTTCGAAAAATAACACAACCTGATTCTCTTGAACGGGTAGGGGTGAAGTCTAAAGTCTTATCGAAAATAGTGACTTTGGGGTTAGGTTTGAAACTTAAACATGAAGCCCCCTCAGTAACAAAACCCAATTCTGATCGAAATACTTCCTTGGATACCCTGAGAGAAAGATGGGAGATATCTAGAGATAATTTGGAAGAGTTATCTATACAATCTACCGGTTTTTTGGAATTAGGTATAGGAAAACATCCTTCCATAGGGAGTATGAGTTTTTCTCAAATCCTAGCTTTTTTTAGGGCGCATTATAACCATCACTTAGTTCAAATAAACACATTGTTTGAATTAGCGATGGCGAACCAGGATAAAAACGGTTCAGATAAAAAATGACTAGAGCCTCTTTGCTTCTTCCCAATAAACATCCATTTCGGCTAAAGTCATTTGATCAAGGGGTTTCCCCAGGTCTTTACATTTTTGTTCGAGGTAATTAAAGCGTTTAGTAAATTTTTTGTTCGTACGCTCCAGTGCATCCTCTGGATTTACCTTAATGTGGCGCGCATAATTGATTAAAGAAAAAAGAACATCTCCAAATTCTCCTTCAATTGCCTCGGGCGAACTACCCTTATTTACCTCTACCTCAAGTTCGGCTATTTCTTCTTTTACTTTATCCCAAACCTGGTGGTCGTGTTCCCAATCAAACCCAACTCCTTTAACCTTATCTTGAATCCGATTTGCCTTTACCATCGCAGGAAGCGATTTCGGAACGCCTTGTAAAACGGTTTTTCTTCCCTTTTCCTTTAATTTTATTTGTTCCCAGTTTCGTTTTACTTCTTCCTCGTCTTTCACCGTTACATCCCCATAAATATGAGGATGTCTTCGAATCAGTTTTTCTGAAATTCCATTTAATACATCGGTAATATCAAACTGATTGGTTTCGCTCGCTATTTTACTATAAAATACCATGTGAAGCATAATATCTCCAATTTCACCTTTCAGTTCTTCAAAATTTTTTTCAAGGATGGCATCCGATAATTCATATGTTTCCTCGATGGTTAAATATCTAAGGGACTCCATGGTTTGTTTCATGTCCCAAGGGCATTTTGCTCTTAGGTCATCCATTATGTTTAAGAGTCTTTCAAATGCTGCAAGTCTTTGGTCCATGTTTATTATGTTTCGTGCAAAATTAGTAATAATTCTGGGTGTAAATAGGGCTAGATTCTCTGGTTTTTCCTTTTTGTAAGTACCAGGTTAATTTATACCTAAATTGTGTCTGAATTCCCTTTTTCAACTTCATTTTTTCCTACCTTTGTTCCATGGTTTTAAAATTAATTTTACTCTCTATTTCTTTAATGGCTTTGGCATTTGCAGGTCTGGGAATTAAGATTTTAGTAAAAAAAGACGGTGAATTTGCAGGTACGTGTGCCAGTAAAAATCCTCTCTTGGTGAAAGAAGGTGTGGAATGTGGTTGTGGTGGAGCTGATAATTGTGAAGAAGATTAATTAATAGTTTGTTATTTATGCTAGTTTATAATCTCCTTTTTTGTGAAAAGTTTTAAAATAAGTGGTAACTCTGGTCTACCCATTACCTTCGATTTTCATTTTTCTGATTCTAAATCCGAAGCCCCGGTAATCGTGTTTTTACATGGCTTTAAAGGTTTTAAGGATTGGGGACAATGGCCTTTAATGGCAAAGGTCCTGTCGGATAAGGGGTTTAATGTATTGCGAATGAATTTTTCGCATAATGGTACTACCCCGGAAACCCCCATTGACTTTACAGACCTAGAAGCTTTTGGAAATAATACGTTCTCCAAGGAGGTTCAGGATGTAACAGATGTACTGGATTGGTTACATTCTGAAAATGAAATTTCATCCGGTATAGATTTATCCAAAATACATTTATTGGCACATAGTAGAGGTGGGGCTATAGCTTTAGTATCCGCTAATGAGGATCCTAGGGTGTCACGTGTGGCTACCTTATCTGGGGTAGGTGATTTGGTGCGATTTTCAGAAAAGGAGTTGGCCTTTTGGAAACAAAAAGGGGTCGCTTTTTCGATGAATGGACGTACGCAACAACAAATGCCGATGTACTACTCCCTTGCAGAAGATTATTTGGCCAATGAAGATCGTTTTGCTCCTCAAAAAGTGGTTCAGAGCTTAACACAACCCTATTTAATAATCCACGCTGAAAATGATGAAACGGTCTTGTTACATGAGGCGGAACAAATGAATCGTCTTGGAGGCTCCTCTACCCTGGTGGTCATAAAGGACGCTAATCATGCATTTGGAGGTGGACATCCTTTTGAAAAGCATGTTTTGCCCGAACATACCCAAAAGTCGGTATTTCATATAGTGGAGTTCTTTAACCGGTAGTATCTATTCCCTATTTAGCTACATTTGTCATATGAAACGTATACTTTTAATATTAGGACTGGTTATTCTGGGAATTCAATTTGTTAGAATCGATTACTCCGGTCCCATGGTCTCGATTGAAACCGATTTTATCTCCATGACTAATCCTCCGGAAGAAATAGAAGATATTCTAAGATCTTCCTGTTATGATTGCCATTCAAATCAAACAAAATATCCTTGGTATAGTCAAATAGCACCCGTTTCATGGTGGATAGCAGACCATATAAAGGAAGGTAGAGAGGAGTTGAATTTTTCATTATGGGGTACTTTTTCTGAAAAAAGAAAATCAAAAAAATTACACGAAATAATAGAAGAAGTGGAGGAAGGGGAAATGCCCTTAAGTAACTATTTAATTACCCACTCTGATGCGGAATTAAGCAAGGAGAAATCGGACCAATTAATAGAATGGGTTAAATATTTAGAAATAAAAAAACAATAAAATACTATTTTCAAATTGTACCTGAATTCTGTTTTGAATTCAGGTTTTTTTTTGGTCCTAGTACTATTTATTAACTCACAAGAAATATCTTTAGCTAGCTACCGTTATCCTCCTTAAATAGTATCAAATGAGTATGCTCAAACGTATTTTATATTGGTTTACGGTGATATTACTCACCCTAATTGTGGGAGTAGTACTCTTTGTAACGGCTGTAAATTTTGAGTTTTTTGGACATCTATACAGTAAAACCGAATTAAAGGAATTCAAGAACCAAGCGGCTACTGAGGTGTACTCTTCCGATAACCAAGTTATTGGGAAGTTTTTTGCCGAAAACCGGACCAATATTACCTATGATCAGATTCCTGTTCATGTAGTACATGCCTTGGTGGCTACCGAAGATGCTCGTTATTTTGAACATGAAGGGATTGACTCCAGGAGTTTGGTGAGGGTTTTATTTAAAACCATTTTGTTAAGTGAACGAAGTTCGGGTGGAGGAAGTACGATCACTCAGCAACTTCTTAAAAACATGTATGGCCGGAAAAATTTTGGCCCATTAACCATGTTGGTTAACAAAACCAAAGAAGCCCTTTTGGCCACGCGTTTGGAAGAAATTTATAGTAAGGAGGAAATCTTAGCCTTGTATTTAAATACGATTCCCTTTGGGGAAAACGTATTTGGGATAGAGTCGGCTTCTCGTTTGTTCTTTAATAAAAAGGTGCGAAATTTAAACATTTCCGAAGGGGCCGTATTGATTGGGATACTTAAGGCCAACACCTATTACAATCCCCGTTTGTACCCGGAACATGCATTTGAGCGAAGGAATGTGGTATTGCACCAAATGAAAAAGTATGGTTATTTATCGGAGTATCAAACGGATTCGTTACAAACACTTCCCATTGTTTTGGATTATGCCAATTTTGAATCCAATGGTACAGCTAACTATTTCTTGATAGAGGTAAAAAAAGAGCTCCAAGAGATTTTGTCAGATATTGAAAAAGAATCGGGAAACGTTTGGGATTTCCGTTCGGATGGACTCCGGGTGGAAACGACTTTGAATTCTGAAATTCATGGTTATGGTTTAATTGCTTTTAGAAAGCATCTAAGTACCATGCAAAATCGATTGCAATTGCAATATGCTTCTGGGAAATCCCGAACGGAATTAAACGAACGAATAGAAGCATGGGCTAGTAAAAGAGGGCGTGATTTATCTAAACAACGTACCCAAGAAATATTTTCTTGGGATGATCTATATTCTGATTCTATAAGTGTTAGGGATAGCTTACAAATGGCACTGACTACCTTGCATGCGGGTTTGTTATCGGTTAATCCAAAAACAGGTGCCATTCTTTCATGGATTGGTGGGATCGACTTTAGAACGCAGCCTTTTGATCAGGTAAAGGCCAAAAGGCAAATGGCCTCTACCTTTAAACCCATTTTATATGCAGCGGCATTAGAAAAAGGAATGTCACCTTGTGATTATTTAAGCAATACCGCTAAAGTATTTACAGATCAAGATAATTGGAAAGTCCGTAATTACGATCATTCGGAAGGAGGGGAGTACTCCTTAACGGGAGCATTAATTCGTTCCAAAAATATTCCAACGGTGGATTTATTATTCAAAGTAGGATTTGATGAGGTAGACTATTTATGGCGAAAAATGGGTTTTTCATCTAAGTTGCCACACGTGCCTGCTATGGCTCTGGGTATTGTAGACGCCAGTTTATATGAATTGGCAGGTGCTTATTCTGCATTTGCGAATGGCGGTGAAAAAGTTCCGTTTTATAGTATTCAACGAATTTATGCTGCGGATGGTAGTTTAATTTATCAACGACAGGCCGGGTTAGGAAAAGAACAAGTTATGGAATCTCGAACGGCTAGTTTGATGAACGAAATGCTTCAACGAGCCATAAATGAAGGTACAGGAACGGCTATTAGAAAGACGTATAATGTGAAACTTCCATTGGCCGGGAAAACCGGAACTTCTCAAAACTTTGGAGATGCGTGGTTTGCTTCTTATAATCCCAATATAGTCATGGTTACCCGTGTAGGGGCTTCGTATTCCTCCATTCATTTTAATTCTGGGGCAAACGGGTCTGGAGGAAGATTGGCATTGCCTTTAGTGGGATTGACGTTACAACAATTAGAAAAAAACAGGGTCTTAAGAGACATTTATTCTGAGGGATTTAAGACTCTGGATGCAACCAATCATGCGGAGTTAGAATGTCCAGACTATGAGGTAGATAATACCATTGATAAAATAAAAGGTATCTTTTCAAAGAAATCTACTACCATAAGCCGGTCAGAAAAGAAGCAAGAGGCAAAAATTAAAAAATATTCCAAGAAGAAAAAGAAAAATGGTTGGTTTAAAAAGAAAAATAAATGATTGAAAAACCGGAAGTTTTAGATCCTCAAGTTTATTATAAGTCGCTGATTGATAAAGTGATTGAGGTAGATGCTATTGAGGCATTGGAAAACTCTTTAGATGAAACGATAGATTTGATGGAGAGTGTTCCAAGGTCTAAAGAAGATTATTCTTATGATGAAGGTAAATGGAATGTAAAGCAGGTATTCCAACACTTGGTGGATTGTGAACGAATTATGGCGTATCGGATTTTGAGTTTGGCTAGAAACGAAAAAGGAACTCTTTTGGGTTTTGATGATCAAGGATATGTTGCCATGGACGGCACCTCTAATCGCACTATTTTGGAAATAATGAAGGACTTTGTTGCTGCCAGAAATTCGACCATTTCTCTGTGTAAGTCCTTACCCGTAAAACAACTGGATTTGATGGGTAATGCCAATGGAATACCATCCACTGCCCGTTTGGTTACTTGGTTTATAGCGGCTCACAACTATCACCATAATACGGTTATTATTGACCGATACCTCACCTCTTAGAAAAAATAAAATTTCTTAAAAAAAGAACTGAAATTTGTAAGTGCCCCACTTCCATGTTATTTTTCTCTTCCTAATCATTCGATTAAATTAATTTTCATGCGTTTTTTCCTAATTGTTTTTTTCATTACCTCGTCCTTTTATACTCTTTTGTCTCAGGATAGTAGCTTAGTCCCTATCCACGTTTTTGAACTGCGTGGGGTAGTATTGGATTCGGATACAAAGAATCCCCTTCCTTATGCTAATATTGTTATTGAACGAATAAACCAAGGAGGCATTACCAATGAGGTCGGAGAGTTTTCGTTAGATACTCTAGGGGTTTTGTTATCAGACTCCATTAGTTTTCTTTACATAGGTTACAAAACCCAAAAGGTGACGGTTCAACATTTTTTTGAAATGGGAACGGTTTATTTAAAAGAGGATATTCAAAATTTGAATAAAGTTTTTGTTTTTGGTAGTCCACCAGATCCAAAATCAATTGTGAAAAAGGTAATTGAAAATAAAGAAAAGAATTACAAACGAACCTTGAAATCAGAACACGTTTTTATTCGTTCTAGAAGTACTTCTGATTTAGAAGATTACCATTTGGAGTATAAAAAAAGTTCAATTTCGTCATTGGATGAAAAAATGATTAAGGAAATGGAGGATAAAACCCCTAGGCATTCCACTTCATACACTGATTTTTTAACCAAGGTGTATTATACTGCTCCAAGCTCTGACTCTTTTAATTATAAAACGGACCCCATTCGGATAGTAAGTTTAAAGGAAAAAGAATTGAATGATATGGATCAACTGGAAGAGGTGTTTGAAGATGTTTTTTCGAATACAGAACAGGAGGAATACTGGAAATTTAAATCCGGTATTTTTAGTTTTAAAATGGACTCCAATGATATTTCTACCTCGGAAGACACTACCCGTCCAGAAAACTCGGTCCATTTTTTACAATCATGGTACATGGTACATCGAGCCATGAAATTCAGTTCGTTAAAACCCAATTCAAGTTGGGAGTTTTTATATGCTACAGGAAAGTATAATTATGAATTAGTTGGGGGAACCAATGTGGGAACTGAAGACGTTTATGTCATTGATTTTACTCCCAAGAGGGGAGGGTTGTTTATTGGACGAATGTATATTTCGGTGGAAACTTACGCGTTGATTAGGGCCGATTACGAGTATGATGTAGGTAAGGTAGGTACCGATATTCATTTATTGGGAATTGGGTATACGGAAAGTAATTTTGCGGGTTCCATATTATTTGAAAAAGTGGATTCAACCTATCAATTAAAGTACTGTTCGAAGAAACAAAGGACCGAGGGAAGTATGGACCGATCTTTTTCTTTGATGAAAAAGAAAAAGAGATTTTTTATTGACAAGAAATTAAAGGAAATTAAGATTGGATTAAATATCACAATGAAGGAGGATGTTTCTTTTGAATTTTTGGTGCTTTCTAGGAGCCCTACTACCCAGGCTGAATATACTAGTTTTAAAATGCCTAAGTATTCCACTGTTCAATATGTAGATCAATTTGATGATGATTTATGGAAAGGATATTCCATCATTGAACCAACCAAACGAATGCGGGAGTATAAAAAGAGGTAAATCAAAAAACTATGTATGTTAGAAATTAGACCTACCTGTGAAAATTGTAAGGTTCTTTTGCCTCCCGATAGTAAGGTGGCTATGATTTGTACCTTTGAATGTACTTTTTGTAAAGACTGTGTGGAGAATATACTTCACCAAGTTTGTCCAAACTGTGGTGGTGGTTTTCAAATTCGGCCTATCCGTCCATCCCACTTATTGAAAAAGTATCCTGCTTCCACTCAAGTAATTTATAAGCCTTTAAAGTAGGAGGTTCTATTCCTCTATTTGGCGATCCATTACTCCCCGAATAAATAGTTTGTGTTCTGGGTTTTTAGTATTAGTGGTCACCACTAGGCCATGGAATTGAAGACCTTTTTTTCCAATGGTGTTAAAAAACACATGGATTTCTCCGCTTTCTCCTGGGGCAATGGGATCAATGGAATAATGAGTGGTAACACATTCACAATTGGTGGATACATCCTCAATAATTAGGGGCTTTTCTCCTGAATTAGTAAATTTAAATATGGTTTCCAATTCGCTATTAAGCGAAATGTTGCCAAAGTTATGGGTGGTGTTTTGAAAAATAACCACCGCACTTGAATCCCCAGGGAAGGTTTGTTCCACCCAAATAATTTCCACCTTTCTAGCCTCAGAAGCTCCGGAACTGTAGACCGATTGACGTTTGCTTTTTAGGTCATCACTTACCTTTCCTAAGGAAAAGAATTCGCCAAAAGGAATCTGTCTAAACTTTAAGAGACCCGCATCAATGGCAGGTTGTAACATGCCTTTGTTACAGGTGTACAAATAGTTTTCAATGGAGCTAATTCTACGAAGTGCCAAATTATCATTGTATGCCGCATCTCCCAATGGACTCGTAAAACCTTTTACTCCTAATTGGAGTTTATACCCCTTATCCAAATACTTTTCAAGAGAGTCGGCTAGCATTTGAAGTTTGATAAAACCTACTTCCACATCTTGCACAAAAAAAGAGTCAATTAGGGAGTGATTAGGAGCTTGTTTTAAAAATTGTGGCTTTCGTACCAAGTAGTCAGTAAAGGTTTCCTGATAGGTAAGGGTAGTTTGGGTAGCTCTAGAATTGGAATTAGGTTTATCATTATCAAAATATAAAGCAAGAGGGAGAAACTGAACGGCTTGTAAACGTACTTCCAGGTTTTCCTCTACTGGAATTTCTTTCAATAGGGTGTCTGTTTGGGTGGTGTCAATTGCATTAAAAAAATAAATGTCATTGCAACAAGTTTCTCCTTTAAGAGTATATCCTGAGGGTCGGTTAGAAACAAATGCCCCTTTTTGAGTACCGGGAATGGCGGAGTAGTACATATCATTAACCGATGAGTTTGTGGGTTTTCCTATATTTTGTGGTTTTTCAAATTTTCCAGGTAAGCCTTTTGATTTGAAAATGTCAAACCCACCAAAACCAGGATGATAATTACTACTAAAAAACAACGTTCCGTCTGTAGAATTGAAGAAAGGAGTAATTTCATCCCCTTTTGTATTTATTTGTCGACCTCCATTTTTGGGACGTCCATACTTGGTCCCATTTTTCTGAATTTCTACGGTCCATATATCCTTTTTCCCCCGAGACCTAAAACGATTGGAAGAAAAGAATAAATAGGTCTTCCCATTGCTTAAAGTGGCTACCATGGGGTGAGTTGTTATGGCACCTTCTTCATTAATATTAGGGCCGAGTTGAACGGCATTTTCCCAATGGTCTTCATACCAATTGGAGACATAAATGGCGCATCCTTTTTCGTTGCATCGTGTAAAATACATTTGAGAACCATCGGGGGTGATAGCCGGGTTGGCATTATTCTGTAGGGTATCGTTAATGACAGAATCTATAGCGGAAACTTCCCACCCTTTTTTGGTTAGAAAAGCATTGTAAATAATGGACTTGTATTGATTAGCGTTTATCTCAAGTTTTTTGGTTCGATTGGAATCAAAACGAAGAGCGGAGAAAACAATATGACTATCATTCACAAATCTCGGACCGTACTCTGCATCAAAGCTATTTAGATCAAAACCTGGATGCTGGATTTCAACCATCTCTTGCATGGCTTGCCATGATTTAGCCAATAAACAGGTGGTAATTTCTTCTTTAGCTAATTTGTAATAAGTCAAAGTTTTATCCGTGCAAATTTCTCTATAGAAGTCAAAGTAGACGCCTGCTTCCTCATATAATTCTTGTCGCTTTAGCATATCCGCTAAATGAAATACGGCTTCGGGATATGTGACTTGATCATCTATTTCGGTAAGGTCTTGGTAGGCTTTTTCTGCCTTTTTGTAATTGTTGGATAACCGTTCCGACTCTGCATAGTACCACATTATTTCTAAATCAATAGAATCTTGTTGCATGGCTTGATTAAAATAATAGGCCGCTCCCAAATAGTCTTTTTCGCTAAAGGATTTAAAACCGTATCTCGACCAATCCTGGCCAAAACCCAAAGTAACCAGTGTCACTAATAGTCCCGTTAAAGCGAACTTTTTTAATACGGATGTGTATGTATTTATGTAATTCAAATGGCTCTTTAAATATAATCTGGACAGGTTTTGTAGTATTGACGAGCAGGTTGTGCTTCTCTAAAAATATAGATGAAACTAAGTTCAAAACCACCTCTGTATCGAGATGCTACGTTGAAATCGGAATAGGTAATATCATAGGATAAACCTACATTTAAATTGTTCCAATCCATACCAACCGACATAAATCCAGCATCCCCAACTCGGGTCCATAAGCCCATATAAAGCGCCCTATAATGATGACTCCTTCCGTCCAAAATATACTTGCCGTTTATACCGGGTGTTAGTTGTTGATGGGGCCCTTGTTTCATGATTAATACAGAGGGAATTAAATCTACTTTTTGAGATATACTGAATTGATATTTTGCATGAATAGAAAATCGTAGGTCCAATCGGTAAGCATCATTTGCGTAAAAATTTATATTGGGCTGTGTTAAATTGTGAAGGGCAATTCCGGCTTCAATAATCTTTCTTGGAGCTAGTTTGGTTTGCCATACTAATCCTGTATTTAAATTGAAATAACTTGTATTGGAACTAAAAGATTCTACACTTCCACCTCCTCCATTTTGATTTCCAAATTGAAGTTGCGATTGGTCAATTTGTCGTTGCCCATAACCAAATTGTAAACCACCAGTAAGGGTGTTTTTATGGGTGTGACTTACCTGTATGGTATAAGATCCGCTTCCATTAAAATGTAATGTACCCAAATTACCATCACCAGCTTTGTCAAAATAAAAATCAAGTCCAACTCCTAAACCCTCTTGTTTCATGAAATTATGCGCATCACCCGAGAAAGCTATTGTGGAGTACGGAACGGAAACAGAAGCCCATTGAGATCGGTATATTCCTGCCACACGGTATGTTCCTTTAAATTGGCCAGTAAGTGCCGGGTTTAAGCGTGCCGGAGCCTGGTTGTATTGTGAAAAATGAATGTCTTGCGCATGCGAATTCAAAACTGTAAAGAATGAAATACAGAGCACCAAAATTGGAATATAAACCGATAGTTTTTTCATTAGCGAATCACCGTGATATTTCCTTTTTTATGAAATTCCCTTTTATCAATACAGGTAATGTTCAAATGGTACATAAAAACAACTGGATCTACATACCTAGCGTTGAACTTCCCATCCCAAGCAAGGGTCGGGTCGGTGGTTTCAAAAACTAATTCACCCCAACGATTGTAAATTTTTAAATCGATCGACTCAATGACTTTTCCAGTAACCAAGTATTCATCATTTTCCCCATCCAAATTTGGAGAGAAGGCATTCGGAATAAAAATGTCAGGTTCGCCACAATTTATTTCATAGGAAGAAATTCGTATACGATCAGAGTAGGAACATGTGGTGTTGTTTGGATCTGTAACATTAACCGTATATGTGGTGGTTTGAGTTGGTGTTACCAATGATGAAGACTCGTTGGGGGTGTCAAAATCATCTGCTGGAGTCCATGAGTAATTAAACCCCGTATTTGGAATGACGGATAAAGTAGTACTGAAACCCAATAAAACAGAGTCTTCTAAAGAGGACGCCATTACGACCGAATCATTCAGAATAGAAACCGATACTTCTACAGAATCGGTGAAGGTACACCCGCTATCATTTAGGGCGGTTACGTAATACCAGGTATCCATTATTGGAGCGACCCAAATGTGGGTCGTATCAAAACTACCTATAATTTCGCTAACAGGCGACCAATAAAAACTCATTGGATTGTTCGGGAATTCATTAATGGCATGCACTAATACGGTGTCTTGTTGGCAAATAAAAGTATCGGCCGAAACAGCTATGGTTTGGTCACTGATGACCGAATAGATACTATCTGTGACTTCACACCCATCTGGATTTTTGACATTAAAATAGTAAAATTGAAACGTGTTAGATTGGAATGCAGAGGCCGTACTATCTGTTAAGGAAGTATTCAATGTATCACTAAGATTGGATTGAGAAGACCAAATGAATTCAGATCCAGTGCCATTGGAATTACCCATTAAATTGACAGCGGGGTTATCACTACAAATAATAAGTAACGAATCCGTTTCCGCTTCTATGTAACTTACGGTAATAATATTAGTGACAGAATCGGTACACACATGGTTTACCACCAATAGGTAGGTGGCATTCGAAGTTAAATTTACGGTGGGATTATGAATTGTAGAATCGCTTAAACCGGTAGAAGGTATCCATGAATAGGTGGCTCCTGAAGTGGTGTCTTCTGGAATTCCAATTTCACTTTCTTGGTCAAAACAAGCTATGGAGTTTACCGTATAGTTACTGTCCGATTTTATGCGAATGGTCTTAGATAGGGTATCAGATTGAGGACATATACTGGTATCGGTTGCGATTAGGGTGATGGTATAGATCCCTTTTTGAGTGTAAATAGTAGAAGGGTTACTTTGAGTAGAGCTACCTCCGTTTCCAAAGGTCCAATGATAGGTAGTTAAAGATAAACTGTCGGAGGTATTCGTAAACGGAATAAGATCCGGAGCACAACCTTCCAATGGGAAAGTGAAATCAGCAATAATTGGATTTTGAAGATCGTTTACAATTATTTTGAAAGAATCAATGGCCGTACACCCGTTTGGAGAAGTTACTTTCAAATAATATCTAGATATAGAGTCCATAGGGGTCACCCAAACTGATTCTCCTAAACCAATACTCGGAATGGAGTCAGAAAAGTCGGCAAAGTTGGACCATAAATAAGAAATAATTTGACCTTGGGATACCGAATTTAATAAAAAGGGAGCATCCTGTAAACAGACTCTTCGAACCCCCGTAATTAATGTGGAAATGGTATCCACCTCTACCCATTGAGAAACCGTATCAAAACAAATTCCATTGTCAATTATTAAGCGATAAGTGGTATTGTTTAAAGGGGAAGCAATGGGGTTGGATACCAAGGTATCACTTAAACCCATCGTTGGAAACCAGGATATGGAAAGGTTGGGGTCATTATTTTGAGGAATCCCAATTTGAACCCCCTCTTGGTTACAGGAAACTACATTAGGTAATACAGAACTGGTATTATTTAGTATAGTAATTTCTTTGATCATGGAATCGGCCAGATTACACGTTGCCGCATCATTAACAAATAGTTTGATGGTGTAAACACCAGCGGTGGTGTACGTGTGATTGGGTTCAAAACGGGTAGAAGTGGTCCCATCTCCAAAATCCCATAACCAAGTGGTTTGCGATTGCTGTAAACTTAAGTTACTTGGTGTAATGGAAAGGGGGGCACAACCCGAATTTGGGATGTTAAAATCAGCAATGACTATCGGAAGTAAAAAGTCCATTTTAAAGACAGCTAGGTTACAAATACTACCATTAACATTGGACCAAGCACCGGGGTTTGGGTAGGTTGGGAAATCGTTAAAAACACCACATCCGGCACAAACAGATTGATAAATCTTTCCTTTTCGATCAAATCGGCTGGTTCCTCCATCCACATGTTCATCCGCAGTGGTACCCCCCATAAATGTGGCGTAATCCAAAGTGTTTGCATCGGCACTCAAAACCATTAAATAAAAGTCGTGACCATCTGTTGTTCCTTGGTAGGGCCCTCCCGCTGTATCCAGCCCGAGTGTCGATAAATTTCCAGCAATCTGCCTGTTACTTCCCCAACCACTGAGATAAATAGCACTACAAACATCCACTAAAAATGCCGTTGGTGAAATATCCGGGACTCCTCGGCCCGTTCCAAAACGAGTTGCCCAAATCACGGAATCTAATTGAGGTTTGAATTTGACAAGGAATTGTCCCCCTAGTGAATCATGATAATTCGCATTTTGTATGAGGTTTCCTAGAGGTGCAGAGGTTTGACCAAACAGGTGTACATTATCTTCAAAATCGAGCTCCACAAAGTAGCTTTGATCATAAGTAGGAGAGCCATAGTAAGTGCTGTACAATAGGCTACTTCCATCCCCTGTAATGTGTGATACAAACCCGTCAATTCCCCCATTGGAGGTAGTGTCAAAACCAAGAGAAGATATGGGGAAATCATTGGATGCGGTGCCACCTGAAACGTAAATGTTGTTGTTTAAATCAATAGCTACGGAATAGGCCGCATCCGCAGTACTTCCACCCAAATAATTGGTCCATTCCAAAATGCTTAAGTCCTGGTTTAGTTTATATATTATTCCATCTAAATCGGTGCTATTTGGGTTTGGTTTTGTGGTTTGAAAACCAATGGACGTTGTAGGGTTATCATTACTCTTGGTACAAGATACGATATAGACTTTTCCATTTTTATCCAAATCAATCTCCCCCCTAAACTCATCGGCATAGTTGAATCGGGTAGTCCCAATATTTAAGCCATCCGTTTGTGTTCCTCCAAGATAGGTTGAGGCTAATAAATTACTTCCACTGCTGTCAAATTTCGTTACCGTTATATCCGATCCATTTTCATAATTTAAACCCGCATTGGGAATTTGAACAGGAATTACCGGAGAGTGAATGTTAAAACTGGTGTCAAATCCATTGGGAGTAGTGGGGAAGTTTAGGGAGCCTGTGGTTCCCATAACATATAATTCAGAGTATTCGTTTACAATTAAACTATGTGGAACCTCATCGGATGAACCTCCTAAATAGGTGGAGTAGATTAAACTTGTACCTGTAGTATCCCATTTTGTAATGGCGATGTCGGTTCCCGATAATCCAGTGGAACTAGATCCTCCAGCCCAACTAACTTGATAGGCTCCTAAGGTAACTGGGTACCCAATATTAAAGGCGGAACTACCAGAGTATAAAAAACCATATTTGTCGTAGGTAGCGGTATATCCGAAGTTGTTGGAAATGGAGCCCGTAAAAGAGGAGAAAATTAGAACAGGATCTATAAGGAGTTCTAAATCGTGGTCATACCCATTTGGAAATACATAAGACAAGGTTCTTCCTTCCAGTTTATATTTGCAATTTACTTTTT
>MAAC01011248.1_pt1 | contig 88951 bp, 86 predicted proteins | sample 1115981 | NCBI WGS metagenome assembly MAAC01 (sample SAMN04961126, study PRJNA320927) | seawater metagenome | isolation source: sample BD02T64 sea water enriched with oil for 64 days | place: USA:Gulf of Mexico | collected 2013-07-27 | reverse complement strand
ATCGCAAACATTATTGAATCAACAACAAAATTAACAGGTCGGATAGTTATTGTATCTATTTCAGATATTGAAACTATAATCAAAAAATCAGGGCTAAAAATTCATGATTTCTGCACTGTACAAAAAAGAGGGAAATCAAAATTCACACGAAACATTTGGGTTTGCGAAAAAGAAAATAGTATAACTGAAATGAAAACAAACGAAAGCTAACTGTATGTAAAACGCATAGCTGGGTTCGTAGAACACCGAAGTTTTCACACCTGTATCATCCGCAATGTTGTGGCTATACTAATGTTTACCACGAGCAATATGCTCACGGCAGCAGGGATTAAGATGGATTATTACTATAAATTATAATCACTAATTACCATAACTCTTTTAAGACCATTAAAGAATTAAACCTTCTTTTTTAAAAATGCTTTGATAGTGTGCTATGGTATCATCCATACTCAATGGAATATGGCTATCGAAGTCTTTTTGTTCTTGTAATAAGTACGAAACTACACTACTTTTTAAAGTATCTGAAGAATCGCTCAGATGTAATTTTGAATCTGGCATAACAAAACCTTTACTTAAAGCAAAAACTTCGCAACCCATGGCTAAGGCTTCATTAATTACATAACCCTGAGCTTCGTAAGATGAGGTGTGTATTAAAGCTTTAGATTGCTGCATTAAAGCCAGTACTTCTTGTCTAGAAATAGCGCCTAACAATTGTATTTGTTCTGCTATATCCAAGTGGTTTATTTGCTTTCTCAATGTTTCTTCTAACACCCCTCCTCCTACTATTACTGCTTTAATATCAGGAAAACTTATCTTGAGTTGAGCTACCAAATCTATAAATAAATCTACCCTTTTTAAGGGGATATAACTCGATACACAAATTAAATCTATGGGTCTATTATCCTTAGCAGAAAAAACTACATCAGCCGTAGCTATGCCCCAAGGAATGACTGCTTCTACCTGTGCTTTAGTATGACGCTCTAACACCTCTTTCTGAAACCTTGACAAGGCAATAAGTTGAATGTGAGACAAACGCAAGAATGGCAAATAATTATTGGTCTTCTTGGCATCTTGTCCCATTAAGGTACAAAAATGTGGAAGCTTGTATTTCTGACTAAACTTTTGGCCCAGCAAAGCCGATTCTCCTAACCAAAAACTATGTATTAAGTCTATAGGATTTGCTTTATGTAGCGCTTTTAAATTGTGATAAGCTCTACGCCAAACAAGTGGTCTTTTCACCAAAGGTCCGTTGGCACCACCACTGGGATAAACAGTTATACCAAACAATTTATAGGATTGCGTATAAAAAGGATAGTGCAGCGTTACAACGCTTATTTCTACAGCCGGAAAAGTGGTTTTTAACTGTGCCACAAACAACTGTAACGGAGGCACCATATTGCCATTATTTTCTTGATCTGGAAAAGAGGGCGAAAGTATCGCTATATGTTTTACAATTTTGTTTACGGGCATGCTGGTATTGTATGATGTGATTTAGCGATCTATTTAATGTAATTGTCGGTTAAGATAACAAGCTTAAAGCAATAGACAAATCGTTTATTCTTTCGAAATAAAACGGCTAAGCCATACCACATTAACAAGAAACAACTCACTCAACTTTTCCCATATAAGGTTGCCATTTTACCAACATATATTTACTTACGTTATATTCTTCTGTAAGTCGTCAAAGACTTTGGACAACTGATGCTTAAAATTAAGTTATAGTTTAAGCATTTGCAAACTGTCGTATTACCTTCGTTTTTCCATTCCTAAAATACTTTATTCCATCACCATATTACTATATAGCTTTTTTGCTTTGTAGATTTTTCAAAATCTATTGTAAAATAGTAAAAATGATGTATCATTCAAAAAATGGGCTTTTTAGCTAGTATTTTGAGTAATATATAGCCTTTTTGAAATTTGCAAGGCCAGGATTAATCTATATCAATGACTAATTATTCAATTTAACTATTTATCCAATCAATAGCTGGCTCTAGAGAACTAAAAGTATTCACCAAATAGGATGGATGTCTCATTTTGAAAAGGATTGGGAAGGCTGCTACAGGTGTATCCATTACCATCACCCATTTTAAATTTTTGAACAGTTCTATATGCCTGTCAAATAATACTGAAAATTCATTTAAGGAATCAATAGATGCATCTACTTCTGCACTTCTGTAATCATTTACAACACCTTTATAAATTGAGGAAATTTTCCCTTGAATAATATTCTGCTCAACAATCTCTATAATTTCTGGAATAGTAATCTTCCCATAAAAAGTTCTGATAAGAATTTCACCATTAGACACAGTTTTATATGATACCACTTAAATTCAATTTAATATTACAAGTATAAATTAATAAATAATTACATAGGGCTAATTATTTTCCTTCCATTTCTCAATAAAGCCTTGGAAAAACAACAGATTAATTTGTTTTTGTTTATTTCAACACTCCAGGAATGCGAATTGAAAATATAACTTCCCAATTATCCTTTTAAATTTTTAAAATGCTAATCCAAATCCATATCAACTAGTTCCTTAAGTGGTACACCTAGAGGAGATTATATTAAAATCAATAACTTCAAATCACCTTTCCAAGGTGCAAAAATAGGTATACATAATCTATACTTCCCCTGAAACCGCTTTGAATGCATTGAAGGTAGTCCTTGGTTCGAACCCAATGGAGCCCACAAAAAAAACTTCTCAAAAATGAGAAGCTCTTTTGTTTTTGGGTAATTCGAAAAAATGTTATGGGTATACTAATGCTTACCACAAGCAGCATGCTCCTGGTAGTGGGTATAATTTTAAATAGCTATTTCCTATTCCTATCTACACCAGAAAATAACTTCAAACTAAACACTAACCTAACATCCAAACTGTGGCTTGGTGCTTTAACTTTTTCTAATGTTGAATTAACAACAGTACCATCATCCACGAATGCCGCTGTATATGGTCCATACGTGCTACTTGAGAACCAATTATACGATAACTTTAAAGCTGTTGTAAATGCCCTTCTCCTCCTTTTAAACAAATGACGCTGATACGCAACATGAATACCAGTTTTAAAGCTTTGACTTTCAAATTTTTTTCTACCCGTCATCTTAACTTTAATTTCTTGATTCGCCAAAATAGGACCTGCTTCAAAATAATGCCTTTTATCCATTGTTCTATACACATAACTAAGCCCTGTATACTCATGGATCATCAATATTTCAATAGAATTACCATAACTATATGAAGGAGCAAAAATTACAATCACACTACTACTTGGCTTTATAGAATCATATCCATTAATTCTTCCTGAACTTAAACGACCATGACTTATAGATATACCATGTTGTTCATTCCAAAATACATTTAACCCCCAACCTCCTCCTCCGCCAATACTTTTAGTTGGATTATTATCACTTCCTAAAAATCTACCCTCCCTATCATTGAATCCATCTTTTTTCATTTGATCCATAATTTTTTCTCCCGGACCTAACCAACCAACCCCGGAAGCCACCTGGAATTCATAATCCAATTCACCTAATTTGGACAGAAATCCTTTTGATTCTTCTTGAGCTGTAAGATTAAAAAAAGATAATAATGAAATGAACAATATGGTAATCAGGTTTAAATATCTCATTACATAAGCTTTACCTCTCTAAGATAAGAAATTATCTAACAATAGTATTTTCATGAAACATCCCCCTACTAACACCAGAGCCTTTATCTAAAACACTGATACTGATAACAAAAAGCCATGTTAACAAAAAGGAAAAAGTTTCAAAAATTTAACTAAATTAGGTAAACTGTCGATTATCTTTTGGCTCATAAACTCCATTTCACCTAAAACAAGTATTAACGTATTGTATAAAAAAATGAATTCACTAAAAACAACAAAACCGATTCATTACATAACTTTTGTCTACGCTATATTGTATGTATTGTTCATACTTAGTGAAAGTTTTGAAGGAGCTTACCCTTCATTGAATCCAGCAGGAATTGGAGTTTATCTACTATTTGTTCTTTTTATGGTTGGATTTTCACTCTCATGGTACAATAGCATACTTACCGGAATATTGTTCTTGCTATGGAATGCAGGAATGTGGTTTATAGAACTCTTTTTGGTAGAAAAGGATGGTGGTTTTGGTATTATTTCAGGGATTCCATTAATCGTGCTTGGCGTATTTTTTATTTTACATGGTATAGAAAGAAGCAGGGAGACCCCTTTTAATTCCAGAGAGAAATGGATAACTGCCTTACAATTATTTACCACAACCTATTCAATTCTATATATGTTAGTAGTCATTTCAAGTTTTACTGGAAGTCTTGATATTGATTATTTAACTACTCCAGGTATAATTCTAATTACTTTGATTCTCATCTATTCTATTGGCTATTATTATTCCTGGAGAAACGAATTAATAGCAGGAATTATATTTAGCATTTGGTATGCAGGCGTATTATATATCTTTAATACGAATCCCAAAATAGAAGATAGTGGTCCATGGGCCTATGCCGGGTTTGTTGTTTTTATTCAGAGTATTCTGTATTTTATCTATTATTTCAAATTTAAAAATAGGCACATACAAAATTGATTTAATCCAGCGCTGGCGCAGTTTCGAACTTTCTCATTCCCATTAGAATTCAATAAACATAAAGATCCCTAAAAACAACAGCCTCTTTTTCAATAACACTGATAAAATTAAAAGCTCCTCATGTGGATGAGGAGCTTTTTGGCTTGAGTAGTTTTGAATCGAATATGATGAGTATACTACTTGTTGTATACAACACGAGAACTTCTTCTAGCTTCATCCGCATGGTAAAACCTTAAATCATGTTCATTCTGACGTGCGGTACTGAAATTTGCAACTCGTTTTAGATAACCTATAACGCGCGTTCCATAATCGATATTTACCGAGTTACATTTAATACACTTTTGATGTGTTCTTTTATCGATATGGTCGCAATCATTACAGATGGTGATTTTAATGTTAAAACAAAAATAATTACAGCCCGCTAGTGCTGTAGCATTAATCAATTTTAAAAATCCATCTTTATTTGGAGCCTCTTCAAGGTTTAAATGTAAAGCTGAACCTCCATCAAGGTATTGAATCGTCTCCTTCCCATGAAGCATTATTTTATCCAAAGAATTGATGCTAACATCTTCTACAGGATAGAAATAAGAATTGTAGCAATCTCTAGATACGATCAATCCATCTTCCCTATCCCATTTGGCATTTTTCACTCCTAAATTTTCAGCGGGCACAAATTCTGTGTTAAACATATAGCCATATTCCTGTTTAGCTACTTTATTCTCATCATAAATTATCTTTAGGTGTTTGGTCACAAAATCCTTGTACGCTTTGCTATTTTCTGCAACAATACCACGACTTTCAGCAGCTTCAACCATTCCATTTATTCCAATAGTCAAAAACTGTTTATCCAGTGAAATAAAACCGGCATCATAAACGGGAAGCATTCCTGCTTCTTTGTATTCTTCGATCAATTTCCGATAAGCTACTTGGTATTTTTGAATTTTTTGAATTTCCTCTTTCAAGTCATTCCCCTTCTGAATCAAGCGATTCATATTTAAGGTAATTACATTGATTGACCCTGTTGAGACACCTCCTGCTCCAAGCGAATAACTAAAAGTATTATCACTAATTTCACTTCTCAACCTACAACAGGATGCTAAACTATCTGCATTTTCAGATTGATAAATAAAGAAAGAATTTCCTTCACTTAATTCTGTGGCACACATGTCTGCAAATTCAGCGTCGATTGGTTCTCCATCCTTCACCAACATGGCAGCAGTAACAACAGGGAAAGTAAGCACGGCCTCCTCTCTTTCTTTGTTAAACCATTTCATGAAGAATTGTTGCAAATTTTTCAAACTATCCCATCTAGGCTTTGTTGTATCTGGAAATACAAAATCACCAAACATACTATTGAAATACAATTCATCGTATAGTGAAATATTCCAAAAGACAGATTGATAACCTCTAGCTGCTGCTGGTTGATTTATGGCATAAACTGCATGTTGAAGATGATTTGCCACTGACTTCCTATTGGTATTTAAATAATCATCACCAAAATCTTTTCTTGCAAAATAATCGAAATACAATAAAAATTCTACGGTTGCCAATGCCCCTGCAAATTGTGAACTAACTGCAAAAACAAGGTTCACAAATTCGCCACAGTAACTTTCTAAATGCTGTGGAGCTTTACTTTCCCCTCCTAATTTCGTTAATCCATCGAATAAGAAAGGATACATACTAATAGAGGTGCAGTAGGGCTTTAAAGAGGTTTCATCATGCACATATATTTCGTGCGATTCTATCTGTCGGATATACTCGTTTGAAACGTCCTCACCAAACAGATCATGAATCTTATTTTTCACCAGTTGCCGATTCACCTGGACGTTGATATCTTTGTTCAATTCCGCCTCCATGGTAGCAATATTCTTAGATGAAACATTTGCATTTGCATCCATTTTTGAGCCATCTGCAGCATTGTCTGCCTGGATGTAGTTTTCGATAAATTCGATCTTCTTTTTTACTTGTTCTTCTGTCAGTCTAATCATAGCTTAATAGCTTTTTAAGAATAAATGATTTAATACTTTATTGGTGGATACTTCTATAAATTTCTGATTGGTTTTAGGCTTGTCCAAACCTCCCTGTTCAAACTCCCATCGACCCGTTTTAACCCATGTTAATTGTGACAAAAGATCATCATCTATTTCTTCTTCCCCAGAATATAGACATGTTTTATACCCTTGATTTTTGGCGTATTTAAAATTCCTTATTAATTCATTTTTGTGCCATTCTCCACCCATAAATAATACGCAACTGGCAAATCCAGCATATTTTTTTAGGGTCTCCATAAAAAAGGATTCAGTGAGTAATGTACCACTGCCTTCTTTCCATAATCTAGGGGAATGACATCCTTTGCAATGAATAGTACAACCAGTGATCGTAAAACAAATGCTTATTTCGCCCGGCACTTCTTGCAATACCACTTGTAAATCGGAATAATACATACCTTATTCAAAAAAATTCTTGGAAAACAATATTTGTTCTCCTCAATGAATGAATTGTCAAAATTCAGGTACGTGTAGATTCGTGCCAACAACTTTTATCCCGAAAGTTTGACTTATTTATTGAATATGGCAGGTCTTCTGACTTACTCTGGCTTTTTACGTCTTCCCATTCATATAACGAACAGTGACAAAAGAATGTAAAAACCATTTTTGAGCTTACAGCTGCGGGGACAGTTCAGGTATTTCACCTGATTCCCTTTTAATCCCTAACAATGGGTATTGTTATAAGAACCAAATTCCAACACAAATATATCGAGTCTTTTTACGCTTAACTCAATAATTATTTCTTTGTTATAAACAAGTTATTAACAAGTTATGGCGTTTTAGGCATTCCATGACTTTGGACATAAAACCAGCCTGAATAGAGAAAACCTACCATCCTGATTCATGAAAATATCGCCAAGCCTCTAAATTATCCCACAAAAAAAGCCTCCTCAATTAATGAGGAGGCTACAGCAATTAAACTAGTTTAAACCTAAAAAAACTAGATGCTTATAATGCTTAATGAGTTATAATAACTTTTTGAGTAAATGTGTGATGATTATCTGAAAGATGAATTAGATACACTCCATTTGTCCATTCACTAGTATTGATCACCCTTGTAGTTAAAGTTTGATTCAACATTACTTTCCCAGTTATGTCAGTTACCTTGATCTCTATTTCACTTTCCAATGACTTATCAAAATCAATTGTTAAACTTTCATTCGCTGGATTAGGGTAGATATGAATAGAATTCTCTAATGAATTCTCTTCAACACCAACGTTCCAGGTGGAGATCAAATTCACCGTATTTGCATCATAATCTACATACCATATTTTACCTTCAGGTCCTATCTTTACTCCCATAATCCCTTCGGCACCCGTAGAGATTCGACCCAATTCCGTTGCAGGCATTGAAGCTATATCATAAATAATTACTTCACCTGTTTCGTAATCACTTACGATCATTCGATCACCAATAATATCAATTCCTGCAGGCTTTTGTAAACCTGAGTCAATTACATTTTCCCACGTATAATCGGTTATGTATTTATATTCAACAACACTCTCAAATGGACCAAAAGAAGGCGTACTACCTTCAGATCCCGTATTCATTTCAATTCTAAATACTTTTTGGTTTCCATAATCAACAACATATACCCAGTCTCCAGATACTACCAAATGACTTACGACTTTGTTGTTTGGATCTTTTGCAACAGAAAAATCGTTGTACCTGCGAATGATAGCATCACCGTGGAATGTATTCCCTGGTCCGTGATCATCTACAAAATCGTAACGAACTATATCATTGCTATTACCATCGAATACCCAGAATACATTGTCTTTTTCACTAGCTATACCTTGAGAATATGGAGACACATGAAGCATGTCTAGGTGACTACCATTTCCACCTGAAGGTTGTGCATAAATCGATAAATCACTTGACCAAAGTGCAGGACCTGTAAATGGTAATCCACCATCATGATTGGCATCGTATACACCTGGTGAATTTGCAAAGTTTCCATTTTTACTGAATGCAATTCCTGTTGGAAGCGACATGAAATGCCAAGAATTTCCATCCACTTTTTGTTGGTCTGTCTGATCTGGTTCACCTGCATTATTGTAAATAACTGTTGAACCACCCTGCGATTCTGTCCGCTTATTGATTACCCACAATTCCTTTTTAGATAATAATGGATGAAAGTCTAAATCGGTAGGTTTATTGATCTGATCAGATGAATTTCCTATTTCAACAATAATAGGTGTGATAGAAAGGTAATCATCAATTATATTAGGAATCCCAACACCCAACTCCACTGTAGTAATCAGCGTATCATTTTCGTTGTTTAAATCCGCATTTCCATTTAAGTTAGAAATCCAAGTCTTTATAGTATGAACACCACTTGTAGCATTCCATAGATCAGGATGACTAAAAGTATACGGCTCATAATTCTCAAGGTCTAAACCTGTAAAATTTGCCGTCAAAATAGCACCATTGTCTATTTGATAACTAATATCTAAAGAGTCTATGGTGGTTGTTCCGTAATTAAAAATAATACCCTCCACCGGTTTTACACCTTCATTGTCATAAAGTTGTGGCGAAGTAATACTATATAGTCCAATATCGTAACTTGGTGGTTCTGATGCTACAAAGGTTAGGGTGAAATTTCCACCAGCCATAGGCTCAAAGACCTCTATTTGATAACCGTTAATCTCGATTTCAAATTCGAAACCTCCATCTCCCCAATCATCCACATAAATCAGATCATAAGAGGCCCCCAGAGTTAAACAGAAAGGCCCCACTGTTATATCGGTGTTGTTACCGTAACCACCAGGTGTCTGGGCTTGAGCACCACCTCCGTTACATCCTACACTCGTATTTCCCCCTGAGGCGATAGTACTATCTCCGCAATTATATCCTGACGGGACAACTTCCCAATATCCTTCGTAACCATATTCATCAGTTTCAATGGTTAATTCCAATTCTACCTCACCAGGCTGGCACTGTGCGTTAGCTGTATAGATACCTCCGAACAGGCCCATTGTAATAGCTAAAGTGTGTATATTTTTAATCATTCAATTATTTTTTAAAGCCCGAATCCTAACATAAGGTGGAATTCAACGACTATTTGTGGTTGTACAAAAAACTTACTAATCCGTTTTGTATAAAATCCATACAAAAGCTATCACTGAAATGATATATTCCTTTTCAATAATCAACCAATAAGCCTATTTTTTAAAATAATAAATAAGAACAGCTAGAGACAAATTTTTCCAAACAACCATCCACTATACAGATGTAATTACTGTATATCAAGTGATTATCATTATGAAAAATCAACTCCATCTGTACCAAAAAAGGTGAGCGATTTAAATAAGGAAAGACTGAAACAAAATAAAATTTTTCTGTTTCAGCAAAGGAGGAATTATTTTGGCTTTGACAACTTCAATATCAACATATTCAATAAATTCATTGAAAAATGATGCCCCTGAGATTACCAAGGTAGATGGGAAATCTAAATTGTATTTTTTTACCGATTTATAATCATCTGTATTCTGAGAACATTGTAATTCATTTTTACAACAGCTACTTGAACAAATAATACCTCCATCTTTAGAACATTGCTCATATTCTTTCAATGATTCTATTTCGATCATTCCACAATGCAGATCCTTGTGGTTCACCGAAACTTCAGAAAGCACAGCTATATCACCACAATAATGTGTAACAATAGAAAATCCAATATTACTATACAGTAGTAATATTACCAGTATGATAGGTGCTAGTCTTTTCAAATCAATACGGTTAAAAGTCTTATCAAAAATAGGATAAATTTCCTATGATATAGATAATACTATTAGGCTGTAAGTAAGAATTGTTGTTAATTTTCGTTAAGAACACCATGAATATACCTCTTGTTTTACCCAAGAATCAGGCTCGATGCAGGGTAGTAACCTACAGATTTATGGGTAGAAATAAATGGTCGATAGCCAAAGAGAAACAAATCATATTTTAGCATTCGCTTAAATACTAAAATAAGTAACTTTGCTATATGGATAAAAGAACCTGTATACGTATTGATGCCAATACAAGACAATTGGAAAACTGCAGAAGCTACCTAAGTCAATTTGATCATGAGCTAGCCCAGTTATCTAACACCTTAAGCCTAGTAGGAAATAACGTTAGGATGAAAATCATATTCCTCATTAAAAAAGAAAAACAGCTTTGTGTTTGTGACCTGAGTGATATTTTAGGCTTAAGTGTTTCTGCAATCTCTCAGCATCTTAGGAAACTGAAAGATAAAAATATACTCAAGACACATAGAGTAGCTCAACTAATAAACTACTCCATTTCTGAAGAATATGAATCTATTTTATCCATGATCCTCTCTAATGTAGAAATCCCAGAAGAAGCCCTAAGCAAATGAAAAAAGACAAAAAAATAGCACTTACCGGTATTCTAACAGCGATTGGAGCTTCCCTTTGCTGCGTGACTCCTGTTTTAGCTGTCATTTCAGGAGCATCTGGCGTTGCCTCTACCTTTAGCTGGTTGGAGCCATTTAGGCCTTACCTTATTAGCATAACGCTTTTAGTTTTAGCATATGCTTGGTACCGTATACTTAAGCCAAAAAAAGAAGTGGATTGTGCATGCGAAGAAAAATCCACTAGCGCTTTCACAAAAGGAAAAACCTTTCTCGGTTTGGTTACATTCTTTGCTATAACGATGTTGGCATTTCCTTATTATAGTGGCATTTTTTTTCAGAATGATGTCCCTAAAACTATAATTGTTCAAAGTCAAAATATTCAAACTTTAACAGTTGATATAGAAGGAATGACCTGCAATGCTTGCGAACAACATGTAAATCATGCTGTAAACCAACTAGAAGGTATTGTACAAATTCAATCTTCGTACAAAGAAGCAAATTCAAACATTCAATTTGACAGCACAAGCGTTAACGTTAAGGATATTCTTAAGGCCATTGAATCCACAGGATACAAAATCACGCAATCTACACTAAAATGAACACACTACTGAAATCCATTATAACTTGTCCAAAATGTGGACATTCAAAAGAAGAAGTAATGCCTACTGATGCTTGCCAATACTTCTATGAATGTAATAATTGTAAGGAGCTATTAAAACCCACAGGGAATGACTGCTGTGTATATTGCTCATATGGAACTGTACCTTGCCCTCCTATTCAAGAAGATAATAGTTGTAATCAATCAAGCTGTTGTACTTAAATGAAAACAATTCTGACTCCTATACTATCCCTTTGTTTAATTGCTATAACATATAGTCAAGGGCCTCCTATTACAGTTAATACCCCTGTAATGTTAGGATTGGGAGGGAGTGGAATTAGAATTATTGGAAAATTCATTTCAAAAGAAAACAGTACAATTTATGTGAATACCATAGGTATTCCCTATAATATCTCTCCTAAATTTCAAGTTGGGGGATTAATTCCATTTAAATTTATTAACCCAAAAGGGACAGATTATTCAAGTGGTTTTTCAGACCTATCCCTATTTGCAAAATATCAACTTTATAAAAAAGATGAAACTGCGAAAACTTTTAGAATCCTAACACATCTCAAGCAATCAGTCCCTACAGGAAAAACTAACTCTACCCCACCTATAGGAACTGGATTCTATCAAACATATCTAGGGTTAATAATCGGTTCTATTTCCACTAAAACAGGAATTTATGGAGATGTTGGTTATCAGTTCTCAGGCAATCATTCAACAGATATTATTACCTATAATTCCTCGATAGGGGTACCTTTATTCCCTATCACATACCCACAAAATCAACTTAATACATATTTAGAGCTTAATGGAGAATATATAATCGATACCAAAAGTCATATACTCTCTATTTCTCCAGGGCTCCAATTCATCCCTGGCAAAAGAATTCTATTTGAAACTAGTTTTCAACTACCAATTACACAGCGAAAAATTAAATCAGAAAAAACCAACTATTCACTTTTACTAGGGACAAGGATTTTATTAAACTAAAAAGAACGGTTATGAAAACAATATATCTATATAAACATCTTTTCGGTCTTCTACTTTTATCACTTAGTCTTTGTATCTCCAACACTGCATATACTCAAACAGAAACAAATCAAAACCTGATGTATATCAGGGCAGAAATTAAAGGAATGGCTTGTCCATTTTGCTCTTATGGTTTAGAAAAAAAATTGAGACAAACAGAAGGAGTAAATGAGGTTGAAATTGAATTCAGTCAAGGAATCGCATATATAACTACTCAAAAAGACACAGGATTAACCGAAGAAAACCTTAAAAAGGTAATATTGGATTCAGGCTTTACAGTGGGAAGGGTAGAGTATTCAAATAAGCCTTTTCCAAGAAAGAAAAACAATACAAGATGAAAAAAGTTAAAACAGACATCATAGGTGTATTGTCACTTTTCACATCCTTTTCCACCCTAATATGTTGTGCATTACCAATGGTATTAGTAGGCCTTGGTTTTGGTGCTGTGGTGGCAGGATTGGTTGCTAGTTATCCAATTCTTAGCGCGCTAAGTGAGTATAAAGATTGGGCCTTCTTACTGGCGACTGCATTGATAGTTCTTAATTTTTGGATGTTATATAAAAAAAGCCCGGAAGATATTAACTGTGAAATCCCTACCAAAGGAGAAAACAAAGCGTGTAAAACTGCTTCCTCCTGGTCAAAAACTATAGTATGGATTTCAGCAGGACTTTTATTTATTGGAATTATAACAGCTTATTTCGCTCTTCCTATAATGCAGTATTTAGAGAATTGAAATAGTATACTATAATGACCAAAAGGAAAATTAGCCTGATTCCAAAAATCCTACTTTATAATCAACTTTTCACTTTGAAGAAGATTGCCATCAAACTGCACCTGAACAAAATACACACCTGAAGGATATTTCGATACATCTAATTGATAATCAGATTGACCTTCTTTTATCATAATAGTTTGAACCACTCTTCCTGAAAAATCCAGGATGGTAAGATTAGTTTGAATATCATTTTTAAAATAAATATTCACCATTTCTTTAGCTGGATTTGGATAAAACTCCAATTGACTATAGATCATTTCATCGATAGATAATGGAGGGCAACTATCTACTATATAAACTTCATAACAAACCGTCGAATCAAGAAGATGTACACAAACTCGCCTCAAATTAACAGGGTCTTCCATGATTATAGCCAGGTCTACTGCAGCCGAGGTATCTACGGCATCTACATTCTCTAATATATCAAACATGGAAACTACTGTATCTACTAATACATAATAGATCGATTGATCACTGTCAAAGTCCTCACACCATGTAGTATTGGAATCAGAAATAAATACTAAATCAAAATTATAGGTTGAATCAACCAATTCAGTCCCTAATTCATTAGGAATTAGTTCCCATTCGTCTGAAGCTATTACATTAAAAGATAAAAATAAGCATAACAATGCCCCCAGAAAGTAAAAATGTTTCATGTCTTTAAGGTTTAATTCATTCTAAGGTAAAAAAAAATCAGGATGCGACTGATAGGGTTGCTACTTTTGCGCGTAAAGTGAAGCAACCAATACAAGGCTACAATGAGGGTTTCACTTTGATCAGCTCTGCTTCAACTGAAATTTAACGCTTAAAAGTATAGGTTACTTTCTTATATCCAGGACCTGCATAATCTTCAATATGATAATAATACATTAAATCATGCTTCGTGAGTCTTTTAAGGAAATACTCTCTAGACCCCATTAAAATTGAAGTGGAGTCTATACCAAAATCCCATAACAAACTAAGGTATTTGTATTCACTCCCTTCGGGAAAACATTTATCATCTATAATACACGTATAATCTTCATTAAAATCCCATTCCTTCTTTTGTAAACATGGAAGCAAATCTTGATATTTATCGGATTCTGATCCAAAACTCACCCCATTAAAATATTTTTCAGACCAACCGGAGAATTTCCAATCCTTTGAGCATAAAAGTTCCATTTTAGATATCTCCTTTGAATCAGCTTCCTCTTTATCACAAGACGTCAAACAAAAAGCAAACAGTAAGGCTACAATTGATAATAAGATCTTCATATCATATTTTTATAAAGTTCAATGTACTAAAATTCAAAACTATAACAATCAATACTTTCAACATAAGTCAAAGTACTATCTTTTTTATTGGGATTATGAGCAATTACTACCATATTAAAATCAACCATTAAACCCTTCTTTGAGTGATACCTTGAACCGATAACTAAGAAAAAAGAAATAGAAAACTATGCAGTAGCCTAAATAGTTCAATCTAAAATTCATTTATTACTATTTTAGATTGAAATAAATTTACTTTCGAACCATATCTATTCCCTTATCCTCCCTAAATAAGAGAACTTAATTTTACTCCTTAACAACTCTTTGGCTTTCAATTATATTTCCATTTTCATCCAAAATCTGAGCAAAATAAATACCTGGTAATAATTGAGAAACACTAATCTGTTTAGTATTATATTCCGTTAGAACAACTTGCCCCATGATATTGATTAATGTAATGGAAAAATCACTCAATTCAGTTTGTATATTAAGTAAAGAACTGATCGGATTTGGATATATTCTAATACTATTTTTTGAGCTCATATCACCAAAATCATCGACATCTAATAACTGTGTTATCTCTTCAGATGATAGGGCGCATTTATAAATTTTAACGTCATCTATACTACCATGAAACCTATATGAAAAAGGGTAGGCAGCTTCCGTTACATCGCTACCAACCATCCCAATTTGTAATGGGAAGGTTGAATTTTGTGGCTCAACGCTATTCAACTTCACTGTATCAAGAATTCCATTTAAATAATATCTTAAAGAATTATCATTAGACCTTGTAATAACCAGTTGAGTCCATTCATCTTCTGGGACTACAGAATTAGTATACGTATATGTACCATTGGTGCCATTATATGTAAATCCTTCCATATAACCTCCAGTGTGAATACTCATTGTATAAGCAGCATTTCCTACACCCCCATTTCCCCATTTATCAACTATAGAAACATGATTATCCTTAAAACTGCCATAACCATTTTCCGGCTTTACCCATGCCAGTATAGTCCATTCAGCTGCCAAATCCAAAGTTGTATCATCCGGAATTGATATTTTATCATCAACACCATCAAAATAATATGCACTATTGGCATTGCCAAATCTATCATCAACAAGAACACAACCTACTGGCGTACCATGATTATTGTTTCCACTTAAATCTTGAGCATTGCCATTAAAAGGCAAATCAAGAACTGGGGCATCACATTCAACAGGAAAATCATCGACATTTAACAATTCCGTTATCTCTTCAGATGATAGGGCGCATTTATAAATTTTAACGTCATCTATACTACCATGAAACCTATATGAAAAAGGGTAGGCAGCTTCCGTCACATCACTACCAACCATCCCAATTTGCAACGGGAAGGTTGAATTTTGTGGCTCAACGCTATTCAACTTCACTGTATCAAGAATTCCATTTAAATAATATCTTAACGAATTATCATTAGACCTTGTAATAACCAGTTGTGTCCATTCATCTTCGGGGACTACAGAATTAGTATACGTATATGTACCATTGGTACCATTATATGTAAATCCTTCCATATATCCTCCAGTGTGAATACTCATTGTATAAGCAGCATTTCCAACACCTCCGTTTCCCCATTTATCAACTATCGAAACATGATTATCCTGAAAACTACCATAACCATTCTCCGGCTTTACCCAGGCCGCTATAGTCCATTCAGCTGCCAAATCCAAAGTTGTATCATCCGGAATTGATATTTTATCATCAATACCATCAAAATAATATGCACTATTGGCATTGCCAAATCTATCATCAACAAGAACACAACCCACTGGCGTACCATGATTATTGTTTCCACTTAAATCTTGAGCATTGCCATTAAAAGGCAAATCAAGAACTAGGTCATCACATTGAGCAATAACAGAAAAACAGCTAAAAAAAATGGAAAGAGTTAAACGAAATAAATTTCTCATATAATACAGGTATTTAACATTATTAATTAGGGTAAATGTAATAAAATATAAAATCATAATCCCAAAAAGAATTAGTACTATTTCTTGCTTTCTATTTTTTATTCAATTTCTTCTTTTTCCTCGCCTTCAGAAATCTATCGGTTAGAAAAGTACCACCAAAAACAAATATGGCCTCTATAAGGGTATTTATGAGCGGGCTTTCCATTTTATGGTATGAAATATTCATAAAAAGTAAAAATGAAAATCCAACGGCAAAGCCCAATGCTAACTCAGTGATTCTATATTTTTTGTCTTTCGTCATAATCTGAAAATTCTTGATTATTGCGAAGATAATCTAAAAAGAAAAAAAATGTACCTTAAGGAGGTATAACAATTGAAATTGCACAATATGAAAATATATAAACACTTCACCTATCAATAACTCAACCTACTCTAAATTAACAATTTATACAATAACCAACCCCATTCTACTCAACTACAATAATATAAAAAAACCTATCCAGAATCAATTCCAATTTCATCGGATTACAGGCATATTTTAAGTAAATTTGGAGGAATGAAATCGATACAAGAATTTTTATTTTCTTCCCAGTTAGCACCAGAAACCATCCATCAATTGGTGAAGGGTGTCAAACAAAAGAAAGTCGCCAAAGGAACTATTCTACAAGCCAGAGGTGACAAAGGACGAATGAGCTTTTTTGTCCGTAAAGGATTATTAAGAAGTTATACAATAGATGAAAAAGGGAAAGAACATGTATTTATGTTTGCTCCCGAAGGCTGGGTAGCCGGGGAAGTGGAATCCTACAGCCAAGATTCTCCAACTGTCTTATTTATTGATGCGCTGGAGGATTCAGAAATAGAGATTATTGATTCAAAAGTTTTTAACGAATTTGACCAATTCCCTGCAGAGGTATTGAGGGAACAAATAAATAAGTTAGTCAAACGAATTTCTGTATTACAGCATCGCGTATTGATGTTAATGAGTGCAAATGCTGCTGAAAGATATCAAGAGTTTATTAAAACCTATCCGAATATCACCCAGCGTGTACCCCAAAGAATGATTGCCTCTTATTTAGGAATCACCCCGGAAGCACTAAGTAAAATAAGAGGACAAATAGCGAAGAAGTAGTACAAAATTCCTTTCTTAATCTAGATTAATGCACAGTTGGATGAACAAGCTCAACTTTGTACTCTAATCTTTAAACAAAGAAAAATGAATTTTAAGAAAGTTGCAGTAGGTATTGCTCAAGGATTGCTAAGCGCATCATTATTCATGTCTGGAGTCATGAAATTGACAACCCCCTATGAAGATTTAGTCGCTCAAATGTCATGGGCAGGATACACTCCTCCTTTTATCGTCATACTTATAGGGCTACTGGAAATCCTAGGTGTCATAGGGATGAATCTGCCATTCTTACTAAAAAAATATAAACAACTGGTTCCTATTTCTGCCGGAGGACTGGCTCTAACCATGTTAGGCGCAATTATTACCCATTTGCTCATTGGTGAAAACATTATAGCCGCATTGGTGCTATTTGTGATTGCTAGTATTGTGACCTATTCAAGATTAGAATTATTAAAAAGCAACAATAATTAATACATCAGCGTTCATTGCCATGGAAGCCGATGATAAAAAATATATATCATGTCTAAAAAAGTTTTAGTTTCAGGTGCCACCGGTCAACAAGGTGGAGCAGTCGTTCAGGCTCTTTTAAAAGATAATCACCAGGTGATTGGAATTAGCCGAAATATAGATTCTCCAAAAGCCAATGCCTTAAAAGAACAAGGAGTAGAAATGGTTGCTGTTGATTTCACAGATAAAAATTCCCTGGTGAATATAATGCAAGGTGTAGATACCGTTTTCTCTATGACCACTCCTTTTGAAGCAGGTCTTGAACATGAAGTAAAGCAGGGTATAACGATGGCTAACGCAGCCAAAGAGGCCAATGTTGGACACTTTATCTTTAATTCTGTTAGTGATGCGGACCAAACTACAGGAATTCCTCATTTTGACAGCAAATATGAAGTAGAAAAACATCTAAAAACATTGGATCTACCCTATACCATTGTTGCACCAGTTTACTTTATGGAAAACCTATTTTTCCCTTTTGTTTTAGATACCATTAAAAAGGAAGGTGTATTAAAAATGGCTATGCCGGCCGATCGTAAACTACAACAAATTTCAGCTGTAGACATAGGTAAGTTTGTAGGGGTAGCAGTGAATGAACGGGAGAAAATGTTTGGTAAAAGAATCAACATTGCTGGCGATGAATTAACCGGTGATGAAATGGCTGCCATTCTTACAAAAATAACTGGTAAGACTGTTCGATATGAAGGCTTTGATCCTCAATTTTTAAGAAGTCAAAGTGAAGACATTGCCATCATGTATGAATGGTTTATAGACAAAGGATATACAAGTGATATGGACATGCTCCAGCAATATGACTTGATGTCTTTTGAAGCATGGGCCAATAAACAAGACTGGAGTCAATTAATCTAGAATAACTGCGGTGGTTGAATTACCCATTCAGCCACTGCCAATATGAACAGAACAACACAATGGTATTCATCTTTAGAACAAATATCCAACCATCCCAAACTCCGTCTGTAAAAGAATTTCTTGAAGATCTACAGGATATCCAAAAGGTAAGCTTCGATCTGGAAGATTGCGATAAAATTCTGAGAGTAATTTCTAATTTTGACCAAATTAGAAGGATAGAGAATCTCCTACTTGCTAAAGGTATTTTCTGTCAAGAATTGGAGGATTAATGAGCTCAAATGGTACAATTGGATTTATTGCCTATGGCTAATTTGCTTCTCCACTTTTTGCCAAATCCACCCTATAATTCCTAACTATTATGAAAAACCCTGCCATTCCATAAATTATCCCTTTATTCAAAACTGATCCCAGATCCCCCTTTCCAAGTGTATGTCCCATCAACAATGCTAAAATAGCAACACATCCAACCATGGCTAGGTAAAATATAATACAGTGAATAATCATTTTAAAGGTTTTCATGTCAAGTATATTAATGCTATCAGCGAAAATAGTTGAATTATTTATTTAAAAAAAATCCTTTATGAATTCAACCGAATAGACCTGATACAGGCTAAATGTGAAAGTAAAACCAATGGAACAATTAGTCCAGGTAATAAATTATAAGGAAAATAAACAATAGCGATATTGGGTTGGTCAAAAGCAATTTGCTGAAAGGGAGTTGGGGCAGACAAAATAGCGTGAATTACAATATTCAATAGTAAGGCTAAACTGACCATGTTCCAGAGCAGTTTCCACCGATTTCCTATTCGCATTTTCGTGTAACCAAAATAACCTATAAAAGGAGCAGTAAGGCCAGCTAATATATCAAAATTTCGCCCTTCAAATGTCATCAGATCTGGAATCAGACCATACACAAACAGACCGTATAAAATAAGCTCCACTGGGATTCGAACCGTATGTAAATAAGTCAGTTTCCTTTGATCAAATTGATCTATAAAAGCCCTTCCTTTTTTTGTAAGGAACAAGGAAATAATTACAATTAAAGGAGGTGAAACCAGTACTAAAAATCTTGGAGGAAAGTTGAAGCTTTCTACATAAAAACCAGCATAGGCAATTGCCGATTGTACTATCAACCAAATGGACAAAATAAGAACAACCAATTTTGAATTATTAGCAGCTCTATAAAACAAGAAAATAGTGACCAAAGCAGTTAGAACAAATCCAAAGGGAATATAAAAAGGTATACTTTCCATTTTTTGAGTGTTTCATTAAAAATAGGAAATTCTAATAAAAGAGGAGTACACAACCGGATGAGAACACACCTATATCCAATAATAAATAGCAGTTCATCTATACCATCCTAAACTATATTAATTAAGGTAGTTTATTGGAATCCTTTTTCACCATAATTCTTCTATCCCATTCACCCAGAATAAATATTGCAATGGGTAATACAGCATAAACAAAACTACCTAGTAGAACATCACCTATATCACTTTTATGGAGGCTATCCCCACCGTATAATATCTCGATCATATTACCACCAACCATAGCAAAATAGAGGAAGATACTGTAAATGGCTAATTGAAATTTTTTCATTATAAATTAGCTGATGGGATTATATCAATAATACGTTTCCCCTAAGGTGTAAAAGAGAATGAATTATTTAATTATTCCTCAACATAATTTTTAGGAATACTTTTTAACAAACTGCAATTTGAACAGAAGGAATAGCTAGTATTACCAGCCTCATCTGGGTTCATTTTAAAACATCCCACAGTATTTACTCTACAGAGTTCAAACCATTTAAGGGCCATTTTCACCGTAGGAAAAAACTCCATTCTAGACCAATTATTTCTATTTTTAAAAATTAAACCCAAGGCTATTTCAGGCTGATTAATCACTATCATCAATTGCAATCTGGAAATAATTTCTGTTTGCTCCCGCATCAACTCATTCAACTTTTGTAGTTCAAAATATTGAATTTCAACATTCCCATTATAATGACTAATTACACCATTTAAAGAATCATCTAAAACACCATTCACTTTCAACTCTACCCAAGACTCTATGATAGCATCAACAGTAATATCTCCAGTAAACTCCTGAATTAGGACCTTTAATTTATCATTGTAATTATAGCATACCAAATCTATTGATTTTGAGGATTATTAATTATTGAATTAAATTACAATAAATATTTTAAATTAATTCATTGATTTAGACCACCTGATGAAATACGCAGTTAAGGTGTAATTTTTATTCCATAAATCAAGACTTGATTCTGACTTTTTTTAAATAATTCAACATTCACCCAAGCTATGGGAAATAGATTTTAATTACTTAATGTATTCAATAGTATAATAATAATCTGGTTGGCCGAAATACCCCTTATCCGTACCAACCACAATTTTATCCTCTTCTATTGAGATCAGGTCAAATTCAGATATTTGAGATCCAGTGATTATTATTTTGGATTCATCGTCATTAAGATTCCAAGTTGCTGAAAAATGATCCCCTTGTCCACCACAAGTTACATTGTAGATTTCTCTAAAACTACCATCTGCTTCAAATCTCCACTCATCATCTTTATTGCATTCCTGTAGAAAGAGAAATAAATTGGATTCAGGAGTTCCATTCAATGAAACTGGAGGATCTACCGTCGCACCATTTAGTTGCCAATCATTGGCAGTCAATATCTCTGATTTAGTTAAAGAATCATCACTATCCTTTTCGCAAGAAGTGAATGCTAAAATCGAAAAACAAGCAATGCCCACAAATAAAATTTTCATAATTAAATTTTAGATTTAAGTTGGAATTATAACGCCAGATAAATCCAAATTATTATTGTTTTTATAAAATCTTTCTCAGCAGTCAACTTAAACCTAAGACTAAAGAGAGCCATTAGGTGGTGATAAATGGATACAAATCATCCCTAACATCCTAAGATATATGAAAATAGAACACCATTACAAGCTGAAATATAGATAAATAGCAAAGACACTAATCTATCATCAATTTCTCAGTTTGAATCAGCCTTCCATCCCGATAAACTTCAATAAAATAAAGACCAGTAGGATATTGAGACACATCAAATGTATGATCTAATTGTCCCTCATTCAATTCAATGTATTGCAATACTCCTCCAGATGGACCTATCAAGGACAACCTACTCTTTGTACCCGAAGAACTCTGGATATTTAACATTCCGTGACTGGGATTAGGTGATATTCTAATGACTTCTGGTGATGCTTCTTCCAAGGATATGGAAAAAAATAAACTAAAATAATAACTCACCGAATCGGTTGCAGTGTAAAAAGTATATTTCAAATCACCTTGTACCGTTTCCGTATAACTACTATCTACAATTATAATGCTATCACAAGTTATAAAGCTTATTTCCGGTACAGGTTCACATCCTAAATATAAGTCATAGGTAGTATCCGCTGGATTGAATTCCAGCAAGGAAGTTCCGTCGATCAAGATATCACATATGATAGAGTCAGATGCGGAGGCTTCATAGAACCAATTAATGTAAAATACAGCATCTCCATTTGCAGTTTCAATGGTTATCACAGTAGTACCCGGAAAGGAAGTAGCATCTACATAAGTCACCCCATAGACTTCATTGGCGCTATCGCATGGGACAAGAGTAACAGTGGGAATGATTGAATTATAGCCCAAAGCAACGTAATACATACTATCCAATGGATTGAATCCCGGCAATGAAGTTCCGTCTATTAAGATATCACAAACAATAGAATCAGAAAGTACAGTACTTTCTGATGGTTCCACTTCTGGACAAATAGTATTTGCTTGAAGAAAAAAGCTGGTACCGAATAATACCATTAAGAGTTGTAAATATTTCATAATACATAGATTTAAATCTCACTAATTTAATAAATTATATAACAATAACATTTATTTAACAACACCTTTCATTCTTAACATCATTTACAAAAAAAAAAAAATAGGGTTGAGTCTTAAGTAGACCCAACCCTATTTTTAATTTAATTAAAATGGGGGTTATTTAATAATAGATAACCTTTGGAAAAATTGCCCATTCTCAGTCTGGATATACAAATTATAGATCCCGGAAGTAAGTCCACTAAGATCAATTTGTTTACCTCCTATTGCATTTTGAACTAATTCCTCATACACACCTTTACCAAGTTGATCCACTACAGTTAACTTGTAGTTCGTTAAGTCAGTAGGTGTTCCAATAGAGAAGATACCAGTAGATGGGTTAGGACTAACTGAAATTTGACCTAGAACAGTCTCGTCCAATCCTATAGAACAATCCACAGCAACATCAACAGTATATACATTGGTTGTAAATCCATCTTGAGCCACAACAGTAACTACGATCTCACCGTAAGGAGCTTCGGTACCATCACCAGTGATAGTAACGGTAGCATTTAGATCATTAGGATAAACCATTAAGTCAGCTAATGATGTTGACCCTGGTCCAACTTGTAATACATAGTTGAATACAGATCCATCAACAACTAAGGAATCCTGCATATTAGTCAAATCTCCAACACAGAATGTACCTAGGTCGGCAGACATAGAGAATAGTGTTGCATCTGCACTAGGTGCAGTATAAGACCAGTTGATATAATAGGCTATCTCCGTTCCATCTTCAGCTGTTACCGTTACAATTGTGGTACCAGGAACATCTGTAGGATGCACAACCGACACTGTAGATGAAGTATCCTCTGGTAATCCATATACGGTTGGAATTGGTGCCCCGAATGGCAATTCGATATCGTATACAAATAGAGCGACATCAAATCCGGTTACTGTACCTCCATTGATTGTTAGGTCCAGCAAACTAGCATTATTACTCATTGCCTCCGTAAATACAATAGCATATACAAGTGTATTTAAACCATCTTCCGAAGTAATCTCTACTAAGGCTGTATCTGGCAATGGCATTACTGCTGGAATAAATAAAGAAGTCGCATTTCCATCCGATGTCACATAACTGATAAACGGCATAGATGTCGTTCCATACGGAAGTTCAACATAATACATTAAAGTATCCGTATTAAACCCGGTTACCGTACTTGCATCTAATTGTAAATCACTCAATGTAGCATCTTCCGACAAAGTAGTTACCTCATAATTTATGCAGTATACATTCTGACTAAGACCATCCTCTGCTGTAACCGTAATGGTACATATTCCTGGAATACTAGCACTACTCAATACAAATGTTGCATTAGGATCATTCAACACAGGTACAACATTTGGTGTAAAGGTAGAACCGTATGGGAATATCATCGTATAACACAGTGTATCCGGATTGAATCCTGGAACGGATGAATTACTAACATTCAGCGCAGATAAAGTAGCATCTGTTGAAGCTGGCTCCTCGGTTATATACACTGTATAAACAGCTGAATATAAAGTGTCTTCAGCGATGACTGTAACAGTTGCCGTATCTGGAAGAGAAGCAACTTGATCAATGGTTATACTTGTATAGAAAGGAGCATTAACATTTGCACCAACATTCCAGTTCGTAGCACCAAATGGAACAGCATAGGTATAATCGAATACTGTTGGATCAAAGGCTACAGGACTTGAAACTTGATTTCCAGTTACGGTAAGGTTTGCTAAAGAAGCATCCGTATAAGGAATATGCTCTTTTACTTCCCAGTTATCAAATGCAAATCCTTCAATTTGATTCAACCAGTTGGATTGGTATCTCCATCTAAATTTCACATCAGACTCACCTGCTAATCCAGAAACAACACGGATTTTATGTGACCATGTATTTGTATTATTAGAAGCAGTCCAAACATTCGACCAGTTAGCACCACCATTGATTGATTTTTGTAATCTGAAATTGTGAGCACTATTTGTTCTAACAAAATCAAATTCAATTTCAACATCCTCTGAATAAGAAGAGAAATCATAACAAGGTGAAAGTAGATAAGACAACTCATTTAAGGAAGCATTTCCTGTTAAATTAGAAGCCCAAACCTCTTGATCATTTCCATTTCCAGCAATTGTAGTTGTTGGAATACCATATTCCCAAGAGTTATTTACTCCATTTATTACATTAGAAGTCCAACCTCCATTGTCATAATTGAAAGTAGTAGAATCAGTTGTAAGCGTTGGAACACTTGTCGTTACTACAGATAGGTAATTGGTAGTGGTATCCTCATCAGCTGCAAATACAATTTGAACCTCAATAGTATAGGTTCCAGCAAAGCTCATATCAACACCTGGCATAGTAAATACCGTATCGGTTTGAGAAGCCAATCCTGTATCGAAATTCCAGAAATCGATCCACAGACCTGAATTGTTGAACTGGTACTGTGCAGTAGCTCCATTTGCTAAAACATCATTGTTCCCGAAGTTCATAATGGTAACTGTTCCTACCTCAACGCCTAATCCACAAGCACTAGATAAACCATCTATAGACATCACAGCCAAATCATCATCTGGACATTCATCTACATGGAAGCCTTCTTGAACTTCAAGATCAGATCCAGAGACTCCTCCAATACCATTGGTAACTTCATTACCATTGTTGTTTGCTAGGATAATTCCACCACATCTTGTAATAGAATAGGTTCCACCATTCCATCCATCGTCATACGTATCCCACGCATTCATCACATAATCACCGCCAGCATAAACACAAACTTCCTTGTTGTAAGTATTGTAGTTAGAATACCCTGAAGGAGGACCAGAAGTGTATACATTTATGTTGTTAACTGTATCTAAAATCTGCCACCAAACTTCACCTGCATACTGGCCAGTATTTACCTGAACATTGATATACATATTACCCAAATTGGTAACTGAAGAATTGGCAACATTATTCGCAGCCAAAGAATCAGAAACTAATGCAGTTTGTACCCAAAATGCTGAATCTATAGCAGCACTAAAGTCATAGTATCCATCGATAATAAAATTCGCTGATTCTCCAGGAAGAAGCGTATCCATGAAAGTTCCTACATTAAAGTAGATAGAATCATCCCAACTTAATTCTACTGGGAATCCTGACTGCATCTGACCACCGAAGTTTTTAATCTTCACTTCTATTTGCATAGAATCTTCAAGATTACAACCTTGTGTTGCAGGAGAGACTATAGAGGTAACACCAAGATTGTTTGCCCATGGAGTTACAAAAGTCAACTGTGTGGCTGCTCCAGTAGTATCACATGGATTAGTTAGATAAACATCATAAATGGTATTTTCTGATAATCCATCAATGGTGAAAGGATGTGTAAAGGCAGTATCCGTAGGAATACTATCATATACATCTAATGTATCTAGAACATCTACCAATTCAAGTGTCCATGAAGAATCTGGACTGATATTCAACCAATCTAAACTTACTTCTTCATCCGTTAAATCTTGAACATTAAACCCTACTGGCATTGCACAATCAGGACCTGGTCCCCATCTTACATTATCGATATATAGATAATCAAAGGTAGAAGCAGGTGTAAATCTGATAGCAATACGAGTATCTGTTCCTGTATAAGATAAAAAAGGAACAGTAATGGAATCACAAGTAGAACCTACAGAACCAGAATACAAGGATGTGAAAGTATTTAAGCTATCCGCATCAGTAATAGTGCCCACCTCAAAAGGAGAATTTGGAGCCCAAGTAGACCCATTTTTTGCCCAGAAAGTAAAAATGTTTGTTCCAGCAGTAATATTATTCAATTCAGGTGTGATCAAATAGGATTTTAACCATGCTTGATTTGAATTGTACATTCTAATGTACTTATTACCATCACATGCTGAAGCATTACTACTACCAATTTGTACATAGGCACTATTATTATTATAGTTGGATTTTCTATAATCCCAACAAATCAACGTATCATTTCCAGCGTCTAAACTCTCGAAACTAGTAACAAAATCACCTATAGGCGCACATGCTGTAGTAAAGTATTCAATTCCCCAATCACTTAAATCAGCACCACAATCTGACTGAATATACATTGCATATTCCGTAGCTGGATTTAAACCATTTAAACTGAAGTTAAGCGTTGTAGTTGTATCTGTTGCAATACCTGTTGGTACTCCACCATTGGTAATATCCACTACTTCTATATACCATTCTGACCCAAAGGTACCGATAGAATCTATAATCCCAGAAGCAGTTGTTGTATTAATAGATGTAATATTCACAGATGGAGCAAAACAATTTGGTAGCTCTCTAACATGGATATCATCGATACTCATATCACCCATATATCCATTTCCTTTAATTCCACGGAAACGAATCATTACAATTCCAGAGTAAGCAGAAAGATCTACCGAAGCCAATGACCATGGAGCAGTTGGAGAAGTATGCTGTTGTCCAACAAGAGAAAATTCTTCATTGTGCCATATGGTATCAAATACATCCACATGAAGTGCTCCCATATTAGCACCATACATATGGTAACGGAACTCAAGCGTTGGAATAATTAGTGCACTTAGATCTATCTCAGGAGTAGACAATTTTGCTATCGCAGTAAAGTTATTTCCACCTGAAGCCTCTACAAAGTAATAAGCGTTTCCACTATAAGCCCCTGAAGGACCGGTATTAGAAGACATTGTAGATCCATTATTATCTACATCCCAACTAAAGGCCGTATTATCACCGTCCCAACAATTGATAAAATTATTTCCAAAAGTAGTAACAACCTGTGATTCTACATCATAAAAATAAGGAGCAGGCATAGCTGCACAAAGAGTAGTAAAACTCCCATTTCCAGACCAAGTACTAGAATCTACATTGGCTACACAAATAGCCTGTACATAAAACTCGTATCCTTCACCAGGAACTAATGAATTCACGGTAACAAAGGTATCCATTGCATTTACAAAACTACCTGTACCTTGTGCAAATCCAGCCAATCCGTATTCAATTAAATATCCACCACTCGGCACGGTAAGATTGTTTTCTGTCCAAGATAAGCTAGCAGAATCAGCAAGTACATTAGAAGTGACTAGAGAAGTTGGAGGATAACATGACAATCCTTCATCAACTTTTATATCATCTAAACTAATGTCTCCATAATATCCATTCCCTTTAATTGCTCTAAAGCGAACTTGAATAGTATCTGCATAAGCAGCTAGATTAACATGTGCTTCTATCCAACTATCTGAAGCAGAAGCTTGTTGTTGACCTGATAAAGAATATACGCCATCATACCAAACTCCATTACTGAAAACATCCACATTTAAGGTTCCCATATCTGCACCATACATATGGTATTTAAAAGAAAGAGCAGGATTCGTTAGGTTTGATAAATCAATATACTGAGAGGTCAATGGAGCAGCAGCGCCAGTAGGCCCACTAGATGCTTCTACATAAAAATATTTAGATCCACTAGCAGCACCAGAAGGTCCCGTATTTGAAGAAGGAGTAGAACCATTTCCATCTACATTCCATCTATATTGATTGTTTAAATTTGGCCAATTCAACCAACAACTTCCAACAGGCCCTGCCACAGAATTAGTAAAGGACTCCACATCATTCAAATATGGAGTAATAGCAGGGTCACAACGCGTAGTTCTATTGAATGGTCCTAACCATTCAGAAACACCATCCGTACCTCCACAATTAGCTCTAACATAAAATGCGTACTGTGTGCTTCCGGTTAAACCAGTTGCAATATAGGAGGCAGTTGTAGTCGAATCATCCGGAATACCTGAAACGATCTCCCCTAATGTAAGGTTCACTATTTCAACATCCCACATAGTTTCATTATCTATAGCAGTCCAATAATAGTGTATTTCATCAAATCCAGTAAAGTTTTGATTCAATGAAACAGGTGTTTGACAAGTCGCAACAGTAGTAAAACTGTATACTGAAGTCCATGCACTAGCACCATCAATAAGCCCGCAATTTGCACGAACGATCATTTGATAGTCACTGGATGGAATTAACCCTGTTAAAATAGGTGTATTAGAACCCAATCCTGCATTTGTAGGAGTGTATGTAAAAGTATCTGCAGGAATATTAGACAAATTAATCAATTCAATATCCCATGAGGTTTCAGACCCTGCCTGTACCCACGATAGAGAAACCGTTGATTCTGATACAGAATCAATAGAAATGGTCCCTAAAGGAGCACAAGTAGGTGGTGTTGTAAAATTCCCTTCAAAAGACCAATCACTTTGAGGTGTAGCATTAAAAGGGCCACAGTCAGCTTGAATATATACAGCATAATTCGTTTCTGGTAATAAACCAGTAAGTGAATATGGATTTACGTTAACTCCCGTATAAGTAGCTACTCCTGTAGCTGTATCTCCTGCTGTTAAATTAACAACTTCTATATTCCACAGTAATTCAGATCCATTAGAAGACCAAGCTACATTAGCTGTTGTAGGATTTAAATTGGAAAATATCAAACCCGAAGGAGGTGGGCAACTAGGGACTATATAGGTAATATCTAAAGTAGCCGAAAGCGTAATATTATCGGAGTAATTGTCATTATTATTTGATGAGATTTTTACGCTAGTCAAGTTATTAATGTCAACCCCATAAGAAGATAGATCTACAGAACCAATATTACAAAGATCTTGAGCCACTACTGATCCATTCACAAGAACATCAAAACTGTACCAACTAGAACACCATGGTCCAATTGAATTAACATGTAAATCTGTTGCTGTAATAAAACCATTGGTAACTGTATCAGCGCAATCAAAACTGTTAAATTCCACAAAATTGGAATTATCCGATCCGAAAGAGGATTGACTATAGTTACAAATCCCCTGTGCTGAAATAAGGGAATATGCAAAAACAGAAAACACGGTTGTCAGCCGCCATAAATTTTTAATCATAATTCAAAGTTTAGGTTATTGAAATTGTTTTTGACATAAAGGCCAAAGATAGAAGGGTATGCTTGTATAACCTGTCCAGAATTAGCACCAAAATGTGCGGATTCGCGAATCCGAGAAAAGAAAACAGCCCATTTTATAGTACTTGAGGGCAGATCCAATAAAAACGTATGAAAAACAGCCTAGCTGAATTCCATTTATTTTAATAGTGCAAAAGGCATCAAAAAAAGTTATCCCAAAGGAAAAAGACCTTGCTAATTAGCAAAAGATATGAGGTAATAGAATGAAATAAAAATGTGTAGAAAAAAACCGAAACAAAAAAAAAAACGAAGTGAAAGTGTCTAATATGTTCAACAGTTTAATTACCTAAACTAAAACCCCAAACCATAATTTATGACACTTCCACTTCAGCTCTTCACCTTAAACACCTTCTTTTACCTTTAAAGAAGGAAAACTAAATAACGTGGATAACCAATCACACGCATCAATTGGAAAAATGGGATACATCCCAAGAGCTTATAACAAATAAGTTTTACTGTTATAATTTGATAATAGCCTATTAGGGCGTATTATCTTGAACAAAAGTATTGATTGGGAGGCTTCGTCCTGTCTGAAAAAGAAACCGATATATCCGAATAGGCGAATTCCGGAAAAAATAGTAGTTAAAATAGCCAAATGGAAAGTATATATAAAAAAAGGGCCATAAGGCCCAAGAAGAAATTAATAGGAATGTTTTTACATTCCGGGTAAATGCATAAATTTCGCAGGTGTTTTATTTTCAAATTTTTTAAAAGCTGCATACAGGGAACTTCGAGACTTAAACCCAGCCTCTTGCCCCACAACATCCAAGGTTAGGCCTCCCTGTCTATTATTCTCCTTCATAATCCTTTTGGCTTCCTCTACCCTATATTTATTAATAAAAGTATTAAAATTGACGCCTGCCTCTTGGTTGATGATTTTCGACAATTTCCGATAATGTATACTCATTAGATCTGCTAAATCTACAATGGTTAACTCTTCATTTGCATAACATTTTGAATCATTAATCACTTCTAATAATCGCTGATAAACAAGTGCATATTCATGTTCAATTTGAGAAATTATGCTTTGTTCTTCAGATTGATCATTGACGGTTGTTATTTCGGACGGTTTATTAAAACTGATATAATACTGTCTTATTCCGAAAAATGCCAACCAATAAGTAAACAAAGTATCTACTGCACTTTGCGCGATATAAAAGAGGACCATCGGTCTATAAAGGTATTTTATTTTTAAACCGTAGAATTGATACAATAATCCCCAAACCTGATCCACAATAAAAATAACTAGCAAACAATAAATAATCGGTGTTAACCAATCCAATAATTTCCCAGAATTACTAGAGTAATAATTATCTACATTAATTCTATTCTTACGAATTAACTTTAGGATTTTTATTAAATAAAAAATGCAATATAGGTTTGCTATGGAAACAAATACAAATGAATAATTCGAATAATTATATTTTAACTTTTGTTCGGGACTTAAATAAAAAAACAAGAAACAAAAAGCAATAAACTCAACTATAGCAGGCACCAAATGTACGATATCAGCCTTCCATTGAACTTTACTTATTATCCCTTTAACATAGAGAAAAAGTACTGGAATAGTAAGAAAGTAGAAATTGACAGGTAAGAATATATATTGTGGATGGCTAAAGTTATATTTGAAGTCCGATAATACTAGATTTAAACTTGAAAGACCGAAAACTATCAAAAAGAATCCCAATAATAACGATGGTCTTTTCTTTGAAGCCAATACTAGAAGGATAATCCCTAATATAACACCATGTGCTAGGCTCAGTAAATTGAAAAATCCAGCAACTCTAAGTAATTCTGTAATATTCATGGTACTAATAACATAGTTTGTGATAAAAGAAAAGTTTAACTAGGATCTAGTCTCGATAAAAAGCTCAATATACATTTTCTATAATTCAATTTTAATCTGCACATGAAAAAAAATATAAGGACTATTAATTTTTCATAAAATAGGCCGGAGTATTCGTTTCAAATTTTTTAAAGGCTGCATAAAGTGAACTTCGAGATTTAAAACCAACCTCTTGACCAACAACATCCAAGGTTAAGCCACCCAATCTATTATTTTCTTTCATAATCTTTTTGGCTTCCTCTACCCGATATTTATTAATAAAAGTGTTGAAATTACATGCAGCCTCTTGATTGATTACCTTCGACAATTTTCTGTAATGAACATTTACCCTATCCGCCAAATCAACAACGGTCAGATTCTCATCTGTATAACATTTAGTTTCTGTAATTATCCCCAGTACTTTATCATAAATAGCTTCATATTCCTCATTCTCCACACTTACATCTATTGTAGTTTGTTGTGATACGGACTCTTCTTTTTCAGAGACCCCAGAATAATGTTGTTTCATCCCAAAGAATGCTAGCCAATAAGTAAAAGCCAGATACAATACTCCTCTGATTATATAAATAAGGAGTAAATTATCATACATGAAATTTAGGTTGACCTTAAGACCTTGTTGAATGATCATTAAAATCAAATCACTGAAGGTCATCAAAAGGAAAACAACTATTATAGGCTTAAGCCATTTTAAAAGCTTATTATCTAAATCAGAATAATATTCATTTACTTGCTCTTTATGTTCCTTAATCAGCAACAGAATTTTCAGCAAATAGATTACACTAAACATATTTGCTGCCAATATATATCCTACAAAATAATCCGATTTAAACAGGTCCATTTTTGCCTCCCCATCCAGACTAAAAAATAGCACACTAAAAAGTAGAAACTCCAGTATACCGGGATATAAATGGATCTTAATCGCCTTAAAATTTAACTTGGATCGTAGACTCTTAACATAGAGAAATAGCACAGGGAAAGCCAGGAAATAGAACCTACATGGGATAAACATGAGCGATGGATTTCCCTCTAAGATTCCGTAGTCTAATAATATGGAAGAAAGAAATGAAAGTCCAAATACCAACAAAAATAAACCCAAAACAAGGGATGGTTTTTTATTAGAAGATAGGTAAATAAGAATACCCCCCAATAAAACACCATGGATCAAACTCATTAAACCTAAAAGACTTAGTATCTCATACATAATTTTCTCCCCCTAATAAAATAGATAATTCAAGGTTAATATGGCTTAAACAAGCCATCTTATCAATATCCGAAAATAGAGTAAATTAACATACAAAACACATAATACTGCAGGTCATAAAATCAAATAGTTTCAAAAAGTAAATTCAATTATCTTCAACTCCTCAACTCCTCCATATCGGCTATAATCTCATCCAACTTATTAATTACCTTCCCATAAATAGCATTCATTTCTATACCATATAGTTTTCCTCCAACATAAGCTGATAATCCTAACAAAATAATTAATCCAATTATACCCACTAAAGGAACTCCACCAATTTGATACCATCCGGGGAATTCTGAAATCAAGCTATTCAATAGCACTTCACCTTGTATCCCACCATCGACTTCAACAAACCAAAATCCCAATATTAGAGATAGCACTACATACGGATAGGTAAATCTAGACATTTTGGTGTTTATGTCAATCTGTTTTTTCAACCAGCCATCAAATGATTTTAAGTACTGATAACTATCTACACTATTATCTAAATCATATAGACCTTTACATAATCTCCTATTAATAACAACAATGGAAATAAACATTAGAAACAAGGCAATTCCCATATAAAATATTCCTGTAAAATAGGATGCAAACAGAACGAAGAAGGCAAAGAATAGAATAGCGTTCAGATTTATCCTGAACATTCGCTTAAACCTATCTACCAGGTGTTTCGATTTTTGATTGTATAAATTATTCAGTTTGGGTGCTACTAAGGCATCGCTTTTCAAAAAAGCTTCTTTCCACAAGGTTTCAATTGATCTTTCCATCTAATAGTTTTTTTAAACGTTCCTTAACCCTACTAATTCTAACTCCGATATTGTTCCCATTTGTACCAATGATCTCCGCAATATCTTGATAGGACTTTTCCTCTAGGTATAACATAATGACTGCTCTATCTACTTCCGAAAGTTGCCTTATGGCAGCATACAACAAATCATGTGTTTCATCCGTAAACCCACGACTATTCTCCACCACTTCGGCTGGAAGACTATCTGAAGCAAAGCGTTGACCATTGTTTTTATTTTTCTTCAACAAGGTCAAACATACATTTAGTGAAATTCTGTAGATCCAGGTAGACCATTCAGATTCCTCACGGAAATTGTCTTTGCTTCTCCAAATTTGAAGACACACCTCTTGGTAATAATCTTCAAAATCTTCCTGGGAATTGGTATAAGCCCTACAGATCTTAATGATTATGCCGGCAAAAGGTAAAATCGATGCTTGATAGAAATCACTACTCACGTTAGTTTTTTCTTTATTAGTGGTTGAAATCAGAAATTATTACAGGGAGTTCGATATTTTTTTATTTCAATAGACATTGATCATAATTAAAATTGTCGTCAACAGTATCCCCCACAATAATCTTTTGTGACTATTTATCATTTAAAACCAAGTTATAAAATGAAAAGGAGCCTTCAATATCGTTTTTTTCTTTGTGTTAATTTTAATCCTAAAACCAAATGGACATTTAAATTATGACTGGGGGCTTCCACCTTTTCAAAAATTGGCTTACTAACGGACTCTGGAACATCTATTGGAACATATGGCCCTATATCTGTTGAAGAAAACCATAAATAGGAAGTCCTTATTCCCACAATAAAGGTCCGCTTGGAAAAATTTAATTGATAACCGACTTGTATACCCACTTTATGTTCACTGGAAGAAATATCCGGTTCCCCTCTCAACTTTCCCTTTATGGATTGATGCAATAAACTAGGTCCCACCAATAAAACATGATGGGTATTATGAGACCTAAGCACATAATTTAAGTAAATAACCTGACTCCGGTCCGAAAAACTTATTCGAGGTCCGACAGTTCCTAAAAAGGAGGAACCTTGCCGATGGAAACCTTCAATTTTATCATTTCTGATTTGACCAAATCCAATTGAAATCCCTTTTCGCCTTTTAAAAAAAACAGTCAATTCAACATCAAAACTTCCCTCTCGCCTAATGTCAGGATATTCTGTCCTACCACCCAAAAAAGAAGTTGAAGTATGCCCATATCCATTCTCTTCCATCTGATCCTTTAGTGCCTTCATAGGACCAAGTGCATGGAATCCACCGGAAAATGATATAGCAATCTCAGGCTTGTAGCTAATCTTACTCTTTTTATTATTTCCTTCCTGAGCAAAACCAATACAGTATACTAATAGGAAAGAAATCGAAATCAACTTTTTAATCTTTATTATTAACCCAATCTTATAATATATCCTGTCAACCATAGTACCATTGATTAATCAACAACCATACAACCCTTTAATTATCAATGGGTTAAAATTACAAAATTAACGAATGATATACAATTATCAAGTTTGAAATATGGTCAAAATATATGGTTAGTATGAAAACAAAAAGGTCCTGATACTGATTAGTACCAAACCTTATTTCATTCAACAACAAAAAGCCCCTAATCACTTAGGGGCTCTTTAAAATTTTAATGCATCTACTTCTTAAATGATACCTATTCTATAATCAACTTTTCACTTTGTAACTTTTGACCTCCTTGATAAAGCTCCATAAAATACATTCCTGAAGGGTAATTCGATACATCCAATTGATAATTTTGCATCCCCTCTTCCACTTCGATAGTATACAAAGTTCGTCCCGAAAGATCCCTCAAAACCAAACCAGAGGAAAAGGACTTATTGAGTTGAATATTGACATGATTTTGAGCTGGAATAGGTGATAACACCATCAAATCCAATTCATTTTCATCCAGCCCCATTGGACAATATGACTGAACTGATACTTCGTAGTCTTGTGTAGTAATACCATCCTGTGCAGTAACTTGAATAATTAAAGATCCATAAGGATCAACGCTAGCACTACCTGTAATGAAATAAGTAGCAAAAGGATGACTTGGTAAAGCAGTTATATCAACAATAGCAGTAGAATTGTCACCCACATCCAAAACTACTATACTCCCATTAACTTCTACTGCTGTTGGTTCCGCTGCCCAACAAAAAATACCAAAATCAGTAAACAGTGAATCTAAGGTAGCATCATCTGATGGAAGGCCATAGGACCAATTAATATAATAAGTGACATTTTCAGCGGTTACCAGAGTTGTACCCGGAACCATTTCTGGATCAATAATAGTAAGGACTATTTCCATTGTTGTATCACACTGAATTATAGAAACAGTTGGTACAGGAGAATTATAAGGTATAGTAACGCTATAAACAAGTACATCTTCTGTAAAACCAACCATAGAGGTTCCATTCACCAAAATATCACATATAACGCCATCGGTAGAGGTTTGAACCTCTTGAGTCGACTGGTTTGAAAATTGGATATTTGCCTGAACGGATAATGAAGTACAGATAAATAAAATAAGTAAGTAGAATTGTTTCATTTTAGTATGTTTTATCGAGGCAAATATAAAAAATATACAACAATAGAACTGACCTAAAAATTCTACAAACACAAAATCACTCAATTGTTAAGTTTTTAAGGTAGAGACTAAGTTAATATGCTATATATTTACAAATTAAAGCACAGTCTTTTCGGTAGGTGCCTTGTTGCACAAACACGCCATGGAATAACAACAAAGGTTATTTCTGAAAAAAACATTATCTCAAACCCCATTAATCAACTAAATGCAAATATTGAAAAAGGCAATTATAATAGGTGCAAGCTCTGGTATAGGAAATGCAGTTTCGAAAGTGCTGTTAGCGCAAAATTATTCTGTAGTTATAACGGGAGTTGAAAGAGAAATACTACATAAATTAGAAGACTCACAGACAACTAATTTAAGTGTTGAATACCTAAACTGCATGGTCGATGATAATTCCAAATCTTTGGACCAAATGGTTGAAAAATTGGGAGGATTAGATTTGTTGATTTTCAGTGCCGGAATTGGGAACTTAAACCAAAACTTAGGTTTTGAAGTTGAAAACAGAGCCAATAAGTTAAATATATTAGCCTTTACAGAAATAGCCAACTGGGCATTCAATTTTTTCGAAAAGCAAGGGCAAGGACATTTCGTTTCCATCACTTCTATAGCTGGATTATTTGGTTTCAGGGAAGCACCAGCTTACCACGCTGCAAAAGCATATCAAATAAATTACCTTGAAGGCTTAGTACAAAAGGCCAAAAAGACCAAAAAACCTATTTTCATCACAGAAATAAGACCTGGTTTTGTAGATACGCAAATGACGAAAGATAAAAAGGTGTTCTGGATGGCTTCTGCTGAAAAAGCAGCCAATAAAATTTATAAAACTATCCGTAAAAGAAGATGCATTGGATATATTGGTAGACGCTGGAGGGGTGTTGCCATTATAATAAAATGGATGCCATTATGGCTGCGAAGAAGGCTTTAATTAATTATAATTAAGACATTTCACTTATTCAAAAAATTAAATATGAAAAAAATATTCCCTCTTTTAAGTATTATATTTATATGTTCTTCTTGTGGTTTATTGTTAAAAAAAGCCATGAGACTACATAATCCGGAAGTGCAAACTAAGGAAAGTGTTACAGCCTATTTAGAGAAAATAAATTCCCCATTTTCATACAGTTATATTTTAAACGATCCAGGCAGTGAAGATGCTATTGAGGAAGCATTTTTTGGCGCTATGGAAAACAAAAAAGGGATCCTAATCGATCGAAATTACAATCAGTATTGCTATACCGGAACCACAAAATGTACTGGTGTACAAATAAGACAATCCTTTAACGATCTCGAAAACAATTATGAGATATGTAAAAAGTATCCATTTGATTCATTGGTTGAAAAACTAGACCCACTATCTGGATCTTACGGGATGGAAAAAATTGATTCGGACTACTATTATATCGTGAATTGGGCAATCTACTTAGGAACCGAAAAAACCAACGAAGAGGATTTTCAATGGCTAAAAGAACTTGAAAAAAACGCAAATAAAAATATTCAAATTATTTTAGTCAATACAGATCTACAAAGTAGCTGGGGCCTGGAAGAAGGAAAAAAAGTTAGAGTTCACTTCAAAAAAATAAAAGATAGTGAAGGTGGATTCGAAATGATATATAGCGACTTACCTTACCAAACAGAAGGAGATTCCTAGGTTCTAAAGCAAACAGCGCATCCCAAACCAATATTAGCTATACCAAAACCGTGTTTGACTTTAGGATAAAAAAGTCCCTAACTTTTTACAATTCCTATTATCAGATAATAATTCAAACATGAAAACCTGCCTTTAATTGATATTGTCATACTATATCACAGGAGGCTATTCAATAGCTTCAGTCTGCTAACTTAGAATTAACTCATTGGTATTTTAAAATAACCATTATGGATATGTATAGTATCCCTACCAATCAATTGATTGTTCTCATAATTTAATTTTTCTAAATCCATCCAAAATGTACCCCAAATGGTTGCTCTTAACTCATGTACAGGATCTCCAAAAAATACAGAATCTATTATAAACTCACCATCAATCACATCTTCATAATTTCCTCGGGGAAGTCCAAAATCTCCATCTAGGTTCTTACCCTGATGAGAATACAGAACTGATTGTAAATAATAACCATTTTTTAAATTGATTGTCTGAATTTCAGGGTAAATAGTTCCCTTGTTAAATTTTAAGGAAAACTCCTCTGAATAAACACTCGTATCAGGATAACTGCAATTATCTTCACTATTAGCAACAATACTTATCTGTCCAAGTTCTGTACGAGAAGGATGTACTGCTGCTTTCACTTTAAGTGCTTCAATGGGCCAAAATGGTCTATAATGCACACAAGGCCAAAAAGAAGTGCTATCTACCATAAACATCAAGCCTTCTGCTTCATCAAAATAATCAGGACCCGATGGCTCCTCAAAAAAATCGTGTTCTTTTTCACAGCTGGTTAAACTAAATAAGAAGAGGTAGGAAAAAATTAAATATTGATATTTTCGTTTCATTTCAGTCATTATTAACATTCATCTTTGTTCATTATTCTTGAATAAGATACTAATTAAAACAGCATAATTAAAACTTTAGTAATCGAAAATATTATTCCAAACAAGTCATACTTGAGAATTGACTAAACTTGAAACCCCTAACAATACTTAAAACTATCATTTTTTTTAACTAACTTAAACCATGATAATTAAATACAAATTTCAATGAAACTTACCCCCAACGATATGTATAAAAATATCTTCATTATTTGTGTTTTTTCCTTTTTCTCCTTTTCATTGAATGCTCAACAAACTGTTGGTATTTTTTCAAATTCACCGGATTCTTATGATGGATATACCCTATTTGGTGCGGCCTTTGGAAAAAAACAATATCTCATAAACAATTGTGGAGAACAAGTACATAGTTGGGATAGCGAATTCCGATCTGGGTCCACCTATCTTTTGGAAAATGGAGTGCTTGTAAAAACAGGCGGAGGGGGTGTAGAAATGATTGACTGGGACAATACCATAATATGGCAATATTCCTTAAGCGATACATACGGTAGTGGTCATCATGATATAGAAATTCTTCCCAATGGAAATATATTATTGATTGCGAGACACCAAATTGATCAGGCAGATGTTCTTTTGGCAGGAGGAAGTACAGATAGTTTGACAATCCTCTCTGATCAAATTGTGGAAATAGAACCAGACTTGCTGAATGGAGGAGCCAGTGTAGTATGGGAATGGAAAGCTTGGGATCATTTAATCCAAGATGCCGACTCCACCAAGGATCACTATGGCACAATTTCCTTAAGTCCAGAAAAAATAGATATCAATTTTATAAGCCTTAATGGAAAAGATTGGTTGCATATCAATGGAATCGATTATAATGCTCAATTAGATCAAATCATGCTAAGTGTTCCCACATTTAATGAGTTTTGGATCATTGATCATTCAACAAGCTCTGTAGAAGCAGCATCTTCAGAGGGAGGAGATCACGATAAAGGAGGAGATTTAATTTATCGTTGGGGTAACCCTTCAGCCTATGATCAAGGAGATTCCACAGATCAAAAACTTTATTTCCAACACAACCCCCACTGGATTGAAGACTCCCTGCCCGATGCTGGGAAAATATTACTCTTCAATAATCAAGTTGGGTCTGCTCAAAGTCAAGATTTTTCCACCGTGAATACCCTAATCCTTCCGCTAGATTCTAACGGACTTTATCCAGAGGCAACAGGAGCTTATGGCCCTAGCAGTTTTTACTGGACTTATACTGCACCCAACCCAACGGATTTTTACTCCGGTTTTATCTCTGGTTCACAAAGACTTCCTAACCAAAATACCTTAATCTGTGAAGGTGTAAATGGGAGGTTTTTTGAGATTGATAGCAATGAAAATATCGTTTGGGAATACATCAGTCCATTAACTGCAAATGAGCCAATAGAACAGGAAGAAACACCTGAAGGAAATCAGGTGTTCAGGTGTACTCGATATCCCAGGAATTATGCCGCTTTTGAGAATCAAGCAATGCTTCCTCAAGGTTATATTGAATCTGGCTCAACGATGAATTGCGAACTTCATCCTTTATTCTTACTAGAAAATCTTAATAATAACATTTCTTTTTATCCCAATCCATCTAAAGGAATCATCCATTTTGATTTTTTAGAACTAGATTCATTTGAAACAATACATATCACCAATATCAAAGGACAGACAGTACTTCAGTTTCCTGTAGATAAATTCAAAAATGAAGTTGAGTTAGATATTAGCTCCCTGGAGAATGGAGTCTATTTTGTGCGGGTGGTATCTTTAACAGAAACCCGTATTCATAAAGTGGTATTAGTACAATGATTTCACACAATTTGGCATGAACAAATCACTTATTTCTTAATGAATTTCCAGCTTCTTGGGAGACAAAAATCTGTCTTAATAAACTATTCTTTTTATTTATGCTTAAATGATTTAGGTGAATCCATAATCCCCCAATAATATAATAAAGCGGCGCTATTTTTTGAATGATCAAATTCCTCTATCTTCCTCCAGGACATTACGGTACAATCTTTCTCCAAGAGCACCTCAGATTCAACTGAATTAGCAAGTTCCTGAAGAGTTTCTTTTTCACAACTATTCTTTTCCATAACCTTGGCATCTGCAACTAAAAATATAATTTCAAATAAACATATGGCAGCTATAAACCGTCCCTTTTTAAGCAAATCGCTCTTTAAAATAACATAGGTAGATAACCCGAAATAGAAAAACAATGCTAGAAGAATAGGCATTATAGTATCCCTCCTTACAATATTAGGTCGGTATTCCCTATAGCCACCTAAGGGTAAAAGAAGGAGATAAATCAAGCTTAGTATTCCAATCCATTGTAATAGGTTATTTAATTTTTTCTTTTGAATACCGAACCGGTTTATAAGCAGACTGTTGATCAATACAAACAGTAATAATAAGGGCAATCCCAACTTTTGAGTGAATTGATAATATACGCCCAACGGCAATTTTGCATACCGCTCAAGTATCGATACTTCTACCCAGTAATTTTCACTATTATTTCGCCCAATATAAAAGGAGTATAAAGACAGCGCACTAATAAGTATAAAGAAAAAAGTCATGGAAGATGGAATGGCTTTAATTGCTGACCAAATGCCATTAATCCAGGATTCACCCTTCCAATTATTAAAATTTTTCCAGCATACGTAAATAAGCACAAGGGGACAAACTATCAGAATAACAGCCGCATTCAACGGACCATGAAATGGCACGACAAAAGTCAATAGCAATAATCCCAACTTTTGTAGCCTACTCATCCGAGTAGTAATTCCGTGAAATGAAATCTTATAAAATGGAAGAAAGAATAGGAACAATAATAAAGATGCAAAGGCATAAAAAAAGGTGTAGGTAATGGAAGGATCAATTATCCCCATATACCCATTATAACCAAAAGTTTGAAATAATGGAGAAATCAAAACACTAGCAAGTAGATGATCCCTACTGAACCAACTTCTACCTGAAGTAATAGCAATCCCTAATACAAACACAAGTATGAACTGTATTACTGTTTTAGCCAAGGCACATGCTAAATAAATACTATTAATAGGATCGACAAAAGCCTGTAACCATAGGGGTACATTTTTAAAGTAGATCATTTGAAACCAATGCGCAAAAAAGCGATTCGTAGCAGGATAAGTAGCGTCATTCCAAATCACCCCCCAACCAAATGGATCATCCAACACCTTTTGATATCCAGGATCTGGGAGTACAATATTCGCCAAATCTCCATCCAAAGGGAATTGGTAATGCTGAATCACAGCAAATACTACTTCAAGAATCAAGAATAGAATTAAAGAAAAATATGCGATTTTTTGAAGCTTCGAATGGGGCATGGTAAATTCTTTTTGTCACATTTGCTTTTATTGCAAATTAAGTGACCAATATAAGTGTAAATATGTACCTGACAAAGTTCTTTTAGTCCCCTTTCTAAATTCGTGAAAGATACTAATAGAACAGAAAGTTCAATCGCCAAACACTACGAACTCCGGTATAGTTTATTGGATTAAAAAAGACACTCCATAGCGTGCCATTTCAATTTATTTTAGGATGATTTTTTCACTTTGAATACTATTCCCATTTTGCAGTATTTGTAAAAAGTACACACCTGGAGCATAACCAGAAACATCTATAGGGAGTGAACCCTCTCCTTCCTCCAAGAAATAGGAATAAATTGTTTTCCCAAATAAGTTAACCAAGTTTACCTGTGTAGCTACCTCTGAATTGATCTGAAAATTCACAATATTCGAGCTTGGATTTGGATACAAAGTATAATCTAAAGCAAATTCTTCCTGTACAGAAAGAGGAGGACAATCTTCAACTAGATAAATGGTATAAACATAACCATGAACTGAAATCTCATACGAATTATCTATACTATCTGGACCAGAATTAACTTCTACCATTCCATATTTCCCACTAACATAATCCAATATATTACCGGTAAAAGGAAAATCTACTTCCAAATAATAATAGTCATTTATCGGATAAAAAGATTCACACCAATTGGCATTAAGGTCTGATTCAAAAATTAAAGCTCCATAATTATTAGGAGCACATCCATTCCCTATATAAACAACATATACATTGGTGGTTAGGTCATCCTCAGCTACGACAGTTATAATTATTTCTCCATAGGGAGCCTCTGTCCCATCTCCTTCCATAGTGATAGTTGCATTCGTATCTGAGGGTACAACTGTTAAGATTGTCAAAGCAGTGGATCCGCTTCCAATATCTACTTCATAATTATATACATCTGGATGAAAATCAGTACACCACATCCCTGTATCACTTGTTATACTAATCACTCCTGCATCAGAAGAGGGGATTTCATAGGTCCAATTAATATAATAGGTTGCGTCTCCTTGATCTGTTTCAAATGTAATAATAGATGTACCTGGAAAGCTCGAAGGGTCTGTTTGAACTACACTAATTAATTCATTAAGACTGTCACACAAAGCCACTCCAATTGGTGGAATAGGACTATTATAAGGCAAGACCATATCGTACACGATTACTAATGGGGTAAAACCAACAATAGAATTCCCATTAACCGTTAGGTCACAAACGATAGAGTCTGAAGTTTGTTGAATAGCTGAGGTCTCTAAATAGGAATTAGCACCATGTATATTTGAAAAAATACCTGCATATAATAACAGGATGATTCGATATAAATTTTTCATTTTAATATTATTTAATTTAAACCAATTTAATAAAAATTATTCATTCTAATCGAAATTCAATTCCTTCCAATCTAAGCCGTGAAATTACTACCGAAATAACGTACAAGGAGCAGTCAACTAAAATTCAAACCGTTCATTTTTAGTGATTTACAAAAACAAACACTACTAAAAATTAAATATATCACTGATAATCAAGCTGTTATAATTTAAAATTTACACCAATAATACTACAAAGTGTTTATTATTTAACAAGGAATCCATAATCAAGTATAATTCTAACACGAAAATATCGCCCTTCATCATTAAATATCTACATTTGCCATTGGTTTAACTCAACCCAAAACTTTAATACCATGGAAAAGACATTTGTTTTTGACTTTGACAGTACGATTATGCAGGTTGAAGCCCTTGATATGTTAGCTGATATCAATTTTGAAGGGAACCCGCAGAAAGAAAACCTTATCAAGGAATTTAAAAACATTACGGATAAGGGAATTGATGGTGAAATCTCCTTTACGGAGTCTTTGTCCAGAAGACTTGGATTACTTGACATTAAGAAATCCGATCTTCACATGCTGACTAATAAGTTAAAACAAAAGGTTTCCAAATCGATTGAAGAGAACAAAGTATTCTTCGAGAAAAATGCGGATAATATCTATGTCATTTCATGTGGGTTTAAAGAATTCATAGATGAAATTGTAAAAGATTATGCTATTCCATCTGAACGTGTTTATGCCAATACTTTTGTTTTTGATGAAAACGATAAGATAATTGGATTTGATACCAACAATGTATTGTCTCAACATAATGGGAAAATCGATTGTCTTAAAAGCCTGAATTTAAAAGGAGAAGTCCAAGTCATTGGTGATGGGTATAGTGATTTTGTAATGAAAGAAGCTGGTGTGGCAGATAAGTTTTTTGCGTATACGGAAAACGTCTCTAGAGAAAAGGCCATTATCAATGCGGACCATATCACACCATCAATGGATGAATTCTTGTACATCAACAAAATGCCTAGAAATATTTCTTATCCAAAGCATAGGATCAAAATCCTTTTGTTGGAGAATGTGCATTCTGATGCCTTTGACCACCTATCGAAAGATGGTTTTACCGTTGAAACGATTTCTCATAGTTTATCGGAAGATGAATTAATTGAGAAGATCAAAGGTATTCATGTATTGGGGATCCGATCTAAAACAAATGTAACAGAGAAAGTTTTAGCAGCAGCGGATAAGTTAATGACAATTGGAGCATTCTGTATCGGGACTAAACAAATCGACCTAGAAGCTTGTAAGAAGAATGGTATTGTAGTATTCAATGCTCCGTTTAGTAATACGAGATCTGTTGTAGAATTGGCTTTAGGAGAGATCATTTTGCTGATGCGAAATATTTTGGACAGAAATAGGGAATTACACGCCGGTCAATGGAATAAGACAGCCGCTGGAGCCCAAGAAATCAGATCAAAAAAATTGGGTATCATTGGTTACGGTAATATCGGTAAACAGTTATCTGTATTGGCAGAGTCAATAGGGATGGATGTATATTATTACGATACTGCAGATAAGTTGGCCTTAGGTAATGCAACGAGATGTCATACCTTAGAAGAATTGCTAAGCATTTCTGATGCGGTATCCATCCATATAGATGACCAAGCAAGAAATCATAATTTCTTTGGTGAAAAAGAAATTGCCATGATGAAAGATGGAGCAGTATTGCTTAATCTATCTCGTGGTTTTGTGGTCGATCTTACGGCTTTAAAAACGGCTTTGGAATCTGGGAAATTGTCTGGTGCAGCAGTGGATGTATTCCCAGTTGAGCCAAGGGTCAATGGAGCCTTTGAAACTGAATTGAGAGGGCTAAACAATGTAATTTTGACACCTCATATTGGTGGTAGCACAATTGAAGCACAAAAGGATATTGCCTCTTTTGTACCAAAAAAGATACTCGGTTATATTAACAGTGGTAATACAGTAGACTCTGTCAATTTCCCAAGCATTCTTTTACCAACTCAAGATAAGGTTCATAGATTCTTACACATTCACGAAAATGTCCCAGGAGTCATGGCGAAGATCAATGAAATTCTATTGAAGTACAATATGAATATCACTAGTCAATATTTGGCCACAGACGACGCAGTAGGATACGCCATTGTAGAAGTAGATCAAGAATATAACGAAGAAGCTATTGAAGCTTTGAAAAATATCCCTAACACTGTTCGTTTTAGGGTTTTATACTAACCTATAATCAAAAAAAAGTCTCTTCAAATGAAGAGACTTTTTTTATTTGAATTACTTTTTAAGACTATTTTCTATTTCTTCCAAACTCCCCATGGAGCTCTTATAATCAAGGACTATATGTTTTAAACCATAGCCTTTTACTTGTTCTAAATTCTTTTCATCAATACCGTAGACAATTCTACGGTTAAGCAAATCATGCTCTCGAAGAAAGTCCATATGCTCCTCATTTACTCCGGAAAGAAAACTAGCATAAAAATCTGGCTTGAAATTCTTTGGGATTAAATAGTGAATGAATTCCTTTCCTGCGTTATACCCTTCAAGTATGGTGTTCAAATTTGGATTTTTAAACTTTAGATATGCCAAATAGAACATATTCTCATCTGCGATATAAATAGTGCTATAGTTAATCTTTTCTGCCAACAAATCTACTAAACGATCTAATTGTTCTAAAGATGGTTTTTTCAGATCGAGATACAATATATCGGCATATTGCTTACCCTTTAAAAATTCACTTACAGTCTGAATTTTATTGAATGTTGGCATTTCTTTATAGGCTAAATATTTCCCATTTACTTGAGACCAGGAATAATCTTGAATTTTCCCCTTCATCCCCAATAATCTACGGCAAGACTCATCGTGAAAAATAACCAAGGTCCCATCTTTCGTAGAGCGTATATCAGTCTCAATAGCTCTAAATCCAAGCTCCTTACTCGACTCAAATGATTCAAAACTATTCTCCACAGTATTAACAGGAACACCTCTATGTGCAAAAACTATAGGCTCTTCACCTAATCCAATTTCAATCTCACCGGATCCAAATCCTCCACCCAACGTATAAAAGGAGATGATCAATGCTAGTAATACAAAACTCAAAAGTTTAAATAATTTCTTCATATTTTATTTGAAATATGTTGTAATTCCTATCCCAAAAGTAATCAGATCCCCAAAATCCATTACTTTACTTTTGTAATTTTCATGCGCAAAGTAACTATTGAGATATAAATCCCACATGCTTGTATCGAAATATACATTTACACTTTTGAACCATTTGCTATCCAACTCTTTCGATAAATGAATTTGATTTGAAAAGCCTAATCTTAAATAAGGTCCCCATCGGTAATAGTAATCCTCGTATTTTGAATCATCCCTATACCTATTAAAATGCTCCCCAAAAAACCGAGTACTCATTGCACTTAGATTAAAAGGTTTTAGGACAGTTGTTTCATTTAACCGGATACTAGTCTTGAAATTATAATTCAACTTTAAAGTTAATATCACATGATCTGTTCTTGAATATCTTGTGGGAATAAAACCTACCATGGTAGAAAATTCCACCTTATGCTTATAAATGTTCCAAATAGGCCCTGTAGAAAAGTAACCAATATTCCCTGCATATTGAAAACTAGCTCCAGATGGCTCAATCCAGTCCTTTATAAAGCCTAATGTAGAAGTGTGACTAGAAGTATCTGCCTGAGGATCTGTTTGCGCTGAAACAACTTGTGAACCAATCAGTCCACATAAAAGAAATAACAATCTTTTCATCATTTTAATAAATCAAATGAGTATCCACCTTGCCAAACCTTTAACAATAATGCCTTTTCGTGTGAAGTTGAATAAGTATTTAAAAACCAAATATCATTTTCATAGATATCTTCGTAAGAAAAATCATGATCATGCCCATTAATGTACAATAGCGTTTTACCATACCTTTCAAGAGTCCTTATGTATTCTTCTTCTAAGTCCATGTTAAAATCATTGTCATGATGCGGTGCTACATGACTTACGACTATAGCATTTTCATAATTCGCCGTATCTGATAATTCCGCATCCAACCAAGCAATATTAGGTACATCATCACTAAAATCCTCCTCTCTTGAATTTGTATGAATGTAAATAAATTTAGTATGCTTTAGCATAAAGCTAAAATTTAAATCTCCATACATTCTCCTATATACCTCTACTCCATTTCCAACCATGTCATGGTTACCAATCACAGCAACATAAGGATAATGCAATGTTTTTAACAACTCATGAATCCAATTGTATTCCTTTTGAAGTCCAAAGTCTACTAAGTCACCGGTATGCACAACAAAATCCAAGCTCAAATCTGGCAATTTATTCACCACATCGATGACTTCCTCTGTCGATTTATAATAGCGCTGAGTATCTCCCAAAACAATTAGGCGAATGGTATCTCCAGGAGTTGGATTTGCCTGTAACCTCTTAATATTATTCTTATTAATATTAGTATACTTTTGATCTACATCCACTGCATGAGGACTATAATCAAATTTTCCACAAGAATTTAACAGCAATACAATTATCAAGAAGGGCAGACTAAATACACTGCCTATTGTATGCTTATTTATATATGATCTATTCATTTCTTTTCTGACAATCCCATTTTTATAGTAGGGTTTCAAACTTTTTAAATCCTAGCAAACTTACCAATAATAGTGCTATGAAATATGGGAGAATCAAATTAAAATCCTCCCTTAAAAACATCCATTCACCTTTACATTATCAATGTACCTTTGCGCTATAACTATACAAAATCACATGGCTCAAAATGCTATTTTCCACTCATCTAAACAACTCAAATGAAATTACCCAAGTTGTTCACCTCTCTTAAGCTTTTGCGGTCTTAAATCGCCTAATATTTAATATTTCAGCCAAAATACAATCACACATCATATTGATTTTTAAACAATATGTTATCAAAATAAACAAGATGTTAGATTAAATACTAAAACGTTGATTATCAACTTATAAAGATTCTTTTTAGACTTACTATCACTATGATAACATATTTAATTTGACTAAATTAGAATAGTATAAAAATAATTATTTTTTTAAAAACTACGGCTATGAAAAGGAAAACGATTACTCTGTTCTTTTTGTTCTGTGCATTTAATTTATATTCTCAAACTACCTATATACCAGATGACAGCTTTGAACAAGCGCTTATAGATTTAGGATATGATTCAGGACAGCTAGATGACCAAATTTCGACCGCTAACATTATTAACCTAACTACATTAGATTTACATGGCAAAAACATTACTAATTTAACTGGAATTGAAGACTTCGCTAAGATAAGAGAGTTGGATATTTCAGACAATCAGATACTGGTAGTAGACCTGAGCGAAAATACGGCTCTTGAAAGTCTGAATGCTTCTAGAAATGGATTGGTTGAATTGGACCTAACTGTTAATACAGAATTAATGATGTTAGACTGTTCAAACAATCAATTAAATGAATTGGAAGTTAATAGACAAGGACTACTAGAAGACCTCAACTGTTCATTCAATAGTATTCGAGAATTACACTTAGAAGGAAATCCTGTATTAAAGGAGCTCAGAGTTTCAAATAATTTAATTGCAGACTTAGACCTTTCGGCTAATTTGGAATTAGAAGTCCTTCACGTTGCGAAAAATGCTTTGACTGATCTAAGAATTATGGAGCAAGAAAGATTGACAGATTTAGTTGCTTCAGATAATATACTTACTAGCATTGACATTACACAAAATCCAGGTTTAGGTCGAATTGACTTAGACGGAAACCACATTTACATTATTGACCTAACCAACAACCAGCAGGTAACAAGATTACATTTATCAGGAAATGAACTTCAAGAATTGGACATTTCTGAAAATACTTTGATAGAGTACCTAGGTGCTCCAGGAAATCACCTGGATTATGTAGATTTATCAAATAATGACATGTTGCAAATTATAGAAGTTCAAGGAAACCAGATAAGTGGCTTAGAAATCTCTAACAACCTAGATTTGAGCTATATAGATTTTTCAGACAATTTAATTACTGAAGTAGATCTAATTAAGAATGTTACTTTGGAAACATTAATTGCATCTAACACGCTACTAGAAGCTCTGGATATTCGCTCAAACATTATGCTGAACACCATGAGCGCAGTGGGAATTCCAACTTTGTCTTGTATTACTGTTTTGGATGTTGATGATGCTATGGCAAATTCGAGTTGGGTAAAAGATGAAAGTATGATCTACTCAACAGATTGTGGTGCTCTTGCTCCAATTAGCAATATATTTGAGGAGTTAGAAGTTTTGTCTTTACTAACAGAACCAAACGTTACTCGTCTGGATAAAGGTATTTCATTTTACCCAAACCCAATAAGTGATGTAATCCATATCGACTCTGATAAACCTATTACACATGTAATAATTTATTCTACACTCGGTAGAAAGGTATTAGACATACAATCGGATTTTAGCACAATTTCAACAGCTATATTACCAGAAGGTCTGTACATTATAAAAATTGAATCAGAAGAAGGTTATATCATAAAAAAAATGATGAAAACCATAGTTCCAAAATCCTAATACGCTCGGGTAGAGCATTATTAGGTGAAAAAAAAGAATACACAGTAGGTAATTTTATTAATTACTTTACAACTTAAAGGCCATCTCATATTAGAGGTGGCTTTTAGGTAATGTAAAATTCAATCGTCAATAATTAAAAAAAGCTCCAATTTGATTGGAGCTTTTTAATATGTCAAACTATACATACTAATCGTCAGATTCTTCCTTATCCTCTTCAATTTTCCTATAAATAGGATAGCTTAAACTACCACCTTCTTCAGGGTGAACAAATACTACTTCTGACTCAGACAAATAACGAATATCACGATGTTCTTGACCAAATACAATAAAGTTTTCAGCCTCTGGGATATATTGATAGCCTTTCAAAAAATCATATTCTCTTCCGGGTCTCAAAGCTTCCCAATTAAGATAAAAGAAAATCTTTTCAAGACCTACCGTCATTCTATAAGGAGATTTTTCAATATAATCGAAAGCAATAGTGTCAGATGTTGCATTCAAAAATGACTGAACAGATGCTTCATCGGAATGACCAATTCCCACCCAATCACCAAGCAATAATTCATTTTCCGTATTCAAATCTCTGTTATCATCACATGCAACAAAGGTGAACACAACACCTATAAGGATCAATAATTTCTTCATAATGGATGAAATTCAAATAATTAAACTGTTGAAACAAAAGATCAACATTCAAAAATAGCTCTTTAATAATTTTCAAACAAAGCTGTCTCCAACATTATTTTCGGCAACATAAAAAAGTCTATCGAAAAATAACGATAGACCTTAAAAAACTATAAAGCGTAAATATTATTGAACTTTAACATTTACAGCATTTAATCCTTTTTTCCCTTCTTCCAAATCGAATTCAACCACATCATTTTCGCGGATTTCATCAATTAATCCAGATACGTGAACGAAATGCTCTTTACCTGATCCTTCTTCTAAGATAAAACCAAATCCTTTAGTTTCATTGAAGAATTTTACTGTGCCTTTGTGCATGATAGTATTTTATTTATTTATAAAAACTAAATCTACAAATAAATTTTGAATCGTACGAAAAATTGAGATTAAACCTTTCATTAACAAATCTATCCAATACATAAAATTCAATCACAGATTGATTAAATAAACATGATATCAATCACTAGAAATAACTATTACAACACAAAAAAAAGCCCATTCCAAAAAATGGAATGGGCTTTTCTCAAAAAAAAATATATAATGCAAATGTTATTGAACTTTAACATTTACAGCATTCAATCCTTTTTTTCCGTCTTCTAAATCAAATTCTACAACATCGTTCTCACGAATTTCATCCATTAATCCTGAAACGTGAACAAAGTGTTCTTGATTTGATCCTTCTTCTACAATAAAACCAAATCCTTTAGTTTCATTGAAAAATTTTACTGTGCCTTTATGCATGCTAAAAATTTATTAGTAAATAAAGTGCAAATCTATAATTAAACCACTGTACATCAAAGCATTTTAAAGAAAAAAAAACAATTCCACACTAATTAACAAGATATTCACTTCTGCATTAATGCATTACACCTTGCATCCCCCTTCCGAAACAATCATATTTGATACAATAATTCATTAAATCCCAATCAAATTATTGAATTCTATTTTTTCACATCAGTACCCACTTCTTTACTTAGAGACCCATTCTATTATAATTCAATTTTTGAGTAATTTTGAATAAGTAAAGGTCAATCATAGCTTTATCAAAATCGTAAATTTAGTGATCATACTCAGACCAATTAAATTATTATTCCTACTGTATGATTCAAAGAGTTCATTTTTTCAAAAGCTGTGAAATTTCAATAAAATTTCCAATATATTTGCCCGGCAATTTTTATTTGGCCAGTTAAACATTTAGAATTCAATTTTCATGGAGAAAATCAGCGTCTTCGATATATTCAAAATTGGTGTAGGACCATCCAGCTCCCATACCATGGGACCATGGGTTGCTACTCAAAACTTTTTAGCTAAGGTAGATTGGCAAAACTTAAAGTCGATTCAAGTTCATTTGTATGGATCACTTTCCAAAACAGGTAAAGGACACGGAACCGATATTGCTGTTATTCTTGGTTTAGCAGGACATGACTCAAAAACAATAGATGTAGATAAAATCAATACATATATTGAAGACATCACCAACAGTAACATACTGAAAGTAAATGGACAAAATCAAATTGAATTTAATCCATCTACTGATATCATATTCAATAAGCATAATTTGCCCTACCATCCGAATGCAATGACTATAATTGGCAAGTTTTTGGATGGCGGCATCATTGAAGAAACATTTTACTCTATTGGTGGAGGATTTGTTATTCAAGAAAATGATGAAGTTTCCAAAAGTGACAACCATATTCTTCCATTTCCTATTGAAAAAGAAAAGGACATATTAAAGTATATGGAAGAAACCGGACTTGGCATTTACGATATTGTTTTGAAAAATGAGCTTACATGGCGATCAGAGGAAAAAATTGATGAAGAAATTCATGAACTTTGGGATACTATGAAGGCTTGCATCTATAGAGGTTGTCATCAAAAAGGTATACTTCCTGGCGGCCTAAAGGTTAAAAGAAGAGCTCAACAAATTAATGAAGATTTAATTGAGGGTAAAAGCTATTCCAATGTTGAAGAATGGATCTCTCAAATTAAATCCAGTGAACAAAGCTTTGCAAATGTAACCAAATGGGTGAGCTGCTTTGCCTTGGCGGTAAATGAAGAAAATGCTTCTTTCGGTAGAGTCGTTACTGCTCCAACAAATGGAGCTTCAGGAGTGATCCCAGCCGTACTACTTTATATGTTGTGCTTTTGTGAGAATAAATCCTTTAAGGATATTCGAGAATTTATTCTAATTTCTGGAGAAATAGGTTCACTTTTCAAAAAGGGATCTACCATTTCTGCTGCCATGGGTGGATGCCAAGCAGAAATTGGCGTTTCATCCGCAATGGCTGCTGCGGGATTAACGCATTGTCTAGGAGGATCTCCGGGACAGGTATTTCAAGCGGCGGAGATTGCCATGGAACATCACCTGGGATTGACTTGTGACCCTATCAATGGATTGGTTCAAATCCCATGTATAGAAAGAAATACAATGGGAGCAATGAAGGCAATTACCGCTTCCCAAATAGCGCTTTCCAGTGACCCTGAACATGCAAAAGTAACGCTAGACGAGGTTATAAAAACCATGAAGGACACTGCTAGAGACATGAATGATAAATACAAAGAAACTTCAGAAGGTGGTCTAGCTATCAATATTTCTGTGATCGTACCTGAATGTTAATGGCTTTCCGCATTACCTTTTTTATAGAGATAAGTCAATGTAAAGATTAAGGGTAGCCCAAACATTAAAAGTCCCTCAAAAAACAATTCATTAAAATCCCCTCCCTTTTGCATGCCTTGAGCGTAAAAAAGGGAGGTTCCTATTATTAAGGTTCCTCCTACAATACTAAAATATACAATCTTTTTAGTTTTGGAAAATTTAGCCATTTCTAGATCAATTATCTATTTAAACGAATAGAAACAAATACTGCTTCCACATTGCTGTCAGCCTTTAATCGGAAGTCAGATGAATTGGACATCTTTAACACCAATAATTCTCCAGAACTCAATTGCCCAGAACCTTCATCAGATACAAAAGAAAGAAACCCTTTCAATAAATAGATACATTTCATCTCACCATTCGGAGCAATGGACATATCCATATTATCTCCCTCTTTTAAAGATAATCCTTCTAAATCACCCTCACAATCTCGTTGCGTCATCAAATTGAAATCCGAACATTTCCCTTCGGATTGTGTACTCCAATCTCCCTTAAAATGATCAACATCAAATTTATTCAAGGTCTTAACATGATGACCTTTATGGGTCAAGGTCATGGTACCGTTTAAAACCATCAATGTTCTACTAACGCCTGGCAATGGGGTGAAAGTAGAGCTCTCCACCTCCACAGTCGCCATACTAAGTCGAAACAGGAAGTCTCTATTGGCATAATTAGCTTCTTCCGGGAAGATATAAAATTCAGTTGTACTACCTCCCCCCCAATGAGTGGTGGTGAAATTCTCCGGTTTTATGATTTTATAATTCATGCAATGATTTGTATTAACCTCGAGTTGTAAAAAATATAAAAGTAAGTTAATCAACTTAAATTAAGTCTCTATTGTTATCAAATGATATCCCTCATCATTCATAAATTCACAATACATATTCAATAGATCCATGTATTTGAACGAAATAACTTGATATTATTCCTCATTAAAACTAAATTAGTGTACATAACTTCCTAAAAATAAAAAGAATGCACAAATGAATAAGGCTGGTACATTAATAATATCATTGGATTTTGAATTAGCTTGGGGTATACGAGACATGGCGAATTTTGAGACTTCCAAAAAGAATTTAGAAGGTGTCCAATCCGCGATACCTAAATTACTTGATGTATTCGATCGATATGATATAAAAGCAACCTTTGCTGTTGTAGGCTTTTTATTTAATCAAAATAAACAAGAACTCATTCAAAATATTCCCAATATTACACCGAAATACCTAGATAAAAACCTATCCCCTTATACCAATTATATTGCTAATTTACCCAATACTCCAAAGGATACATTACATTTTTGCCCCTCTCTTATTCAAAAAATTAGGGATACCTATAAACATGAAATCTCTTCCCATACCTACTCCCATTATTATTGCTTGGAAGAAGGTCAGAGCCCGGAAGAATTCGAAGCAGACCTAGTCTTAAATAAACGAGCAGGCCTGCACAATGGTTTTACGATCGAAAGCATAGTTTTCCCCAGAAATCAGTACTCGGATAGCTATCTAGAACTATGTAAAAAACATGGCATTAAGTCGTATAGAGGAAATGAAAAAAGCTGGTTTAACAAACCTACAGCTTTCTCCAAATTGTCCATATTCACAAGAGGAATAAGACTATTGGACTCCTATATAAACCTTTCTGGTTTTAATAGCTACCCTTTGAAGGAGCTTTACGGTCAAACGCCTTATAATATCAGAGCAAGCAGATTTTTAAGACCACATTCCCCCATGCTTTCACTATTCGATAAACTAAAACTAAAACGAATATGTAAGGAGATGACTCATGCTGCAATTTCTGGTGAGATATACCATTTGTGGTGGCACCCACATAATTTTGGTGCAAATCAAGAAAAAAACTTTATCTTTCTAGAAAGCATACTGGAACACTATAAAAAATTAAATAAAACTCATCAATTTTCTAATGCTACCATGAGTTCCATCAGCAATGAAATCGAACTAAATGAATTCAATTAAAATCATACAATTAGAAGGGGAAACAGCTACAAAAGCTATTCAAAAGCTATTCAATGAAAATTTGAATAACCGAAACCTGGCACATTTAAATTGGCAATACAACGACTCTCCAAATGGGAGTCTTTCACTATTTGCACAAAATGTGAAGGGAGAAATAATGGGTACACTTTCCGTTTTAATTTCTAAAATGGACCACTTCGGAAATGAACTAAAAATTGCACAAGCCATAGATGCGGTTGTCGATAAAGAATTCAGAAAAAATGGTGTATTTATGGCGCTACTAAAATCCATGAATCAACAAATGATAGACCAAGATATTGCTATGATTTATGGCTTTCCGTCGAAAAACTCAGCTCATGCATTTTTCAAAAGATGGGAATTCCAAAAACTAAACCCAACCCCATTTAAAATCAAAATTTTAAGCTTAAACTACCTTCTTAAAAAGATCAAATTAGGTAGCAACAATTCAATCGATTTAAATATTTTCATCAATGAACCATCTGAACATCCAAGCATAAAGACAATCGCACATTTTTCAAGTGAAGTAAATGATCTTTGGAAGCACTTTTCAAACAATGAATTCATCGCGGTAAAGAGAAATGAAGGCTACCTTAACTGGAGATATTTTGATAATCCAAGCTTCCCTTATAGAGCTTTAGGATTTTATGATGAAAATGAAAAAATTCAAGGATTTATTATAGCAAGCCTACAGCAAAAACATGGGACCAACCTACTATACATCATGGAGTTAATTCATAGAAGAAATAAACCTGAAATCCCTAAGGCTTTACTAAAATCTATTAGCAATATTGCAAAAAAGGCAAATGCTGAAATTTCGCTTTGCTGGTGCAGAAAAAGCTATCCAAATCATGCAGCATTTACTTCTGCTAATTATTTCAACCTTCCGGAATGGTTAAGACCCATAGAATTGCATACTGGCTTCAAGCCCTATAAAAAGGATTTAAAGGTTCGAAGAGATGATTTCTATATTAGTTATTCCGATTCGGACACCGTATAATCGTTGACAATAGAACAACCTAACGATTAACAAAAAATACCTCTACATTCTTGTCTCCCTTATGATCTATACCATATCCTGTGATATAGTCTACGCCATTGTGGTGCACGATATAATCAGCCCTATTATCCTTATCATCCCCCAAAATTTCATTTTCAATTTCTTTCCCTGATTTATCCACTCTCAGGTATAAAATACTCTGATCTCCATTTGGAGTGGAGTTAGATCTTCCAATAATTGAAAAGGTATTCTCCTCATTTAAGGTGAAACTTTCACCACCATCATGGTGTACTCCTCCATATTGATTTTCAAAAATTACTTTAAAATCAGCATCTAACTTAGCCAAATACACATTATGATGAATATCTTCACTTGCCGAATGCCCTAAGAGATAAATAAAACCACCCTCATCAATAATTAACTCACTAGCCTCTTCATACTCCACTCCTCCAAATTGATCTTGAATCTTTACAATCTCCAGTTCATTATTCAATTCATATAAAAATAGATCTGTTTCCTCTCCTTCTTCAGAAATCTCATGACCAAATAGATAAAATCCCGTACCGTCCAACTTAGCTTTTATATCTGCCGCAACCGACAAAACAACACCTGGTATATACTTCTCGGACTGGACTTGTAAACTAGCCTTATTAAGTGTATATATTAAAATCCCTAAGACGCCAGTATCCTTGTCTTTACGATATCCTGCCAAAAGAAATTCTTCCTGGTTCTTATCAATAATTTTGGATGTTTTTTCAAGACTTGTATTCCATATAGTTTCTTGCTGAATTAGGCCCCCATCAGCACTAATTCTATTTAATTGAATATGTTCCATTCCTTCTCCAGCTACAAGACCTGAACAAACAATAATATCTTCACCATCCTGAACCATAGCTCTAGCTACCGATAAATTCCCCGAACTGATCCAGAAATGTCCCCCTCTATGTGTATCCAACTCCAATGTTACCAATTGCATCTCGTTTCTGTCTGATAAAGTTGACAAAACGAATAAGTTATCACCTATTACCATAGATTGAACCGGGATGTTATCGGCTCCATTTTCAATACGTATATAGGTCGTTTCTAATTTATCTTTAGTATTCCCAGACTTTTCACAAGACAGTAAAAAGGAATACAATAAAATTAAACTTAGGTATTTGACAGTGCTATTTCTCATTATAATTTAGACTTAATTCTATTGCTCAATATGCTGTAAACTAAAATTCTTTATGATTTTTCCTTTTTTGATTTTCCTATATTGAAAATCAAAAATATATCTCATTAAACCTATCCAAAGGTAACCACAATACCGAACATCAAACCAAAGATCAGTCCGAAAGAAATACTTAAAATTACGCCTATTGGCTTTTTTAATCTCTTTAGTAAAAATGTAAACAAGAGCCATTGCACAAAATAGAGAGGGAGAACATATATCATAAATATCATCCATGCGCCCCAATTTGTTATCCAATTGAAATTATTATTTCCTTCATCGATATAAAACAAAAAAGTGGTCACAATCGCCGAGGTAAGTAAAAATATCAATTTGTACTCATTTCTAGCTAAAGCAAGTTCATCGTTATTTCCCATGACAATTTAATTTAAGTATAAACTTAAAACGTAATTACTTTCAATTATTGCTATTACAGGCTTAGTTGAGGGGTAATACTTTAAGCATAGAGCCCCTAAAAAGGGCATATGGCTGAAAATGAAATTAATAATTTCACTACATTTGTTAGCATTAAGTAGTTATCCTATGAAAATCACCCTTATTGGTCCTGCCTCTCCATATAGAGGAGGTATTGCAACATTTAATGATCAGCTAGCAAAAGCCTTAAAAAAAGAAGGACACGAGGTAAATATCCACACTTTTTCCTTACAATACCCAAGCATATTATTCCCAGGAAAAACTCAATTTTCTGAAGAAGTTGCAGATCTGGATCTAGATATAAAAAGAAGCATAAATTCAGTTAATCCACTGAACTGGATAAAGGTGGGGTATAAAATAAAAAGAGAAAAGCCAGATTTGGTCATCTCTAGATTTTGGATTCCCTTTATGGGTCCGTGTTTTGGCACTATTCAACGGATAATCAAAAAAAACAAACACAGCAAAATCATCACGATAGTTGATAATATGATTCCGCATGAATCCAGAATGGGAGATAAATTATTTAGCGCCTATTTTGTAAAACCTGTGGATGCTTTTGTGACCATGTCCAAAAGTGTATTGAAAGATTTGAGTTTATTCGACAAAGAAAAACCTAGAATATATACACCACACCCACTTTACAACAACTTTGGTAAGATTGAAGCTAGAGAGAATGCCCTTGGAAAACTAGGCTTAAATACAAGTAAAAAATACCTACTATTTTTCGGCTTAATACGTGACTATAAAGGATTAGATTTATTGATAGAAGCTTTTGCGTCTAATAAAATTGACAAAAAAGAGTTTCGACTAATCATAGCAGGGGAATATTATTCCGACAAGGATAAATACCAGGAATTAATTAAAAAACATCAATTAGAGGACTATATCATCCAAGCTGATCGATTTATTCCTGATTCTGAGGTAGCCAATTACTTCAATGGGTGTGATTTGGTAGTACAACCTTATAAAACAGCTACTCAAAGTGGCGTTACACAGATTGCGTATCATTTCAACAAGGCAATGGTAGTAACCAATGTCGGGGGATTGGGTGAAATTTGTCCAGACGGAAAGGTAGGATATCTTGCAGAACCAAATCCAGAGAACATTACAGAGGCTATTCTGAAATATTTCAATGAGACAGATAAAAATCAAATGATAGAAAATATCATTGATGAAAAGAAAAAATACAGTTGGGAAATCTTGACCAAAAAATTAGTTTCATTGTACCAAGAGGTAATTGAATAGACCATATAATTTCTATTGATGAAAATAAATAAACTAAACATAGACACAAGTTGGACACTTTTTCTGGACAGAGATGGAGTAATCAATAAACGTTTAATGGGTGATTATATCAAGACTGTTGAAGCCTTTGAATTTCTACCTGGGGTTTTGAATGCTATAAAAGAACTGTCTGATGTTTTTGGGATAACGGTTATTGTAACCAATCAGCAAGGCATAGGCAAAGGCCTAATGACGGATAAGGATTTAAATCTAATACACAGCTATCTCAAAAAAGAAGTCGAGAATTCACAGGGACGTATACATGAAGTGTATTATGCACCTCAGCTAGCCAAAGAAAATAGCGCTATGCGCAAACCAAATATAGGTATGGCAACTAAGGCTAAACAAGACTTCCCAACAATAAACTTCAATAAAAGTATTATGGTTGGTGATACGCTGAGCGATATGGAATTCGGAAAAAATGCCGGAATGATTACCGTATTAGTGGGCGATGAATCGGATGCTACTCATCCCAAAATTGATTATTCATTTGAAGATTTGAAAACATTCAGTAGCCACATTAATGATCTAATTATCAAACATGATTAATGATAACAACCAACAAATAACTTGGTCTGATTTTCAAAAAATAGAGATTAGAGTAGGCACCGTTTTACATGCAGAACACTTCAAGGAGGCTATAAAGCCCTCCTTAAAGGTTCTTATAGACTTTGGCCCGCTTGGCATTCGAAAATCCTCAGCCCAAATAACTGAACTTTACCAGCCTAAAGACCTTATTGATAAGCAAATAATTGCCGTAACCAACTTCCCACCCAAACAAATTGCCAATATTCAGAGCGAATGTTTGATTCTAGGCTGTATTGGAGAAAATAATAGCATTACTTTGATCCAACCAGGACAAAAAGTAGAAAATGGTCAACGTATAGGTTAAACCTAGGATGCACTTACCAAATTTGGCTCATTGATTGCCAAGGTCCAACTATTATCAGGGTGTAAAGTAGCATACATGGTGAATACATTAGGTGGAAAATACACCGGTATTGCATCAGCTAGATCTTCATCCCCTAAAATTGTTGACTCCTCCAGGTTTCCAAAACACAGAAAATACGTCGGATTCAATATTATTTTTTGATTCGTCCCAGGAATTGCTTTTTGAATAAAGCAAGGTTGTCCACTCATTGAGATTCCTGTTGACAACCTTTGATTCGGAATATCTTCACTTATAGCAATCTCAAGTTTAGACATTTCTCCACGACCATTTTGATCCGTAAAGTTAGGAATTTTTGATTCCATCCCTAAGCGAATAGTATCCCCAGATTGTGCATATATTGATTCTGCGGGAAGGCATTTAGCAAGTGGTGATAAGTCACCTAAATAGGACCAATTGAAACTATACTCTACGTTCCAGCTAATCACACGTTTTGCTTCTGGTGTTAACATTTGAGTTTTCCAAGCTAACGATTTCCAAGAAGATTCATGCATTACCTGATCTTTCTGAAAAAGACAAACATCTCCGAATTTACCGGATTCATTAATAATAATAATTTGATACTGCATAATTGTATGATTTAAATTGTATAACTATAGATTAAGTTAAAAAGCAATATAAACCCCATAATTTAATTTCAACAGAGTCTAAAACAACTCGTTAACAAGTATAATGTACGATAAAACTATATACATATCCAAAAAAAAATACAATAAAAAAAATGTTTAAATCATAAAATAATACAATCCTTCTTATTGATTTCCAAAGATTTAGTAACTTATGTTCATGTATCAATTTGAATTACTCGATTATATATTTATTGGAATATACTTCCTCATTTTAATTGCTATTGGTCTCAATGCAGCTAAAAAACAAGGAACAGAGAGTTTTTTGATATCAGATAGAAAACTTGGATTAATTTCAGGAATATCTACTATCAATGCGACAAAAACAGGTAGCATTCTGATGATTTTTGCCGCACTATTATATGTATACAGCTTTTCAGCTATTTGGTTTTTTATTGGTATTGGGGCTGGCTACACCCTTTTTATACCATTTGCCAGAAGGCTACATGATCAATCTGAGGGGAAATTCTACACCTTAGCTGAATACTACTTTAAGCTATACGACAAGCAATGTTCCTATTGGGCATCTGGAATCAACTTGATAACGATGTTTGGTCTCTTTCTTATAAACCTTATAGCTACCGCCAAAATCTTCTCCTACTATACTCATTTAAATTATACTTTAGCAGTACTTATAGTAGCATTTGTTATTCTTATTTACCTATTACTGGGAGGATTTCATGCTGTAGTACGAACCGATATTTTACAATATTTTGCAATCATTGCTATATTATTATTATTTGCACTGGTACTTTCCAAGGATATTCAAATTCCATCAAAAGAATGGGATCCTTTTCATGCCGGACTGATAGAAATATCAGGCTTTTTAATCCTTGGGTTTTTTATTCCCTTTGCCTCCCCAGACTTATGGCAACGTGTCTATGCTTTCCCATCCAAAAAACTATTGACCCATAGTTTGATTGGGTCTATTATTCTTTACCTACTATTAGGAATAGTACTTGCATTTATAGGGTTAATGATTAAAACCAAATTACCGAATATAGATCCGGACATTGCGCTTGTTCATGGACTTGTCACCCTATTACCTGCAGGACTGTCTGGATTAATTGTTATAGTTCTTTTTGCCGCTCTTATGTCTTCAATAGATACCTATATTTATACTGCTGCATCCACTGTAATTCAGGATTTCTTTAAGAAAATGGACAAAGAAAACATAAAAAAACAGATTAGAAAGGCGATTGTAGGACTCGTAATTTTAGGCTCAATTTTAGCCATTGCTTTAGCCAATTTGATTCAGACTGCTTATATATTTTCTGCTTTTGCCATGTTGCTATCGATCCCCACTTTAGTCACCTGGAACCAACCCAAAACACCCGTTTTCATTTTAAGATTTACCTTTATCCTTGGGTTTATACTATTTGGGTCTTATCTAATCTACAATTTGATACAACAAGACCCACTAACTCCTTTTGTATTTGTAGTGAGTTTCGCATGTGCTTGTACAGCCCTAATCATTGCAACTATTGCCTATAGAGTTAAAGACAGAAACTAGGCTGTCTTTTTACTGTATTTCTTTAATAAATGCCAATGAGACAGAAGAGCCTCAAACATTCCCAACTCTTGATACTTCAATCCATTTCTTTCAATTACAGATTGAATAATTGGTGTGATTTTCTGATAGTGAATATTGGACATATTAGGAAATAGATGATGGGCTACGTGAAAGTTGAAACCACCAAAAGAGTAATTAATAAGCGGATTATGCGTACCAAAGTCGTTCGTACTTTTTATTTGATGAATTGCCCAACAATCCACCATATTTCCATGCTCATCTGGAGTTGGGAAATTAGAATGCTCATTTACGTGAGCGGTTAATAATGCCATTGCAGAAAGAATACTTTGAAATATATGCATACAAACAAATCCACCGAAAACTTCTCCAAATGAAAAGCTAGTTAATTTCAAAGGGATAATTAAGAATATAGAAAAATATACCCCTTTAAATACAAATAGCTTTATCCATTCTAGAATAGGATAAGCCTTCTTATTGCCTCTAATAATATCTCCTTTCAGAAAGTCATTAAAGTCTCTAAAAAACACCCAAAACAACGTATAGGTTAAATATATCAGTGGCATATAGAAATGTTGAAATCTATGCATTCCTTTATATTGACTTTCTCCATTCAATCGAACTACAGTAGATTGAGAGATATCCATATCTTTCCCAGGAATATTCGGATAGGGGTGATGAGAACTTAAATGGCGTAATTTCCATACATAACTATTTCCACCCAATAGATTTAGTATTTGGAAAATAACATCATTGTATTTACGATTGCGAAAAATAGACTGATGAGCAGCATCGTGTAGAATATTTAAAAAAATAAGGGTACTAAAAATGCCTATTAAGGCATAGTTAATGTAGAGTGTTACGACAGCAGAACAATAAAATAAATGAACAATTAAAAGGATCCATATCAGCATAATTAAACAACTTTTCACAAAATAACCGTTCGGAGCATAGGTTCCTGAAGGACTATTCCCAACATACCTCTTTACCTCCTCTTGTATTTGCTGAAGTATTTTTAAATCATCACGAGAATAATGTATTTTCTTCCTCATATCAACAATTTAAATTTTATTAAATTCTAATATATTCCATTTCTTTCGCCTCAAAAGAGACATACAGCCCTAATAACCAATCACTTAAAATTAATCATATCCACGTACAATTACAATTAATATGTAAATAGTTTGAGTACCTGGATAATAAGATGAACCAATAAGAGCATTCTTCTTATTACTTAAAACCAGCCCTTACCATTGCTGAATTAGATATTTTTCACAATTTAATGGGCTATTCAATTTGAATTTTCCGCTGTCCGGCATTAGCACTTTGCTTCAATTTAAGAATAGTCAAACTTAAAATTCCATTTTTATAGCTAGCACTGATAGAATTCTCGTCGCAATTTGGAGGAAGATTAAAATTTCTACTAAAGGATTGACAATTAAATTCTTTTCTTGTATAATTTTCTCCTTCAGATTGCGCTTCTACTGAACACTCTGCTGTGACATAAAGCACTCCCTTACGGGTGTTAATTTCGATATCATCCTTCTCCATTCCAGGGATAGCTAGATCAATTTGATATCTATCCTTATGATCAATGATATTTACAGAAGGTAATGAACATCTTTCGCTAAAACTATCATCAAAAAACCTTGAAGTGCTCCAAAAATCACTAGCCAATTACTCAGAGTTGGAAAAAAATCCCCATTATTTTTCCTCAAAAGTGTCATGACAGTACATTTATAGGTTAAACTTCACTTACAATCATAATTTACTGAATTACAATAGATTAAAAAACGACTTTCAACATAAAAGACCATAAAAAAACCGAATTTTGAATAAACAAAATTCGGTTTACAAGGTTGAACGACCTTTTTAAAATATTTTTATAGCATTAGTCTGTAATAGTGTACGTCATGTTAATCAGATAATTTATGTCTTCTACATTCAAAGCAGAAAAATCACCTGTATAATCTAAGTAATAAGTCAAATTGTGACCATTGGAATTACCTACCCCGGTAAAAGCAGAACCTATATCGGTAATAATATCTGTAGGGATATCAGAAGGTGTAACTACTACAGTAGGATCACCTACTTGCCCTCCACCATTCCCAACATGTTCTGAAGCAATAACTTTAAAAGTTAATCCAGAAAAAGAAGGTATATTTTCGGACTCCACAGTTATAGACCTATTATTACTTGGTCCAGTTGTTATACATGAATAATGAAGCCACAATTGTGAATTTTCCTCATCGATTACAAACTCCTCACCAGCTTCTAGACCATCAGCATTTAGATCAAAATTTACATTTGTTGTGTTAGCTGAACTTATAGAAAGGGACACTATTTGAGGTAATACTAAACTAACGTTATTAGAAGCTGAGTTTCCGTTTCCATTGTTCCCGCCATTACTTCCACCGTTCCCGTTTCCGTTTCCATTGTTCCCGTTTCCGTTTCCAACGTTTTCATTTTCATTACTTCCACCATTTCCATTTCCATTCCCATTGTTCCCGTTTCCGTTACCAGTGCTGTTCCCATTATTCTGGCCATAAGCATAGGCATTACCATTACCACTGTTACTATTTTGAGCAAGGATAGATCCTAGTCCAAATAGTAAACAAAAGGCAAATAATGAGGTTATTTTTTTCATGGTATTTTTAAGGGTTGGATGAAGGATTCATCTTTGTTTTTCAACAAGACAAGAATAGAACAAATTATACCAATATTGATAAAATACTCGTCGAATGGAAGAATAAAAAGGTTAAATGAAAGACTACATTTAAAACAACTATTTTTTCAAAACAAATTACTAACAAATCCAGCGTTAACACAGTATTTAAGGCAGTCATCTCTTTTTGAAGCATTTCAAAAAAATGGAAAAGAAACACTCCTTTTTAATCAAAAAAAAGACGATAAAAAAGAAACCGGATTTCACAAATGGTAAAATCCGGCTAATCAATTCCAACGATCAATCTTATCTAGTACTTAACTCATATTTCAAGTTGCGTCCATGATTTATCTTTTGATAATTTCCACCATACTTTATTTGTAAGGCCATATCCGACAAATCCAAAAGACAACCAAATTCCATGTTCTCTTTCATCTTGGCCGGGTTAGAAAGTACCGATTTATAGTACTTTTGTCCGGTAGCAACTACCAGGCACCTTGTATTTAAAAAATGTCGTGATGTAATATTTTGTTTAGAGCTATTTAGTGAATTGCTCAACATCATATTAAGGAACTCCGTATCCTCTAGATTTATTAATTTCTCATTTAAGGTATTCCTAAATGATTCGATAGCGATATTCGACTTTTTAGCTAAATAGAATTTCGCACGTTCCAATACTTTGATGTCATCACCTACAAATTGCCAGTCCAACATTCCAATGACTTTCCAAAACTCCCTCTCTCGAAAATAAGTGAAACTTTCTAACATAAAACTTTGTGTTTAATTAAATTAAAAAAAAAGTATTTCAACAGATAAATTGAAACACAGAAAAAAGTAAAATCCTCAATGTTCAGCCTTACAATCGGGTGAACGCTACCGCATTATCAATAAGCATGCCAATTCACTTAAGCCCTTTACGACTATAAACGCTCCCATAATCCAATTCCTTACTGTAATTTCAATACAACCTTTAACAAACAAGTTGAAGCCTTTCCATTTGTCTTTGATATTGATTTTTTGTAACTTATTGAAGTTTAATTATTTAAATTAAAAACTATGTTAATCTTCCCCACCTTTTTTCTTTCAGTCTTTGTTCTTTTCTTATTACTTGGAATACGAATAGTATTTGAATACAAAAGAGCTATAAAATTTAGATTCGGAAAATATATATCTGTTCTTCAACCAGGATTTCGTTGGATCATACCCTTTGTTGAAACCACCCAGTTTGTAGACATCCGTGTGATAACCATTAATATTCCTTCTCAAGAAATCATGACGCAGGACAATGTACCTTGTAAAATAAATGGAGTTTTATTCTTTAAAATCATTGATCCGGAAAAAGCAATTTTAGAAGTAGAGGAATATCATTTCGCTATTTCCCAAATGGCACAGGCCTCCTTAAGAGATGTCTGCGGTAAAGTTGAGTTGGATGTTATACTATCAAAGAGGGAATCCATTGGAGATAATATCCGAGGAATTGTTGATGAACAAACTGATCAATGGGGTATTTCAATTGAAGATGTAAAAATAAAAGACATTGAATTACCTGAAAACATGAAACGTTCAATGGCTAATCAAGCGGAAGCAGAAAGAAGTAGAAGAGCACGAATAATTTTAGCTGACGCAGAGAGGCAAGCTGCAGCTGCACTTTTAGAAGCAGGACAAATGATCGACAAATCCCCTTCGTCGATAAAATTGAGACTGTATCAAACATTAGCCGATATTGCAGCTGAAAAGAATTCCACCATTGTTTTTCCTTTTCCAGAGGAAATATTACCTGTTAGACCAAAGAAAAAAAAAGACAATAAAGAATAGTAAAATATTGATATGAAGAATGCTTTAATCATGGGAGCAACAGGAGCTACTGGCTCTGAGCTCGTCAAATTATTGATTCAGTCTCCTCTTTACAATGAAATTCATATCGTTCACTATAGAGAAACAAAATTTAAAGGGCTTCCTAAAATAACGGAACATATCATTGATATGGATAGATTGATAGATCAACTAAACATTCAAGAACCTATACATGATATATTTTGTACTATTGGTACGACAAGAAAAAAGGCCAAATCTATCGAAAACTTTATACGAATTGATTTAGACTATATCTTAGAATTGGGTCAATGGGCCAAAAATGAAAAGGTAAATAGCTTTAATGTTATTAGCAGCTCCAATGCCAATAAAGATTCTTTCTTTCTCTATTTAAAGACCAAGGGAAAAATGGAACAGAAATTATCGGAATTACAGCTTTCTCAGCTAAATATCTTTAGACCTCCCCTTTTGTATGCCCCAAACAGATCTGAGATCAGATTAATAGAAAAATGGATCTATGTGGTATTGAAATATTTATCCATGATATCACCCGCATTCGCACGGCGACAACGCCCACTTCCTGTCACACTATTAGCCCAAAAAATGCTATCCTATGCACAGGAAAAAAATGATAATATTAAAATTTTGGAACCTTCAGACCTCCAATAAAAAAGACTGAATCAATTTTCATTTGGTCTCTTTATTATTTTCCTTAAGGCTATATACAGTTCTAAATTCATCCAATATATCCGATAAAATTTCAGCTTTATCTGCAGGCATTGCCTTGTCTAGTATTGCCTGAACCTCTCCCATCTTTAAATCAATTTCTTCCAACAGGACCAAGCCTTCTTGAGTTATCGAAATTAATACCTCCCTCCTGCTTTGCTCCGAGACCTCTCTTTGTATTAAATTCTTTAAACGCAATTTTTCAACCAATCGTGTTGTATTTGAGGTTCGATTTATCATACGATGCTGAATATCTTTCAATCTATAAGGCTCCTCTTTATTTCCTCTAAGAATTCTTAATACATTATATTGTTCACCGGATAAACCATGAGGCTTTAAGGTGTGCATAGTCATTCGTTCATACCAATGAGAAGTGAACAATATATTAATGAGGGCCTTTTCCTGTGGTGACTTAAAGGACTTTTGGGTGATTTCTTTTCCTATTTCCATTCTTTCGAATTTATATCAAAAATAAAACTGCAGTACAATACCTTGGTAAACAAGATCCAAAGCTAAGGGATGTACGTTTCAGCATAAACCAAAAATACTAATATTCGGTGAGTATTCAACTAATTGATAAATTAATTACAACTATTGAATGGTCAATGGTTAATCGCAAAGCAAAACAAAATCACTATATTTATAGTTATACAATCACCTAATAATTAAGTTTAATAATTCTATACTACCATGAAAATATCCATAATTATTGGTTCAACAAGGATAGGAAGAATGACGCCGAAAATTGCCCATTTTGTAGCCAATCAAATAAAAGAAAGACCAGAAATAGCGCTGGTAACCATTCTCGATATAGCAAAATACGATTTCCCGGTGATGAAAGAACGCATTCAATATCTTGAAGAATTGCCGGAGGGAATGCTAGATTTTAGTCAGCATCTCAATGATTCAGATGCACTAATTATAGCCAGCCCGGAATACAATGGTTCTTATCCCGGAGCACTCAAAAACACCTTGGATTACTTTTATAAAGAATATGCTCGCAAACCAATTGGCATAATTACCGTTTCTGGTGGTAAATTTTCTGGAATTAATATGTCCCATGACCTTCAAAAGCTAATTTTAAAACTTCGTGCATTTCCTATCCCCACAACTTTAATGATTGGAGAAGTATATAAAGCTGTAGATGAGTTAGGGAACGTTTTGGATGAACGATTTATTAAATCTACAGAGAAATTCATCGATGAATTCATCTGGTTTACCCAAGCAATAGTCCAACATAAAAATTCCACGGGTCACTAAAAACGAGATACAAAATGCAAAAAATCATCTTTGAGCAAAATAGAGTGTTTAGACAATATGCAATAGATCTTATTGAAGATCTGGATGTCGAAAATTTGACACACATTCCTCCGAAATTGAACAATTCAATTTTATGGAATTTAGGACATCTATTAGTGAGTCAACAAATGCTCACTTACGGCCTAAGTGGGTTGAAGATAAAATGCCCCATTCATTGGATAAAATTGTTTAAAATAGGATCCAGTGGACAGGTAAAAATGGAAGAAGAGGAAATTAGTCAACTAAAATCTTATATGGTCCCATTGATTGACCAAACAGAAGAAGATTATAAACTAGAGATCTTTACTAGTTTTAAACCATTTTACACTGGTTACGGAGCCAAAATCACCAATATAGAAGAAGCCTTAGTATTCAACAATTATCATGAAGGTAATCATATCGGTCATATTTTAACCATGAAAAAGCTATTGTAAAGCTGTACATATTCTTCAAAATATATACTAAATTAGCCTTCATCAAATTTATCCGTTATGAAGAAGCTATTTACAGATCAAAAAGCTGTTAGAAACTTAGTATTGAAATCCATTGAAAACCTGGACAATGAGACATTAAACCACATCCCTGAAGGGTTTAACAATAATATAGTCTGGAACTTTGCCCATATTCTTGTAACACAACAACTTTTGGTGTATAAATTGAGTGGAATCCAACCTGATATTCCAAAAGAATGGATCAATAAATACCGTATCGGTACCAAACCGGAGGAAAAAGTTAGCGCTGAAGAAATTGCAGAAATCAAATCCAGATTCATTTCAATCATTGAAAAAACCGAAGAAGATTACCACAATGGAGTCTTTAAAGAATTTACGCCTTATACCACCAGTTATAATATTGCGTTGAATCATGTGGATGATGCTCTTAATTTCAACAATGTACATGAAGGAGTTCATTTGGGCTATATTCTAGCTCAACGTAGAGCGTAAAATAGACAATCGAAATTAAATGAAAAAAAATGCTTTTTTGGCGCTTGCCATACTCTCAAGTACATGTATTACACAAGCTCAGCAATCGAGTTCTTTTAAGGATAATTTATCCTTTGGAATTTCCTATGGGATAGCTAAACCACAAGGGAAATTTGGAAATAATCATTTCAGTTTTTTAAGCCCTTCCAACCTTGGAGCGTTTTCAGAAGGTGAAACCAGCGACCTCAGTCTAGCCGATTTCCTGGATAATAGTTTCGCAAAACAGGGGAATGAAATCAGTGTTTTTGCAGAATATTTCAAGGATGATCATTTCGGTGCTTTCATACAATGGGGCCAATCGGAATTTGACCTTTATCAAGGAGAATTGAAAAGTTTGGAATTGTTAGCCAACGAAATTATTCAAGATCAATCTCCATTGATTCCGCCATTAAGTATGAATGTTACTCAATGGAAATCTAATACCATTGTTTTGGGACCAACCCTAAGACAGCAATACAATAAATTCTCCGTTCAAGTAAAAGCAGCTATTGGATTACTATTTCTTGAATCACCAGAATTTACAGTTGGCTTAGATCAAATCTTAGGAATACCATTACCTATTCCAGTGAATGTAATGAGTCTTCCACAAGAAAATACAACCTCATCTATTTACACCTTGGGACTTTCAACCCAATACGAATTATATGAAAAAACCCATATCCAAATTGGAATGGAATATTCAAAATCCAAGGTAACAATGGAGGATGTCGCAATTCAATTAATACCTGACTTTATTGATTTAGATATACCAGATGAATTATTAGAACCAGTAGAATTTGATGTGGATTACCAAACCCTGAATTTTAAGTTAGGCCTAATTAGAAATCTATAAATCTTATTTAGTCGCTCAATAAATAGCATTTCAAAAGGCATGAATTATTACTGATTCATGCCTTTTTTCTTTAATATTCATACTAAATCAATAAAATTTACAATCAGAACAAAGTCCAGAAATGCCTAAAAACAAAGATGTTAAGGATGTATTTTCAATTTAATTATTAAACTATTTATTATTTTTCTTGTTTCCTATTGAAATAATTTCTCAACTTTGCACAAGTCAAAAACAAAGAGATGAATTTTAATACGCTACATCATTTGCATCATGATACCACTACTTCAGACGATTTAGTTGTAGCTATGCTATACATCTAATTTCTTTAACCTACCGTCTGAGTAAATCAGGCGGCAGATGCATTTTCTTTAATCTCTATTCCCTATTTACTCAGACTGTGTTCACAACAGTAAAATGAGTAATCTCAAAATCGCAATTCAAAAGTCAGGCAGACTAAACAAAGACTCTTTAGAACTATTAAGAGAAGTCGGTATTTATATTGACAATGGCAAAGACCAATTAAAAGCCAAAGCCAATAATTTCCCCTTAGAAGTTCTATTTCTCAGAAATTCTGACATCCCGAAATACATTGACGACGGGGTAGCAGATATCGCTATAATTGGAGAAAATATTCTGATTGAAAAGGAAAAAAACATCCAATTACTCGAAAGGCTCAATTTCGCAAAGTGTCAACTATCCATAGCTATCCCCAAGGGAGAGCAATTCACTTCATTGGAATATCTACAAGGAAAAAGAATAGCCAGTTCTTATCCAAACACGCTTAGAAAGTTCCTAGATAACAACGATATAGAGGCAGAGATTCACGAAATATCGGGATCTGTAGAAATAGCTCCAAATATCAATTTATCTGATGCTATTTGCGACTTAGTAAGCAGCGGAAACACGCTATTTAAGAATGGTTTAAAAGAGGTTATCCCTATTTTAAAATCTGAAGCTTGCCTGGTCTCCAATCCAAACTTATCCACAGATAAGCAAGCCATTTTATCCAAATTAATTTTCCGAATCCAAACGGTATTACGTGGTAAACGTTCACGATATATCTTACTAAATACGCCAAATGATAAAATTGGTGAGATCAGCAACATACTTCCGGTGCTCAAAAGCCCAACCATTATGCCATTAGCTAAAGAAGGCTGGAGTTCTTTGCACTCAGTGATAGAGGAAGGCGCATTTTGGGAAAAAATTGATGCGTTAAAAGAAGCAGGAGCAGAAGGAATTTTAATCATGAACATCGAAAAATTAGTCATCTGATGAGGCAAATATTTAACCCGGATAGAAAAGATTGGGAGGAATTATTGAGCAGACCAATACAATCCATTTCAGACCTTGAATCCGCAGTAGAACCAATTTTTGAAGCTATCAAAAAAAGAGGAGACAAGGCAGTTTCTGATTATAGCTTACAATTCGACAAGGTATCTATCGATGAATTAGCGGTTACTGCCAAGGAATTTGAATTTGCTTCAAAACAAGTTGATTCATCTTTAAAGGAAGCAATTTCTAAAGCAAGAAATAACATTAGCAAATTCCACAAAAAACAAGCATTCATTTCTGAAAAGATAGAGACTAGTGAGGGAGTAATATGTTGGCAAGAGAGATTTGGAATTGAAAAAGTAGGCTTATATGTGCCAGGAGGATCTGCCCCCTTATTTTCTACTGTACTGATGTTGGGAATTCCCGCTAATATAGCTGGATGCAAGGAGATAATTCTATGTAGCCCACCGGATAAATTTGGAAATATCAATCCCGTCATTCTCTATACTGCTCAGCTAATAGGTATCAATAAAGTGTATAAAGTTGGTGGAATTCAAGCGATAGCGGCCATGAGTATTGGAACAGAAAGCATATCCAGATGTTCTAAAATATTTGGTCCTGGAAATCAATATGTGACCGCAGCCAAACAGTTTGCTCAAAAGGTAGGAACCGCTATAGATATGCCGGCAGGTCCCTCGGAACTAATGGTTATTGCCGATAAAACTTCTAATCCTGAATATATCGCAGCAGACCTACTTTCTCAGGCTGAACACGGTCCCGATAGTCAGGTAATTCTAGTGAGTAATAATGAGAAGATCCTGGATGCTGTATCATCTGAAATCGACAAGCAACTAGCTCTTTTGCCCAGAGCTGACATTGCAAAAATAGCGATTGAGCATTCAAAAATGATTTACCTAGAAAGCAAAAAAGAAATCATCGAACTGGTCAACGAATATGCCCCAGAACACCTGATCTTGATGGTTAGTGATGAATCCATTTTTCTCCAAAATATCTGCAATGCAGGCTCAATATTCCTAGGTGAATTTAGTCCTGAGAGCGCTGGAGATTATGCATCAGGAACCAATCACACCTTACCAACATCGGGCTTTGCGAAGTCTTACAGTGGTTTGGGAGTTGATTCTTTTTGCAAGTATATCTCTTACCAGAAATTATCGAAAAAAGGGCTCATAAATTTAGGCCCTACCATCGAAAAAATGGCAGAAGCAGAACAACTAATTGCACACAAGAACGCAGTTAGCATTCGTTTAAAAGATTTAAAAAAGGACTCATGAATTTAGAAAATCTAGTTCGCAAAAACATACTTAAGTTGAATCCCTATAGCTCAGCGAGAAATGAATTCAACAAAAAGGCTAACATTTTCTTAGATGCTAATGAAAACCCCTTTGAAAATGGATTGAATAGGTATCCAGACCCCAATCAGACCAAACTGAAAGAGGTCATAGCTGAAAAAAAGAACATAGCTTCAGATCAAATTATAATTGGAAATGGAAGTGATGAAGTATTAGACTTGTTGTATAGGGCATTTTGCGAGCCAAAGGAAGATGAAGTAATTACCCTGGCTCCGAGTTATGGAATGTATAATGTACTTGGGGCAATCAACAATATACGTATAGTGAATTATGGCTTAGATGAAAATTTTGAATTCTCATCTAATGGACTGTTGAACATTGCTAAGGACAATACCAAAATGATCCTATTATGTTCGCCAAATAATCCAACAGGAAATAGTATTCCTAAAGAAATAATCGGCTACCTGGCTCAAAACTTCAGAGGATTGATTGTGTTGGATGAGGCCTATATTGATTTTTCACTAGAAGACTCCATGGTATCTCTTATAGATGAATTCCCCAATTTGGTTGTTTGTCAAACCCTTTCCAAAGCCTATGGAATGGCAGGAATCAGATTAGGAATTGCTTTTGGAAACAAGGATGTCATTGCCATTCTAAATAGGATAAAACCTCCTTATAACATCAATCAACTTAGTATTGAAAAAGCGATTGAATCTTTTAGCATTCCATCAAAATTATCAAGAGATGTCTGTGAAATCAATAAGGAAAAGCAAAAATTAAAAAATGCATTAATCCAACTTGATATAGTCGATAAGGTATTCCCTTCAAAGGCGAATTTCTTATTGGTAAAATTCCTAAATGGAGATGCTGTCTATACTGAGTTGATTGAAAAAGGTATAGTGGTAAGGAACAGATCCAAGGAGTACAATTGTGAAAATTGCCTTAGAATCACCATTGGAACTGAAAGTGAAAATTACGAACTAATGAGCGCTTTGAACGCAATAAACAATAGTGTATGAAAAAGGTACTTTTTATAGATAGAGACGGGACTTTAGTCATAGAGCCCCCTGTTGATTTCCAGCTAGATAGTCTTGAAAAACTTGAATATTACCCTAAGGTATTTCAATATCTATCTAAGATAGTCCAGGAATTGGATTTCGAATTGGTGATGGTAACGAACCAAGATGGACTTGGTACAGACTCCTTCCCGGAGGACCAATTCTGGCCAAGTCAAAATAAGATTATACGGGCTTTTTCAAATGAAGGAATCACCTTTAAAGAGATTTTAATTGATACTAGTTTTCCTGAAGAAAATTCTCCTAACAGAAAGCCTAAGACGGGTTTACTAACGGAATACTTCAACGGAGATTATGACCTCGCTGCCTCCTTTGTGATTGGAGATAGATTAACAGACATTGAACTAGCAAAGAACCTAGGAGCAAAAGGAATCTTACTAAGTAACAACAATCTGAACTCCAATTTAGGAACTGAGCTAGTACTACAAACCTGCGATTGGCAAGGCATTTATCAATTTCTAAAAACAGAACCAAGGTCAGCTACCATTGAAAGAAAAACCAAAGAGACAGAGATTTCAATAAGTCTAGATTTAAATGGTTCCGGACAGTCCACAATAGACACAGGCATTCCATTCTTCGACCACATGTTGGAGCAAATTTCTAAACACGGATTAGTAGATCTGAATATACAATGCAAAGGGGATTTAATGGTCGATGAGCACCACACGATTGAGGATACCGCTATTGTTCTTGGCGAAGCCTTTGGACTGGCATTGGGGGAGAAAAAAGGTATAGAGCGTTATGGCTTCTGCTTACCAATGGACGATTGTTTAGCTCAAGTTGCCTTAGATTTTGGTGGTAGAAATTGGCTGGTATGGGATACAGAGTTCAATAGAGAGATGATAGGAAAAATGCCAACAGAAATGTTTATACACTTTTTCAAATCATTTACGGACGGAGCAAAATGTAATCTCAACATTCAAGCTTCAGGAAAAAATGAGCACCATAAAATTGAAGGTATCTTCAAGGCATTTGCTAAAGCGATAAAAATGGCCATCAGAAAAGACCCTTTGAATAATCAAATCCCTAGTACCAAGGGGATTTTATAAACTACGACATGAATATAGCCATCATAGACTATAATGCCGGAAATACACAATCTGTCCGCTATGCTTTGGAAAGGTTGGGTACATCAGCCATTATAACTAACAAAAAAGAAGAAATTCTTGCAGCGGAGAAGATAATATTCCCTGGAGTAGGACAGGCAAAATCCGCTATGACTGAATTAAGAAAAAGTGGATTAGATCTGTTAATTCCAAACCTTAAACAAGATGTTTTGGGTATCTGTTTAGGCATGCAACTGTTGTGTACCTATACAGAGGAAGGTGATATTGATGGATTAGGTATTTTTCCAAATAAGATCAAAAAAATCCCGGCAGGAAATATAGTCCCTCATACCGGTTGGAATCAAATTTATGGCAATAGTACAGAGCTATTGAAGGGAATCAAAGAAATGGAACATATGTATTTTGTCCATAGCTATTTTGCTGATGTATCGGATTGCACCATATCCAAATCGAACTATCATGCTCCATTTTCGGCAGCCTTACAAAAAGACAATTTTTATGCCTGCCAATTTCACCCAGAAAAAAGTGGTGATCGAGGTCAAAGAATTATAGAGAACTTTTTAAACCTAAAAAAATGAGAATTATTCCAGCTATAGATATCATTGATGGGAATTGTATTCGACTTACAAAAGGAGATTATTCCAAAAAAAAGATTTACAGCAAATCGCCTTTGGATATTGCCAAATCCTTTGAAGATCATGGACTAATACACCTCCACCTGGTAGATCTTGATGGTGCTAAATCCAATGGAATAAAAAACTTTGGAGTACTGGAATCCATCGCAAAATCTACCAATCTAATTATCGATTTTGGAGGAGGAATTAAATCAGATGTGGACATCCAAAGAGCTTTTAATTCTGGAGCCAATCAAGTTACAGGAGGTAGTATTGCAGTAAACCAGCCTGAAAAAATGAAACAGTGGATGAAACAATTTGGTACAGAGCATGTCATACTTGGTGCAGATGTTAAAGAGGGAAAAATAGCGATCAATGGTTGGCAGGAAAAATCAGAAAGCAATCTTTTTCCATTTATCGAAAGCTACCTTCGAGAAGAACTAAAATATTTGATATGTACAGACATCAGCAAAGACGGAATGTTACAAGGCCCATCACTTGGACTTTATGAAGAAATAAGACAGGCTTACCCCGCTCTAAACCTCATAGCTAGTGGAGGTATATCCTGTATGGAAGATCTGGATAAGTTAAACAATTTAGGTCTAGAGGGAGCCATAGTAGGTAAAGCTATTTACGAAGGTAGAATATCACTCCTGGACTTAAAGAAATGGATCATTAACAATTAGATCATGTTAAGTAAAAGAATAATAGCCTGTTTGGACATAAATAATGGGCGCACTGTAAAAGGAGTACAATTTAAAGACTTGATTGATGCAGGAGATCCGGTTGAATTAGCACTTGCCTATTCCCAACAAGGAATTGATGAACTAGTATTTCTAGACATTACGGCAAGTACTGAAAAGCGAGCATTGTTGTATGATTTAGTTAAAAAAATTGCTAAACGAATTCACATTCCATTTACTGTAGGTGGTGGTATTTCAGATATATCGGATGTTCAAAACTTACTGAATGCAGGTGCGGATAAAATAACAATCAATAGCGCTGCAATCAACCAACCGAACCTAATAAACCAATTATCAGAAAGGTTTGGTAGCCAATGTATCGTCGTAGCCATTGATGCCAAACTAGTAAATGGGACTTGGCAAGTATATAAATATGGTGGCAAGGAAAACTGCGGCATATCACTTTTTGAATGGGCTATAGAGGTTCAAGAAAGAGGAGCCGGAGAAATTCTATTTACATCGATGAATGCAGATGGCGAAAAAAAAGGATTTGAAATAGCTGCGCTTTCTAAATTGAAGGATATTCTTTCCATTCCATTAATTGCATCTGGTGGTGCAGGGAGTATTCAGCACTTTGAGGATGTCTTTCTAAAAAGCAAAGTGGATGCAGCTTTGGCAGCTTCCATATTTCACTTTAAAGAGGTGGAATTGGTATCGCTAAAAAAACAACTTTCTGAAAAGGCTATCCCTATCAGAATTTAAAAGGAAAAGATGGACAAAATAAACTTTAAGAAGGGAAACGATTTAGTACCAGTAGTTATACAGGATACCAGCACAAAAAATGTACTGATGTTGGGTTATATGAATGAAGAAGCTTTAAAGAAGACTATAAATGAAGGCTTAGTAACCTTTTACTCCAGATCCAAAAAGAGATTATGGACTAAGGGAGAGGAATCAGGTAATTACTTATATTTTGTAAGTTATGCTATCGATTGTGATCAGGACAGCCTACTTATACAGGTCAATCCTACAGGCCCTGTTTGTCATAAAGGGACCGACAGCTGCTGGAATGAAGAAAATAAAAGTAGTTATGGCTTTCTGAGTGAGCTAGAAAAGATTATTGAGGATCGAAAAAAAACCGACAATAACGATTCTTATATAAACTCTTTATTTTCTAAAGGTATCAACAAAATAGCGCAGAAAGTTGGAGAAGAAGCTGTTGAATTGGTAATTGAAGCCAAAGATGATAATCCCAAACTTTTTAAGGATGAAGCAGCTGATTTACTGTTTCACTATCTGATTTTACTGAATTCCAAAAGATTTAAACTAGATGACATAGTACAAAACCTTTTAAGAAGAAATCAAAAATAAGATAGGAGTCCCCGCTTAATGGGGACTCTATAGCTCTTTATTCGTAATTAAAATTTTAACATATAACCTATTTTTTGTTTCTAGCCTAACCAATACCCCATTTCAGATAAGATATCCTGATAAATCGATCATCTTTTTATATATTGTAGATTAAATATCCCCTCAGCCCCCTCATAAACTGAACAAAAACTGTTAAAACCAGTACCTAAATACCTATTATGAGTAAATTTTTATTGAGCGCTTTATCTAGTTTTTTATTTTTCTTTCCTTCGGTTTCCTTCGGGCAATGCAATAATTTTGTTGAGGTGCTATCAGAAGGATTTGAATATTCTACACAGACACCAGGCTATATAACAAACTTTGTTTATCATCCTAATCCTGCAAGCTTCTGTCCTCATTCTGGAGCAAAATCTCTGTATTTAAATTTCCAAAATGATAGTATAGGATTGGCTTACGACTGGAGTATCGAAACTTGTGAAAATGCCACCTATAAATTCTCGTTTTGGGCTAAAGATTGCTGGAGTGATGAAAATGATATAACTGTTAGCGTGGATGATTCAAGTGGAACAGAATTAATCTCATTAGATATTCTAACAGACGACAATTGGTCTCAATATACATTGGGCCCCTTTACAACTAGTTCCTCTCCTATTCACTTTAAAATCACTACAAATATTGCAGGTGGACCTGGAAATGATTTAAGCATAGATGATATTTCTTTGCAAATGTGTACTCCTGATGTTAACATCAATGCAAACCCTGTGGAAGCCTTTGGTGATGGTGTATGTACTGATTCGCCACTGAGTTTATTTCTTCCGGCATCTGGAATTAATTATACTAATCCTGAATTTCAATGGCAACAGAGCCTGGACGCTGGACTTACCTGGATCGATATAAGTGGAGCAGACTCTGCATCCGTGGATTTGACAGGCTTCGTAGACGGTGAACAAATCCGTTGTATAATTGCTGAGGCCGGAAATTTGAATGAAGTTGACTGTAGATTTATAACTGATCCTGTTACCCTTGTGGTAAATCCTCTTCCTACCATAAATCCACCAGTGGACTATGAATTATGTGGAAATTTGGATAGTCTTGGTTTTGCAGCTTTTAATCTTCATAGTACAATAAGCGGAATGAGAACGAATCCAGGCGATGAGTTTCATTTTTACGAAAGTTATGAGGATGCTGAATTAGATACGCTGGAAGCAGCACAGTTAGATTATATCAATACAACCAATCCAGATACTGTTTATATACGTGTAATTAATGAGTATGGATGTCACATTGTTGACTCCATGACGCTTATCGCCTTAGAACAACCTAGGGTTAACTTAGGAGCTGACACGAGTTTGTGTGAGGATCAACCTATTCTTTTAGATGCAACCTATGATAATCCAGATGCAACCTATTTGTGGCAGGATGGAAGCACAGAATCTACATTTAATGTATCGGAAGAAGGACTACACCATGTTACTGTAACCCTTGGAGAATGTACAGCCTACGATGAGATAATGCTTACATTGTATCAACTTCCTGACTTCGATTTTGGACCAAATATCGACAAATGTAAGGATGATACAGTAAAACTTAACTCAGGAATTGAAGGAGCAATTTATACCTGGAGTACAGGAAGCACAGATGAGGAAATCATGGTTACTGAGTTCGGAGAATATGAACTAACAGTAGAAACTGAATGTGGTACTTTTACCGATAGAATTGAGGTAGAACCGATTTTCTGTGGATGTCCTATTTACTTTCCTAATTCAATCTCACCAAATGGAGACGGTGTAAATGATTATTTCCAATTATTACCGGAGTGTGAATTTGAAGTTTATGACCTTATAATTTATGACCGCTGGGGTAAAGAGGTATTTGCATCAATAGATCCAAATGAGATATGGGAAGGACCGGAAGAAGCTGATCCACATCAAACGATGTATGTGTATTATTTAACCTATACATTTCAATACTCTCCTGTATTTGAGAAAAACGGGGTAATTACCATATTCCAATAAAATAAGAAGCACAACAAAAAAAGCCCTAGACAATGTCTAGGGCTTTTTTATTTATAATAAGACCATCCTAGAAGTCTAACAAATCTTGTATAGCATCTTTTACCTTTTCAGCATTTGGCATAAGCGTTGCTTCCAAAACAGAATTCAAAGGTATTGCAGGCGTTTCTACCGAACCAACCAATTTGATTGGTGCATCCAGATCTCTGAAACAATTTTCCTGAATTCTACCAGCTAAACTTTGTGCAAAACTACATTCAACTGCCTCCTCTGTAACGATCATACATTTACCATGTCTGGCAACCGCATCAAACATCGCTTGTTCATCCAATGGAGCAAGAGTCCGTAGATCTAATATTTCAACTTGTCCAGCAAAAGATTTTGCAGCAGTTTTTGCCCAATATATCCCCATACCATAGGAAATAATACAAAGACTATTTCCTTCTTGTCGTTTTTCTTCTGAAGCTTCTTGAACTATTCGAGCCTTTCCAAATGGAATTACATAGTCTTCATCCGGCTCAATACTCTTAGCCTCCTCAGTACCTTTTATCTTAGACCAGTAAAGACCTTTGTGCTCTAACATAATTACTGGATTCGGATCGTAATAAGCGGACTTCATCAAACCTTTCATATCCGCTCCATTTGAAGGGTAAGCAATCTTAATCCCTTTAATGCTTGTCAATACTGACTCGACACTAGAAGAGTGATATGGTCCCCCACTACCATAGGCTCCAATAGGAACTCTAATTACAGCACTTGCAGCCCATTTACCATTGGAAAGGTAATAAGAACGGCTTAACTCAGTAAATAACTGATTCAAACCTGGCCAAATATAATCTGCGAACTGCACTTCAACGATAGGCTTACAACCTGCAACAGCCATCCCAACGGTAGAACCGATGATAAATGCTTCCTGAATAGGTGTATTAAAAACTCTATCACTACCAAATTTTTGTGCCAAGGTAGCTGCCTCACGGAATACTCCACCTAATCTTCCACCAACATCCTGACCATACAATAACGATTCAGGATGCTTAGCAAGTACTTCTTGCACCCCAAAAAGAGCACAATCTACCATCAGGGTTTCTTCCTTTCCGTCTCCTTCTCTTTTACCCTTTTCTTCCGTAATTGGAGTTGGTGCAAAAAAGTGATCAGTTAGGTCTTCTGGTTTTGGATCTTCTGCTGCCTGGGCTTCAAAAAATTCAGCCTTAGCATATTCCTTAGCTTCCTCACGGATAGCATCTATTTCCTTATCTGAATAACCGGCATCAGATAATTGCTTTTCCAATATCGGCATTGGGTCGCGCTCTTGATGCTCTTCCAGGTCATCCCTGTACCACTCTCTACGTACACCAGATGTATGATGACCTAATAATGGTACTTTAGCATGAACCATAAATGGACGTCTCTCCTTTCTAATAATCTCTAATACTTCTTTAATAGTAGCATAAGACTCTTCGAAATCATTCCCATCTATACTTCTTACTTCTATATTTTTAAATCCACGTGCAAAGTATGCAGCATCATTGGATCGTATTTCTTTTGCATTTGCAGATATATCCCATTCATTATCCTGTACTAGGTATAAAATTGGGAAATTCTTTAAAGAAGCCATGTGTAGTGCCTCTGAAACTTCACCTTCGGTCATTGCTGCGTCTCCAATAGAGCAAACAACAACTGGCTTTTCATCACCAAAGTCTTCAGCCAAGCCTTGATTTTCCAAATATTGAACCCCCATAGCAACCCCTGTTGTAGGTATTACTTGCATACCAGTAGCAGAAGATTGGTGAGGAATCTTTGGGAAATCTGGTCTATCCAAACTTGGATGACAATAATAGGTTCTACCACCTGAAAATGGATCATCCTTTTTAGCAAAAAGTTGAAGCATTATCTCATATGGACGTAGCCCTATTCCTAGCAAAACAGAATCATCTCTATAATATGGAGATACATAATCTTGACGTTTCAATTGCATTCCCAGTGCCAATTGAATGGCCTCATGACCTCTAGAGCTAGCATGCACATATTTTGCCGTCAATTTAGCATTGTCTTCAAAAAGGTCAGACATTGCCCTTGCAGTACACATTAACCTAAAAGCTTCACCTAAGGTCTCCTTATTTGGCTTAACGCTCTTTACTGCGGTATCTTTAGTTTTTGTTGACATTACTTTTGTTTAAATTTATTGATTGCCTCTGTTGTAAAATCAGACAATACTAATTTACCACTCATTGCTGCTCTTTCTGAAAGTAGCTCATCCCAGTGTTCGGTACCTTCCCAAATGGCTTTTTTCAATAATGCCATTGCCTCAGGATTAGATGTTGAAAGTCTTTTAGCAAGCGCCATAACTTCTTGATCCATGTCCTCTACATTATCAAATGTCTGAGTATATAAACCTTTTTCTTTTGCCCAATCAGCAGTTTGCCATTCAGTCGCATTTATTGCTAATTGACTCATAGCAGAAGTACCCATTTTTCGTTCAACAGCAGGTCCTACAACAAAAGGTCCAATACCTATCGCCAGCTCACTCAGTTTAACAGATGCATATTTAGTAGCAAAACAGTAATCCACGGCAGAAGCCATTCCTACTCCACCACCAACGGCTTTACCTTGCACTCTTCCAATAATAAATTTAGGACATTTTCTTGCTGCATTGATAACACCTGCAAATCCAGAAAAGAATACTGTTCCAGTTTCCAAATCGTCAATTGAAATCAATTCATCAAAGGATGCTCCTGCACAAAAAGCTCTTTCACCAGCACTCTTTAAAATAATAACTCTAACTTCTTCTTGTTCTCCCATTTCAGTAATAGTACTCGCCAATTTGCGAAGCACTTTACCAGGCAAAGAATTACTCAACGGATGTTGAAAAGTTATAGTTGCAATATTATTTTCTATTTGGAACTCTACCGAGCCCTGATCAATAGCATTATCCATGTCTAATATTTTGTTTAGCAAAATTAACCAAAGTATAAATAGCTAAGTATGAAATTGGTCACTATTTCATTAATCGGGTATAATCTTTACCCAATTCGATCTTTCTCTCCCTATACAAGGTTCCAAGTGCTCTTTTAAAAGCCTTTTTACTGATCCCTAACACCTCATAAATATCCTCTGGTTTTGACTTGTCCGTCAATTCCATTGTTCCATCATTCTCTTCCAGATAGGCTAAAATTCGTTCTGCATCATCCGGTATACTTTGCCATTTATTTCTTTGAAGGGTAATATCCAATCTTCCGTCTTCGCGAACTAGTTTTACAAAGGCCTTTCTTCTAAGTCCCTGGTAAAGATCTGGTGTAAAAATATCGTTATTGTAAATTAATCCCCAGTAGGTATCATTCACAATTACCTTAATACCCAAGTCCGTTTCTTTGACCAATAAAATATCTACCTCCTCTTCATTTTCCAGCTCCTGACATTCAATTTGAATATAATTCTCAACGTTACTACTTGCGTAGATACGCCCTCTATCATCATTGGATACAAAAAATAAATATTCCGCATTCTGGTGTATTTTATCATGTTGCTCCTCTACAGGAACAATCAATGGAACGGATAATCCCCAATCCAATTCAACCAATTCACCAAAACTATTCAATACTTGTAAAATGGCAAATTCACCAGACTTCACCAAAGGAGTCTTTCGTGTTGCCCAAACTTTCCCTTCTAAATCCTTCCAGATAAAAAAAACATACTTAGCGTCAGCCTCAGGAACCAACTCTTCAGCCGGCATCTCAGCAATCAAATCTTCGCTATCTTCAAACCCAAGGGTTAATGTATTTCCATCTAAGGACTTTAAAAGTGCCTCATTAATATTTCCAAATTCCATAATTAGTCTCGTAAAAAAATAATTTCCTGTTTCTTCTCATCAATTCCTTCGAAATAATATCCATCAGAATTAAATGCCCGTAAATCATCCAATTGTTCAATACGGTTCTCCAATACAAATTTAGTCATCATACCTCTTGCCCTTTTAGCAAAAAAACTAATGACCTTATAGTTCCCATTTTTATGATCCTTAAAAACAGGTGTCCAAATATCAAGCTTTAAGGTTTTTTTATCTACCGACTTAAAATACTCATTTGAAGCCAAATTTAGCAAAGTGGAATCATTTTGCTCCTTCCCCAATTCATTCAACTTTTTAGCAATCTTGGGACCCCAAAAGCTATACAAGTTCTTATGGGTTCCAATATTTATTTTGGTTCCCATTTCTAATCGGTATGGATGGATAATATCCATAGGTTTTAAAACACCATATAAACCAGAAAGCATTCTAAAATGATTGTTAGCATATGCCAAGGTGTCCTCAGAAAATGTTTCCGCTTCTAACCCAAGGTAAACATCCCCTTTGAAGGCGTACATAGCCTGTTTTATCTCACCTGATTCATGTGCCATTTCCCAATCTTGAAATCTTTGATAATTCAATTCAGCAAGATTATCACTAATCGACATTAGCTTAGCGATACTTTTGGGTGATTTTTTTTTCAACTGATTAACAAGCCTTTGCGATTCCTTCAAAAAATCAGGCATGGTATTAGAATCAGAAGGATTATAATTATCAAAATTAAGTGATTTGGCTGGTGAAACAATGCAAATCATGTTAGGTAAATATTATGATTTTAGTTATTCTTAAGGGGTCTCCTTAAGGAAGCAACAATGTACGAATTAAGACTATATTAGTAAAAAAAATAGCATGAAGAATACGATTAAAATATTAATAAGCTGCATCACATTAATGGTTGTATTTCAAGGATGTGGAGCGAAGAGAATGGTAAAAAAAGCAGTCCAATTTGAAGAAAAAGGTTTATACGCAGAAGCTGCCGATTATTATCTCCTTGCCTTGAGCAAAAACAATAAAAATGTGGATGCAGTTATAGGATTAAAAAAGAATGGACTACTCGCATTTAATGATTTGGTCACTTCTTTTGAATCCCACCATAAACAACGGAATCATAAAGAAGCTGTTTATCAATTTCTCAAAATAAAGGGCTACGAAAAAAACGCAGATCAATATGGCGTAGTATTTACAGTACCTGCCAGGACAATTTCTCATTATAAGAAAGATAAGAGCATTTATTTGGGGCAACTATACACAAAGGCCAACTCCCTATTAGATCAAGATAGTTTTGAATTAGCGATGATACAATTAAAGGAAATAGAAAAATTTGAAAAGAACTATAAAGATATCCAAGACCTGAAACTATATGCTAAATATGAACCCAAATACAGACAAGCCAAAAACTACTTATCGGGTGGAAGACCTAGGATAGCCTACCAACAATTTCATGAATTGGCTGGTTATAGGGATAGTGAAGTTAAAAAAGAAAAGGCTCGAAAAGAAGCCAGCCTTTCAATACTAGTTCTTCCATTTTACAATAATAGCCATGAATATAATGTACAATTTGATCTTGAAGACAAGATAATTGCACAACTTGTAGAACAACAAAACCCATTCATCCAAATTATTGAAAACAGACAAAATATATCTCCTTTAGATAGGGCGGTATATCACGCCAATAAAACCGGTAAATATCCATCGTACAAGAACAAAAGAAAAAAGCTCAAAGCAAAAGCCGTACTAATTGGAGAGATTTTATTGTTCAAAAAAACTAGTGATAGAGTAAAAGCAGAAGATACAAAGGGATATGCCTATAAATGGGTAGAGTCTACAAATGGAGGAGATCAAAAGGATCAGGAAAAATTACACAACAAAGTATACTATAATGAACACAAAGGATCCTCGAAAGTAGAAATGCATTTTTCATATAAGCTCATATCTACGGAAACTGGAGAAACTCTTTTTGCTGAGGTAATACAACTAGGAGAAAGAGATAAAATTCATTATGCCAGCTATGAGGGAGATTCGAAAACCCTGGTTCCAGGTTATTGGAAATACCAAGACAAAGAATCTAAAGAAGATTATATTTTAGACAACCAAGAGGAAATTCAAACATTAAGAGACCTATTTGAATCTCGTAAAAAACTGACTTCTATTCCAGAATTAAAGTTAACCTTAATGAATAAGGTTGCTTACCGTACTGCCGATGGTATTATAAGTTACAATCCTGAAAGATAAAAAAAAACATCCCTCCTAATTGGAGGAATGTTTTTTAAAAGGTTAATTCATCATCATTCTTATTGAAAAATGTGAATTGAAGTAAATGGTAAGAAGTGTTAGGTCTAACATTCAACCATTTTTTGTACTTCAAGAACCATTTCATTCGAATAGAAATAAGTCCTTTGGTTATATATGCGTACAAAATAGGATGCACACATAAGGTTACTTTGTTTACTTGAAGGTCTTTATATACCATTTCAAGTTGGTCTTCAATTTGATCTACAATCAATACAGAGGCTTCTACTTCACCCGACCCATTACATGTAGGGCAGGTTTCAGCCGTTTTAATATTGACTTCTGGTCTAACTCTTTGACGCGTGATCTCAATAAGACCGAAACGACTCGGCGGCAAGATTTTATGCTTTGCCCGATCATCTTTCATGAAACCATTTAAGGCTTCATATAATGCTTTTCTGTTTTCTGCGAGGTTTAAATCGATGAAATCTACAACGATAATTCCTCCCATATCACGTAATCGTAATTGTCGTGCTACTTCTTCAGCAGCTAGCAGGTTTATTTTTAGAGCATTTGCCTCTTGAGATTCCGTATTATTGGTTCTATAACCACTATTTACATCTATTACGTGAAGTGCCTCGGTATGCTCTATAACCAAATAGGCTCCTCTTTTCATAGAAACGGTACGTCCAAAAGAAGATTTAATTTGTTTTTCAACGTTAAACTTCTCAAAAATAGGACTTGCCTCAGAGTAATGTTTTATTAGTTTATTCTTCTCCGGAGCGATTGATGATAGATATGCTTTCACCTCATCATACAATGCTTTATCCTCTACATATACTTGTTGAAAAGAATCATTTAAAACATCTCTTAAAATGGCCGAAGCTCTTCCAAGCTCACCTAATACCTTCTGCGGTGGTTTAGCCTTTTTAAGGATTCCAAACAGTTTGTGCCACTTTTCTAAAAGTTGAGTAAGATCTGAATCCAAATCTGCAACTTTTTTACCTTCAGCTACTGTTCTAATAATTACACCAAATCCCTTTGGCTTGATACTTTTCAACAACCTACGAAGACGACTTTTCTCTTCAGGAAGTTTAACTCTTTGTGAGACCGAAATACGGTCCGAAAATGGTACTAAAACTAAGTACCTACCTGCAATTGAAATTTCTGTACTAATACGTGGGCCTTTAGTAGAAATTGGCTCTTTGGATACCTGAACAATAAGATTTTGTCCTACTTGCAAAACATCTTCGATACTACCATCTTTATTTATATCTGACTCCAGATTAAATTCTGATAACATCCATCGTGCTTGCTTTCCAGCCATCGTTCTTTTAACATATTTATTTAAAGAACGAACCTGAGGTCCTAGATCATGATAATGAAGAAAGGCGTCTTTCTCATATCCTACATCTACAAAGGCAGCATTTAGACCGGGAACTAGCTTTTTAACCTTGCCAAGATAAATATCTCCAACAGCATAGCTGTTATCTTGTTTCTCCTTGTGAAGTTCGATTAATCGACCTTCTCTTAGAAGTGCAATATCTATCTCATGTGGAGTCGACTTGATTACCAATTCGTTACTCAACACATAAGGTTTAAAGGTTTATAATTAAAGCCAAAAGGCTCCCTAAATTCAATGCGAAAGCACCTTTCTTGCGAAAGGTGCTCAAAATCATTACAAGAAAATTATTTATTTCTTCTTCTTGTGACGGTTTTTTCTAAGACGTTTTTTACGCTTGTGCGTAGCCATCTTGTGTCTTTTTCTTTTCTTACCACTTGGCATAGCTTAATTTTTTATGATTTAACAAATTCTTTTTCTAATTCCTTCAACGTATCTTCAATACGTCTCCGTCGTTCTTTATCCGTCTCTACTTGATACAGGTTGTGCAAGCTTTGATTCCAGTTCAGAGTGTCATTAGTAGATTTGTACAAATCTACTAATTTTTCCAAAGCTAAGTAATTTTGTGAATCAATCTCCACAATTTGCTCAAAACGTGCAATTGCTTTATCAAGTTGATTGGATTGGATGGAAAATAATCCTAAAGCAGAAAGGGCTTTTACGTTTTTGGGATCTTCCTCTAAAACCTCGCGCAGTAACATAATACCGGGCATCGGATTTGGCGAAGAAGTAACCAAATTGATAGCTCTTTCAATTTTCTGATCAACAGATTCAATTATAACCTCTTCATTAGCCTTATGTGTAATTGGCAACATTAACAATGATGCCAAAAGGCATATGGAAACGAGTATAGCTATAACGGGACCTTTTTTCATCGGATACTGTGTGTAATTAGTTTACTCCAGCTTTTTTCTTCACACCATCCAAAAATACCTTAGCTGGTTTAAACGCTGGTATGTTGTGAGCTGGAATGATAATTGTTGTGTTTTTAGAGATGTTTCTCCCTGTTTTTTCCGCTCTTTTCTTGATGATAAAGCTACCAAATCCTCTTAGGTAAACATTTTCACCTGCTTCAAGGGCAACTTTTACTTCTTTCATAAAAGCTTC
>MAAC01011249.1_pt1 | contig 89047 bp, 73 predicted proteins | sample 1115981 | NCBI WGS metagenome assembly MAAC01 (sample SAMN04961126, study PRJNA320927) | seawater metagenome | isolation source: sample BD02T64 sea water enriched with oil for 64 days | place: USA:Gulf of Mexico | collected 2013-07-27 | reverse complement strand
ATGTTGGTAACTCCATCCTCAATCTTATTGATAAGCCTTCCTTCTAGACTTAATATTCTAATTTCATCTAGATCAATATTCTCCTGCATTGATATGTTTATTTCATCAAAAGTAGGATTTGGATATATACTAATATCTTCCTGCAGTACTACATCATCCAAACCTATCGTATTTTTTCGTCTAAAGATGGAATGGCCATCATAATCATAGGGCACAGAAGTAATCCCATATCCGACATCTAAATCTATCATTTGAATAGAATGGACCGTAGAAAAATACTGTACATTTTCACTTAAAAAACTAAATCCGGCATTGGTAGACTTATGAACAGTACCGTCCATGGTTATAAACCCGCGAGTAGTTGACACAAAATCTATAGAATTAATAACAGAATTATCTTCTCCAGGAAATAACTGAACCCAAGTAACTCCCCCGTCATATGTCCGTAGCATAAAATTATTTCTACCAACAACAAATCCAATGTTATCATTTATGAAATCCATCTCCAGAATCAGTTCGTTATCTGCGGGAAAGTAACCCGTACTATTAAAATATACAGAAGTCCAATCATCACCTTGATTCTCAGTTTTGAATATATCATTTACATTATTTGACCAACTAGAACTACGTATTGAAGCATAGGCCACCGAATCACTGGTAAATACGATATCTGTAACTTGCCCCCCTTCATAAATCGTATCCAAGTGCTCCCCCCCATCCGTGGTTCTGTATATAATATTATCACCCGTAGAGATAAACCCAACAGTATCATTGATAAAATCAACATTAGAATAAATAGAAAAAATTGGGTCATCTATTGAATTTTTCAAAGTCCAATCATCCCCATAGTTAGATGTCTTGTATAGTAAGGTACTATCTCCATCATTATTTCCAACCAGGATGTATCCTACAGCTTCCGACGAAAAACGAATATCTACAATTACCTCTCCACTACCTACCTGAAAAGACTTCTCCCAATCATTTGCACCATTTGTTGATTTATAGACTGAGCTGTGACTTATAACATATAAGGTATCCTTATCTATCAACTCTATCTTTTTAAGAAAAAAGTCAAACTCCTCCTTCTCTTCCCAAATGTGTTGTGCTGATATTATTTGAAAAGTCGCCAACAACATGAATAAATTTAGCATCAGATTTTTCATATAGTATTGTATTAATTAACATTCTTACAACTAATACTAAAATTAAGAAAAAAACAACAATCACCTACCCTAAAACCTTAATTATATGATAATTAGAATAAAAATACATTAATTAACCGATCCATTTTTATTTCATTTATTTCCTTTTTCTCGGAAGAATAGCATACAATACCTGAGCAAAGAAACCTTTTGGAAAACGGCTTACATCTTTAAAACCTAATTTAATATCCCTACCATCTTTTGGTATATAGGCTGTACCAAATAGATAATCCCAAATACTCAATGAAATCCCATAATTCGCTCCATGTTTTCTATCAGCAGGAAGCGCATACGCATGATGCCAAATATGCATTCGAGGATTGTTGAATATATACTTTAAAGGACCGTAAGACACATTGATATTGGCGTGATTTAGATGTCCAATAGCGATTGATACATAATAAACGATATAAGCCTGCTGTGGATCAAAATTACCAATGAGCATCATGACTATAAATTTTACGGGTGTATAAATCACATTTTCCATCCAATGAAACCGTAAATGAGCTGCAAAACCCATTTGTTCCACAGAATGATGCACCTTATGAAAACGCCACAGAAATTTTATTCTATGGAGAAAAAAGTGCGTCGCCCACTGAACGAAATCCAAGGCAACAAAGAAAATCAGCAACTGTAGTACTGGACTCATCTGCTTGGTGTCATATACAATAAGCCGATCCAAGCCTCCAACAAGCCCCGTAAACCAAGCCTCCACTACATTCGAAAAGGCAAAGAAAATGATGATCTTAAAAATGTAAAAGTTGAAAAACATATAAAAGGCATCCAACCAAAAGTCCTTTCTAATAATGGCTTGATTTTTCCTCCAGGGAAAAGCTATTTCTAAGCCCCATACTACCAATGAAAGGATCACCAACCACCAAAAATAATTGATATACCACGGACTTACATTACCCATAATTTCATTCCATGTGTAGTTCATGAAACTTCCAAAGGAACTTAAAAAGATCTCAATTAATTCATTCATGGTACTCAGTCTATGGCTATAAATGATTTTATTCTTTAAAAGTATACCTTTTTAAGGCAAAAAAAAAAGCGCCAAACAAATTTGCTTGGCGCCTCCAACTAGTCCAAAATCTCAATCAGCCGATATTTCAACCGACTAACTGATTCCCCAATTTCTGACCAAACTACTAAAACCTCCTGCTCAGATACAGTTGAAATTACCGGATGGCTGTTATCCGAGTCTTTCTCACTTATTTCTGTTCTGCTACTTTCTATACCATCCCTTACAATACTAAAAGAAATAGTACGATCATAATTCTCTAATTCAGGATGGGTTTCTTCAAATACCAATGCATAATCTTCCGATCCGTATTTTGCCAATTGAGGATGTGCTCCATGCTCTTCTATTAAATTTCTTTGACTGAAAACGCCAGATTCGTTATATGCAAAATACACTCCTGGACTACCTCCCATGGTATACCAAGCAACGCCCAAACGATCTTGACCTCCAGCCATGGATGGTCCTGTATGAGGACATCCACCTATTTTCCATTGATCTGGACTTATATTTTGCTTTTCACTAAAGTTAAGCCCATGATCATCTGAATTCATATAATACATATCGCGAATATTCTCTTCATTCATCATTCTAAGCGCTACATGAACCCCATTATCCTTAGCCACCTGAATATCCGTACGGCAACATTGACACGTACCAGAAACGATTACCTTCTGATTTGAGAAATCGATCCCATTACCAGTAGTCCCAAAATATAAACAGCTACCATAAGTCTGGTTTTCCACCCTTCTAGAATCTAACCAAACCATTCCTAATTCACCATTCCCAAGACGAGCTATATCAAAGAAACTTTGACTTTGAGCAGTTGGATCCTTAACCAACTTTTGCTTTTTAGACCATGTCTCTCCTTGATTTGAGGAGCTCACATAGTACAAACTTCCTGCAAATCTATTTTCAGGATTACGTTCTTTGATTCTGAAAACTGCTAGGATAGTTCCATCCGATTTGATCCCTAGTTTCGACATACTCTCAGCATGCGCTTGCATACCTCTTGATTCTTCAATAATGCGTATTTCCTTAAATTGTTTTAGTTCCGAATTATACACAGTGAAACACATCACATTCTCATCCTTCTTTATGTCATATTCGGTAAAACACATAACAGATTCACCCAGCTGATTCTTTGTGAAATAAGGGTCCAAATACTTTTTACCAGCCTTTACAGGTAGCTCCATAATTGGACCAGAACTACGTATATTTTGACTATTTATATGCTGAACTGAGGAGAATAGTATCAAAAAGAATAGAACCTTTGACCAGACTTTCATTCCCCTTTTATTTAACTTTTTAAAATAAACGATCATAACAGATTATTTAAATTTATACCCTATCCCAAAATTGAAATTTCTACGATTACCCGTCGTATAATCATCACCCCAATTGGTAGAACGCACAACATTTGCATATAATTCATCTGTGGCATTCATGATGTTTGTCCACAACTCAAAGGCTTTGAATTCATATCCTAAACGAAGATTGACAATCGAATAACCTAGATATCGCTTAGTATTGGCTTGATCCGTAAAATATGGGCCAATATGTTGAAATTCTAAACTAGACCTGAAACCTTTCAATTGCTTTGGCTTATAGCTGATTCCTGTATTGATGATCCACTTTGGAGCACCAAACATTTGCTTCCCTGAATAATCTCTCGCATCCGATTCTTTATAATCTATAAAATCATGATTGGCTACTACCGAACTTCCTCTTAAACTAAGATCATCTGTCAACTGATATGAATACGAAAATTCAATCCCCATATGTCTGGTTTCTCCTGCATTTTTCTTTTCAGTTGAACCATCTGGCATTTGAACAGAAATAATCTCATCCGTACCTTTCATTAAGAAACCTGTGATTTCAGCCTTAAACTTTTTCTTAACTACGAACCATGCACCTACTTCAAAACTATTATAGACAGCAGGCTCAATAGTTGGAACCTTAACCCCTCGGTATAACTCTCCCACTTGTGGAGGTGCAAAACCTTTGCTATAATTACCATAAATCCCAAAGGTTTTTAACGGATTATAGGTAAATCCAAAGTTCGGTGTCAACTGACTATACACTTCTTTACTATCAGGAGCGCCAGAAAAGGCATTACTATCCAATGCATTATCGTAGTCATATACAAAATGATCAAATCGAGCAGAGGTCGTTAAAATTAGATCTTTGAATGGCTCTAACTTAAATTGTAAATAAATAGCAGTATTGGTTAAATCTGCAGTATAGTTCGCTAAAGCACTATCCATCGTTTCATATGATGCATAGTTTCCATTATCATCCTTATTGATTTTAATATATTCCGCGTCATAGGTATTTGGACTGTAGTCTAAACTAAGACCAGTCACCAACGAAGAGCTCAACCAACTGAAATCTTGTTTATGCTGTGTAACCAATCCATAACTTTTGAAACTATTATCGTTCACTTCTCCATGTGCAAGGTTTTTATCCCCTGCCTGGACCCATGGCTTAAAATCATCTTTCACCCTATAGGATGGGGTTTGCATGATTGAATTATCTCTATAATACCCAGTAATGGAAGTCTTGGATGATTTATTCCAAAATTGTTTTAAAGCCAGTTTACTTCTAAAAGCCTGTACTGCCCTATTTGTAAAAGTATGACTGGACTGATATTCTCTATCGTAAAATTGAGCACTATCTAAGCTTCCCTTCGTATCTGCATAATAATCTATTATGGCGTTGTCCATTACCAAAACCGTCTTATCAGATAATTTATAATTCAACGATAAGCTTAATGCAAATTTATCGAATCCATTATGCTCTCCAGGATTACCCTCTCTTTCTGCATAATATCCAGCTAAACGAATACCCAATCCGTTCACTGTATTTGATCCATAAAAATCAGCTCTACTATAACCAAGATCATTTCCTTGGATACTAATTCCAGCCGTTGGTTTCACAGTTGGTTCATGGGAAATAAAATTTACAGCAGCACCTACCGCTTCACTTCCGTACATGCTCGAGGCAGGCCCTCTAACGATCTCTACTTTTTTCACATTGGCCATATTAATCTCCAACAGCGCATTGTGATTGAATACTCCAGAAGCTCGGATAGGAATACCATCTTCCAAATACAAGTAATTGGCTCCATAGGCTATAGGCTGTCTAATACTCATCGTATGTTGCTCATTACCTAGATCTACCATGAATACACCAGGTGTTTGATTTAAAACCTGATCTATGGTAGTTGGTTTATTTTCCTCAATTGTAGTTGCAGATATAGTGGATATTGCAATTGCAGATTCTGTTCTTTTTTCTTCCTCCTTATTTCCTGAAAGGATGATTTCATCTAAAGAGAAATTCTCCGCATTCAAGCGAACATTCAATTCAGATTTCACAGAAATTACTTGAGATTTATAGCCCATAGAACTCACTTCCAACGAATCTTTATTGGATCCTTGAGCTAGTATGAAACGACCATATAAGTCTGTAATGGTGGTTTCATTATTATTTAAATTCTTAATGAATGCAGATACTACAGGTTCATTCGTTTTTTGATCGGTAACAAATCCTTCTACATTATTTTGCGCGTGCACGCTTGCTATACTGAAAATACCAATCAGCATGCAAAATAGGTTTGATTTCTTCATCATTCTACTCCTTTTCAAAGGGAAATAACAAGACCTTCCAAGGTGAGATTGGAATAGGTCTATAAAAAAATTGAGTAAATAAAGTGTGAGCAAATTCAGACCAAGTCAGGCCTTGATGAACTAGTAAGGGTCAAATCACAAGATGTAACGAGATTACTAGCCAACAATGATGGACAATTTAAAAATGGTCTGATATTTAGTTTATACCCACTGAGGAGGAGGAGAATCAATGGACGGGGTCCACGGAAGAAAATTATCCACAAAGGCATCAAATCGTACCTTTTCCTTCCGCTCTATGGAAGAAAAATCAACAGCATAATCTGACATAGGGATATATTCGGACTTTGTTCGATTCATACTAGCAGAAGGTTTAGAATCTTCTGTTGGCATTTCATCTTTGGCAATCTTACTCAACTCTTTATGTAGATAACAGGTACCATTACAATTTAACTCTGGCCGCTCTTTGTTTTCACAAAGAACTTCTGTGATATATTCATAGTTTGCCTGATAATCCACAATAACCCATATAGGTTTAAAAATGGATAGTTGAAAAACAAAAAGTAATATGTAGGATAATGCCTTCATCTTATGTCGACAAAGATAGGAAAGTAAATATTCCTAAAAACTTATTTTTGTCATGAAATGAGCAGAGAAAACACAGCTTTTACACTAGAAGTTGGTATACTTTTGAATTACTGCCAGTAATTCATCCATTTGGCATGGTTTCGCCACAATCTCCTTCATACCAGAGGCCAGTATACTATTAAGGATTTCCTCCGTTACATCTGCCGTTAAACAAATAATAGGTGTTTCTATGGAAAACATTTTGATCATTTTTGCAGCTTGAATTCCATTTATATTAGGCATATTCAAGTCCATAAGGATGATATCAAAATCCGATTGTTTTGCTTTTTGGAATGCTTCTTTACCATCATTCGCTACCGTCACAGATGCACCATGGGTTTCTAACATCATAGTGATCAAATGCTGATTCATTAAATAATCCTCCGCCAACAATACCTTCACATCCTTTAAATGCTTCCCTTCCTTATTCATAGAATCCATACACCGCTCCTTTATTTAAGAGATCTCTATTACCATCTTCCTTAGCTGAAACATCTAATTCAGTATAATTTCCGACTTTATTTCCTTCTCTTTTCATAATAATATAATGTTAATTTAATATGGGATCAATCTATTTAAGATTGTATCAATCAAAGCCGTTCATATCAATCTTCGAAAACATCTTTAATTAATATTCAATCCCAAGCCACATGACGTCAACAACCATGCAATAAATTTTAACATTCCAATATAGAATAAATAACAATGGGTATTGTTATAATAATCCAACATTATATCAGAAATTCAGATAGAAATATACAAATAAAAATTAATACATAGTTATATTTAAAAGGATTCACACCCTTTCAATCATGTAATTTTAGACTTCATCTAGAACAAAAGCCAGCGCCAATCTTATCTTAGTATAAGAATATTCCATATTTAGATCTTCAAAAACTGGCTTCATTGCCTTTGGTTTATCAAGGCGTACAAATGCATCGGCAATTATTTGCTTTTCCACCTCCGAAACTAAATCTTGTACCTGAAGTTTCATTCCTTTTTGGATACCAGCTGCCAAATGGGAAATGACCGTTACCTCTTTAATATTTCTAATTTGAGCAATCTCTTCAAGACTTTTCCCTTCTTGAAATAGGGCACAACTGTGTTTAAAGGAATCCCCCTTCCCTTTTAGTTCTTTATAATAAGCTTGAATTACTTCAATAAAATCCTTTCCATACTTCTCCAGCTTCACCGTACCGACTCCAGAGATATGGGCCAAATCATCCATAGTAATAGGCATAGCTGTTTCCATGTCTTTCAAGCTAGCATCTCCAAAAACCATATAGGCAGGTATACCTTCTTTATTGGCTAATTGTAATCTTCTTGCTCGCAGTAAATCGAAAAGTGTTTTCTTTTCGGGTTTTCTCTTTTGCTTTTTAACAACCTCTTTTCGTTCCTTTTCCTCATAAGTTACCAAGTTTACTTTTTTGTTTTTAAACAATACTTGATTCCCGAGCTCACAAACTTTAAGGTTGTTTCTGTCTTTATATTTAGGTTCAATTAACCCCAATTGAATCATTTGTAGCAGGTAATGTTGCCACTGATAAAAAGAATGCTCCTTACCGAGTCCGAAAGTTGGAATTTCATGTAATCCCCTTTCCATGACTTCAGCATTGTACGAACCTCTTAAAACTTGAATTAATACATTCCCTCCAACAGATTCCCTAGACCTTTTTAAGGCTGACAAAGCTTTTTGACTGATCAGAGTACCATCAAAAATGTGTGGTGGATTCTCGCAAACATCACAATTTCCACAATCTGATTCAGAGGACTCATTGAAGTAGTTGAGTAATATCTTTCTTCTACAAATGGACGCTTCAGCATAGTCAAAAACTCTATTCAACTTAGCATCCAACAATTCCTTTTGGGTGGATTCCTGATTGATTTTTTTCCAAAGTAGCATATCGGAATACGAATAAAGTAATAAGGCCTCTGCATCTAATCCATCCCTTCCAGCTCTACCCACCTCCTGGAAATAATTTTCTATATTTTTGGGAAGATTGTGGTGTATTACCCAGCGAACATTAGGTTTATCTATCCCCATACCAAAAGCTATGGTCGCACATATTATTTGACAGCGATCACTAATAAAATCATCCTGAATTTTCTCCTTGGTTGCAAAGCTCATTCCAGCATGAAATGCCTGTGCATCTATTCCTGAACCTTGAAGCTTATTTGCCAACCTTTCGGTTTCCTTACGACTAAGACAATAAATAATTCCTGAACTATCTGGTCGTTCCTCTATAAATGCCTTTATTCTTTTAAACTTCTGCTGACCTGGTTCCACGGAAAAATGAATATTAGGTCTATCAAAGGATGCTAGAAATATATTTTCCTTATCCTTGATATACAACTTTTCTAAAATATCGTCTCTTGTGATTTCATCGGCTGTGGCAGTTAGAGCAATGATAGGCAAATCTGGTTTATGCTTCTTAATCTTACCTATACTAGCATATTCCGGTCTGAAATCATGACCCCAAACGGAAATACAGTGTGCTTCATCAATGGCCAATAAATTAATATTTCCATTGTAAATTAAATCGTGTATATCCGATTGAATAAATCGCTCCGGAGACATGTACAGTAATTTAATTTTTCCATTTAAAGCACCGTTCAATATATTTTGTTGCTCAGAAAAATCTAGGCTACCGTGGATAAATTCAGCCTTTACACCACAAGCCTTCAAACTACCTACCTGATCCTTCATTAGTGATATCAATGGAGAAACTACTATACACATTCCATCCATAACAAGAGCTGGAATTTGAAAACACATAGACTTACCTCCACCGGTAGGCATTAAAACCAATGCGTCTTCCCCATTAATTATATGAGATATAATATCCTTTTGAAGCGGTCTAAAGTCACTATAACCAAAGACTTCTTTCAGAATCCTCCTACTATTAGTCATCCATTTTTCCATAATGCGAATATATTTATTCTATTAGTAATTTAATCTTCTATTGCTGCTTATTATTATTGACTTTTATTAATTAGTGAGGTCCTTTTAAAATATAAAAATCCATGTAAACTATCAATTTATTAGTTCACATGGATTTATGTATCGTTGCCTTTAAGTTCTACTTCGCTAATATTCCTTTATAATACCATCTTCCATATAAACCAATCGATCCCCATATTTTGCAAATTCTTCATTGTGTGTAACAATAACAAAAGTTTGCTGGTATTCATCTCTTAGCTTTAAGAATAATTCATGTAACTCTCTGGCATTGGTAGAATCCAAATTTCCCGATGGCTCATCCGCCAAAATCACCTTAGGATTATTCAATAGCGCTCTTGCAATAGCCACACGTTGCTGCTCTCCTCCACTCATCTCATTTGGTTTATGCTCAATTCGATGTTCCAAGCCTAAACTAATTAACAATTCCTTCGCTCTTTCGTCAACCTCCTTCTTGTTTTGATTCGCGATATACCCAGGCATGGCTACATTCTCCAAAGCCGTAAATTCAGGAAGCAAATGATGAAACTGAAAAATGAAACCAATGTTTTCATTTCTGAACTTGGCAAGTTCCTTTTTTGACAAACTGGTAATGTCTACCTCATCAAAAAGTACAGATCCCTTATCCGGTATATCTAGTGTCCCCATCATTTGAAGCAAAGTAGACTTCCCAGCTCCCGAAGCTCCCATTATACTGGTGATACTTCCTGCCTCAATGACTAGATCTACTCCTTTTATCACCTCCAGTTCATTGAAGGATTTATGAATATTACTCAGCTTTATCATGACTTAATAAAGGTATTTTTAATTTTCTTGTAATCTAAGAAATATAGTACTTTCAATGAAAGTAAATTATTCAAATCAGAACTAAATACGTCTTGCGTACTTTTAAAATAATTGTTTTCGGAAAAATTAAATGAATCTAGGTACGAAGTTCTCAGTAATAAGCTCAATTCACTTCCTGGAGCAAAACGCCAAACACAACCCAAATCAGCATTTAAATTATTGTATACCAAATCGTGCTTGGGACGATTGTTTTCATCTAATCCGTCATAATTTGCCTCTTCCAACAATCCATCTTCCAATGCATGAAAGGAGGTATTTCTGATATCCCTCCAATAGTGACGCAACCGAACACTTAACGATAATTTTGAATTGATATGATACTGACCAGTTAACTCATGCACAAATGTCTTTATCTCACGTTTCCCAAAAATGATCTCGCTAACATGCTGAGAAAAGGCAGTTGTATTCACCCCTTGATCATTAATAAAGGTGGTCCAGCCAACATGATTCCTATCGTAATTATGACGAATACTGAGCACAAAAGATAAATTATTATTCACGCGAATTCGAGGAGCAAATTTATACCCCAAACTTTGATGACCATGATCTGATCTATTATACACACTCACATTACCATCTACTGCAATTCTTTTTCTATAATCTGGAGAAAACCAATATTGAGCATAAATGGATGGTCCGGTGATAAACTTATGATCGAAATCTCCAGTTCGTGCCTCATAATAATTAGTCTTTTCCATCAATCGGAAATTGGTATTTATTCCATGACTTAAAAATTTATGTGTGGTCTCATTTGCAGATAAACTCATATCCCAACTCACAAATAGATCCGGTGCATAAATATAATTCAAATGAGTTCTAGCCTCAATTTGACCATTTACACGACTCTTATTGGCTGTTAACTCCTTTAACCTAATGTTTCCATTGAAGTTGTATTTATTATTGACATCAAGGAATCCTAAATCATTAATATCATAAGTATCAGAAGTAGTTTCTTGCCAGAGGCTGTAATTTAATTTACCTGAAATCTTCTCCAATTTAATACTTGAATTAAATCCGGAAATGTTTTCGGCTTTTTCAAAAATATGAGATTGTTTCCAGGCCCCTTCAACAATGTACTTATCTTCTTTAAAAAAGGTCTTTCCTAAAAGTGCGTAGGTATAAGCATCACGTGCAGATCCATCCCTTCCTACATAAGTATTCACCATAGAAAGGCTGGAACCATCCTTAAAAGCTTTATCAACAACAAACACAGAATAATTAGTCAAAGGATTCAGCACAACCTCCCTTTTCTCTCCTGTTACCGTATCCAATAATCCCGCCGTATTTTCTAAAGAAATAGCATTAAAAAATCCTGTTCCCAAACCATCATCTGATCTACCGGACAATTTGAAAGCATTGAATAATTTAGGGTCTTTCACCTCCGTATTCAATCTTTCATTCGGTTCAAGATGTTCATTTACATCATTCAAATTACTATTGGCAATTCTTCTAGAATAAAATAAACTTCCCTTATTGAACAACTCCGTTCCTTCTGTAAAGAAATCTCTGTTTTCATCCAGCCTAACCTCAAAAGGAGAAATATTATGAACCTCCTTCACAAAATCCGACTGACCGAAATCGGGTACTAAAGTCATATCCAGTGTATAACTATTGGATAAGCCATATTTCAAATCCAATCCACCCACTGAATTTGGATTTGAGGATGATTTCTCATCATGTGAAACCGTTATATAGGGGAATAGGGATAGTCTGATAGGTGTTTTTAAACCCTTAACACCGCTCAACACACCGGTTTGCTGGTCCTCATTACCTACTGCAGCATCCATGAATTGCCAGGAACTGGTTTCCCTAGTTCTCCTTTTATGACGCACTATATTTATCCCCCAAGACTGAACATCCTTATCTGGGAATCTTAAAGAAGAAAATGGTATTTCTATCTCTGCAATCCATCCTTCAGGGCTTATTCGAACGCGAGAATTCCAGATAGCATTCCAGGAAGCATCATCATTCTTTTTGTCGATCTGAATATTCCCTGCTGAGAGATTAAAGACAAATTTATTTTGGGCATCATCGTACGGAAATAATCGCAATTCAATCCAATCCGTATTTTTTCCAAATTCATCGCGAAAACCCAATTCTTTTAAGATAGAATCCGGTTCCGTATCCTTCATCAATAATCCAAAATATATGGCATTATCAGTATAACTAACCTTTACTTCCGTTTGATAATTATCCGAAATATTCGCCCCATTATCGGGAGATTGCTCCTTAAAGCCTGTAGCTAAAGTCGCTGAATTCCAAACCGATTCATCTAAAAAACCATCGATCTTTACCTTTTCAAGAGTCCGGATAGCAGTCAGTTGCTTTCGTCCCTGTCCAAAGGAGGCTGTTACAACACCAATTACTAGAATAAAAAACCAATTTTTCACCTAAAACCAAAATTATAATTAGGCATCAAAAGTATCCAATAATTCCTATTGAACCTAGTTTATAGAAAGATTCAAATCCAATTTATTGTTAATGAAAAATCCTTTCCGACAATGGGGATAATAATTTTGAATTTTTATCCTCTTTTAAGTAAATAATTATCCAATAATATTTTTTCTAATTGGATACAATAGTCTATTTTTGCCATGCTTACATAAATCTTAAGAAAGAGATGAATTTACACGAATATCAAGGAAAAGAAATATTAGCTAGCTTCGGAGTAGGAATACAAAGAGGTATTGTAGCTACAACTCCTGAAGAAGCGGTAGAAGCTGCAAAAAAACTTACAGAAGAAACTGGAACTGGTTGGCACGTGCTTAAAGCACAGGTACATGCTGGTGGACGTGGAAAAGGTGGTGGTGTAAAACTTGCCAAAAACCTGGATGAAGTTAAAGAAATTGCTTCGAATATCATCGGTATGCAATTGGTAACTCCTCAAACTTCTGCAGAAGGTAAAAAAGTACACCAAATTTTGGTTACTGAGGATGTATACTACCCTGGAGAAAGTGAAACTTCTGAAATTTATATGTCAGTATTGTTAAACCGTCAGACTGGAAGAAACATGATCATGTATTCTACAGAAGGTGGTATGGACATTGAAGCAGTTGCTGAAGCAACTCCAGAAAGAATCTTTACAGAAGAAATTGACCCGAGCTTAGGTCTTCAAGGATTCCAAGCACGTAAAGTTGCTTTCAACTTAGGATTGTCTGGTGCTGCTTTTAAATCGATGACTAAATTCGTTACTTCATTGTACAATGCATATGTTGGATCTGATGCATCACTTTTCGAAATTAACCCAGTTTTGAAAACTTCTGATGATAAAATCATCGCTGTTGATGCTAAAGTAACGATCGATGACAACGCAATGTACCGTCATAAAGATTACGTTGAGTTAAGAGATACTCGTGAAGAAGATGCTATTGAAGTTGAAGCAGGTGAATACGGATTGAACTTCGTAAACCTTGACGGAAACGTTGGTTGTATGGTAAACGGTGCTGGTCTTGCAATGGCAACTATGGATATCATCAAATTGTCTGGTGGTAACCCAGCTAACTTCCTAGATGTAGGTGGTACTGCTGATGCTAAACGTGTTGAACAAGCTTTCAGAATCATCCTTAGAGATGATAACGTAAAAGCTATCTTGGTAAACATTTTCGGAGGTATCGTAAGATGTGACCGTGTTGCTCAAGGTGTTGTTGACGCTTGTAAAAACATCGATGGATTGAACATCCCAATTATCGTTAGACTTCAAGGTACAAATGCTGAAGAAGCTAAATTGATTATTGATGAAAGTGGACTTGAAGTCCATTCGGCAATTCTTCTACAAGATGCAGCCGACCTAGTAAAGAAATTGGTATCCTAAGGGATTTCGACATACTAAAAAAAGGGGCTCTTTGAGTCCCTTTTTTTTGCATGCTATTAAGCAATAGCTAGAAACTAAGATATATATAGATGGAACTATTAAGTGTAAACGAGGACGGTCAAATGTTAGCCAAAACATTCTACGGAATGGAAGAGGTACTGGCCGAAGAATTGAGAAAGCTAGGTGCCAAAAAAGTAGAAAGATTGAATAGAGCCGTTTCCTTTGTTGGAGATTTAGGGTTTCTATATAAAGCAAACTTTAGCCTTAGGACTGCCTTAAGCATTTCTGTTCCCCTTTTCGATTTTCGTTTCTTTAATGAAGATAAGTATTATAAAAAGATGAAATCCTTTGATTGGACAACTCTTTTTGATCTCGATCAAACCTTTATAGTAGATGTCGTTGCCGATGAAGCCTCATTCAGTAATACACATTTTGCAGCTTTACTTACCAAAGATGCAATCGTTGATTGTTTTCGTGAGAAAACAGGTAAACGCCCAAATGTTGGGAAAGAAAACCCAGATATTAAAATCTTTGTTTACGTAAAAGAGAAGGAAGCCATTGTCTATTTGGACTCTTCAGGTTCTCCTCTATTTAAGCGTGGTTATAAAACTGAAGCCTTCAAAGCACCAATTAATGAGGTCATGGCTGCAGGTTTAATAAAATTATCTGGATGGCATGGAAGAGGTAATTTCCTTGATCCAATGTGTGGCTCAGGAACTATCCTATGTGAAGCAGCAATGCTTTCATGTAATATTCCAGCAGGAATAAACCGTAAAGAATACGGTTTTATGAACTGGAAAAATTTCGATCAAGAATTGTGGGACACTATCCGTGGTGCAGCCATTGATAGAATACAAGAAATGCCTTGCAAAATTTTTGGATTCGATAATGATCCTGATGCAGTAAGGCAGGCAAAACAAAATTTAGCCAACTTATTCCTAGAAGATAAGGTGGAGATTTTAGAAATGGATTTCTTAGAATCAGATTCCAATGGAGAACCCTATTTCATCATCTGTAATCCTCCTTATAATAAAAGAATTGTAGCAGATATAGAAGGTCTATATGGTGAAATTGGAAATACATTGAAAAATTATTACCAAGGATCCAATGCTTGGTTTATCAGTCCAGAAACAAGCATCGTGAAAAATATTGGACTTAGACCAGACAAGAAAATTGACCTATTCCAAGGAAAAATCCCTTGTAAATTTGTTGGCTATTCTATGTATGCTGGTTCCAAAAAAACAAAACACAATTAGTGGCTTTGCCATAAATCATATATTATCATGAAACCATCCATACCAAAAGGTACCCGTGATTTTTCACCGGAACAAATGCTGAAGAGAAATTATCTTTTTTCAGTCATGCGTGAATGTTTTCAAGCTTTTGGCTACGATCCTATTGAAACTCCCTCATTCGAAAAATCTGAAACCCTAATGGGTAAATACGGAGATGAAGGAGATCGATTGATCTTTAAAATCCTAAATAGCGGTGATTATCTTGCTAAAGCAGATGAATTGGCTTTAACAAATAGAGACTCTAAAGCCCTGACTAAAAACATTTCTGAAAGAGCACTTAGGTATGACCTTACCGTACCATTCGCGAGATATGTAGTCCAGCATAGAAATGATATAACATTTCCATTTAAGCGCTCACAAATCCAACCCGTTTGGAGAGCTGACAGGCCGCAAAAAGGTAGATTTAGAGAATTCTTCCAATGTGACGCAGATCTTGTTGGATCAGACTCTTTATGGTCTGAAGTTGAATTGGTACAGCTTTATGATACTGTTTTCACCAAATTAGGTTTGAAAACTGCAATTCGAATTAACAACCGTAAAATCCTATCTGGATTAGCAGAGGTTAGTGGTGTAGAAGATAAATTAATCGACTTCACTGTTGCACTGGATAAATTAGATAAAATAGGAAAAGAAGGTGTTACCAAGGAAATGCTGGAAAAAGGTATTTCTCAGGAAGCTATTGATATTATCAGTCCACTTTTAGATTTTGTAGGAGACAATCAGGATAAATTAAATATCCTGAAATCTATGTTTGAAAATTCTGAAATTGGAATGAAAGGTGTTGAGGAACTTGAATTTATTTTATCAAGTACGAAGGCCTTAGAACTAGGTAGTGCCGAATTAGAAGTAGACCTCACCTTAGCCCGAGGATTAAATTATTATACAGGCGCTATATTCGAAGTAATCTCCAAAGAGGTTAAACTAGGAAGTATAGGTGGCGGTGGACGCTATGATAACCTAACAGGTATATTTGGATTGAAAGATGTTTCCGGAGTAGGTATATCTTTTGGACTAGATAGAATTTACCTGGTACTGGAAGAATTGGATCGATTCCCAAAGTTCAATAAAACATCAACAGAAGTCCTTTTCATCAATTTTGGTGAAAACGAGGCGCTATTCTGTCAAAAATTATTGAAAGAACTCAGATTAGCAGGAATTTCCTCCGAGCTATATCCTGATGCGGCTAAAATGAAGAAGCAAATGGGATATGCCGATAAAAAAGAAATTCCATGGGTTATCTTAGTTGGAGAAAATGAAATGAACTCCAATGAGGTAAAACTAAAAAATATGCAAAGTGGTGATCAAATCATCCTTGGAACAAACGAACTTATTGACCATTTAAAAGGCAACTAAATTATGGAAGATTTTCATGTTATTTCTTCAGATGGACTTACGCTAGAAAAAGTATACACCATTATCAATGAAGGGAAAAAATTAAAACTCTCAGAAGAAGCCGAAAAAGCAATTCTTAAGTGTAGAAAATATCTGGATGAGGAAGTTAAAAATTCCGGAAAAACCATCTATGGAATCAATACTGGATTTGGATCATTGTGTAATCACAAAATCAATGATACGGACCTAGAACAATTGCAAAAGAACCTTGTGATGTCTCATGCCTGTGGAACAGGAGATGAGGTACCTCAGGAGATCACAAAAATAATGCTCTTTCTAAAAATTCAATCCCTTTCATATGGACATTCTGGTGTTCAATTGGAAACGGTGAATAGGTTGATTGATTTTTTCAATGAGGATATACTACCTGTCGTTTATCAACAAGGTAGTTTAGGTGCTTCAGGTGATCTTGCTCCACTTGCTCATTTGGCATTACCTCTTTTAGGAGAAGGTGAAGTATATATGAATGGGGAGAAAGTAATGGCTAGCGAAGTCTTGAAAAAGAATAATTGGGATATTATTCACCTTAAATCAAAAGAAGGTCTTGCCTTATTGAATGGGACTCAATTCATGAGTGCTTATGGATTCTGGTCTTTAGTTCAATCTTACAGAATCAGTTATTTCGCTGATATGATTGCTGCTATTTCGCTGGATGCATTTGACGGACTATATGCCGCCTTTGAAGATTTCACGCATTATATCAGACCGCACAATGGTCAATTGAAAACAGCAGCTCGTATTCGTGAATTTCTGGAAGGAAGTGAGTTGATCCATAGAGAAAAGGAACAAGTTCAGGATCCGTATTCTTTCCGTTGTGTACCACAAGTACATGGAGCTAGTAAAGATGCTATAGATCACGTAAAAAGAGTATTGATGACGGAAATAAATTCCGTTACAGATAATCCAAACATATTCGTTGACGAAGACCGTGTAATTTCTGGTGGTAACTTCCATGGACAACCGCTAGCCTTGAGCTACGATTTCCTGGCGATAGCTATTTCTGAATTATCGAGTATTTCTGAACGTAGAACCTATAAATTAATAGGCGGAGAAAGAGGATTACCGGCATATCTTGTTGCAAATCCAGGGTTGAATTCAGGGTTTATGATTCCTCAATATACAGCTGCTTCAATTGTTTCGCAAAACAAACAATATTGTACGCCAGCTTCCATTGATTCTATCGTATCCTCAAACGGACAGGAAGATCATGTAAGTATGGGATCCAATGCAGCGACAAAATTGTATAAAGTGATTCAAAATACGCTACAGGTTCTTGGTATTGAATTGATGAATGCTTCACAAGCATTACAGTTCAGAGAAGAGAAAACCGGAGAAGTATTGGAAAGCTTCTTAGCATTTTATAGAGAAGAAGTTCCTTTCATTGAAGATGATGTTTATATGCATCCGTATCTCCAGGCAAGTAAGGACTTTTTGTCAGGTACTGAAATTGATCCTGACATATGCTTCTAAAGCACAAAAAAAAATCCCGATAATTCTATCGGGATTTTTTTTTGATCTAATTACAATATATCTATAGTATCCATAGGTATCAGTTCTTCTTCTATAAATGGAGTGTAATACGTTTCCACAATCCTATAAGGATAGCCCATAAATAATTCAAATACATATTCTCTCAGAATAAGTCTATCAAACTCTAAGTGATAAATTTCGAATACATTGTTTCCAACAACAATTTCATTATCTCCTTTTTCCTCCCAAAACACCCTATTATGAATGATAGTATCGTACATTAATCCATCTTGTAATTCAATAAAAGCTTTACCAAGAAATTGGGTCAAACTATCATCTTTTTCAAATTCTAATAAGGATACAGTATCAAGAGATTCAGACCAGTTCTTAACAAATAAGGTAGTATCCAATTCATTATCCTCATCGAATAAAAGATATTTGGACTCCTGCTGTCTCCAGTTTTGAAATATTTTTTGATCAAAAGTGGTAATTTCCTCTTTTACACAAGCTCCCAAAGAAAGAATAAAAATGAGTAAACCGAAAATACGGATGAATTTTTGCATAGCTTTAATTAAGTTTAATATAACCGCGTTTGGCAGCTATCTGAAACAAATATAATAAAATTCATAATCCAAAAAAGACAATATGCCTAAAGCACCTAAAAGCTTTTTATCTAAAATAGTTCAATCGGCAATTATTCCTTTCATTTTATGTGCTATAATGATTGGAATAAAACTCTTAGAAGAGAGCCTTGATACCTCTTGGTATTACTATGGACTATACCCTAGAAGAATAGGAAGCCTGCAAGGAATCTTATTTTCTCCTTTCCTACATGGAGATTATAATCATCTCTTTAATAACGTTACAGGATTTTTCAGTTTAGCATTTATGCTCTATTTCTTCTACCCAAATAATGGAAATAAAATTATGCTTTGGTCCATGATAATTACAGGTATGATGGGCTGGATAGGTAGTAGAACGAGCTATCATATAGGGGCTAGTGGATGGTTGTATGCCCTAGCCTCCTATTTAGTTTTTAATGGTCTATTTACGAAAGACAAAAAAACATCTGTCATAACACTTATAGTCTGCTTATTTTATGGAAGTCTAATTTGGGGAATCTTTCCGCTTCCCGATAAGCTAAGAATTTCATGGGAAAATCACCTTTTTGGTGCCTTAACGGGCGTACTTTTAGCCTACCAATTCCCTTCCATTATCACCAAAGTAAAAGTGAAATATTCTTGGGAAAAGGAAGCTGAAGTTTTAGCATCCATTGATGGAATTGAGGTAGATTTTGAAGAAATTAAACCAAGAGAAAATGATAAAATCACCTATCATTTTAAACAAAATCCTTGAAATCATTATAGAATCTAAAAAAAAATAAAACTTTCATCTAATCACAAACCCCTAACTATAGGAGGCTTACGATTAGATTCAACTATAATTTATAATTGGATTTTAAAAATTCCATCCCATTTACTTGTGAATGTCTATATTAAAATTCTAAATTTGTAACCTACAAAGACACAAGATGAGATACAATGTGGTAAATAATAATTGGTGGTGGTGCTACACAACGGAAAGTTGGTGGTAACACGGCCTATTATATAAACCCAAGATCATATAAAACCTTGATTGTTTAATTCTAAAGCCTACCGTTTCCGCGGTAGGCTTTTTTTGTTTCCCAAAAAAAATGTTTAGTACAAAAAAGCTAAGTCAGTACCGTCTTTTGGCGGCCGACACCCTCACCCCTGTTTCTATTTACCTCAAACTAAGAGATCAATTTGTAAACAGTATTATACTGGAAAGTAGTGAATACCAAAGCAGAGAAGGACATTTCAGCTATATCTGCTGTGACCCTGTAGCCTTTTTCAAACTGGAAAACACCCAGCTTGAAGTTCAAGTTCCAAGTGGAAAATTAATCAGAACCTCAATTGATCCTTCCAGGCTATCAGAGCATTTGGATCGGTTCATTCAGCGATTCAAAGCAGAAGAATCTCCTAATGAATTCGCTACTAATGGAGCCTTCGGTTATATGAATTTTGAGGCATTCCGCTATGCAGACAGTTTGGAACTGAATGGCACAAAACCTATAAACAAAGACATACCCGATGTTTTCTACCAAGTTTTTAGGTATGTGTTGGTATTCAATCATTTCACCAATGAATTGCATCTCCACAAGCATTTCCATGCAGATGAATCCTTGGAAAACAAGCCTGATCTGGATTCCATAATAGCCTTTATAGAGGGGCCAAATAAGAATAACTATCCTTTCAAAGCTTCTGAAAAAATTGAGAGTTCACATAGCAACGATGAATTTAAAAACCTTGTTAACCAAGGCATCAACCATTGCTTAAAAGGAGATGTTTTTCAAATTGTGCTGTCCAGATCATTTCAAAGAAAATACCAAGGAGATGAATTCAATATCTATCGAACACTCAGACGGATAAACCCTTCTCCTTATCTATTCTATTTCGATTTTGGAAATTTCAAACTACTGGGATCCTCACCGGAAGCCCAGATCAAAATAGAAAATAATGATGCCATCATTTATCCAATTGCAGGTACCTGCAGAAGAACCCATAAATCCGAGGATAAAGAATTGGAAAGGCAACTGAGATTGGATCCTAAGGAAAAGGCAGAACACATGATGTTGGTAGATCTGGCCCGAAATGACCTTAATAGAATTTCAACAAAAGTACAGGTAGAAAATCTATTCGAGGCACAATACTTCTCCCATGTTATCCACATGGTGAGTAAAGTAAAAGGTGCTCAAATTACCCAAAATGCAGTAGATGTAAACTTAAAAACATTTCCTGCCGGAACATTATCGGGGGCACCAAAATACAAAGCCATCGACCTCATTCATCAAATGGAACCAGAACCTAGAAGCTTCTATGGCGGATGCATTGGATTTTACGATTTCCAGGGACAAAGCAACCATGCCATTATGATCCGTACCGCTTTATGTAAAGGGAATCAGATTACCATTCAGGCAGGAGCTGGTGTAGTATCCCAAAGCAAACCTGAGAATGAATTAGAAGAAGTCAATAACAAATTAGCTGCCATGAACTCAGCCATTGAAAACGCCCAAAAATTATGAAAGTACTGGTAATAGATAATTACGACTCATTTACCTACAACCTGGTAGCACAACTGGAAAAGTTAGGAGCAAAAGTGAAAGTAATCCGAAATGATAAAATCACACCTTTTGAAGCTATGGAATACAAGCATATTTTACTCTCCCCTGGACCTGGTATTCCAGAAGAAGCAGGTAACCTGAAAGAAATTATCCGACAATGCGCTTCAACAAGTAGTATACTGGGTATTTGCCTTGGTCACCAAGCAATAGCAGAGGTATTTGGTGGAAAAATCGCACAATTGGAAAGGGTCTTTCACGGAGTTGGTAGCAACATAAAAATTGAGAATAAGACAGGCATTTTCCAAGGCTTTGATGATCAATTCATGGCAGCAAGATACCATAGTTGGTATGTACAAGATACTCCTGATGATATCGAAATATTAGCCACAGATGAATCGGGAATAAACATGGCAATAAAGCACAAATCATTTGAGGTATACGGATTTCAGTTTCATCCAGAAAGCATCCTAACTCCTCAAGGAGATCAATTGATCAAAAATTGGTTACAACTAAATAAAGGAAAACAAGTTCACCAATTCGATTATAGAGCACTCATAAAACAGAGCTGATATGAAGGAATTTCTAAAAATACTATCGGAAAGAAAACATCTTAAGCGCGAGGAAGCAAAAGCATTGATTCTGCTGATGACCAGCGGCAAAGCAGATGTAAATCTAATAGCATCCATTCTTACGGCCTACCATTTCTTAAGTCCAAACTTGGATGAAATTAAAGGATTTAGAGCAGCACTCTATGAACGATGTCTATCCATTGACTTATCCGAATTTCAACCAATGGATTTATGTGGAACAGGGGGAGACGGAAAAGACACGATCAATATTTCCACCTTATCTGCATTTGTAGTATCCAGCTGTGGCTACCCGATTGCGAAACATGGGAATTACGGTTCAAGTTCCATCTGTGGCTCATCAAATATCCTGGAATATTTAGGGTATAGGTTTAAACATTCAGAGGAGGAACTAAAGACAGAGTTGGACCGCAATCAACTATGCTTCATTCATGCCCCACTTTTTCACCCTTGTTTAAAACAAGTGGCACCTGTAAGAAAAGCATTAGGTATAAAAACCTTCTTCAATTTACTAGGACCTCTAGTTAATCCCTGTCGACCGAAAATACAGTCGAGTGGGGTTTTCAATCTAGATGTCATGCGTCAGTATCACTACTTACTGCAAGAAAGCCACGAAAAACACAGCATTGTTTATAGTATGGATGGCTATGATGAAGTATCCCTGACAGGAAAATTCAAGTTATTAACTACTCATGGAGAACAAGTACTTCACCCCAATGATCTGGATCTTTTAACGGTAAAAAAAGAAGACATCAAAGGAGGATCAAACATAAAGGAATCCGCAGAGATATTTCTAAAAATATTACAAGGCAAAGGTTCATCAAAACAAAATAGTGTTATAGCCATAAACTCAGCTATAGCCATGCAATGTTACGATTCCTCAAAAAGTATTCAGCATTATTATGAAGATGCTTCTGATTGCTTATTGAGTGGTAAACCTTATCAAAAACTAAGAAAAACAATTTACGCATGAATATTCTAGACAAAATATGCATTGAAAAGCAGCAGGAAATAGCAGAGAAAAAATCACTGTATCCTATCGCACTTTTAGAAAGAAGTAAATTCTTTGAAACCGTCCCAGTATCCTTAAAGGAATATGTTCAACGCAAGGATAAAAATGGAATTATAGCCGAAATAAAAAGAAAATCTCCTTCAGAAGGATGGTTAAAACAGTACGCCGATATTGAAAAATTAAGCGTTGCTTATATGCAGGCAGGAGCTTCTGCCCTTTCCATTTTAACAGATGAAAAATTCTTCGGTGGACATAATAGAGATTTATCCAAGGCTAGAGAATTTAACTACTGCCCTATTCTTAGGAAGGATTTCATATTAGATGAATATCAAATCATAGAAGCTAAGAGCATCGGGGCCGATGCTGTATTGCTCATCGCAGCAATACTCTCTCCAAAGAAAACAAAAGCATTGGCCCGGTTTGCTCGCTCCTTGGGATTAGAAGTCTTGTTGGAAATACACACGGAGGAAGAATTGAACCATTTGAATGAGTTCGTCTCCATTTTAGGTGTCAATAATAGGAACCTAAATACCATGACTACGGATGTTTTACAGAGTATAAACCTAGCTCCTCTTTTACCGAATGAACTATGTACTATTTCTGAATCCGGAATCAACAGCCCTATGGACATCGAATTGCTAAAGCAATATGGCTATAACGGATTTTTGATAGGGACCAATTTCATGCGACAAAATGAACCCGGTCAGGCCTGTAAACAATTAATAGGGAAATTAAAATCTAAGAACAATGTTCATCAAAATATGCGGGCTTAATCAGCCATCTAACATAAGGGATTTAAGACAGTTAAATTTCGGATTATATGGGTTCATTTTTGTAGAAAAATCACCAAGAAATGCATTGACCCTTCTAAAATCAGACCTTCAACAAATTCCGAGAGGAAAAAGGGTTGCTGTGTTTGTAAATAAACCTGGAAACGAAGTATTGGCCATCTGCCATCAATATGGAATAGATCATGTACAATTACACGGTCAAGAATCGCCATCAGACTGTCAACTACTTCGTTCTGCCGGACTCAATATCATCAAAGCCTTTTCTATTTCAGATAGCTTTGACTTTGAGGTAACCTCCGATTATTCAGGATCGGTAGATTATTTCTTATTCGACACTGCAGGCAAGGCTGCCGGAGGAAATGGAGAAAGCTTCAATTGGGCCTTGCTTAAAGAATATAAGGGATCTACCCCATTTATTCTATCTGGAGGACTAGGATTAGAGAACCTGAGCAATATTTTATCCTTCAGGCATAATCTACTCGCTGGATTGGACTTTAATAGTAAACTTGAAATTTCACCAGGTCTTAAAGACATTCAGAAATGTCGACAAATAAACTTAATCAAGCAGCCAAATGAAAGCAGATAAATACGGTTTTTTCGGAGATTTTGGCGGAGCCTATATTCCGGAGCTATTACATAAAAACAAACAGGAATTGCTGGATGCCTACCTACCTATTTTAGAAAGTTCTTCTTTTAAAAATAAATATGAGCATTTACTCAAGACCTATGTTGGAAGACCTAGCCCATTGTATTTTGCAGAAAACCTTTCAAAGCATTATAATTTCAGTATTTATTTAAAGCGAGAAGACCTAAACCATACGGGATCTCATAAAATAAATAACAGTCTTGGCCAGGCTCTTTTGGCAAAGGAAATGGGTAAGTCCAGAATCATTGCCGAAACAGGTGCAGGTCAACATGGTGTTGCAACTGCCACTGCATGTGCATTATTAGAGCTAGAATGTATTGTGTATATGGGAGTCAAAGATATTGAAAGGCAGGCGCCAAATGTCAAAAGGATGGAAATGCTTGGAGCCACCGTTATTGGTGTGGAAAGTGGTAGCAAAACCCTAAAAGATGCAACAAATGAAGCTATTAGGGATTGGATAAATCATCCAGAGGACACATTCTATATCATTGGATCAGTAGTAGGCAATCACCCCTATCCTGATTTGGTTGCTAGACTTCAATCAATTATCAGTAAAGAATTGAAAGAGCAGATTGATGATCCCGATTATATTCTTGCCTGTATAGGTGGAGGAAGTAATGCTATGGGTGCCTTTTACCATTATATAGACAATCCTTCTGTTCAACTTATCGGTATCGAAGCAGCAGGAATGGGAATACATTCTGGTAAAACTGCAGCAGCACTAGCCGCCGGAAAACCTGGAGTCCTTCATGGAAGCTTAACCTATCTAATGCAGGATGATTTTGGACAAATTACGGAGCCCCATTCCATCAGTGCAGGCTTGGACTATCCAGGAATTGGACCTCAACATGCGCAATTATATGTTTCTGGAAAAGCCCAATATTATAATGTGACGGATACGGAAGCAGTACAAGCAGCCTTCTTATTAATGAAAAAGGAAGGTATTATTCCTGCTTTGGAATCTGCACATGCCCTGGCGTATTTAGACAAAATGGAGGTAAAGAAGGAACAAAAAGTAATCGTGAACCTAAGTGGTAGAGGAGATAAAGACTTGGATACCTACTTAGCGCACCAAAAAGCAAATTCCGATGAAAATAAATAATACACTAAACCAGCTTTTTGCAAAAAGGGAAAAAGATATTTTAAGCCTATTTTGCACAGCCGAATACCCTAAAAAAGGAAGTACAGAAACCCTACTTAAACTTTTATCAGCAACCGAAGTTGATATGATTGAATTAGGTATTCCCTTCAGTGATCCCGTTGCCGATGGCTCCACCATTCAGGACGCTAATAATATAGCCCTTTCCAATGGTGCAAATTTAAATCAGGTATTTGACTCCTTATCAAAATTTGAATTGAAAAATGCCCCCCCCATTTTACTGATGGGCTATTTAAATCCTTTTCTCCAATATGGAATTGAAAAGCTTTGTAAGGACAGTCAAAAAGCAGGTGTGGTAGGTTTAATTATTCCTGATTTACCACCCGATATTTTCGAATTAAAATATCAATATTTGGCCGAACAATACAAGGTACATTTCATCCATCTTATCGGTCCTTCAACTAGTTCAGAAAGAATAAAGATGATAGACGAATTAAGTTCAGGATTTATATATGCCGTTTCGTCCAATAGCACCACAGGGAACGATGTAAAAGGAAACAATGAAGCCTTCCTAAATAGAATTCAATCCCTACAGCTTAAAAATAAGATTATAATTGGCTTTAATATCAGGAGTAATGATGACTTTAAAAGAGCTTGCCAATACGGGAATGGAGCAATTATAGGTAGTCAATTCATTCGACATCTCAGAGATAATGGTTTAACTCAAATGAGTGTAGACCAATTTGTAAACAGCATAAAATATGCTCAAAAAACAACGGTATGATTTTACAAATTAAACCACAAGCAACCGATCAAAACATAGCAGATATTCTAGCTTCACTTGAAGATATGAATATAAGTTCACGATTCCTGCAAACCCAAAAGGCGAAATATATAATCTCCATTGCAAAATCGTATCCGGATATCAGAAAAATTGCACAATTACCACATGTGCAAGATGTACATCGATTATCGGATAATTATAAACTGGTTTCTGCCAAATGGAAAGTAAACCCATCTGTGGTTACCTTAAACAACGGAACTAGAATTGGCGATTTTACTAAGGTGCTCATAGCAGGACCATGTTCATTGGAAAATGAAGAACAAATTGAAGCAGTAGCCAATCAGCTACAAAAATCTCACATCACTGTGATGCGTGGAGGTGCATTTAAACCAAGAAGCTCTCCCTACTCATTTAGAGGTTTGGGGCTAGATGGTCTGAAAATGATGCATGAAATATGTGCGCCTAAAAAATTAGCAATCATTACTGAAGTAATGGATTCTAAACACATTGAGAAAATGTATCCATATGTAGATATTTTTCAAGTTGGTGCAAGGAATTCACAGAATTTTGATTTGCTGGATGCTTTAGGAAAAATGGATAAACCCGTGATGATCAAAAGAGGAATAAGCGGGACTATTGAAGAATTGCTTCAATCTGCCGAATATGTCTTTAGTGGTGGTAATGAGGAAATAATACTATGTGAGCGAGGTATAAGAAGCTTTGAAACAGCCTATAGAAATACCTTCGACATAAACGCTATTCCCATATTGTTGGAGAAATCACATTTACCGGTAATAGCAGATCCTTCACACGGAATTGGTATTAGAAGGCATGTACCAGCCATTACCAAGGCTGCCCTAGCTGCAGGGGCACATGGCGCTATTATTGAAGCGCACCCTCATCCCGAATTAGCAATATCTGATGGTGCTCAATCACTCAATCTGGAAGAACTAGAAGAGTTATCAAAAGATATATATCAAATGTTCTGAACTGATGACAACTAAAAAAGAGGCTATATCCCCAAGAAATAGCCTCTTTTTAGTTCAACTGAAATCAGCTAAACCGAAATGAAATTATTTTCATTTCAACCAAAAAATTCATTATTCAATACCAAACTTATTTTATTAAAACCAACTATTATATTTATTTTTTAACTATTTTTCACATAGTTATATGCATAATTCGTTCCAAACTCTATTTGTAAGATTATGCTTAACTTGATAGGAGATCAAAATTGCCTACATATCAAGTATATCAAAGAATTTAAGCAAAATTAAAAATGAAAATAAATTTATCCCCCATCCTATTAATGGTACTAATCATGGGTCTTTTATACAATTGTAGAATAGATCCCTTAGTACTTGATGACACAATCCCCTGTGATCCTGACCTTGTTTACTTTGAAAAAGATATCCTACCGTTGTTACAATCCAATTGTGCAAGAAGTGACTGCCATGATGAGCAATCTGCTCAAAATGATGTTATTCTTACCAACTACTTAGACATTATCAATACTGCTGACGTAGAAAAAGGCGATGCAGAAGATTCCAATTTATATGAAGTTCTAGAAGATGGTGAAATGCCCCCTGATGAGGAAGACAAGTTATCCCAAGAACAGGTTAACCTCATAAAAGATTGGATAAACCAAGGTGCAAAAAATAATAGGTGTGATAATTGTGACACTACTGAAATCTCCTATGCGATGAATGTATATCCTATTATTCAATCTCGCTGCGAGGGATGCCACAGTGGTAGTAATCCACAAGGAAATGTGATATTATCAAATTATAATGAGATCAGAAACCTGGCAATAAACGGTGATCTTATAGGTGTCATTGGTCATGAACCTGGTTTTACACCTATGCCTTATAATTTACCCAAATTACCGGCATGTGAAATAGATCAAATTATTACTTGGATTGAAGATGGTTCCCTAGAATTTTAGGGCATTTTTATTCTTTCATAGCTGGTCCTGGGATACCCCAAAATACTCAGTCCAGATTTCTCTAATTCCTTAATAGCATCCTTGGCAATCCATTGAGCTGCGGGATGATCAATTTCTAATATTTCTTTTGCTGTTCCTAGAGCCTTGGCATGCAAATCAATATTTCTTTTTCCAATATTTCGCAAGGCCCAATTCACGGCTTTTTTAACATAAATACGAGAATCTGTAGCCTCTTGTTTAATAATTGGCAGGAAGTTTTCAAATAAATCATTAGACGCTTTTTTATCCGCGAAACCATAAGAAGCCATTAGGACGAAGCCTGCCCTTTTTTCGAATTCTGATTCCCGATTTACCCATTCATAAGCCTTGGATAAAGCACAATCACTCTTAGCTATTAATCCCATGCAAAAGGAATCACAGATTTCCCAAGTATCAAATACTTGCACCCATTTGTCCGCTAGTTCTTCTGTTACCGATTTAGGAGAAAAAATTTTACTGGATAATATTCTAGCTTCATATATACCGGAATCAAATAGAGCCAATGCCAATTGATCATCATGACCAATCTCTTTAGCGATCTCCTTTAAATCCTTATGGTAAATACCGAGGGAATTTGATGTATTAATACCAAATTTCTTCGCTTTAAAAAGCACCTTTTCAGGATTGGCTAAAGCTTCCAATTCCTGCATTACACCGTCAAATGTCATCAACTACAATTAGTTAAACAAAGCCCGTTTTCCCTTCATCTTTCCTCGGAATGGTTGAGGCATTACCATCTCGATTTGCCTGATACTGGGGAGATAATATTTCTATATCTGCGGCATTGAAACTCTCTTGTAAATTCTTATTTAAATTAGAATAAATTTGAGGCAATTTACTGGCCTGATCGGTAAAAGCATTTATCTCATACGATACATTGAAATCATTCAATGCCTTTTGTAAAACAAAGGGCTCTGGTTTTTCAAGTATCCCCTCCGTACTTCTTGCAGCAGAAAGCATCGCCCTATGTACATGGGACCAAGGGAAATCGTAACCAATAGTCAGAGTGACGTGTACAAATATACCTTTTTGAAGAGCATCTGAACTATAATTAATAATTTCACTTTCAACTATAGTTTTATTCGGGATAGTAATATCTTCATTCTTTGCATTGCAAATTCGGATCACCAATAAATTCTTGCCTATAACCTTTCCCGTGGTATCCCCTACTTTTATAATATCGCCAATCACAAACGGTCGCATATAAATAATCATAAAACCACCAACAGCATTCGCGACAATGGATGTAGACCCCAGAGATAGTAGAACGCCTAAAAAGATAGAGATACCTTGAAAAGCTGCCGAATCAGAACCTGGGAGATAAGGGAAAATAATAACAAGGGTAAATAACCAGATAGAGAACCGTAGTAAATTATAAGTAGGTCTTGCCCATTCCTTATAAAAGCCAGGGATTCTCAATTTATTTTTCTCCACTTCAGTGGTTAAAAAAGCTAAAACCCCCATCAGCTTTTTAACTACAAAAATGATAATTACAAGCTTAAATAAACTGGGTAAATAGGCTATAAAGGAAAATCCCATAAACTGAAGAGGCTCAATGATAAACCTTATTAATTCATCAGCAATGCCTTCTGTCCATGGAAATATGCTAAACAAGATAGGTAACCATAAATATACAACCAGGATAAGGACAAATATTCGAACAACCTTTACGATAGCGATTATAACACGCTCCAAATATTCTGGTGTTAAAAGGTCGTAATTATGTATTCGAATTCCTTTTACCTTCTCTGTAAGTACACTACCAATTTGTCCATTAATCCAACGAAATAGCCTATTTACAAAGTAAATAAAAACTACCAACCCAATTATTGCCAAAATGGCTAGTAATCCGTCATAAATATATTCATCGAGGTTCAATTCAGATAGATCCATATGGATATTAAGGTTATAATTATTCAATAGACTGCTATTAAAAATAAGCTATTTTTTTAAAACCTTCTTTTTAATTCGATCAGTGTCCAAAATTATAAGCTTCAAATACCGCCAAAAAAAAGAGCTCCACCATAAATGGTAGAGCTCTTCCTGGGAGTAAATAATTGTATCTGTCTCGTGATCTGAAAACAAATATTTACAATTCTATAACCCTTTATAATAATTTACTCCCAATCCAATAATCTCTTCTGTCCTTCCAACTGTTGAATCTCTGTAATATCTTGAGACATTTCCAGCACTCCTTTATAATTGCTTTCCTTATCCCTGATTGCAAAATATCGAATGTGAATTTTACGATCCTTGAAATTGATCCAAAACTCAGCAGTATCCTTCGTCCCTTTTTTAAATTCTTCCAATATCTTTAGTACCATGTCAACACTTTTGGGTGGATGGCAAAAACGCACTTCCCTTCCAATAATTCCCGCACTTCTTGGGAAAACTCTGTCTTCCCCACGGTTATAAAAAAGTACCTTATCATTTTCATCCACATACGTAAGATCAACCGGAATAAACTTTAACATCCAATTTACTTGCTCTGGTGAAAGAAAACCTTCATCATAATGGAATTTACCTTCTGTATCAAAAGGAATAGTCCTTTTCACCTTATCTTGGGAAGGGTGAATATATTCTTCTTGAGAAGGATATGCTACAGGCTTATCTATCAATGCCCAGCCAATTTCTTCATCTCCAGTTCGCATATCTTTCCAATCCGATTCTGTCAATAAAGAGAACGCCGTTGGGAAAAGGCGAATATCTTCTATATGCATCAAACGATTTATCCCCTGAACCAAATAATCCAATAGACTAGGTAAATCACTTAAATCTCGCTCATTTATTTTATCCCTAATATTCCTGATTTGATCCCTTAAGGTATCATGAAATGACCACATTCCTTGACTTGGACCATGCCATCCATGCTTTTCCAGATAGGGAAACAATTGATTCTCTTTTCTTCTGAACCTTCGCTCAATCTCACAAAGTTGATTGAATAGGTTATAGAAAAGTTGATAATCATCTAATATATCTCTACGTTGAAATTCAGACAATATATCGTGAATTTTCTCCGCTTCCTCGTAGTATACTTTTAAAGGATGACCGGCTTTCAGCTCAGTAACCTTCTCCATGAATAATTCCATCTTAAACCAATACTTTTTCTTCAACTTCCTCCAACAACTCCAAAATTTCTTCTTGAATGGCTACTCCTTTATTCTTATTGTACCATTTCTGCAATTCAATTTTAAATTGCGCATCGATTTTGCCATATTCCGCCTTATAGTCCTGCACCATTTTAATCGCTTCCTCAGGTCTTGCTCCCCATTCTGCAACTACAGATTCATCTTCTCTATCAATGATGATTAATTTTGGTATAGCTCTACCTCCGTTACTCAGGAATTTATCCATTAAGGGTAAATTCTCATCCCTCAAAAGAATCTTTAAATTTATCTGATAGGAGTTACTTGCAATCTTCGCAATTACCGGAACGATCTGTGAAGCATCTGCACACCAACTTTCAGCCAACAATAAAAAAGTATATTGACCACTCAATCCCAATAACCTTAAACTTATACTATTCAATAGATCAACTTTTTTGTCGACTCTATCCATTCGTTTAACATTTAGTGAAGTATACTGAATACGGTCTTCATTATCCTCTACTGCAGTTGATCTACCCTCCAATTGAAGTTTATCAATTAGATTCCTATATGCCTCGTAACTTATGCCTTTCGCCAAATACTCATTCAATAATTCACTTGTAACAGCCATAATACCTTTATTTAGTGGGTGATTACCTGATTATGATTTCAATCTTGGACAAAATTAAACAGGAGAATCCAGATATTATATGACAAATGTTACATAAAAGACCTTTTTATCCTTTATTGTGGCTTTTTTTATGATTATTAACATTTTAAAACAAAAAAAAGGCCGTTTGAAACAAACGACCTTTTTTTTTTAAATGTGGAAATTAGACTCCCAAAAGTTGCTTATGCCAACTTTCTTCAACAGGGACCTCCCAATTATTTTCCAAATCTTTTTTGATGGTAACCATATTATTGAATACAATAGTACTCCCATCCGCTGCACCTTTTGAAAGAAGTGCTTTAAATGAATTGATATTACATGACTTCAGTTCACCATCTAGCTTATAAGCTATATTCAGCCTGTCAAATAGATTTACGGCAAACTTCTGTTCAATCTCCTTAATCAATCTTACAGAGCTATCAATGGAACATCCTGAAGCCGTTAAACTAGATTCATCGGCTGCCAACATGATAAATTGATTGTACTTGATGACAAAAGATGTGGGTAAAGACTTTCCATGAACGTCCCAACTCTCACAAAACTTCATCAATAAAGCTTCAATTTCTTTCTCTTCAACTTCTGAAAACACCTTATTTGACTGGTATATCCAAAGTCTACTTTCACTATTCAGTTCTTCAAATGGAATAAACATAACTATAAATCTTGAGCTTGGGCGATCATTTCAGCAAGATCCAATACTTGAACATCACCCTCCTTTTCTTTACTTTTTACACCGTCGGTCATCATGGTATTACAGAATGGACATCCAGTAGCTATGATATCAGCTCCTGTTGACAATGCTTCTTCTGTTCTTTCCACATTGATATCTTTATCCCCCTTTTCAGGTTCCTTAAACATCTGCGCACCACCGGCTCCACAACATAACCCTTTCGTTTTACAACGCTTCATTTCGACCAACTCAGCATCTAATTTCTGCATCAATGATCTAGGTGCATCGTACACATTATTGGCTCTTCCAAGATAACAAGGATCATGGAATGTAATCTTTTTACCTTTAAATGCTCCACCCTGAATTATTAGACTACCGTTGTTAATCAATTCTTGAATTAGCTGTGTATGATGAACAACTTCGTATTCACCTCCTAATTCCGGATATTCATTTTTAATGGTATTGAAACAATGAGGACAAGTAGTCACAATACGTTTTATCTCATAAGCATTCAACACCTCAATATTCATCATGGCCTGCATTTGAAACAGAAATTCATTTCCACCTCTTTTAGCAGGATCACCAGTACAGGATTCCTCTGTTCCCAAAACTGCATAAGACAAGCCTACTTGGTGAAGAATCTTTACAAATGCCTTGGTAATCTTCTTTGCGCGATCATCAAAACTTCCAGCACATCCTACCCAAAACAATACATCTGGTTGTTTTCCTTCTGCGGCCATTTGGGCCATTGTTGGTACTATTATCTTTTCTTGCATCTAATTCGAGATCTTAATCAATTATTCTTCCTCAGCCCAATTCAATCGATCTGCCGCTGGCATTTGCCATGGCGCACCATTGTTTTCAACATTCGTAAACATCATATTCAACTCAGTTGGAGCTGAAGACTCCTCCATTACCGCATATCTTCTTAAATCCAAAATTATGGATAATGGGTCAATATTCACTGGACAAGCTTGAGTACAAGCATTACATGACGTACACGCCCATATTTCTTCTCTTGTAATATAGTCGTCTATCAAAGATTTCCCATCAGAATAATCAGCTCCGTGTTTATCCAAATTGGATCCTATCTCTTCGATTCTATCACGGGTATCCATCATTATTTTTCTTGGAGACAACTGCTTTCCAGTCAAGCTAGCCGGACATTCCGACGAACATCTACCACATTCCGTACAGGTATAAGCATTTAACAGTTGAACCCAATTCAAATCTGTTGCATCTTTCGCACCAAAAACGCCAGGTTCCCCATCACTATCATCTCCTGTATCAGCAGCAAATGGATCAGCATTTGGATCCATCATCATTTTCACCTCAGTAGTAACAGCCTCCATATTGGTAAACCTACCCTTCGCTTCAAGGTTACTGTAATACGTGTTTGGAAAAGCAAAAACTATATGTAGGTGCTTGGAAATAATGATATAATTTAGAAAACCTAATATCCCAACTATATGAAACCACCACGTAATTCGCTCAACGGCAAACACTGAATTATCTGACAATCCTTCAAAAGCAGGTTGAATAAATTGACTTACAGGAAATGATCCTGCCGTTATATAATGACCATATTCTCTAGCTTGTAATACAGCATCAGAAGCATTCATCGTTAGTAAAGCTGACATCAATACAATTTCGAAAATCAAGATTAGATTAGCATCCGATTTAGGCCATCCACTCATTTCTCTCATTCCAAAACGACGGATATTGATCACGTTTCTTCTTATTAAAAAGATAATACATGATACCAATACCAATAAGGCTAGAATTTCAAAACTTGCTATTAAAACATTATAAGATGAACCTAAAAAAGAAAAAAGTCTATGAGAGCCAAAAAGACCATCCAAAACGATTTCCATTACTTCAATATTGATAATCAAAAATCCCGCATAAACAAGAATATGAAGAATTCCAGCAATAGGTCTAGTGACCATTTTCCCTTGTCCTAAGGCCACTCGGAATAGTGTATTCCAACGCATCCCCGACTGATCGGTTCTATCAACATCTCTTCCTAACAGGATATTTCTTCGGATCCTCATTACATTCTTACCGAACAATCCGAATGCCGTCACTAGGACAACTAAAAATATTAGGTTTGATACTCCCATAAAATCTAACTTTCTATTTACTTATCTTTTTTTCCAAAAACAGAGAAATGCACATATCGCTTTGGATTTTCTTGTAAGTCTTTCAACAACTTCTCGAACTCCTTTGCAGAATTTAGCATATTGTCATACAAGCCATGGTCAGTCATTAACTGCCCCATTGTTCCATCTCCATTTTTAATATCATCTAATAAAGCATTCATCTTTTCAGAGGAGATTTTAAATTCAGCTATCATATCATTTAATCCTTCGGCATTAACCGAATCTACCTTTGCTCCAATATTTTGAAAAGCAGCTTGAGCATCTTCTACAGTAGCCTTTAAGGATATACTCAGATCGTCAAAATTAGATAAAGACTTGCTAATCCTTCCATTCATCCCTACCAACTCCGTATTTAGTCTATCAGAAGTGATTTTGATAGATCTTACCGTTACATCAAAATCGGTAATAAACTTTTCCATCTTTTCTGAAAAAGGCATTAAATCATTTTTCAAATCAGCAAAAACACCATTTGCCACTTGAGATTGAAGTGTATCTTCCAATTGTAAATACTCCTTAGAATCTCCTAGCATGATATCAATCCCTTTAGAACCCATAAAGTCCATATCAATGATCTGAGCCGTAGAATTCTTAGGAATCTCAAAGTCCGTTTCTAGATTTAAACTAACTAAAACTTTAGCTCCTTTGTCATGTATTAACTCCACACCCGTCACCTGACCTACACTTAAGCCACTAATACGCACAGGATTACCCTCTTTCAAGTTGTCAACACTTTCATATACAGCATAGACAATATGACTATTCTTAAAAGGATTATTTCCTTTGACAAATTTTATCCCGAAGATCAATCCCACAAGGGCAACCAACGAAACAAAGCCTATTATAAATTCTTTCTTAAATCTCACTTTTTATACTATTAGTTCGATGAACAAATGTAACCAATTTTCACCTATTTATTCAGTAAAGCTCTCACCTCACTTAAGGTCTTTTTCTCCCCCTTGTACATTCCGATTATAAAACAATCGTTAAAACCTTTACCCTTAGCGTCTTCCTTTAAGTTATTGGCCTGACTCAGAGAATTGGTTTTACCATAAATATACTTTATTATTCCATTCTCCATAAAAGGAGTGATAGGATTTAACCCAGCAAATCGGGATGATTTGGCCTTATTTTTTGAAGAAAATATTTGAACACCATAATAAACTCCCTTTGAATTTGAATCATTCGGTATTACAGTATCCTTCAATTTTCGATTTCCCAATGCTACATCAGATTGCTCAACAATTCGCACTTCCGAATCTCTTGGACCTTCCCTATCCAGTTTTAGTTCCTCCGTTACAACGATTTCCTTAGCGGGTAAAGGCACACTAACTTGCTGTACCAAGGCATCTTGCTCTTCCTTATAATCTCTAAAAGCTCTAAAAATAGCTGAAGCCATATAATCTTGACCTTTTGTAGTATTCAGAAAATCTTCCTCTATTTTATTGGTTAAGAAACCCAATTCAACTAAAACCGCCGGCATACTGACATGCGAAGTTACCCAAAGGGGTTGTTGCTTTACTCCCCTATCAGTTCTACTTACTCTAGTTCGAAATTGATCTTGAATTTTACTTGCCAGCGACAAACTTTGATCCCTATAGGTACTTTGATATAATAATAGGGTATAAAAGGAATCCTCATCCTTTGGATCGAAATTGTTATAATTAGTTTTATAATTTTCTTCCCTTAGAATCACAGCATTTTCTCGAATAGCTATTCTATTTTCCCCCTTTTTCTTTCCTCCTCCTAAAACCAAAGAGGAACAACCATGCGCACTTTCCTTATCAAATGCATCACAATGGATGGAAATAAATAAATCTGCTTTAGCCTTGTTTGCCATTCTCGTCCTCTGGCCGAGAGTAGGATAGACATCGGTCGTTCTTGTATAAACAACTTCCACATTCTCTATATACTTTTTTATATAGTCTCCTACTTTCAAAGCAACCTTTAGAGCGATATCCTTTTCTTTACTTTTATAGCGACCTGTTCCCAAATTTCCCGGATCTTTTCCTCCATGTCCCGGGTCAATTACTACCTTCGTAATAGTCGAACTAAATTCTTGGCCATTCGAATAACCAAAAACCAATGAAAAGACTAAAAAATAAGGAAGGAAAAAATTTTTCACAATAAGATGATATTTTTAGTTAATTTTGGGCAAAAATTTTGTCTAAATATACTGAAATTACAGCCATTTCGTTGAATACATTGTAACAGACAGTATATCTAGCCTTTATTTTAGGTATATAACAAAAATAGCATATTTCAATTTGTACACAAATTTGAATAAAAGTCATTTCTATATCAAGCTCCTTTTAGGAGTGCTTTTTCTTTTCTCATCAATGGTCCTGGCACAGGATACAGAGAAAAAGCAAGCTCCTAAGTCAGGTATTCAAGATAAGATTACTTACGATGCTCAGGATTCTATTATTAGCTATCCTACGGAAGAAATAATACATCTTTACAATAAAGCTCAAGTCACCTTTGGCGACTTTAAATTGAATGCTGGTTTCATTCAAATAGACCTCAAAACCAATATTGTTTTTGCAAAAGGAATTTTAGATAGTAATAAGGTGGTGGTCCAAAAACCTGTCTTTATTCAAGGGAAAGATGAATTTGAAGCAGACTCTTTACGATTCAATATTCAGTCCAAAAAAGGGAAAATATTTTCTTTGAAAACAGAAGAAAGTGATGGTTTTATTGTTGGTAAAGAAATAAAAAAACTACCAAACAATTCACTATTTCTAAAGGATGGTAGCTTCACTACATGTAATCTAGATACCCCCCATTTTTACATCAAAACAAATAAAATAAAGTATACCTCAGATAAAAAAATCATTACAGGACCGGCTCATTTGGTTATCGAAGACTTGCATACACCTCTTTTTATACCCTTTGGTTATTTCCCTATCGGAAATGAGAAATCCATCGGTATCGTTTTGCCTAGTTATGGATTTAATGCACGACAAGGGTACAGCCTAAATAATTTAGGATTATACGTAGGTATTAGTGACTATTGGGACAATAAACTTACCGGAACCTTCTACACCAACGGTAGTTATATCCTTCAAAATAATTTCAACTATGCCAAAAGGTATAAATTCAATGGGGATCTATTTTTAAAATACGCGAAGAACATTGAGACCACTAGTAGTTCCAATTACAACTATAAAATTATTTGGAATCACAGACAGGATGCAAAGGCAAATCCTTTTGGAAGATTAACTGCCGACGTAGATTTCGGAACAAGTGACTTCAATTATTATAACTCAACCAACCTGAATACACAGTTGCAAAACGAGCTAACTTCAAGTATAAACTACTCAAGGAAATTCTTCAATAATTTCTTAAGCACTTCGGTTACTGCAACACACAGACAAAATACAGGAAATAAATTGGTTAAATTAACGCTGCCTGCACTAACCATGAGCACGCAAACTATTTATCCTTTTAGAAATAAAAATAATACCACTAAAAAGACCAATTTCTGGAATAATGTAACCATTAACCCCAGATTAAATGCTAAAACAAATTTAACCGCAGCAGATAGTGTTTTATTTGAATCGGATACCTGGAAGGACCTGAATAGTAAAGTTGATTACCATATCCCTGTTGGTCTTAGCCTGAATCTTTCCGACAAATTTTCCATATCACCTTCCTTGAACTATGATGGGTATATGTACTTTGAAAAGTTCGATTATGATTGGAATGAGTCAAGCGAAAAACTGGATACTACAACACATAATGGCTTTTACCACCTATATGACCTCCGTGCAAGTGTATCCTTTAGTGTCCACCCGACCATATATGGTATGTTCCCGGTAAACAAGGGAAGAGTAAAGGCTATAAGACACGTCATGACTCCAAAAATTTCATGGAGTTATAGCCCTAGCCAATTATTGGACAACAATCGATACTATCAATATGTTCAAACGAGTCAGACAGATACTATAAAAAAGTTTTCCTTCCTTTCTGATTATGGTTCCAACACTACTCCGGGAAATGCTTCATTGAATAATGAACAATTATGGGGTACGGTAAATTTTGGGATCGGGAATAACCTTGAAATGAAAATTAAGGCAAAAGGAGATACTACTGACACCTACAAAAAGATTAAGATTTTTGAATATCTAAATCTAAATTCATCTTATAATCTTGATAGGGATTCTTTGAATTTAAATAATATATCATTTAATCTTCAGTCTAAACTAGCCAAAAACTTCACCATTAATATGGATGGAAATCTCGATCCCTATCAGGTGAAAGATGGGACTAGAATAAATGAATATACTTTTAAGAATGGAAAATTCCCAAGTTTGAGGAAAATTGGAGGTTCCCTTACATTTACCATAGGTTCCAAAAATGCAAAAAAACGTCTCGATGAAAAAATCGAGCAAGCAGATAGCGAAGATTTGGATCTTCAAAATAGAATAGAATTGGAAAAGGTGAAAATTCGTCCAAATGCCTATTTGGACTTCAACTCACCTTGGACCCTATCCACAAGATTCTCTTTGGATTATAAAAACGAAATTGATGGTGGCATTGATGTAACTAAAACCTTAAATTTCAATGGAGATATCAGCCTAACAGACAAATGGAAGATTACCTATAACAGTGGATGGGATTTCAATAATAATGACTTCTCTACAACCTCCTTAGGATTTGTTAGAGATTTGCATTGTTGGCAAATGACCTTTGATTGGATTCCAGTTGGATCCATTCAACGCTTTAACTTCACCATAAACGTAAAGGCTAGTATACTACAAGATCTTAAATTGACAAAAAAGAGAGATTTTTACGAATTCTAAACATAAAAAAAAAGACGGTCACTTTTTAGTGCCGTCTTTTTATTGTTTGATATTATTAGTTTGATGGTAGTTCGAATGCATAGTTATCACTCACCCTAGGTCGAATGCTCATTACTGGTATTTCCGAATTATAGATTATAGATTGAGCTGAAGAACCAATGAAGTTCGGTGTAAACTCTAATTCTTGCTGAGTCATAATCACCACCAAATCCGCATCCTTTGATTTAGCATAATCAAGAATAGTTCGTACCAATTTACTACCCTTAGATCTCAAAACCAATTCAGAAGAACATTCTAACCCATTGTCGGATATATAATTCTGAACTTGTCTAACTGTTCCTTTTAAACGTTTCATTTCCTCGTCGTCAGAACTAGTTACTACAGAAACAATATTGATGGTAGCATCCCAAAGCTTACCCAGTTTCACAGCATATTTCACCTTTTCCTTTGTCTCTTTTTCAAGATCCAATGGAAGGATTATACGTTTACAGCCATCATAATGTTCTTTACCCTTTATAGTTATTACTGGGCAATTGGAAGTACTAACAACACGGAAGGCATTGGAACCAATTAATTTCTTTTGAAAATCTTTCGGCTGTCCATTGGTCCCCATAACAATATAAGAAGCATTAACCATTTCAGATACCTCAACAATCTTTTGATAGACCTTTCCCTTTGAGACTAAGGTATTGACTTCTAATTTATAGGTTCTACGGATATTTTCCGCTAATTCCTCAAGTTTTGATTGTGCTTTCTTTTTCAATTCAAACATAACCTCATCGTCCGTGTCTCCAAAAACGCGAGCAAAAAAACCAGACTCCTCCATGACACTTAATAACGTCAAATCTGCCTTTAGTATCTTTGCCATATCCACTGCTTGTTCCAGTGCTATCAAGGATTGAGCAGAAAATCCTATGGGTACTAATATCGTTTGATTATTTTGAGACATAATTTTATTTATTTTTATGGTAAAAATATACGAAAGCATGAAGCAATTTGCAAACTCTGAGTTAATTTTAAATGAAAATAACAAGGTTTACCACCTAAACCTTAATGCAGATGAAATCTCACAAAAGATAATCACTGTAGGTGATCCAAATCGTGTAGTTCAGGTATCAAAATTTTTCGACAAAATACTATTCTCAACGAATAACAGAGAATTCCATACAACAACAGGACTATATAAGAACACAAAAATTTCAGTAATTTCAACTGGAATTGGCGTGGACAATATTGATATTGTTTTAAACGAACTTGATGCACTTGTTAACATTAACCTAACAAATAGAACATTTAAAGAAAAAAGAACTTCACTAACCATCGTAAGAATTGGCACAAGCGGTAGTATACATCCAAAAGTTAAATGTGATGATCTTTTGCTAAGTAAGTATGCCATTGGTATAGATGGATTCATCTACCATTATGCTGGAAGTGAACAATTCTATGATCAAGAAGCTATACAATTCGTCCAAAAAGTTGGTTGGAATGAATTACTTGCCAAACCATACCTCTGCAAAGCAGATACTTCCTTGTTCAACCATTTCTTAAAACAGGGTTTCAAAGTAGGATCCACACTAACTGCAAATGGATTTTATGGACCTCAAAACAGGTCTTTAAGGCTTAATAACAACTGGAAAATACCGCTCGAGAAACTTTATACCATTAAATTCCACGACTCCGAACTTAGCAATTTAGAAATGGAAACCGCAGGAATTTATGCATTAGCCAACCTACTTGGACATAGGGCACTAAGCTCTAATGCTATTTTAGCAGATCGAATAAGTGGTGAATTTTCGGACAATGGAGATCAAACTATGGATAGATTAATTAAAAAAGTATTGGATGGTTTAGCTAGCTATGAAGTTTAATGTACACGCACTAAGCCGTCAAATTTTATATAATAATTACTATCCTTTGATAATTCAGCATCCATATCCTCTGCATTTGCAAAACCAACACCTGCAAAATACAATTCTGCTTTTTTGGTAATGGCATGTTGCTTCATACTTTCCATCCAAATAGCATCAAATCGACTTGGATCATCTGGATACAGTACATTTTTAACCAATACAAAAGAAAGCTGCTTATCTTTATAGCAAACAAATTGCGGATTGGTACCTAGCTCACTATTAATCGCAATAAATTCATAGCCATTTTTCTCTAAGTATTTACCCACCACATTCATCGCCAACCTGTGTAACTCTTGCGCTGTAATTTTTGCCATTCCAAGATGATTAAGGCTGCAAATTTAATCTAAAAAAAGATAATTCTACAGCCCTTTTCATATCAAATAGTCTCAATTTCCATTATTCAATTCATATATAAATTGAAACCATTGATCTACTCCTTTGTGGTTAATTTTGAGGTAATGATAATTCACCATACTAGGCAAAGCAATGGATAAACTTTGTGCATCCATTATAGAGTCAACCAGGATACTATTACCCAATGGGTCCATTAGTTTATAATGTACCATCTTATCCATTCTTGATACATCTATATTTAACTGATTTAAAGAAAAATCACTATAGGTATAGGATCTAATAAAGCGTTCTTCTGGAATATTTTTAGGAATCTCTATCTGAATGTTCGATATGGCGAATTCATCCCTACTTCCCGATCCGGCAATATCACCAGATTCCCATTTCAGGTAAAGGTATTCCATATCTTCCAGCATTATATTTTGCAGTAGTATGGTTTTTTCACACAATATAAATCCTAGATTATCGGCTGTAGTAAATGATGAGTCAGACATCTCCAATTGATGTTCGAAGTCTCCATTTCCAATTTTACTATACATATTCCAAAAGGTAGATCTTCCAGCATTATTATTCATCCATAAATCATACCCAATTCTTAAATGCTTTAGCGTGCCACCCGAAATATTTTGAACCCTAAATAAAATTGATCCGGGACTAAAATCGGATGAGGTTGCTTGAATTCCTAGCCCTTGTACATTTCCTCCTAATAGAAATGAATACACCCCTCCAGAAGTAACATTCCCCCCAGATATCCCTCTCCGAAAATCAGTGCTACTTGTATCGCAATTTCCAAACACCACATCACCAGCACTCATTCCAAGAATACTCCAATTTTCAGAATTCAATTGGCCAAGCGATGGTTCGTTGCAAATACCCTCCGCTGTAAATTCTTCAAAATTTATCAATAAATCTGATTGATCAATATATATTTGAGCTTGTAATGAATAGATAAAACCCAACAAAAAACAGGCTATTGTATTTTTCATAAACTAAATTATTAAAAGGCTTTTTGCCTATGTTACTTATTATATTAATTCTAATATTTTATTAAATGGAGCTCACTCCAAAGACATTAAGGTAATACTATTCAATCAATTATCACAAAACAAAACAGGGATAAAAATCCACATTTTAAAGGATAAAAAAAAGGCTATTGATAAATCAACAGCCCTCTTAACAATAGGTTTAAAACTTTAAAGCCTTAATCATATTTTCGATTATAAACTCCTTTAGCTGGAATTTTTATAACATAGGTCTTTTTAGTTTTATTCGTTAAAAAATTATCTCTCAACCAAGGATTATAACGTTTCAAAATTTTGTAGTTCACATCATGATCACCTGCAAAATCAGCCCAAAAACTAACCGCTGAATCCACTTGCACCTCATAGGTAGGGGCAAAACTATACATATCCTTTTTTAATACGTAAAAACCGTAATTTTTTGGATTCGAAATAATTTCCTTAGCGGCTAAAATTCTAAATAAATAGCGTGAAGTTTCTTGATTCAATAATAGATCAAAATAATGAGTAGATTTTTGTCTTTTTATCTGCTTTTTCATTCCAGCTAGACCTACATTATAGGCTCCAACCGCATTGACCCAAGACCCCAATTCTTCTTTACACTTCAATATATACTTACAAGCTGCAATGGTAGATTTTTCGACATGATACCTTTCATCTACCTCTTTATTAACCTCAAGACCCAACTCCTTAGCTGTACCTTTCATCAACTGCCAAATTCCGGTAGCCCCAGCAGGTGAAACAATTTGCTCCAATCCACTTTCTGCAATTGCCAAATATTTAAAATCATCTGGCACTCCATATTCCTTTAAAATAGGTTCTATAATTGGAAAATATTTATGCGCCTTTTTTATGTGCAAGATACTTTGAGATTGCCAATAGGTATTAACCGTAATCTCTTTATCAAACCGCTCATAAATATCTGGTTGTCCCAATGGAATTTTTTCCCCAGCAAAACTTATATTTTCTGGTTTAGAAAGGGCGTATATTTTATAATCCTTATTGAATGAATATTGACGTTCTACATCAGCAGTACCTTCATTTTTGGAATGAACAAACAAAACATTCACTCCTGCAATTAATACGGTGAGACCTGCCGCTAATAACCATTTATTCATTTTATTACTTTTAAGAAGGTTGTACGAAGAACAATTTAGTAATCTAAAAATAAAGATAGGATTTATCCCATCTCAGAAGTATAAAATTACCGAATTATTTACACCTTTTAACCATTTTTTGAACAAAAAGCCAACATATTTTAAAGCTATATATTTACTTTTATCAACGGTTCACAATTTTAATAATATTGTGACGTTACTTTATTAAAAAAGGGAGCAAATTATATCAGTGGTTCATGAAAAAAACTATCCTATTTATTGGAATTACCTTGGTTACTATTTCTTGTCAAAATTTGAATAGTTCAAATTTTGAAGATAAACTGCATTGGATAACGGGTACATGGACAATTGATAATCCTCCTATGTATGCGGAAGAAAATTGGCAATGGAAAGAGGATCGTTTTATAGCCAATGGATTCATGACAAATATGGATGATACTATTTTTATAGAGGCGCTAACCATAAAAGCAGTTAAGGACAATTTATTCCTTACTGCAAAAGTGAAAGATCAGAACAATAATAAAGAAGTATTCTTTAAGCTCATTTCTGATACTCCCGATAGCCTTCTTTTCGAAAATAAGAGACATAGCTACCCCAATTATATTGAATACGTTTTACAGTCAGACAGCTCCATAATCGCTAGAGCATATGGTAAGCAAAATGGCAAAAACAAAGGGGATTTATTACACTACCACAAGAAAAAATAACCTGTTTAATCTTCAACATATTCACTTTTTTATGTGTGTTTTTTCAGGGTGCTTTCCTTTCATTTTTTGGTAACTTGCATCCATCACCACTGTCTCGAAATGAGCAGATTAAAATGAATAAAATGAAAAATGGATCAATTGCACTTTCTGATCTCAATAAATTAGACATCAGAGTGGGAACCATTATTGAAGTAAGATCGTTTCCAGAAGCTAAAACAAACAAATTTCAAGTATTTGTAAATTTCGGAGGAAACATAGGCGTTTTAAGAAGCAGCACTAGTCAACCTTTAATTGAAAAAAGAGAAAGCCTAATAGGTCAACAAGTCATGGCCATCGTTAACCTACTAGAAGAAAATGATTCTGAATGTTTTATTTTAGGATCATCTGCTACTGAATCAAAACCACCAATTTTAATTCAGCCGCAACATTACATTAAAAATGGACTAAAAGTTTGTTAAGTCCATATCCCTAAAACTTAAACTCAAAAAAAAGCCTTATTCCATTGAATAAGGCTTTTTTTTTCACAGTCTGTGGATTCTATTTTTTGTCCCACTTATACGTTAGACCTAGGCTTAAAATTTCCTTAAACTGTGTTTTAGGACCTCCCTCATCTACATCATCCTTATCCTTGATATTGATATCATCATCATAGATCAATTCTGTTAACACATTCACCTGTAAATATTTATTCACCTTCATGGTTAGTAAATTCATCCAGTTAACATCTATATCTGATGGATTTTTAAGGTAATTTGAATACAAATTCACCTTAGTTTCATAATCCACATTCTCCATTAAGGTCGTTTTAAAACTCATACTCAAATAAGCCCCTAATTCAGATCTAAAAGTCTTTGAAGAATCCAATCCATATTGAACCTCGTCAACACTATCATCCAAGACCGCCGTTGTCTTAGTAGATATAGGCGATAGGAATAATGAAAAGTCCTTATTAGGTTTATAATCCATACCTAAAGAAAAACTAATATACCCTGGAGCCATAAAGGAGGACACAATTTCATCTTCTTTCTGAGGATCTTTAAAGCCCTGATCAAATTGTGTTTTTAGGTTGAACAAGGCACTATAATACCAGTTCGATTTAGTCTTATAACCGTACTTTGATAAAATATCTAAAACATCTTCACTCTTGATTGTTTTTAATTCACCTTGTTTAATGATACCATATGCGGTTTTCAATTCATTCACCCACTCCGCCTTATCCTTTTTTCTATTGAGGTACATATGAAAGAGAGCCGTTGCCGACAATGAATTCTCCCCTCCTGCTGCCCAATTGGTGAAATTTACCTGTGATGCATTAAGGGTTGAGTTGAATCCACGTTCCCATATAACAGTATCAACAAGACTTTGATCTTTCTCTGCTGTATCTTGAGCACACAACTTACCAGCAAACAAAAGAAATGCCAATACCAAAACTCTATTAAGACTATTCATAATGATATAATTAAGATTAATGCATGTGAATATCCCTCTGAGGAAATGGAATTGATATCTTTTCTTGATCGAATGTTTTCTTAACAGTTTCCTGCATATAAAAATACACATCCCAATAATCGGATGTTTTTACCCATAAGCGAACAACAAAATTAACAGAACTATCTGCCAATTCCGAAACAGCAACAAATGGTTCAGGATCATTCATTATCAAATCATTGGATTCAATTATTCTAAATAGAACTGCCTTAGCGTGATCAATATCATCATTATACCCAATACCAAAAGTTAAATCTACACGCCTTGTTTCCTCCTTGGTATAATTAATCAATGAATCGTTCGCCAATTTTGCATTTGGGATAATAATAATTTTATTGTCCAAGGTCTTTAATACTGTATTAAAAACTTCGATTCCTTTTACAATTCCTTCATAGCCTTGAGCGGCAATATAATCTCCTTCAACGTAAGGTTTAAAAATTAAGATCATGGCTCCTCCTGCAAAATTCTGAAGTGTACCTGATAGTGCCATCCCAAAAGCAAGTCCCATGGCCCCTAATATGGCTACAAAGGAAGTCATTGCAATCCCCACTATCGACATTATACTGATAATTAAAGCCACCCTTAACAACCACAATATTAAGGTTCCTAAATACTTCCTAAGAGAAGCATCTATATTTGACTTTTTCATTCTACTGATTACGGTGGCTGTAAATTTCCCTATAATCCACCACCCCGCCACAAGGGTAACAATTGCCAACAACAATTTCGGAGCATAGGCCAAAGCCATTTCGATCAATAGATCGGAATATTCATTTAGTTTATCCATTTTACTCAAATTTAAAATTCTCTAATAGCGTTATCTTTAAACACAAAATAATAACAAATATTTAAGATAAAACAAAGAAATCGACCATAGATCAATAAATACAGTTTATAAGTAAGACATAGTAGGTTACTAGTACGTCTGAAGCCAATCTCATTCGATTAATCAATAAGGTTTAGGTATAATAACATCATCTAAAATTTCAAAAAAGTCAAAATTTCAGTTAACACCAAAATCGTGCAACTTAACTACAAAAACTATTCATTTAAATAATAATTCTCTAACAAAATATAATAATAGATAAATTCGTAGATAAGGTTAAGAGAACAAATAAATATAATGACTTATGGTAAGTAAAATTAACAAAAAATGGAACCACAGATTCAATCAATTGAAGCGGTTCTATGAAAAGCAAGGTCATAGCAATTTATCTGCGCGTTACAAAAGAAATAAATCGTTGGGAACTTGGGTAGTTCGTCAACGTGTTATAAAAAATACGCTTGCAGATGAGCAGATAGTTAAGCTGGACAGCCTTGATTTTGTTTGGGAACCAAGAACAAATTCGTGGAATCAAAATTTCGAAAAACTTGTTAGCTATTTCGAACAAAATGGGAATACCAACGTTCCTGTAAATTTCAGATCTGACATTCCTTTCGGTAGATGGGTTCAAAAACAGAGGAGAATAAAAAATTCATTGTCTGATTCTAGACTGAACCAATTGAATTCATTAAACTTCATTTGGGATGGAAACAGTTTTATTTGGCAGAATAATTTTTCAGCATTAAAAGAGTATATCTCTAAAAATGATGAAGCTCCTTCGTATAAAACCAATCTTAAATTATACAATTGGTTAAATCAACAAAAGAGAAAACATCTCAATGGAAAATTATCCGGAGATCAAACTAATCTTCTAGTTGGTGTCGTTCCTAATTTCCGTAATTAATGGAAATAAATTCATCGGGCAAATTGATAAAATCATATGAATTTTATTAATTTTGCCTTGCATGAATTTTTTATACCCAGAAATACTATACAGCCTATTTTTACTGATTATACCAGTAATTATCCACCTATTTCATTTCAAGAAATTTAGGCCGGTATATTTTTCCCAAATAGAATTCCTTAAAGAATTAAAAAAGGAATCCAACACAAAGAATAAACTAAAAGAATGGCTTTTACTTCTTACAAGAATGTTGGCCATTGCATGTCTTATCTTTGTCTTTGCCCACCCTTACATACCTGAAAATAATTCATCGCTTCGTATATCCAATAGCGTGAGCGTTTTTATTGACAACTCTTTCAGCTCTCAAGCTGAAAATGAGCAAGGTAAAATTCTAGATCTAGAAAAAAAATTAGCAAGAGAACTACTACTATCTTTTGAAGAAAAAGACGAATTTCAAATTCTCAGTAATAATATCGAACGCAAAAATTTAAATTTCTATAGTAAAGAAGCTGCCTTAAAATTGATCGATGAAATTGATCTTACAGCTTCTAGTTTGCACCTAAAGGAATTGAGGACAATACAAAAAAATTCAACAAGACTTCACGCTAAACATTCCATATCTTCTTTTTTAATTTCTGATTTCCAAAAAAGTCAATTCAATTTAGATAGCTTGGTCAGGTTCCCTGAGGAACAACTATTTCTTTGCCCTATTCCCAATCAGCACAAAAGAAACATAAGCATCAAAAATGCCTTTCTCAACAAACCCTATTTTCAACAATCTCAGCAAATAGAACTAGCTGTTGTACTTCAAAACCACAGCACAAAGGATTACGATGGGCTTAATTTAAAGCTTATGAATAATGGAAAAACAAAGGCTAGTAGAAATGTTGATATATCCAAAAATGATAGTTTAGTCATTCAATTAAACTTTAGTCCGGAAAATGCTAAATTCCAAGAAATAAAAATTCAAATCAATGATGCCCCTATAGCATTCGATAATCATTACTTCCTAACCATAGCTAGTGAAAACAAGCTCAAAATTGCCTATATCTTTAAGGAGAAGCATACTTATTTTACTAAACTTTTCGACAAGAATGAATTCGAATTTGATTCCTTTTCACAAAGTCACATTCCCTATTCGGAACTCAATACATATGATTTAATCCTGCTGGATGAATTAGATAATTTTAATAGCGGATTAATTGCCGCAATTGATCAAGCCTTCAAAGGAAGTTCCAATATTTGTGTTATTCCATCCAATTCAATAAACTTAAGTAGTTATAATCAATTACTGCTTACCCTTCATCAAGGATTACAGCTTTTACCAAAAGAGGAAATTCCTTTGGAGGTATCAAAATTGGATTATGAACATCCTCTATTCAAGGATGTTTTCAAATCCAAAAATAAAGATCTTGGCAAACCAAACACAAACTATTATTACCCAATTGTTACGAACGAATTAGTCGCTGGTAAGGAATTATTAAACCTTCAAAACGGAGATCCATTTATATGGTCCAATACAAGCCACGGCAACTATTCCTTTATTGTAAGTACTGATCTTTCCAAAGGTTCAAATTTGGTATATCACGCACTATTTGTACCAACCTTTTACAATATGAGTTTCCTTAAAAATCAAACTCCAAAACTTCAGTACAAGCTTGGTAATACTCAAAACATTCGTCTAAAAGGAAATACTTCATCAGAAAAATTAAGCCTAAACCTAGACAATAAAACTTTCTATCCGACTTTCAAACAATTAGAATCTGGCATGTTCATTGAAATTGGATCAGAATTTAAAGAGGAAGGTATTTATAGTCTGGTACAAAACAAGGATACTATTGCTATGATTGGATTCAACAATCCTAGGTTAGAAAGTAATTTGGACTATTACGATCTCGATGAATTAAATAATCAGATCTCAGATCATAACGACGATAAAATCCAACTCCTAGAGTTTTCTGAAAACTCAGTGGAAAAAGAAATATCACAACAATTCAAGGGAAAAATATTGTGGCCCTATTTTTTAGCCCTAAGTTTATTATTCCTTATTTTTGAAATTGCGCTTATTAAAATTCGCCCCTATGAAAATAGTAATTCGTAAAGCTAAAGTAATTGATATCCAATCTTCATTTCATCAACACACTGTTGATATCTTGATCAATAATGGCATTATTGAGCAGATTGGTACTGACTTAAAAATTACGGATTTCGACAAAGAAATCCTATTAGAAAACCTTCATGTATCACAAGGGTGGTTTGATCTAAGAGGTAGAATATCCGAACCAGGATTTGAACATAAAGAAGATTTTGAAACCGGTATTGCAGCAGCTATCAAAGGAGGATTCACAGACATAGGACTGTTGCCATCAACTCTTCCGACCATTCAATCCAAATCGGATGTGACATTCCTTAAAAATAAAGCGATCCACACGAAGGTGAACGTTCACCCAATTGGAGCAATTTCCAAAAATTTAGAGGGAAAAGAAATAACGGAAATGTACGATATGCACAACCATGATGCTATCGCTTTTTCGGATGATCAGAATTATATCGAAAACCCTAACTTAATGAAGATTGCTCTATTATATAGCAAAAACTTCTCAGGTACCTTGATGAGCTTTCCTCATCAACATACAATAAATAAAGGGGGACAAATCAATGAGGGCGTAATATCTACTAGAATGGGACTGAAAGGGATTCCTTCCCTTTCTGAGGAAATCGCAATTGATAGAGACCTTGCACTGGCAAGCTATTGTGAATCACCAATCCATTTCTCTTGTATTTCTTCTGCTTATTCAATCCATAAAATTAAAGAGGCAAAAGAAAAGGGTTTAACCATAAGCTGTTCCGTTCCTGCTCATAACTTATACTTCACTGATTCAGATGTTGAAAATTTTGACACTAATCTTAAGGTGATGCCACCTTTAAGAACCGCTCAAGATAAAGAGGGGCTTATTCAAGGAATCAAAGATGGTCATATTCAAGCTATAGTTAGTGATCATCAACCGCAGGAAATTGAGCTTAAAAAATGTGAATTTGACAATGCCGAATTTGGAATTATAGCTTATCAAACAAGTTTTGCCTCTGCTTATTCTAGTCTTTCAAATGAAATTAGCCTAGATAAAATTGTGAACCTCTTTACGGATGGACCAAGAAAAATAGTAGGATTACCCATACATACTATTGAAAAAGGAGCAGTAGCAAGCTTCACTTTATTTAATCCTGAAGAGGAGTATATTTTTGAAAAAAAGGATATAGTATCAAAGTCCAAAAATTCTCCATTTATTGGAAAAAAACTAAAGACAAGGGTATTCGGTATTATAAATAAAGGTCAATACGAATTAGTTTGAAATTGATAAAACCTGAAATATTTTTTGAATTTGGAAGTCTGGAATTTCTTGCACGTCAAGTTGTAGAGGGATTCATCACAGGTCGACACAAAAGCCCTTTTCACGGTTTTTCAGTTGAATTTGCTGAACATAGGATTTATAATCCAGGTGAATCCACCAGACACGTCGATTGGAAGTTATATGCTAAAACGGATAAATTATTTTCCAAAAAATACGAAGAAGAAACCAATTTACGATGCCAGATTGTAATGGATGTATCTGGGTCCATGTATTACCCTATTAGGAATAAATGGTCGAAAGAACAGCCGAACAAATACTTGTATAGTTGTTTTGCTGCTGCATCTCTTATCAATCTTTTTCAAAGGCAAAGGGATGCCGTAGGTTTAAGTATGTTCAGTGAAGATATTCTAGTACACACTCCTGCCAAGGGACTCACAAAACATATCCACCGCCTATACCAAGAGTTGGAAAATCATCTTTTGAACTTCAAAGTTGAGGATTATAAACAAACAAAGTTAGCCTCTGCACTAGATATTATTGCTGAAAATATTCATAAAAGATCATTGGTAATTATCTTTTCTGATTTACTGTTTAAATCGAAGGAGGAAGAAGAAGAATTTTTCTCAGCCCTTCAACATCTGAGATTTAACAAACATGAGGTGCTATTATTTCATGTATTGGATCAGGATAAGGAACTCGACTTTAATTTCAAAAATGAAGCTTTAAAGCTAATCGATTTAGAGAGCGGTGAAGAAATGAAATTACGCCCTAAGGAATTACAAAAGGGCTATGCAGATAAAATGAAAAAGCTACAACAAGAAATTGCTATTCGTTGTGGTCAAAACAAAATAGACTATCAGCTTATAGATATCAATGATTCTTTAGAAAAGGTATTGTGGGCTTATTTAGCCAAAAGGAACCAGGTAAAACAGTTATAATTACTTTTTAGGATCAACTACTGGTTGGGTTTCCAGCTGTAATTTATCCTTATCTGTTTCTGTTTCGCCTCCTTTTGATGTATCCTTTTTATCCTCTTCTTTATCCTTCTTTGATTGAAATAAAGAATTGAATTGGATTCTATAGAATAGACCTATCCCTTGGGTATTTATATTCGTTGCAGATCCTTCATCGATATCCGTACCAGATCTATTAAATACCTTCAGCTTTAACCTCCTGTCCTTCCTTAGGTCATACTCCACATCCACATCTCCAGTCATTCCAGAAGTATTGGCGCCAATAGGTGTTCCAAAGTTACCATTGATCCTTAACCTATCATTTAGGAGATTCTTAGACAATAGAAACTCTATTTGCTGAGGGCTCAATTCTGTACCAGTTCCAGGATTAAACTTTACTGCAACTTCAAACTCATCTTGTGCTTTATTCAACAGATTATTCAACTGCCTTGTAATAAGACTTGCACCAGTAGAAAGAGCTGTATTTTCAACATAATTTATGTTTCGTTCTGTAACATAAAAATTGTTCGTTGCCAAAAAAGAGGCAAACTGCAAAGTCATTTTCTCTTCGGAATTTGTTAATTCCCTTAACCTAATTTTAGCTTGATCCGAAGCTTTTGGAATATCTATGGAATAATTAACATTAGGACGCATAATCTTACCATCCATATTTATTTTACAATAGACAATAGCCTCATTTGTAGTGGTGGATTCAACATCTATATTCCCTGGTTCCAAAGAGCTTAATTCTACCTTTTGCTCATATACTGCCTCTATATTCATGGTTCCTTCATAAGGATCACCATCCCAGGTTAAAGTACCACCTTCCGTAATTTCAAAATTCTTTTGATCTAACAAGTTATATTGAACCCCGAAAAGATAATCTGCCTTCTCCACAGTATATTGACCATTAATACTGAAATCATCTAAGGATTTCATCATTATCCTAAGATCTCCTATCCCAGTCCCCGTCAAGGTAGACTGATCAATGTACATGGTAACTTTGGTAGTTGGATCCACTTTCAGATTAAGGTCGAGATAGAATTTTTCACTTATCAATTCTTTATCAACTACAAAAACTTCTTCTTCTTCTCCAACTATTGAAGCCGTTCTAAATTGTAAAAAAGAGGATTCCTCAATTTCATATTCATCGGACAAAGGAATTACAATATTTGAACCTTTTTCAGTACTTGCATTAATTACTATTCTTGGTGCTCCTCCCTCACCTGTAATGGTAACATGACCTGAGGCATATCCGTCGCCGTAATACAATTTATTATCTTCAGAACTAGTAGCCAAACATAAAAAGTCATCTAAGTCAATATCCAAATCATATACAAAGTCTGTAAACATATCATGAAAAATATCCCCCCTAATAACCCCAGTACCTGTTCCTGACCTATTAGGCTCACCTTCCATTCTATCCACATTTACTTGTAATTTTTCAAAATGCATTCTATCCAATTCCATCCCTACAGTAGGCGTTCCTTGAATAGAATACCTCGTACCCAAATATGGAATAGAAAAACGCACCTTTTCTAAATCTACGACTCCTTGCAACCCACTGTCATCAAATTGCAACTCCCCTGTCATTCTTCCCTTAAGATCCGACATGAAAGTATTCAAATAAGGCTCCAGATAATCGAATTTTAATCGATCCATCTTGATATCTGCTACTATTTTATTCTCTTGCAATCGTGGAAAATAATGACCGGATGCATCTAAACTCCTAATAGTTCCACGCATAAGGACTCCGTCTAATACCAAGTCCTCATTTCCAGAATCCCATTTACTTTTGAAATACAAATCTCCCATCCACATATCATTGAATGCTAAAGTGTCTACTAATAGGTCCATAACAAAGTAGGGAGCGTCTAAGAAACGATAGATCTCAACTTTTCCATTGATATTTCCAGAAAATGCGGAATTCATTTCCTGAAGAGAGGGCTTTACATTTTCCAATTCAAAATGAGAAAGATTTAATGTCAATATATCCGAGGAATCCGAAGAAATAATTCCATCAACAACTATGGATTGGTGACCGGTATTAAGATCTAAGTTGGATATGGTACAAGATGAAGAGTCAAAATGGATTAAATTTCCTTCGTTAAAACTCCAGAGGCTGTCCATCATATAAAACTGCGAAGGTAAAAAAGACAAATCAAACATCATATCTGGAATATTTAACTTGGCTGCAGCTGAAATAGCGCCATCAAAATTTGTCAAAGTTCCCACTTTCCATTTACCACTAAAACTTAAAGAATCCCCTAATAGATCAATATTGGCGGATATATCCTCAACTGGGAAATTATCAAACATTTGATACCCTTCAGCAGATAATCCAAAGGACAATATTCCATTGGTAACATTAGCATTTATTCCTACATCTTGAAATATATTTTCACCATAAGTGACAGATGGACTCATAAAATTTAAGACGATATCATTACTATCTTCTTTCATTTCAGCACTCAAAAAAGTACCGGTAGCCAACTTTAAGTCAGAAAAGAATAACTCAGATATAGCTGTTGTATTCTTAAAATTAGCCTCTAACTTGATGTTGTGACCACTGTGTTTTTGTATGGAATCTGAAATCTGAACATACGGCTGGATCGTATTTTTAAATGCAGACCATATTTCTACAATCTTAAAATCACCTTCGATATTCCCATTAACCATATCTGAAAGTAATTCCATTCTTCGCCCGCCTGATTCAAGTAGGCTAGACTCAAGTGAAATGGTATTGAAGAAATAATAATTTTTTACATTCTCATAATTGGTCTGATAACTATTTAGCGTACCACTTAGATTATCAAAGTTGTCACCTTCAAAGTTCATAACCATTTTAGTACTAAAAATAGCTATACTATCTGATACAACATTCAATGTAGATAAATCAGCATACCGAATATCCGCCTCAAAATCCATAATTGGCATCTCTCCGGTTAGGTCGACCTTTCCTTTAAAATCAAAATTCAAACTAGTATCCGATACCTGCATATCACCGGTAAAGGAATTTTTCACAAAACTACCGGTTACCAAAGCGTCTTGGTAATTGTACCCATTCCAACCGATATAATCGATATCGGTATTCATCTTTAAGTCCAAACGCTTTCTATGTAATCCTTCTCCTACCAGGGAGGTTTTCAAACTAGTTTTCCCAAATGAAGGCAAATCCAACATCCTTCCAAGATCCACATCCTTCAATGCTAAATCACCCTGATAGTTGGCATCCAAAAAGTCTTCGGTAAAAAGTAATTCAAAGTCCGTAGTTAAGGTTCCAAATTCAGTATTCAGAGTTCCACTAACTTCATTAAATCTAAAATTCCCCTTATACTGCCCATTAAATCGCAAGGGAGCTCCAGCAATCAATTTATTCTTTAAATCAGGATTAAAATCCAATTCAGAAGTATAAAATTTTAAAGGGTCCTTACTTAAATAAAGTTCCTTTAAGTTGAATTTATAATTTCGTTTGTCTTCTGAAAGAAGATTTAAAATACGCCCATCTCCCTCCAAGTAACTATCTGTACCTAACCTTATATCCATTTCGGATAAATACATTTTTTTTAGATTTCCATGTACTTTTCCTCTTAATTCAAAATCGTCATGAAACCACTTACCAATTGGCAAAACAGCCAATTCATTTGTAAATAAAAGTGCTTCCTTGATATTTGCATCATAGGCTGTTCCTAAATGTCGAAAATCATATTTGTGACCTTGTTCAAACTTTATTCTTATATCGGACCTTAAGACTGACTTGTCTACATATAAATTCAAACGATTTAAATTCATACTTAATGAATCCCCTCTAAATTCCATGGACAAATCGTTTATACAAAACTCATCGTTATAACAAACAGAAAAATTCATGAGGTCGAAATGTTCCTTTTCCGGTTTGAGTAATACATCCTCCAGGTGAACATTCAGATTATTTATTAAATGGCTTTCATTAATTTTGATATTCTTGTTGCTGATAATGGCATTATCCAGCATAAACTCTTCTAATGAAATTAAATATTTAGGGCTATCAGACAATGTATCTCCTTTAAATTTGGATAGAAACAGTGCCAAATTTGATTGATCTTCATCAGCCAATTGTAAAATATTTAAAAAGGCCTTATCTATACGTACCTTCTTAAATTGAAACTTATTTTTCTTGATAGCAATATTTCGAACACTAACTTCAAATTCCGGAATATAAAGCAGGGTATCTTTGTGATGATCTCTAATCAAGACACCATTCAACTCCAATTTCGTCAAAAAATCCAGATCCAATTCTTGAATACTAACTTCAACATCATAATTTTTGGCAAAATAATTACTCACCTTATTCGCCAAAAAAGTTTGGACAAATGACAAGTTGACCAGGATGGAAATCAGTACCAAGAGGACTAATCCAAAAAGAAGTAACCTAAAAAATATATTTTTAATCCTAAGCAGCATTCAAATTACTATTTTTGTGTCATGAATACAGACATCTATATATTGGCCATAGAATCTTCTTGCGATGACACCTCAGCCTCGGTAATAAAAAACCGAGAAATATTATCCAATGTGGTTGCGAGTCAAGATGTTCACAAAGCTTACGGAGGAGTTGTTCCTGAGTTAGCTTCGAGAGCCCATCAACAAAATATTGTTCCCGTTGTTCACCAAGCACTGGAAAAAGCTAATATAACTAAAGAATCCCTAAATGCCATAGCATTTACACAAGGACCTGGCCTTATGGGTTCATTGTTGGTGGGATCCTCATTTGCCAACTCCTTGGCGATGGCTTTAGACATTCCTTTAATTGCTGTTAATCATATGCAAGGGCATATTTTGGCCCACTTCATAGATGATGGCAAAGATCATCCCAATTTTCCATTTTTATGCCTAACCGTTTCTGGAGGGCATACTCAAATTGTACAAGTGGAAGATCATTTTAAGATGAGTATTTTAGGAGAAACGCTGGATGATGCTGTAGGAGAAGCCTATGATAAAACGGCAAAAATGCTTGGCCTTGATTATCCAGGTGGACCAATCTTAGATAAATTAGCTCAAAAAGGAAATCCAAAGGCATTTAAGCTCACCAAACCGAAAGTTGGAGAATTGGAGTTTAGCTTCAGTGGTTTAAAAACAAATATTCTACAACTTATCCAGCGTGAAGAAAAGAAAAATCCAAATTTCAAGACAGAGCAGCTGGAAAATATTTGTGCATCCGTTCAATATACCATTATTGGTATCCTGATGGATAAACTACAAATCGCATCGAAAAAAACAGGTATTACTGAGATTGCAATCGCTGGAGGAGTTTCTGCTAATTCAGCCTTAAGAGCTCAACTAAAAAGGAGAGAAAAAAGTCATAACTGGAAAGTATTTATTCCAAAATTTGAGTATTGCACAGACAATGCAGCCATGATTGCAATCGCTGGATATTATAAATATATAAACAAGGACTTTGTAAAGATCAGCACATCTGCAAATTCTAGATTGAAATTTTAAGCCCTTATAAATTCCTATTGGGGAATAAAATAAGTAATTTTAATAGCCAAAATTAAAAGAATAATGGAAACTGGTTTTCAATAGCTATAGATTAAAAAAAGGCCGATAAGACGACTCTTTCAACGACTAGTGAAATAAATTTTTATTTCAATCTGATTGAGTTTATGGAGCTTATGAAATTCTTGTATTTTTTTTGCTTCAAGCTATTGTTAATTCAAATTTCCCCCCTATATTTGCATCGCTTTTCAGGATAAGAAAGGCAATAAAATGACTTGGTAGCTCAGTTGGTAGAGCATCTCCCTTTTAAGGAGAGGGTCCTGGGTTCGAGCCCCAGCCAAGTCACACGTTCTTTTACATAAAATGACTTGGTAGCTCAGTTGGTAGAGCATCTCCCTTTTAAGGAGAGGGTCCTGGGTTCGAGCCCCAGCCAAGTCACTTATTCTGTTAAATTAAAATGACTTGGTAGCTCAGTTGGTAGAGCATCTCCCTTTTAAGGAGAGGGTCCTGGGTTCGAGCCCCAGCCAAGTCACTTTACATTTAATTAGAAGACTTGGTAGCTCAGTTGGTAGAGCATCTCCCTTTTAAGGAGAGGGTCCTGGGTTCGAGCCCCAGCCAAGTCACAAATTGTCCAGGTGGTGAAATTGGTAGACACGCCAGCTTGAGGGGCTGGTGCCCGTTTTAGGGCGTGCAGGTTCAAATCCTGTTCTGGACACACATAATATTATTAAAGCCACTCATTGAGTGGCTTTTTTTTTCTATATTTTACAATATATTTCACCTTATTCAATCTTGAACTCATATGAACTTTAATAAATTTTTGAAGAAGAGCCTTAGCATCCTAGTCTTTTCATTTCTTATTACCAGTTGCGCCACATCCTATAATAACATACAGCCAAACCTGCTTAATTACAATTCAAAAATCATTACAGATAGCGTAGAGATAGGGTATAGCTATGGTGTCATGAAAAAAATTGGAAATAGAAAACAAGTAAAAAAGTCCAAGAGAAAAAACTTAAATGTAATTGCTATAGAAATCAAAAATAAATCAAATAAAACAATCCATTTTAATAAGGACATCCAATTAAGTACTTATGAAGGAAAAATCACTCCCGTCAGCCCTAAAGAAAGCTACAAAAAAATCAACCAATCTGTGGCTTCATATCTATTGGCGTTGTTCAGAGCTGAATACCGTCAATCTCTGGGTGGTCATACTGAAGTATTCGTAGGTTTAAATTTTTACGGTGCAATTTATGCTATTCCAAATATGATTATTGCCAACAAGGGAAATAGACAATTAGAGAAGGACCTTACTACATATTCATCTGAAAATTTAATCGTTGCTCCTAATGAAACTAAATATGGAATAATTTCATTCTATGGTGAAAATGAATTGAAAATTTTCCTGGATAAATTTAAAAAGTCTAGAATATTGAATGAGGACGTGGTCTATCTCTCTCCATTCAGATTTGATATTGCTTCTATATTTTTTACTGACACTACTAGTTCAGTAGACGAATATTGCGAGTCACTTGAGAAATACTTAAGAAAAGATGATAACTTTAGAGAATTAAAAATTCAAAAAGAATACTACTATAACGGAAACCTTAAAAGTATCGGTATCTTATCACTTCATGAAAGTGTAAAAGGTAGCTTTCTAAATAAAATTGGAACTTGGCATTTCTATCATGAAAGTGGAATAATAAGAGATATAATTGATTATAATCATCGGCAGGAATACCATGGAAGATTCTTAAAATATGACCGAAATGGAATTCTTTTAAATCAAGATGAATACAAAAATAACAAGCGCCTTAAGTAATCCAATCCTAACATCTTTTGATTAAAACCCTCCCTATTTATAGGGAAAAGTAATTGTTGGAGCCTCATCCAAGTCACACTTTGCCCAGGTAGTGGAATTGGTAGCCTCGCCAGTTTGAGGGGCTGGTACCGTTTAGGGCGTGAAGGTTCAAATCCCGTTCTGGACACATGCATTATATAAATAACTATTCTTTGATTAGCTATTTTTTTTATATCAATATTAGTTTATTATCTTCAGCTACTAGTATCATTGAATCCATATTTTAATTAGGTATTAATAAAATATACGAGGTATATCGTCTCTATAGATGAAACAAATTATTACACAAAAAACTAGTACATTTTTCCTGTTAGGAATCGGATGTCTTATAACTTTTTACTCCTTATTCACCCTATTGCAAAATCAAACTATTTATGAAAATAGTCTGGGTAAAATTTCCCAAAATTATGAGCAAACAGAAATAGGAAATAAGGTTCAAATAACCAAAGTCTCCAAACCCTTCCTTGACATAAAAAATGAAAACTTTAAGCATTGGGATGCCACCATCTATCAATCCATTAAGGAGCACATGTACAGCTCAGAAGGACCCTACCATCAAGTTCGAGGAGCCTTTTTCCCTTTATTCCCGCTATTATGGAAAATAACTGGTCTTAACAATATTGGAATTGCGATTTTGAATTATATCATCTTTATTCTTTCCATTGGTCTGTTGATAAAGTTCCTGTTCAAGGGGCCGGTTGAAGAAAGTAATATTCTTTTTTTAATATTAATCACATTTCCTTCTGTCGTTATATTCTATATCCCCTACTCAGAATCCACATTTCTGATTACGATGACCATTACCACAATTGGGATTATTAGAAAAAATTACACCTTATACTTTATTGGCGCATGCCTCGTAGCCTTGGTTAGACCCGCTTCTATTTTTATTCCCTTTGGCATATTTTTAATTGAGCTAATTCGTTTTATCTCTCACCGAAATATCAAATTCTTTATTAGTGAAAACCTAAAAAAACTAGTACCATTTGGAATAGGTATTTTTCTAGCATTTTTCATTCAATATAGCTATACCAATTCTTGGAGTACAGTATTAGAAGCTCAAAAACACTGGACTGGAATGTCCTTTTCATTACCGGACAAACTAATTGATTGGTCGGTAGAGGGATTTGCCTTAAGCACTTTTGCAATTTGCTTTATTTGTTTACCCGCCTTTGTTCACATCCTGTACCGTGTAATAAACCATAAAAAGTATTCCAATCATAATTTTAATGAAGAGGAAAAGAAATTCAATAGCAGATCATATTTACTACTATTATCGTCTATTTATTTCGTCACTATCTTCATGTACAAAATATTAAACTCCCATGGAAGTATTAATAGCCTTTTTAGATACGTTTTGAGCTCTCCGATGTTCTATATTTCGGTCATTCTATTGATTGATCAATTAAACGAACGACGGTATATCAAAAGGGTATTAATACCAAGCTCTCTAATCCTCACTATAGTCTTTCTAAACCTTATTGAATATGGAGGAGACCGCTCTAACTTTAGCTATGCAGGCTTGTATTTAGCCATAACTACTGTGATCTTCCTACTTTATAAGAATTCGGCAAGACTAAAGTTTCAATATATTATTACGGGTGTATTAGTTTCCTTAAATCTAGTGTGGACCGGCTACCTTTTGAATATGTACATCAGTGAAGGTTGGTTATTTACCTAATCCTTCTCATAATTCCTATTCAATTTATCTAGAAATCTTTAATTCCCGACACATAAACGTAACCTATACGTTATCCACTACCACGGTATAGATAAAGTATAGGGCTTCTTTGAAATATACTATTCATTAAAAATAAGCATTGGTTTAAAAATCAAACTATTATTTTCTAAATGAAAACATACACAAAATAAAAAGCCCTATATTCACTAGGAAGCATTTATGAATAATTGTGCTCATTATGTTAATAATAATACGATTTATCACCAATCTTCTACACTAAATACCACATCGTTAGTATTACTAAATTAGTCTACAAACAGTGTTCTAAAAGAAGTAAAGACAAATGAAGAATAGTTTTAATATAAAGGTATTAGAACGAAGAAATTTAACTGTAAATGCAGTTGAATTGACTTTAGAAAAACCCAATGATCCTAATTTCACCTATCAATCAGGACAGTTCATTACCCTACAGTTAATTATAAATGATAAAACATATAAAAGGTGCTATTCTCTTTCCTCCTCTCCCGAATTGGACAGCCATTTAAAAATTGCTGTTAAAAGAATTCAAGGAGGAAAAGTGTCCAATTATATCCATCAAAATGTGATGGTAGGTTCTGAAATAACTATCAAAAAACCTGCAGGAAAATTTAAAATCCTTCCTAAAACAGTAAATCGTAAAGACTATTATTTTTTCACTGCTGGAAGTGGTATTACTCCAATTATTTCAATGATAAAAAGTATCCTGGAGACAGAAAAACATTCCAAAGTATATTTAATGTATGGAAATAGAAATCAGCATTCAATTATGTACATTTCTGACTTGAATAGATTAAGCAAAAACCCGCAATTCATGCTGAAACACTTTCTATCCAGCCCAGAATTAGATTGGTCTGATTTGTGGAAATCAAAAAATAAGAAACAATATACATCGGGAAGGATACAATCTGAAAACATCCTTTCATTTATAACCGAAAATCACTCCATTTCGGAAGAACGCCAATTCTTTATTTGTTGTCCTGAGGATTTAGCTCAACAAGTCAAAGTTACCTTGAGAATCATGGATATCCCCAAAGAAAAGATACTATCGGAACGGTTTACAACCAATCCTGCCATTCGTATTTCTGAAGGTAGAATTTCATTTTTACAAGCACAGATCAATGCAAAAATATATCGCTTGAAGTTAAATCAAAATCAAACTATTCTTTCGGCATTGATTAAAGAAAATGCTCAAGCTCCGCACTCCTGTGAAGGTGGTATTTGCGGAACTTGTCAATGCAAACTAATAAAAGGGTCCGTTAAAATGAAGATGAATAGCTACCTAACAGATGAGGAAATATCGGATGGCTTAATTTTAGCTTGTCAAGCAATTGCTACATCAGATGAAATTGAAATAAGTTTTGATTAAAAAAATATTTTCTTCTGAATAATTTTTAAGGCCCCTGCCTTTTCCATGGACTTTATAGTTCGAATAACGGTCTCCACCCTTAGACCCGTTAAATCTGCAATTTGCTGCCTAGTCAACTCCACTTGAAAGCCAAAGGGTTCTTGAATTTTATACACATCCTTTTTCAAATAATGTAAAAACCGTGAAATCCGATGCTCAGGAGTATTGGAGGAAATCTCAGCCAACATGATTGCCTTGTAGTTCATTCGTTTAGCAATGGACTTAGTCATTTCCAATAAAACATTGGAATGTTCATTTAGCAATTCAAACAACTGCTCTTTTTTTAATCTCAACACAATACTATCCTTTAAAGAAATAGCATTAGCGGGATAATTAAATTCCCCAAACAACGGTGGTTCTCCAAAACACCTTCCTTTCCCAAAAATACCCTGAACAAATTCCTTTCCTTCTTCGTTAAAATTGTTCATTTTTACTTCTCCTTCCTTTATTTGGAAGTAATACCTAGCCGATCCTCCTTCATCGAAAATGAACTCCCCTTTCTCATACTGTTGCTCTTGGGCGCCATATTTGTACAATAATTCCTCTGATATCATATTATTAAGGTAAAATAATGTAAATACTAAATTCCATATAACTAAGTTCTATATTATTAAATAGTCGAAAATAGGATTATCACAAAATCCTGTTTTTAACCCATTTTTATAGAATCACAATATACTATCTTTATGAAATATGGGTTATATTTAGGAGCTAAAAAATATAAAGAACGCCCCCAAAGCATACACCACCTATGGAAAAAAATAAAGTAACCTTCAAGCAAGCATTTAAGACTATCATTTGGCCAAGAAGAAAGATTGTTACCATTGGCTTAGTCCTTATAATAATTAGCCGTCTTGCCAGCCTTGTATTACCCGGTGCAAGTAAATATTTGATGGATGATGTCATTCAAAATAAAGACATCGACATGCTTTATAAATTACTTTTAGCTGTGGGAGCTGCCATTTTGATTCAAGCAATTACAGGTTTCCTCCTTACTAGGTTGTTAAGTGTCGAAGCCCAACACCTAATTGCCAAACTTAGAGTACAGGTTCAAAAGAAAATATTGTCTTTACCTATTAGCTATTTCGACAACAATAAGTCTGGAGCCCTGGTTTCTAGGATCATGTCTGATGTAGAAGGTGTTCGTAACTTGGTGGGAACGGGATTAGTTCAACTAGTTGGCGGAACACTTACCGCCATAATCTCCCTATTCCTTTTGATTAGCATTAGCGCATCTATGACATTTTTTGTGTTGGTCCCAGTTTCCATATTTGCCATAGTATCCTTAAAGGCCTTTGGTTATATCCGACCTATTTTCAAAAAACGAGGAGTTATAAATGCTGAAGTTACCGGGAGATTAACAGAAACACTAAATGGTGTTCGAGTGATCAAAGGGTTCAATGCGGAGGAACAGGAAAACAGAACCTTTGAAAAGGGTGCTGAACGTCTATTTTTAAATGTTAAAAAAAGCCTTACTTCTACGGCGCTCATTAGTAGTTCTGCCACATTCCTATTGGGGTTAGCCTCTACCGGTATTATGGGCTTGGGAGGGAACTATATCATTGAGGAACAAATGACCATCGGAGACTTTATGGCATTCACGTTATACCTTGGATTTATGATCGCCCCAATTGTCCAAATGAGTAATATTGGTAGTCAATTAACCGAGGCATTTGCAGGATTGGACAGAACTCAGGAAATCATGAATATGGAACCTGAAAACAATACTAAGGAACGTCCAATCACCTTAAAGGGAGTTGAAGGAAATATCAAATTCAAGGGAGTTTCTTTTGCGTATGAAAAAGGGAAAGAAGTATTAAAAAATATAAGTTTCGATGCGCCTGCAGGTTCTGTAACTGCCTTAGTCGGAAGTTCTGGTTCTGGTAAATCAACTATTGCAGGTTTGGTTTCTACCTATTTCAACGCCGCCGGAGGACTCATAACCCTTGACGGTCAAGATTTATCAAAAGTCGATCTGAACAGCTATAGATCTCATTTAGGAGTTGTGCTTCAGGATGACTTTTTATTTGAGGGAACCATTAGGGAGAATATCTTATTTGCAAAACCAAAGGCTTCAGATGACAAACTGCTAGAAGCTGTAGATGCAGCCTATGTAAATGAATTCACTGACCGCTTTGAAGAGGGATTGGATACAATGATTGGTGAAAGAGGTGTAAAACTATCTGGAGGTCAAAGACAAAGAATTGCTATCGCAAGGGCCATCTTAGCTGATCCTAAAATTATTATTTTAGACGAGGCCACTTCAAATCTGGATACAGAAAGTGAGATGTTGATTCAAAAAAGTTTAGAAAAATTAATGAAAGGAAGAACTACTTTTGTTATCGCCCATAGACTTAGTACGATTCGACAGGCAGATCAAATTTTAGTCGTAGAAAAGGGGGAAATTGTTGAAAGAGGAAACCATGAAAAACTAATTTCTGAGGAAGGCCGATATTTCCAATTACACACCTATCAAGCTAGAATATAATTCGTTTGGTACATTATACAGATCTATTGTATCTTTGGTTTATTTTTCAATCCAGTAAAAACACAATATCAAGCAAGCATGTCTAAATTTCAAATCATTATTTCTGCTTTTCTAATTTCATTATTTGTTAGCTGTACACAAAATGAAAGTCCAACATTTGAATGGAGCTTTTCAGATAAAATAGAACTTATCTATTCCTACAAACAATCTTCCTATGCCAAACAAAGTCAGAATGTGTCCGATATAGAAAAGGAAAATGAATTCCTAATGGAAGGTGACCTCGCCTTAATGGTAAATAAAAAGGGAAATGCTGACTTAGAACTACGTAATATAAAATCATCCATGTGGCTCCCTGGTTCTGTGGACACCATGGTAAATAGAGCAGAAAACAACATCATTGCTAAAGGCCTTCAAAGCAATGGAAAGGCTGAAGACCCACAACAAATTGGAAGTGAAATTTTCGAGTTCTTTTTTACGCTTCCAGATACTGCCATAAAGGTTGGAGAAAGCATTTCAAGAGTAACATTCTTTCCTTTCAATACGCCAAGTGGTGTTTTTCAAGTGGATGGTGTTAAACAGGTTACCTTAAAGGAAATTAAAGAAATCGATGGAAAAAACATCGCTATCATAGAATCCTCTATTTATGCTAACCACCTGGAAATTCCGCCAAGCATGCGAAAAGAATATGAATGTACGGTAACTGGTTCTACATTATTCTATTTTGACTTGGATAAACAGTACTTCACCTATGGGATTATTGATCTTAATGTGAAACTTACCAATCATCTATTTACAGAAACCGAGCAAATTACCACTACTACAGATTCCAAAATCAGCTATGAGCTTGCCTTGACTAATGTTGTAAATAAAGAATAATACTACCAACTTTATTTATTTCAAGTTCTATTTAAGATAAATAGGCCATAATATTCAATATTCTAAGCAGAATACTTTTGTATACAGTAGTCACTTAGTAAATTCGCAAGATAAGCGTGATGATACTATGACTATTAAATCCTTCTTAGAATTATTGAATGAATTGGACATTCAAAAATCCATTGACCAACATGTTTCGTCAGATGGAAAAAAACTGTATGCTAAAGGACTGCTAGGTTCACTTTTAAGTATCAGCCTTTCGAATGCATTCAATAAAAATGAAAAAGATCATTTAATAATAGCTGAAGACAAGGAGGAAGCCGCTTACCTTTTCAATGATCTTCAAAAGTTTTTAGATGAAAAAAGGGTGTTCTTTTATCCAGGTTCCTATAGAAGACCGTATGAAATAGAACAAACAGATAATGCCAATGTTGTTTTACGTGCTGAAACCATCAACCAACTAAGCACCAAGAAAAAGGCATGCGTTATTGTCAGCTATCCAGATGCTCTATTTGAAAAAGTAATCAACAAGCAAGAACTTAAGAGCAATACCCTTAGCCTAAAGGTCGGTGAGAAAGTATCAACGGACTTTATCAATGAAACACTCTATGAATATGGCTTTGAAAGAGTAGATTTCGTCTCTGAGCCTGGTCAATTTTCAGTTAGAGGTGGAATAGTAGATGTTTTTTCATTTTCGAATGATTTACCCTACAGAATTGAATTTTTCGGGGATGAAACAGAAGGTATTAGAACCTTTGAAGTGGGGAGTCAGCTATCAGTTGAAAAACTGAAACAAGTCAAAATAATTCCGAATATAGAAGATAAATCATTGATTGAAAACAGGATTTCCTTTCTTCACTTCATTCGAGAATCCACCCAAATTTGGGTTAAAAATGTGCAAAGTTGCATTGAAAAATTAGATAATTATTACGTCAAAGCAGGGAACATTTTTCAGGAAGAAAACAAAGGCTTGATAAAGCAAATACAACCTGAAACTTTGTTTTTAAAGGGAGAAGATTTCAAGTCACAGATGGATACTTTTTCCTTAATAGAATATGGTACACAAAATACCTTTAATGCTCCTGTAAAGAAAATTGATACAGTACCTCATCCAAGTTTCAACAGGCAATTCAATTTATTAATTGATAAAATAAAAAATTGGCATCAAGAGGGTAAAACCATTTTCATTGCTTGTAGTGGTGCTAAACAAGTAGAAAGGTTTGAGCAGATCTTCGAAGAGTTGAATGAAGAAAACTTAAATTATACCCCAATTTTACTTCCTTTGTATAAGGGGTTTATTACGGAGAAATATGTTTGTTTAACCGATCACGAAATCTTTGATCGATATCATAAATTTGAACTTAAATCCAATAAACAATCCAAAGAAGCCTTCACTCTTAAAGAACTAACCAAATTAGAGCATGGTGATTATGTAACACACATTGACCATGGAATTGGAAAATTTGGAGGTCTTCAGAAAATTGATGTCAACGGTAAAAAACAGGAAGCCATAAAACTGGTTTACAAGAATAATGACATACTGTATATTAGTATTCATTCGCTACATAAAATTTCAAAATACAACGGCAAGGAAGGTAAAGAACCTAAAATATACCAATTAGGTTCTCCACAATGGTCAAAACTGAAAAGCAAAACCAAAACCAGAATAAAGACCATTGCCTATGATTTAATCAAATTATACGCTGCAAGAAAATCTCAATTGGGATTCCAATATAGCCCTGACGGCTACCTGCAGCATGAATTGGAAGCAAGTTTTATTTATGAAGATACTCCCGATCAGTTAAAATCCACTCAGGATGTTAAAAAGGATATGGAGCGCCCACAACCGATGGATCGATTAATCTGTGGTGACGTTGGATTTGGTAAGACTGAAATTGCCATAAGGGCAGCTTTCAAAGCTGTAACGGATAATAAGCAAGTAGTTATTTTAGTACCTACAACCATATTGGCATTACAACACTACAAGTCCTTTAAAAAACGTCTTAAACGATTTCCGTGTACAGTTGATTATATTAATCGATTCAAAACTCCTAAACAACAAAAGGAAACTTTAAAGAAATTAGAAGAAGGGAAAGTAGATATCCTTATTGGAACCCATCGTGTAGTTGGAAAAGACGTGAAATTCAACGACTTAGGATTACTTATTATTGATGAGGAACAGAAATTTGGGGTAGCAGTGAAAGATAAATTGAAAAGCTTGAAGGCCAATATTGACACATTAACTTTGTCGGCCACACCTATCCCGAGAACCTTACAATTCTCTATGATGGCAGCAAGGGACTTGTCTATTATGACTACTCCCCCACCTAATAGACACCCAATAGAGACCATCTTAATGGGATTCAACGAGGAGGCCATTCGAGATGCCATCAGCTTGGAAATTCAACGAGGAGGTCAAGTCTATTTTATTAATAATAGGGTAGAAAATATACAAGAGGTAGCAGGAATGATTCAGCGACTCTGCCCGGATGCTCGAATCGGTATTGGACATGGTCAAATGGCTGGGCCGAAGCTAGAGCGATTGATGCTTGAGTTTATTGAGGGTGAATACGATGTGTTGGTTGCAACCACCATTATTGAAAACGGCTTGGATGTACCTAATGCTAACACAATTTTAATTAATAATGCACATCATTTCGGATTATCAGATTTACACCAGATGCGTGGTAGAGTTGGTAGATCAAATAAGAAGGCATTCTGTCATTTAATGACTCCGCCTTTAAGCAGCCTCACTCCAGAAGCAAGAAAAAGATTACAATCACTGGAACAATTCTCTGGACTTGGAAGTGGATTTAATATTGCCATGAAGGATTTGGAAATCCGGGGAGCAGGTGATATTCTAGGGGCGGAACAAAGTGGGTTTATCTCTGATATTGGATTCGAGACCTATCATAAGATTCTAAATGAAGCGGTTGAAGAATTAAAGGAAAATGAATTTAAAGATCTTTATAAGGATCCATCAGAACCAGAAATTTTCGTCAAAGAATGCCAGTTAGATACGGATTTAGAATTGATGATTCCAGATAACTATGTGAACAACATTTCTGAACGCCTTTCACTGTATCATCAATTGAATGGCTCGAAAACGGATGAAGATCTAATGGAATTCAGAACCCAACTATTAGATCGTTTTGGACCTATACCAGAACAGGTAGAAGAATTAATTCAATCGATTCCATTACGCTGGATGGCACAGGCTATAGGTTTTGAAAAAATTGTTTTGAAGGCTAATAAATTAATTGCTTATTTCATAAAGGATGCCGCTTCAAACTATTTTCAAACAGAGCAATTTGGACATGTTCTACAAGCAGTTCAAAAAAATCATAAGCGTATAAAAATAAAAGAAAAGAACGATAGATTAAGCCTTGTTATAGACAAAGTAACTAGTATAAATACAGCCATAGAAATCTTTATGAGTTTAAAAAGTCCAGTACTTGACAAGGTTTCAGAAGACAAATCTTAGCAATTTTCCTTACATTTAAATAAATTTAAATACGAAAATTGAATATGGACTTTTTTATAGATACTGCAAATTTGGACCAAATAAGGGAAGCTCAAGACTTGGGGATTCTCGATGGTGTAACAACCAACCCATCCCTAATGGCCAGGGAGGGAATATATGGCACTGAAAAAGTTCAGGAACATTATAAAAAAATCTGTTCTTTAGTAGATGGTCCTGTAAGTGCTGAAGTAATCAGTACCGAGCGAGATGCCATGGTTGCTGAAGGAATTGAATTATTCAATCTAAATCCAAAACAGATAGTAGTAAAAATTCCAATGACTGAAGACGGTCTTGGAGCCATCAAAAAATTAAAGGATAAAAATATTCCTACCAACTGCACACTCGTATTTTCAGTAAGTCAAGCACTATTGGCTGCCAAAGCCGGGGCAACCTATGTTTCACCTTTTGTAGGACGATTGGACGATATTTCTTCTGATGGAATTCAATTAATTAACCAAATTAGGTTGGTATTCGATAATTACCAAATTGACACCCTCATTTTGGCGGCATCTATACGAAATACCAGACATGTCATAGATTGTGCAGAAATTGGATCGGATGTTATGACGGCCCCACTTAAGGTTTTCAAAATGCTCATTAAACATCCACTTACAGATGCTGGATTGGAGAAATTTCTAGCCGATTATAACGCTTTAAAACCTTAATTATGTTAATAAAAATCTATCCGGAAAACCCTAATCCAAAACATATTCAGCAAGTAGCTGAATGTCTTCGAAGAGGGGGAGTAATTATCTACCCAACCGATACGGTTTACGGTATTGGCTGCGATATAAACAACCAAAAGGCGATTGAAAAAATTGCAAAACTCAAGGGGATCAAAGTGAAGGATGCCAACTTTGCGATGATTTGTCAGGACTTAAGCCATTTATCTGACTTTGTCAAACACATAGATACACCCGTTTATAAAATGCTAAAAAGAGCATTACCTGGCCCTTACACCTTTATACTTAACGCCAATAATCAAGTACCAAAGCTCTTCAAAAATAAGAAAAAAACAATAGGGATAAGGGTTCCCGAAAACCCAATATGTCTAGAAATAGTACGAGAATTGAACCATCCAATCCTTACTACATCCTTAAAAGATGATGATGAAGTTTTGGAATATACCACAGATCCTGAATTGATACATGAAAGATACGCTGATACTGTTGATATTGTAATCGATGGAGGATATGGAGACAATATAGCATCTACCATTATAGACCTCACTTCAGGAGATCCTGAACTAATAAGGCAAGGAAAAGGGGATTTTGATACTATTTTTTAAGAATAGTTTTCAATATTTTCAGCGTCTGAGGAATCAATAAATCACTATCCTCATTATACACTACGAAATCTGCTAAAGCCTCTCGCTCTCTATCCGACATTTGATTTTTCATTCGATTTTGAATATCCTCCTTGTTCACAGCATCACGTTTCAAAACACGTTGCATTCTTTGCTCTACTGAGCAAGAAACCTGAATACTATAGTCACAATCCGAATTAAAGTTACCTTCAAACAAAATAGCAGACTCCTTAAAAACAACGGCTGCAGATTGTAATACACACCAATCAGTAAAAGCCTGTTTCACTCTAGGATGAATAATACTATTTAGCCAACTCAACTCAGATTTATCTTTAAAAACAATGGCAGCAATGGCAGGACGAATGGGAAAGCCATTTTCATCGAAAATATCCTTTCCATATCGGTCTTTTAAAGCTTGATGTACTTCTTCATTTGTATTTAACTGACGATGCCCCTCCAGGTCCGTATAAAAAACCGGGAAGTTCATTTTTGAAAGTAGTTTACACACTGTTGATTTTCCACTACCTATTCCACCTGTTACTCCAACTATTTTCATTGATATATAAATAAATAATCTATTTCATTCGGTTTCAAGGCCATCATCTCCACTTTATCAGGTGACTGAATAAGTTGTAGATGTACTTTACCATTTGTGGTATCAACAGAATTAAAATCAGCCTTCACAATAAAATCTCTTTGGCTCACCCCATGATAATATTTTGTAGGAACATTAAAAAGAAGTTCTACCTCATCTGGAAACAATTTCACCTTTGAACTTGGCGGTGCATTAAGAACATGAATAGGCACTTTAATCTTTCCTTGTGTAAGCTTATCTAATTTCACATTTAATTGAACCTTATCCACATTCAAATGCCAATTTTCGGCTGGATCAATGATGATATCAACCATAATATCCTGACCTAATTTAGATTCTTGATCATAGGTTACCTTAAAGTTATCTATTTGAGCTAATGAAGACTTAGGGGCAGTGACTAAAACTGAATCTGGAGCAAAAAACACTGTATCCATTACAAAACCTGCTTCCACCATAAAGGACTGATCCAATACTAAGGGAATTTTTTTCTGGGACATTCTAATCAAATTAATCCGTATTCTTTCGGTATTGATTTTCTCCAGTTGATCCTTATACGGAATTTGTTGAACAATGTCTGAATAGTGATCATTCGCATTCCACTCGTACCACTCCTCATCTGTTTTTTTAATCTTAGACAAGTCCAATTCAAGCTCCTTCGAACTAAAATAATGTGACAATAAATTAAATCCATGTCCTTGAACTTGGACCGAGAAAGTTGTAGGGGCGTAATCCTGTAATAAAAATGAATCCGGTTGATTTATGAAATTAACCGAAAAATCTAAATTCGTAGAATATGGTTTTGACAATTTTATCAAACACCAAAACAGAATTGAAAGTAATAAGGAAAAAAGATATGCCCTATTACTTAAAATTTGAATTGTATTTTTTATGATTTCAATTATTGATTTAAGCCGCATATCCCAAAAATAAAAAAACTGCTCTTGATAACAAGAGCAGTTTATATTTAAAATCGTTTAGAAAAAAATTACTTTTTCTTTTCAGGTGTCAAAATTGCTGATTTCTCAATCTTCAACCTGTGTCCTCCTTCTACCTCAAGTATTACAGTAGAGTCTTGAACTGATAATATCTTTCCGTGGATTCCTCCAATCGTAATAATTTGACTTCCTTTTTCTACTGATTCACGATATTTCTTTTCTTCTTTTTGTTTCTTCATCTGCGGACGAATCATAAAGAAGTAGAATACGACAAATACCAGTGCTAGTAATAAAAAATTTGAATCACCAAATGGGGTTCCTGCTAATGTAATCATTGCTTATATGGAAATTTATTATTTAGAAACTCTTTTAGTATCCTCAGACTTTATAGTTGTAGTATTCAACTTTTTAGCCCCAGGAGTTTTAATTGTAGACGTTTTAGGTCTCTGTTGTCCATCTGTAGACTTCTTCAACTCTCTACCAATAGTTGCATTAGTTGGTTTCGAATCAACTGGTGCATCAACTTCTCCATTTACTCTTAAACGAGTTTGGTTTGGTGAAGTATTTGCCCAAATAGTAACCGTCTTCTTTTGAGTACCTTTTTTACCTCTTGAGTTAAACTTCACTTGGATCTCACCTATTTCACCTGGAGCGATTGGTTCTTTTGGCCATTTTGGCGCAGTACAACCACAGCTACCTTTAGCTTTAGTAATGATCAAAGGCTCAGTTCCTGTATTTTCAAATTTGAAAACATGCTCAACAGATGCTCCTTGTTTGATAGTACCAAATTCCCAAGTAGAATTTTCAAAAGTCATTTTGGCATTTCCTGTTGATTCAACAGCTTTTGCACTAACTGGTTTAGTTTCCGTTTTAGGTTGTTCAACCGCTTTAGCTTCTGCTGCTTCGTTAGCAGGTTGTTCGTTACAAGCTGTTACAGTAAAGGCCAAGTAGGCTCCTATAGCAATACTTAAATATTTTTTCATTGTATCTTTTTTGTGTTAATCAGGACAAATATAAATAAATTATAATAGCCCTCTCCCCGATTTAACAAGTTTTCCCTGCTCTTTTAACAATTTTTGAGATTTATCTAAAACCCCATTAACAAAGACTTTACTCTTTGGTGTTGAGTAATCTTTACAAATCTCAATATATTCATTCATAGTAACCTTCACCGGAATTTCTTTAAATTCCAAAAACTCAGTGATCGCCATTTTCATCAAAATCAAATCAACTAAGGCAATTCTATCCAACTCCCAGTTACGAACGTTTTCTACAATTATCTTCTCTGCTGATTCACTATTGTTTAGTGTTTTAATGAATAAAGATCTTCCAAATGGAATAATTTCCTCATCACTAATCTTTACAGGTAAAGCTGCGTATTTATCATCCGAAGATTTAATATTCTTCAAATATTTCAAAAGACTGGTATTCACCAATGGAATATCATCTGCCCAATGAATATTTTGTTCAATGAAGATATGGTGTAATTCTTCATTTGGAGCGATAAAATTATTAAATATCTTTACTGCTACTTCCGATTCCTGTTTGAATTTTGGACTCTCTGGAAGGTTTTCTTCCATCCAATCAGCTTCCATCACTTGATCCAAAACACCTGCAATAATCGATTGATCATCGGCCAAACTATACGGTAGCTTATTCAGTTTATCCTGTAAGAATAAATTTTCTTCCAATTTCGTCATCACGCTATTTTTCGCGATAAAACGATATTGCTTAATCTTATCTTCAGAAGGGAAATATTTTTTTTCCTCCGTCTCTAGTCTTTCCTGAGCCAACTGTCTTACCAAAACTAGAATATCTAGCTCCAATAAGAATAAATCGAACAAATCATCAAAGCTCTTATTTAAAGCTTTGTCAAAACGACCCCTGTCGTTATCTTCACCTTGGAAGAAGGCATAAAGGGCGTGAAATACTTTGATTCGTACTTGTCTTCTATTTAACATAGTCTTTGTTCGGAAAAAAAAGCAAGTCCATAGTACTATGAACTTGCTTTTTTATATTAATAAAGATTATTCTCTTATTTGTTTTTTGCAGCAGCAACACGTTCCAAAGCTATCTCTCTGGCAGCAACATGCGATGTAATATCTTCCAATTCTGCTTTCTTAAGAATATCCAAAGTAGTATTGAAAATCTCACGAGTTTTTTCAAACACCTTCTCAGATGACCAACCTTTTACTTCAGAATATACATTGATAAGTCCTCCGGCATTAATTAAGAAATCTGGAGCATATACGATACCCATTTCCTTAACCATCTCACCGTGAATCTCCTCATCCGCCAACTGATTGTTTGCAGCCCCGGCAATAACTTCACATTTCAATTGAGAAAGTGTTTCACTATTTACAGTAGCTCCAAGTGCGCAAGGTGCGTAAATATCCATGTCAATACTATAAATTGCATCACCTTCTACAATAGTTGCTCCATACTTCTCAGAAACCTCTTGCATACGATCCATAAAGATATCGTTGATGAATACGATAGCGCCTTCCTCTGTAAGGTGTTTCACTAGATTCTCACCTACATTTCCAATTCCTTGAACAGCAACTTTTTTTCCTTTAAGGTCATCTGATCCCCATTTGAATTTAGCTGCAGCCTTCATCCCCATATATACACCGTAAGCTGTAACTGGTGAAGGATCACCACTACCACCCATAGATTGAGGGATACCAGTAACATGTTCTGTTTTAACACGCACCATTTCCATGTCATGCGTAGTCATTCCAACATCTTCTGCAGTAATATAAGAACCACCTAGTCTGTCAACGAATTCTCCAAACTTCTGCATCAAAGCATCCGTCTTTTGAACCTTAGCATCTCCAATGATCACGGCCTTTCCTCCTCCTAATTCCAGTCCAGAAATAGCAGCTTTAAAAGTCATCCCTCTTGATAATCTCAAAACATCGGTGATCGCTTCCATTTCACTAGCATAACTCCACATTCTAGTTCCTCCTAATGCAGGTCCCAACGTAGTATCATGAACAGCTATGATTGCTTTCAATCCTGTCTCCTTATCATGACAAAACACTACTTGTTCGTGTTCCATCTTTTCCATTTGTTGAATCACAGGATTCTTATCAAGCATCTCAGAATTTTCTTTAATCATGAAGAAAAATTTAATTTTGTTAAAACCTCAGTCTAAAAATTCAACTATTTTTGACCAGACATTCCTAACAGTTGAAAAGTCATGCAAAAGTACAATTTATTTTTGTCAAATAAAAAGACACTAGCCAATAAATGAAGGAACTAAAACACCTCAATAAATACTTGTTTAAATATCGATTTAGACTAGCTCTAGGAGTAGTATTTATCCTTATTTCAAACATCTTTAGTCTGTATCCTCCCGTATTCATAGGAAAGGCATTCGATGCAATTAGTCAATCCATAAATGAATACAGGGATACTGACTCTCAAGATTTACTTTCTCTCTTAAAGCAAAATTTGCTTTATTACGGGGGACTAGTGATCCTATTTGCCATCGGGAAAGGATTTTTCATGTTCCTTATGCGGCAAACGGTAATTGTTACTTCCAGAATGATTGAATTTGATTTAAAAAATGAGATCTACGAGAAATACCAATTCTTAAGCCTTAGCTTCTATAAGAAAAATCAAACCGGAGACCTCATCAATCGAATATCTGAGGATGTAAGCAAGGTTAGAATGTATCTTGGACCAGCCATCATGTATTCTATCAACCTTACCATCTTAATTATTTTGGTGGTTGGAAAAATGTATACCGTAAGCCCAACACTTACGTTATACACCCTTTGTCCCCTTCCTGTACTTTCCTTAACGATATATATCATTAGTAACCAGATCAATCGAAAATCACTGGCTGTACAAAAACAATTATCCAATCTATCCAGTTTTACCCAAGAAACCTTCTCTGGAATACGATTGATAAAATCTTTTGCCGTTGAAAAATTAACTTTTAACAATTTCTCCACAGAAAATGACAATTATAAAGACAAACAATTAAGCCTATTAAAATCCCAATCAATGATGTTTCCATTGATGATTTTACTAATAGGATTAAGTACCGTTTTGACAATTTATATAGGTGGTAAAGAAGTCGTTGCCGGCAATATAACACATGGTAATATAGCCGAGTTCATTATCTATATCAACATGCTAACCTGGCCCGTAGCTTCTTTAGGATGGGTTAGTGCTATCGTTCACTCTGCTTCCGCTTCTCAACAAAGAATAAATGAATTCCTGAAAGAGGAAATAGAAATAAAAAATGAATCAGGTGAATGGCAACCGATTGAAGGTAATATTGAATTCAAGGACATTTCTTTCACGTATTCCGATAGCGGAATAAAAGCACTTAGTAAGGTGAATTTCGCTATAGAAAAAGGAAAAACACTTGGAATATTAGGAAAAACAGGAGCCGGAAAAAGTACTATTGCCAACTTAATTTGCCGCCTGTATGAAATTGACGGAGGTGACTTAAAAATTGATTCAACGCCAATCAACCAAATGAACCTTTCCAATTTGAGAAAACAAATTGCGTATGTCCCACAAGATGCATTTCTATTTTCCGACACCATCGCCAATAATATTGCCTTTGGTGTAGATGATTTCGATATGAATGATATAGAAACTGCCGCTAGATATGCTGGAGTATATGATAATATTGTTGAATTTCCGGATGGCTTTAACACTAAAATCGGGGAAAGAGGGGTTACCCTTTCCGGTGGACAAAAACAAAGAATTGCCATTGCAAGAGCAATCATGAAAAATCCATCTATCCTTATCCTGGACGACTGTCTTTCTGCTGTTGATACCGAAACAGAAGCTCGAATCCTGGAACACCTTAAAATATGGATGAAGGATAGGACTTCAGTAATCATTGCCCACAGAATTTCCACCGTTCAAGCTGCAGACCATATTATTGTATTGGAGGATGGTAAAATTATCGAATCTGGTAATCATGAGGAACTTATAACAAAGGATGGATATTATTATAGGACGTATAAAGAGCAGGAATCGCATAGTCAAGCATAATGGATATTCGAAAAGAAAGAAGCCAATTTCGTTTGATATGTGAAGATTTTTTTTAGATTTGTTAAAGAAAATTATAATCTAATTTATAAGCTATAAATGGAAGAGAGAGACAATGAGTCAAGGGAAGATATATATTCCAAAGTATTAAGAGCAGGTAGAAGAACCTATTTCCTGGATGTTCGATCTACCAGATCAGATGATTACTATCTAACCGTTACTGAAAGTAAGAAATTCACGAATGATGATGGTAGCTCATATTATAAAAAGCACAAAATCTACTTGTACAAAGAGGATTTTGAGAACTTTAAAGAAATGTTAGATGATGTCACAGAATATATCTTCCAAAAGAAGGGGAAAGACATTATCCATAACAATGAAGAGGACGGACTAGAAGCAGCTACAAAACGCTTTTCTGACGTTCAATACGAAGACATATAAAAAAATACTTCACGAAGTATTTTTTTCAATCTGATACAGCGACAATTAAGCTTTTTTTAAAAAAAATATCACCCAATTGTTTGGAAGTTTAAAGGTGATAGACGTATATTTGCCACCGTTAACACAGACGGAGGTTGTAGCTCAGTTGGTTAGAGCATCGGATTGTGGTTCCGAGGGTCGTGGGTTCGAATCCCATCTTCCTCCCTCCAAGAAAAAGAAAAGGTTTCAAACATATGTTTGAAACCTTTTTTTATGGAGTTAAGTTTTACCAAAAGAAACTCTTCTAAATGTAAGGATTAAGACTCTTTTATATTGTCTGGAGGTTATTAAGTTGTCATTCACATCCAGTTTGTAACTGGAGGTAGTCGACAGTTGTATACCTATGGATTTTGCACTAAAAACAGGAGGTAAAAAAAAAGCCTCCTCTTTATATAGAGAAGGCTACTAAAAGTCCAAGTTTTAAAATAATACCAACAGGCTATTATTTATAAAAAATGGGGAACCGGAATTTTCATTTCAGCTTTGACTTAAGGATTCGTAATACTATATCTAATTCCTACATACAACTCCCTTCCACGAGTTGGTCCCCAAACAGAACTTGTATCAAAAAACTTTCCAAATGGGTCTTGCCAACCTGCAATTGGTCGCTCTTGTCTAAAGTCAAAAATATTTTCGCATCCCACATACAGCTCAAATTTCTCAAAGTTGTAGGTGAATTGAGTATTTACAAGTATATAATCTTCAGAAAAATCAGGTCCTCGAAGTTCAGGTGGATTACTTTGGGTATTTGGTAATCGCTGTTCACCATTCCAATGGATATTCATATCCATGTGAAATTTTTTGGATAAAGGTTTGTAACCAAAAGTTGCAACCACCTTATGTCTTGAATTAAAAGGAAGAAGAACCTTTTGACCATCAATTTCTTTATAAACATCTAAAAAGCTGTAACCAGTTTTAAATTCAAATTGTTCCCAAAAGTTAAGATATACCTCTGCTTGAAAAGTATTGCTAACGCTCTTTCCTTCAAAGTTTTCTATTATGGCCTTTGTTGGGTCTGAATCATAATCAGGAAATATTTGATTTTGAAAATCAGTTCGGTAATAGTCCATACTGAAGAAACCTGAGACATTCTCACCATTGAATTTTTGGGTTAAATTAATCCCCGTGTTCAAGGCTTTTTCAGGTTGCAATTGTTCTGAAAACACGATGTCTCGTGAACTTACAAGCAGGTTAATATTTTCGCTAAATAAGTTTACAGTTCGCCATCCTGTTCCAATATTTGCTCGCACAATTGTGTTTGGTGTAGCGTCCCATTTTAGAAGCGTACGAGGGGTAACTCTTGTACCAAACTGATTATGATTATCTACACGTATTCCTGCAATCCAGTTTAGTTTTCCATCAAGCAACTTCAACGTGTTTTCGGCAAACGCACCTGCAATATTCTCTTCTCGCAAATAGTTACCTGCATAGGTTCGTTCTAATGAGTTATCTGTAAAGGCAATATCTTCGTCCAAATTCAAATGTCGAAAGCTGAATCCTGTCTTTAAAGCGTTTTCGCCATAAGAAAACTCATATTGTAGGTTTCCATAAAAATTGGCCTGATTGGCATCATATTTTACGGTTCCGAAATACGACTTTTGGTTTTGATAAAAGCTTGAAGCAAACAAAACAAAGTTGTGCTGGTCGTTTAACCGAAATCCCGTTTTTGTCTTAATTTCAGGTTGATTAACATTTACAGTCTGTCCATAAACTTCATTACTACCTTTGTCTGTATTTTCGTTAAAAAAGGTCTGCCCACCTATTCGCTGTTCGTTCAGGTATCGTAAGCTAATACTGCTATTCCATCCCCAATCCTTATCATTTCCGTACTTAAGTTTATCGAAAATCATATATCGAGTGAGCTTAGGTACATCGAGAAAATTGTCATCGTCTCTATCAGATTCATTTGCTGGTTGCACAGTGTGAACAGCAGTTAAATTGCTCCATTTCCCTATTTTACCCGTATAGTTGGCATTCAATTGCTTTTCCGAAAAGGAATTGATGTAGGCATTCAACAAAAGTTTGTCTGAATTGTCTGGCTCTTTCGTTTCCACATTTATTTGTCCGCTTATACTCTCAAACCCTTGTAAAACGCTGTTTGCACCTTTTGAAATGTATATATTATCCACCAATGTTCCTGGAATACTACTAATACCATAAGTATAAGTCAAACCTTGTATCATTGGAAACCCATCAATCAAAACTTGACTGTAAACACCTGAAAGACCAAGCATCCGAAGTTCTTTTGAATTGGTAATAACATTTGTCGTTTGGGGTTGAACGGTAGTTTGTGTTTCAAAACATCCTGCCAAATCACAACAAGCAGTCTTACCCAATTCGGTTCGCGTAATCTGTTCTGTTTTTATTGGTTTTTGGTTCAAAATAATAACGCCGTCTCGCTGACTTTTAAGAACGACATCATCGAATGCTTGAGTCCCCTTTAGTTTGAATTCAACAGATCTTTGATTCGTTATTTCGAGCGTATCAGTAGTATGACCAACGTAACTAGCTATCAGTAATTTTGGCGATATATCTTTCGTGGAAAGTTTGAATTCACCTTTAACATCTGTCGTTGTTCCTACTATTGTATTTGCCCAATACACACTTGCACTTACAAGTGGTTCGTTATATTCGTCGGTTACTTTTCCCAAAATACTTTGTGATAACAAGGCATACGGAAACAGTAAGCCAACAATGAATAAGTACTTTATCATTGTTCCTTAATTAAATAATGAAAGAGCAAAAGCAATATTGAAATTACACTTTGCCTTAAATCTGTTTACTGTTTTACCTTATAAGGCCTGTCGTTGGGATTTTTACAACCACCTGTATTTTGGATGGCAGCATGTATTTCCTCCTCCGTTACCAAAGCTGGGTTGAATTCTATCTCAAAAGTACTTGTTGCGCCTGTTTTCCCTGCCTTACAAGTGCTAACGCCCTTTAACTTCTCAACATTTCCTGAAATCGTTTTTAGATCTGATGAGCAGGTAATTCCCTTTACTTTGGCTGTAATAATTTTTGTGGTATCTGCAACTTGAACTTCTTCCATTGTTGTTTGAGCAGAACTTACTGTAGTTGAGGCTAACATAAATATAAAAGCCAATACGAAAAGATTTGAAAATTTCATTTTTCTGATTTTAAGTTGTTTAACTGAAAGCTGAACCGAAGACTCAGTTCGTTTGGGTAATCGACGATGTAGTTAAACAAATTGTGGCGGTTGCCAGAAGTCAGAAATGAATTTAGAAGAAAATAATGAGGGATAACCGAAATACGGCTCGTATGAAATACCAATTTTTAAGCTTGGAAAAAATAGAGAACCTACATATACCAAATTGCAAGAACAACAAGCCTGCAAAGGATTGCACACTCCCTTTGTTTCCTGATCGTTCTTGTTATCCGATTCTTGATTCTCAGAAATCGGGCTATACTTAGTTTTTAAACAACAAGTTTGCTGGTTTTCTGATGAAAACGTAATCGTATCTATTCCTGGTTTTACCGAGAGAAAGATCACTGTAATCGTTAATATGTAAGTCCAAATTTTCATCAGATAGTTGCGAATTTACAAAATTTGAATGAGATTATTCTTGATAGTTGGATATTGTAGCTACAAAAAACGAATTGTTGTAGTGCGGTTGGTTTCCTTTACCCATTAGGTGTAGTTTATAACTACATCCCAAATATATTCTCAATTTGTACTTGACAATCCAGACAAGCATCGTAATGATGCAAATCTTATCAATAAAACTCCCTTATGGGACAAGGCAAAGAGGGATCTTGTGAAAAGCTATAAAAAAATTATGATTCGACATCAGTACAATAATGCTCACTCCAAGAATAAGAAAAGGTTTCAAACATGATTTTAAAACCTTTTCTTATAGAGTAGATTTTGATGGTTATGAATGAGGCATGATTATATGTTCGGTACTCATCCTGGGTATACCTCAGTCGATTCAGCAACTGATAAACTGCCCGAAGCGGAACCTTGTTTGAATGTTTAATCTACTTATTCTCACCACCCCAGATTTCTTTCATTACAAGATTAAGCTCTATTAGTGCTTGACTGCAATCACCATAGAATGAAGAACCGTGCATGGTTGCAAGTGTTTTTGGTTTAAGATCTGCTAATGAATGAAGTAGCTTTGCTGTACGATGGGTATACGGAGTGTATTCCATTAAAGGTCCATTTTCATATTCAAGCATTGAATTTCTGTGCGAAGTTACAATGTCCTTATCTGTAATATCTACCACATTTCCATTCTGATGAAATAAATCAGAGCACAACAAAGTTTTGTTTGTTTCCTCAAACATCACCCCCGCATCCCAACCATGGGGTAAATGAGGCGTTCTAATAAAACGAAAATTATGCTTTCCTGTATTCAAAACAGCATGGTCAGCCATTGCAAGGACAGGTCTTATTGCAAAGTCTCCCATATTAACAATAGCACCAGCTTCACTACATACTGCTTTAGCATTTGGAGCAACCTGTAACCATTCATTCAATGCCCCACACTCATCTACCTCAAAATGACTAAACCCAATCCACCTAATCTGGGATGGAGATATGATTTTACTTACTGCTTCCAGTAGTGCAGGAAACATTTGTTTCATTCCTGCATGGTATAGCATTGGCTCATCATCATTAATCAAAAAATGATTGAATTGTAAATTAAATTCTTGCACAAATACCGAAATTCGGTAAACATCTGGTGCAATTTCTGAAACTTTTACCATGGCATACTGTTTTTAGAATTGAATCAAATATATGAACCCACTAGCGCCATGTCGCTAACTAGTAAACAAACGCAATTTATGACGTCTATTTCTCCTTAAAATAATCATTTTTTTTAATAAATCCAAAGTAGAGGTACTACAAAAAATAAACACTGAATTAAGAGTCATTTAGGTCAAAAACCATGGTTTGACATAAATAATTCATCCATTATTTCTATGCCACTATAAAGCGGGGCGACTTCTTTTACAGGGGTAGTAATGTAACTCACTAAACAACAATAAAATCCTATTCTGGATACGATTAACTTAATTAATCATCCAATCAACAAGACTTATTGAATATTTAACCAGTTTTTTAGTGAGAAATTTATGTTTAAGTAATTTTGCATCACAACACAATACTTACGTATGAAAAATGCATTTTTTATTTTTTTGATTATGTTATTTGTATCACTTAATGGGGGTACAATTTTGACGACCATCCTAAAAAGGTCTCTTGAAAAAATCAAGAGATCAATTTTAACATCTATTAATTTTACTAAAAGAGGGTGATAGTACTTTCCTGATAAAAGTCGTGCTATTTGAATTGAAAAATGAGGATTGAAAATCCATAAAAGAGTGACTCGAATTTAATAATTTATAATCCAGTTTTATACACAGTCCAAGACTGGACTTACTACAAAAAAGTAGACTCCGAATAAAAGTCATTTATATCAAATACCATGGTTTAACATTAATAATTCTTCATGTATTCTATTCTGTCATGAAGAGGTTCGAGATTTTTCACAGGGATCAAAATTTTGTAACTCACTAAACAATAATTACATAAATTTAGATATTGCGTCAGTTAGCCACCCTTCTAAGATCAAAAAAAAGGTTTCAAAATGAGTTTGAAACCTTTTGGGGCTTAAATCTTGATTGCGAGTACCTCGATAACCTTCCTCAGAGCCCTCTGGATATATCCTTAAGGGGTGTTGTGTTAAGTGAGCATAAACGGGAAAGCATCTAAAATAAAAGTATTATACTAATGATAGTATTCTTTTTCAAAAACCCCTACATTCTTCGCAATAAAAAATTATAGAACAACTTAATTTATAACAAACCTCCATGATGATTAGAGATATACTATTGACTTATAGTTCCGTTTTATTAGGGAGCATTACATTATGGTCAAATATCAAATTATTTAGGAAAATACCTATATGGCTATTCTTTACAGGTCTGGCTCTAATTTTTGCAATAATCTTTGAAAGGGCTAGCATTGTATCACTTGTCTATGCAATTACATACGGAGTAATTACTTATCATTATTGGAATACTAAGCATATATTCTATTTTCTCCTTATAATAGGTTTATCATTACCATTATTCTCACATCTTCCAATTCTTGGATTCAATAATTTTCAATATTTAGATCATGTTCTTGTCTCTGAAAATGGCATTCCCTATAGCCTTTATTTTAACCTTGATAAGACCTTAATTGGAATTTTCCTAATTGGTTTTAGTACTCAAAGTACTAAATTGAATTGGCTACCATTACTAAAAAAAGTATTTATATTACTTTTTTTTATGTCTCTTATTTTTTCCTTCCTGGGCATTACACTTGAATATATTAAGTTTGCCCCCAAACTCCCTTATTTTACACCTATTTGGATTCTTAAAAATCTGTTTTTTACTTGTCTTGCAGAGGAGGCATTTTTCAGAAAGTTTCTTCAGGAAAAAATACATGACTCCTTGAATTCCAAACTTAACCCTACTATTAGTATTCTCATAGCTGCGATTATATTTGGTATATTTCATTTCAAAGGAGGAGCGATTTATGTTATTTTAGCTACAATTGCTGGTTTGTTTTATGGTTATATTTTTCACAAAACAAAAAGAGTTGAAAGTTCTATTCTTCTCCACTTTTCCTTCAACCTTGTACATTTTATATTCTTTACCTACCCCGCTCTTAAAGTCTAGTTTAATCAGGGCTTAAAAATAAACTTAGCTGGTGTTTTCCCTTCTATTCTTTTAAAAGCCGTATATATGGAACTCCTGGATTTAAAACCTACTTCTTGCCCTACAGTCTCCAACGTGATTAACCTGGCACGCTCAGGATCTGCCATGATTCTTTTAGCCTCTTCTACCCTATACCTATTAATAAAAAGGTTGAAATTACAGTTGGCCTTAAAATTTATTACTTTAGAAAGTTTACGATGATGTACTTCAACTTGCTGCGCCAAATTTGCAATGGTTAATTCCGGATCTGTATAACATTTTGACTTCTCCAAAATAAGAACCAATCGCCTATAGATATTTCCATACTCCAACTTGTCCTCTTCTGATAACTCTTCTAAACTAGTATCTTCATTGAGTGATTTAACTAAAATGGATGAAATCTCCCCATATATCGCTCCTTGAACAACTGCAACTGGCAGTATATCCAATTGATTCCCATATTGTCTGTATGAAAAAAATAGAGCCCAATACATCAGCAACCAATAACAACAATTTTCGACCGTAAAAATTACAATGCTAACTTCAAAAGAATTCTCCCACCGCTGATCTATACCAAACAAATAAATCAAAAGAACCGTAATACTTTCTATTGTTAAAAATGTGAATCCAAAATTCAATGCTTTTATCCATTTCAATAATTTGGAACCCAAATCAGAATAATAATCTTCTACATATACTTTATTTTGAGCAATCAATTTGAATATGAGCATTAGATAACATAAAACATATACACTAACAACTACATGGTAAATGATCTCAAACTTCCAAAAAGCTTCGGAATTCTGAATAGATAACTTATTTTCAGGCGCAATAAAAATACATAAGCCTGCAAAAATGACAAACTCCACAAGACCAGGGAGAAAATGTAATTTATTTTCAATGAAGCGAGCTCCCAACACAATCCTCTTGACATATAAATACAAAATTGGAAAACTCAAAAAATAAAAGCGGATGGGTAAAAAAATCAGGGAAGGATATTGATCAAAAATCCCAAAATCTCGTAGTACATTTGGCACAAAAGAAAAGCCCCAACTACATAAAAAGATACCCAAATATCGAGTTGGTTTTTTCTCTGAGGAAATGAAGAACAATATTCCACCTAAGACGATACCATGAACAAGGGACAATAAAGAAAGTAAATGAGCAAACTCCAGCATACATCTAATGATTTGTTGTTATCTGTTATTAAATAATATGAAAACATTTAAAACTAGACAAAAATCAAAATTTTTTGTGTTTACCACTATTTATAACCCCTTCTAGATCTTTAAAATTCTGAAATAACAATAAAAAAACATGATTTAGATGCTATCCGATAGAAAATATCTCATCAACAAGGCTTAACACACAAATTTATATATCCATAAATACAATTCAAAGCTCTTACACATTTATTAAACAACTTAAATACGCCCTAAAATAATTTCCTCCATAGTAAATGAGAAAGTGCAAAAAAATAGAGAATATTTTAAACACACCCATATACACAATGATAATATACTTTATAAAAATTATCCCAAGTGAAATATTCTACACTTGGGATAATTCTCTCCAACAGGAGATAGAAAGCTAAGCACTATTATTTGGTCATCACCTTTATGACCTGATTCCTTTCCATAGTCATTATATTAATCAAATAAGATTGTGGTTGTCTATTACCCAAATCAAATTTATATTCCGATATACCTGTTGGGAGCTCATCTGTAATCAATACCCTTCCCAGTATATCTAATATCGTTATCACTTTATCCGAATTTGGATCGAATTCTAAATGTATTTGACCTTCTGACTGATAGTATACTACCTCTATGTCTTCAGGGATTTCCGGACTATTACTAAATACCAAATTATACGTATGGCTAAGACCCTCCTCAAAATTTGTAAAACTGAATTCAGTTTCATATACCTCATAATAGGTACCTGTGTTGACATCTTCCAACCACACAAACATATCCAAAGGCCTTTCGGTTAATTTGATCATCAACTTCTCCCCTAATGACGCTTCTATATAAAGTGGAATTCTAGCTCCCTCCTCAGGTAAATCCCGACCATGAATAGCCAAGTTTCTACCTTCAGATTGAGTCATTATCATAGGGACTTGCCTATTCATACTTGGCAACTTTACAGCATCCTTCTTAGAGGATAACGTGCTTGAATATTGATCTTTGAAATTCACAACCATTTCATCTGTATAAGAATTAGATGCATTGGATAGTTGTACTCGTATTCTTTTAAGATCATCTGAATTCTCACTCATCCTAAAATGCTTTGGACTCATACCTTCTGCCCTATCTATAGGCTCTATGGTAAGATTCAAAGGATCTGTGGTTCCGGTATTCTCCCCTCTAAAATCTGATCTTTGTACCCAGAATGATTGAAAGGGTGCAACATATCTCGCTCCCATACTAAGTGGTACACCAGCTCCTCCATTTACATTGGTTCCATTGGTTCCAACTCCAGACTCTGCCATATAAATCGCATAATTCTGATTGGCAGGCTCCCATATACTGATGGTATTGCTGAATTTCCACAGTGTAGGATTGGAAAACAATCTACCTTCTATACTTTCCCAATCCAATGCAGTAGGATAAGGGTTGGAAACCATATTCCATCCCGAATTATCCACATCGGTAAGGGTAGATTTTGACAAGGCATTCGTAGTTCCAGTTATATGAACCGTAACCGGAAGTGGAGTATCATCTGTTACTGTTGCATTTACAAATAACATACTTGCCCGATTATCAAAATTATCTGTCGCCATAGATCCATACCATTTACCAAATGCATTGGAATAACCCTCACCTTTACCATTTCCAATATTCACTCCTCCATAATCCTGAGTGGAGTACCATCTAAATTGACTGGTATCTCCTTCTAGTACAGATGGAGTGGATGCAAAAATTAAATTTCCAGGATTCCCAGCAGAGTTGGTCACTTGTAAATCACTCATAATGGCACCATTTATAGGCGATGCCAATTGATGCCAACCATAGTTCTCCAATTTCATCTCTACGGTAGTATTCGGCATAGCCGGACCATAATATTGTCCATAACTGGATTCTCCAGCTGACTTTATTATAACGGTAGAAGTAGGATCCAATGTCACTGATGAAGATTGCACATTCAAATATTTGGATATAGCCAATACTGCACCTAGATCCATTTTCAGACTATCGACTATTGCATCTTCCAAAATAGTTGCAGTATCACCAGTCATTATAACCACATACCTGGAGGCATCACTCGCATCGGTTGAAGGAGCTCCTCCCACACCAGCCCCGCCAGACCAACTCAAACCATCCCAAAGAATACATGCTGTACCACCATCTGTAATGGTCCAAACATCACTCGCAATCATATTGGCTCTTGCGGCAACTGCAGCAGCAGAACAATATTCACTATTCCCTCCACTGAATCACTCGCAATCATATTGGCTCTTGCGGCAACTGCAGCAGCAGAACAATATTCACTATTCCCTCCACTGAATATAACATTCGGTTGTAAAACCTGAGCATCCCAACCTATTAATAAGGATTCGTAATTGATCGTAGAAAGTTTTATTCCAATAAGCATATTTCCGGCACTGAAAAGGCTACTAACATCCCATCCACCAATATTTTGATTGAAAGAAGTAGCTGCAGCAAACATCCCTCCCATATCAGTAACATTAGATGTATTCCAAGAACCAATATTTTGATTGAAAGAATTAGCTCCACCAAACATACCATTCATAGTAGTAACACTCCCTGTATTCCAAGAACCAATATCCTGATTGAAACCAGCTCCACTAAACATCGCAGACATACTGGTAACACTCCCTGTATTCCAAGAACCAATATCCTGATTGAAAGAACCAGCTCCAGCAAACATCGCAGCCATATTGGTAACACTCCCTGTATTCCATCCACCAATGTTTCCATTAAAAGAATTAGCTCCACTAAACATCACATACATATTGGTAACACTCCCTGTATTCCATCCACTGAAATCTTCGGTAGTAAGTCCACTTGCATCATTAAACATAAAGGACAGGTCTGTACAAATAGATAAATCTGGGGCATCCGTAGCGTTGATTACCAGAATATCAGCACCATCAAAAGCATGACTCATTGAAGTCCATACCTGAGCACCCCACTGGTCTACGGATAAGATCTTACTCTTATCTCCACCATTGGCAAAACGAATTCTAGGGAAGTCTCCCGTAATCTTCACCGTATAGGTCCCTGCAGTGGCATAAGTGTGCGTAATATTCGCAGTCACTCCTACATTTGTATTTCCATCTCCCCAATCCACAGTATAATTATAACCTACTCCTCCATCTG